>ENA-ORXT01004424-ORXT01004424.1-marine-metagenome-genome-assembly--contig:-NODE-4424-length-14518-cov-8.211689_pt1 | contig 14518 bp, 16 predicted proteins | sample MGYA00237868_ERZ511482 | MGnify/ENA metagenome assembly ERZ511482 | reverse complement strand
AGCCGCCTGCGAAGCGCGCGCGGCCGGCGGCGGCGGCGGGAATGGCGGCAGCGCCGCCCGTCGCGGCGGGCGCACCACCGAGGGGCGCTGCCGGGGGCGGTCCACCCCAATAGGGGCGGTCGTGGGGGGATGCACATGGAATTGATGGTGTTTCTTCTCTTCTGGTGTTGTGTTGGGTGCGTACGCCCCTGCGCAGGGGCGCAGTGTCTCGTATGCGCAGTGTCTCGCCCGTGGCAGTGGCGTGAGTGCGTGACAGTCGCGTAAGTGCTGCGGGCGATGGAGTTTGAGGGTCGTCGAGGCGCTGTGCCTCGGGCCTCCGCACGCGACCTAGAGACGTTGGTCGGCAACTGCAAAACAGCATTGGCTGGGTTGGAACGAGTCTGCGTGCTGTCCGTTATCTCCGATGGGTGCTCCACGCAACGCAGCTGCATCTGGTAGCCATTGATATGCCCCGCCACTGGCAAGTGTGGGCGTGAGAGACCAAGAAGCAAAATAGGCCCTAGTTTTCTGCTGCCAGCGAGCAGCAAAAACGCAGCGACGTACGAAAAGGGAGCGACAACGGTACACACGGGCACACGGAGATGGCCAACCAGGGGGATACACAAACATGATACGACTGCAGGCGCGCTCCGCGACGATGCCGCTCAGTCGTCGACCACCCCTGGCCCCAAATCCGGGACCTTGGACAGGTCTGGCAGCGAACCCGCCCCGACCGTGTACGCCGCCCCAGGCAGGGAGTGCGGGTACAGGCGGGAGATGTCAGCGAGCTTGGGCCGGTTCGGGTCCGTCAGCGTCACGTCCTCGGTCGGTTGCTTTTGGGGCAGCCGCGAGTCGACAAACCCTGCCACGGAAGCGGCCAGGTAGTGGAGGCTGAGCGCCACCGGGAACCGCACGGGCTTGGTGTACACGCCCGACAGGCGGGCCGACTGCAGCCGCTCCGTCGCGTCTTCGCGCATGTGCTTGACCAGCTCGGACCGGAGCGCGTCGTAACGCCAGCCCGAGCCTGGTACGACCAGGTCGTTGGCTTTGGACACAAAGAACTTTTCGGCAACCTTGATCGCCCCGTCCACATCCTTCTCCACCGACGAGGAGATGCGGATGCGCGCGAGGTTGTCACGAAACACCTCGTACGCGAGCTCCCGCAGCTTGACCAGCTGCTTGGCGTACAGCCCGTGAAGGTCGGTGAGGACGGTGGAGCGAAGCTCCTGCCGCTTGCGCTCAACCGCCTCTGTCGAGCCGTGCGCCGACGCGTCCGCCGCAAAGGCGTCTAGCGTCTGCTCGAGCGTCTCACCCGCCTGTCGCCCAAAGTCCCGCACCAACCGCCCCGCGCCCGTGTCGACCTTCCACGGTTGGACGTTGCGGAGGTAGCGCGCCTCAACGGCCTTCATCGTCGCCTCGCATGCGTAGGTGGCCGCGAGCTCCGCCTCTGGCGGCACCTCCACCGCCCCCGACAAGGCGTCGCTCTCGCCCTCGGAGAGGGCGGTCCACACGGCGGCGGCCGCGTCCCCATCGCCCCCCGCCCCAGCGGCAGAGGCAGCGGAGCCTACCTCCCGCTCGAACAGGTCGACCACGTCGACGAGGCTGTCGTCCCACTGCGACCGGCACAGCTGCCGGTGCGGCAGCAGCACATAGTGGACGTCAAAGAGGTCGGCCAGGCGCGGTGTGGAGACTCCCTCGGGGAGGGGCACGGCTTGGAGCATGCTCTCAAGCGCACCTGTGTAGGCCTCCACGAGTTCCTCCCGAGAGAGGCCCACGCCGTCCCAGTCGCGGACGGCGACGAGCAGAAGTTTGGGCGCCGAGCCCGGGGGGAGCACCCCCGACGCGCGGAGGCGAAGCTCCTCCTCCACAGACACGCCCAAGCCGGCGACGGGGAGGCCGTCGGAGCGACCCAGATCCGTGAAGCGGATGTTGTAAATGACCATGTCGGCCACGCAAAACGCCCACTTCATGGCCCGTGCCTGGTCCTCAGCGCGGCTCCGATCTCTGAGAATGAAAACAGGAGATGTATCACGATCGGCAGCAAAGACGCAGAACATACAGAAAACAGCAGCCAACAATGACAAAAACGGATTCCAAGTAGCAGCCCGGTCAGGTCAACGACCATTGCGTGCAATCCAGGGGCCGTCCGTCCTGGATGAACACCCAGACATCACTCAGAAAGGTCGCCCAACTGTGCGACCTTGGCTCGGAAGCAACAAAAGAAGCACGACAGACCCACTCTCAGTTCTTGAGTCTTCCAGCAGAACGAACCTGGAATCAAAGCCCTCTACATCCAGCACAACCGCCGGGAGGGACGGCACTTCGGCCTCCACAACCCCGAGGGTGGTCTGCACCCCCCGGCGAGGTGCAACCGGCAAGTCGGTGCGAAAGAGCTCGTTGAGTAGCGTGCTGCCGCCGCTGCCGCACGCGCCGATGCTCGCGACGACCACCGGCGCAGAGGAGGATAATGCGCCGACCGCCATGATGACAGGATATCGGAGGCCACCAAGCCCACGGATTCCGCAAGAGGGAGGAAACGTTGGAAGCGTTGGGGCGGGTCTGCGAGGAGGGAAGGCAGCAATTTCCTGGCTGGCAACGTCCGGGAGAACCACGAAGAACAGCCCGCGAACTGGCGAAGGTGTCGATGTGCGCCGCGGCGGCCACGCCCGGCGATCTCAACCAGAATGCACGGGAGGAATTGATCGAGTACAGCTACGTGTAGTTGTTGAAGACGGATGCAACATTCGATTGGGCCCTCACCGTTTCCTCGAAATTGTTGTTCTCCACGTGGACACCTGACACCTGGATGCCTCGTCCTGCAGGGCCACACCAGAACAGGCTTGAGAGGGGGCTCTGCAGGGCGTGGGCTGAGCCCTGCGTCACGCCCACCACCCACGCCAGTGCCCTCGCACGCTGTTGCACTGAGACTGGGTGCCGTGGACGTGGCGCCCGCCAGCCTCGCGCTGTCCAACTACCCAGTCGCGGCCGCCCCGGTGCACGCCCGCCAGTTCCGCCACCCGCCCGTCTGTGGCTGTCACTCGGAGTGGCGCTGCCGTCGTCGTCGACGGTAACTCGCGCCGGTCGTTGTCGTTGCGGACCGCTTGTGGTAGTACGCGGGTGTCACCGCGCCGGTTCATCCTTGTCTTCGCCGCCCCCTGCCGCGGCAGGTGTGCCACCAGGCTCATGCTCCTCCGTTACCGCCAACTTGCGAGGTGATTGGCGGCCTCTCCTGGGTTGCTCTCGTCTGTGTGTTGCTTCCTTTGAGTGTGGACCGTGTGCGCTTGTTTGGCAACGGAGCAAGGGAAGGCAGCTGCTACCTTGGGTTGTGGTTGTGCCTCGCTCGACTGTGCATCCCGAAGAGCAGCCACCTCCTCGGTCTATTCGCCGCCCAAAGGTCCAAAGCTCCTTGGAAGACGGCGGCAGTTGCTCCACACATTGCTCGCTGTCCGCCCCCGTCTCATTCGCCATGGAGAACGGCGCCGCAGCTATTGCGGTCCGCCGCCGCCGCCGTGTCGCAGCCATGGCGGATGTTTGGGACCATCCCGCGGACGGGGAGCAGCAATGGCACGTGTGTTGCCATGACGTGGCGGGGAGCGCAACGACGGACGACCCTGTGCTCAGCGGGCCACCGACCAAGGACTTGCCTCGGTTGCGCGTCGGAGACAGCGATGGCGGCAGCGGCGTGGAGTTGGACGGAGCCAGCGCTAGCAACAATGCCAACAGCGAGAATGGGGATAGCGACAGCGACCGCGTCGAACACCGGGGCAGTGGCCGTGGCGGCGGCGGCGGCGGAAGCGATGGCGGTGCCAGCGATGGCGGCGCGAGCAGCGGCGGCGGCCGCGTGCGTGGCGATACGGCCGGGCAAGCAGTCCATGATGACCGCTCGGGTGACGATAGCAATGCGGCCAACGACCCCGATGGCGAGGATCTCTCTGGGGACGATGAGGAAGACGAGGCTTATCTCGTGGAGCTGGATGCGGAGTTAGCCGTCCGCGCTCACCTGCGCGCCGAGGCGGCGGAGATGGAGGCCCATCACCACCACCCCGGGCTGTACACGGATGAGGAGGATGAGGATGTTGTGGACGAGTACGGGGAGGAGGACGATGACTGCTATGACGGAGAGGATGGGTACGGTGCGGACGCTTATTATGGTCACCCCGACGAGGACGATGCGGTGGTGGCGGACGGGTGGAAGGCCGCGCATATGGCTGAAGAGCAAGCCGCCATGTATGACCTGCTCTGCCACTACGCCACGCGGCTGGGCGGGCGGGCTGGCGGGCGGGCTAGCGTCACAGCCGCGGCCGAAGGCGGGCTCGACGGTGTCGAGGCGGCCGCGGCGGTCGCGGCAGCGGCGCTGCGGCAGCAACGGCGGCGGCGCAAGGCCGCGGTGGCGGGCGACCCGTATGCGGCGACTGGCCGTAGTGGGTCCCCATCTGCGGTGGCGGCCGTGGAGCTAGCCGCCGCGGACGGGTGGCTGCCCGACGTCGGCCGGCGGCGCCACGATCGCCGCGGCGACCGCGCTGGTGCGCGGGCGACCGCGCTGTTGGCGGAGAGCGAAGCGGAGCCAGTCGTAGCAGCCGCGGCCGAGCCGCCCGTCAAGCCCGTGACGCCCCTCCAACGGCAGCGCGGCCGCTTCGTGCGTGCGCTACTCTTGTCGACTCTGCCTCAGAAATGAGTCGTCATGGTGGGTGGGTTGGTACTGGTTGCGCCAGTGGATGCGCGGGGGGGAAGGCTGGGAGAGGGGAGGCTCGATGCACGTCTCCTTTTCTTTTTGTGGCACTCGTGCCATCTTTTCTGTTTTTTTCCTGCTCCTTGTGGGGTGTGGGATGATCTGTGAAGCAATCATGGGGCGGTCTTTGGGGGTCGAGGGTGTCAGATGCAGTGTTCTTGGTATCGTGGGGTGGTTTCGTCGAGCCGTTGTCGTTTGTTGCGTTCTTGTACCCCTTGTACAAAACGACAGAGGGCGTGGCTCTTGATTTTTTTGCGCCTCGGTGTTATGGCGTGCTGGCGCTGGTACTTCTGCTTGCTAGCTGTTTTCATGGTATGACTGGGAATGGCTATCCCAGTTGAGCCCTGGCTGCTTGCTCATGGAGGATGGGAAGAGCACGGTGCAGGCATCTTTCCGTGCGCTGTCACCAGTTTATATCGGCGTGTCCATCAGTACCAGGTGCGCATGGCACCTGTACATGATGGCAGGAGACTCATGACGCGCATAGCGACAGATGGACAGCCGGTCACTAGCGAGGACACGCGTTTCTGCGATTTTTGTTGACGACCAGAACGGCTTTAACACATAAGGCCAGGAGTTCTTCTACGGTGACTCCCCAAGGCACCATGATACCAACAGCTCGCTGCACCCACCACCTGAGGGTAGAACACACCACTCAACAGGCAGTGAGAGCGCCGTCAGCCAGCAACGAACCGCAACGATCGCATCGCTTCCCACGGTGGGCTTCTGTCCCGTAACCGTCGATAAGAGAACGAATTGACCGCAGCAACACGGCACGATGTGAGACGGGGTGCGAGGCTTCCACGCGAACCATGGCGACACCGTGAGAAGACAATGCTATTCACGGTCAAAGCCGAGCAACGACGTCGACTGGTACTGCGCCAAGAGGTATCATCACTCTCACCTGCACCCAGCAGCCACAAGGAGCAAACAAAATCACGCAAGAAACACCAGGCACAACGTGTCCACCACGTCAGAAACTGGCATGCAACACATGGCATTGCGCGGACGCACAGAGGCATCGCATGGGCAACTTAACACAGTCGTCCAGCCAGACGGCAGCAACGAAAAGAATAGCCATTGTTGGAAGGATACGCAGGCGCTACGCGATGGGCTCATAGATCTTGGTGAGTCGTCAGCAACGGCAGTGCCGTAGCAGCTGCCGCCTCAAGAGTAGCAAATACAAGTTTTAATCATGGCCAACACCTCAGCAGGCACTCCAGGGGCGAGCATGCAAGCACAACGAGCATACCTGTGCGTAGGTGACTGGGTAGGCCTCAGCAGGTGTTGGAGCAGCGGTGGTAGTTGCAATGACGTCGGCGCAGTCCAGCCGAGCGACGCCGCCGACATCATACAATGGCGGTCGCGTGGGATGCCGTGGCGCAGGTCACCCCGCAGGAGCCCATCCGCATGCACGGCATGCCTCCATTGCCTCGGGTGTGCGCTCGTTCCGCTGGTCTGAAAGTCTGGTCGTGGTGGCAGCCAAGGCAGGGCTGATAGAGCCGCGATAAAGATACGAATTCTAGACTCCCGGCGTCGTCCACGGCAAGTCAGCCGATGGGTGAGTTTGGATTTAGGGGCCGACCAGATTTGAATGCCTTTGGATCTGAACAATTCCAGGCGTCAAGGGTTGACACCTCCGCCTACGCCGCCGACTGCACCGCCGGGCATGGTGCTTGCCCGTTGGTCGCCGCTTATGGGCGCCCTCTGCCCACCGAGTCCGTGACTGCTGCCGCATGTGAGTTTTGCGGACGCAAGCGTGTGCATGAAGAAGGTATGTCTTTTTTGTCTTCTCTCGGTTGTGATCACCTTGTTGCTGGCCGCCACGGACAGCTGGCGTCCGTGCAAGGTTGATGGCTCCTTGACCCCGCCCCAGCCCTCGATGATGATTTGAAAGCTATCCGAACCGCATGAGCGATAGTGTCTTTCAAAACATGCCGTTTACCCGTCTGATGAGGTGCTTGTGTGCGTGTTCCCACGGAGGTTTGCGTATGCGGATCAGTTGTCTGACACACCGCTGATGTTATCTTCCCCCGGTTGCTTCTGGGCTCCTCGTACTATTGCTTGTGTATTCGTTCGTTGTGTGTTCGCGTGCCTGTCGACTTCCTTGTTTCTTTTGGGTATAGATGTTCACTTTCTGGCTGGTGTGTCGTGTAGCGATATGCAGACCGATCGCTTCGTCGTGTAAACGACCTCGTCTCCGGGGGGACTCGTTGGGCTGGGACTGCACTGTACATTGTTGCTTGACGGTGCTGCGACACAGCTCAAGGCATTGTTTAAAAGCATCCAACAAGCGCACTGCTGAAAACAGATCCGGGTCGACAGACGGACTTATAGACACCCTACAGACAGCTAGACAGCCGCACCTGTACGGAAAAGGAACCATGAGCGAAGCCGTAGTAGGTGGGCCGAGACAACCCCAAAGGAAATGACCGTGTACCGTTGCCATCGCCGAGTCGTCCTTTCACACCTAGCAGGGGTCCTACATCCCCGTTGCCGCCCCAATCGCTGGTACGTGCAATGCCGCAAGAGCCGCGTAGCTGGCAATACCGGCTGCAAAGCCTGCAAATGCGGGCAAGGACGCCTTCTTGACGTACCAGAAGAAGTCGACCTTTTCCAACCCCATGAGCGCCACTCCCGCCGCCGACCCGATAATCAGCATGGAGCCTCCTGTACCCGCCGCAAACGCAATGAGCTGCCACAGCGGCGAGTCGGGCTTGACCGTGTCAAGGCTGTACATGCCCATCGTTGCCGCCACGAGCGGCACGTTGTCGACCACAGCCGACACCAGCCCAATGACCGCCGCGATGACTTCACGGCTCGAAATGTGGGCGTCAAGGTAGACGGCCACCTCTCGGAGGATGCCTGCCGACTCGAGCCCTGCAACCGCCAACAGGATACCGAGGAAAAAGAGTACGCCGCTGGTATCAATACGGCTGACGGCGGCGGAGCCACGCAGCGCCTCACGGTCCTCCTCGCCAGCGTGGATAACGTCCGTTACCAGCCACACGACGCCCAGACCAGATAGCATGCCGAGGTAGGGGGGCAGACCAGTGACGGCCTTGAAGACGGGGACAGACAGCAGCGCGGCAAGGCCCGTCCAAAAGACAAGCTTGCCTCGGGGGGCCATCGCGTCATTGCCCGTGGCTACGGGCCGAGTCACGTCGCCCGTGAGAGGGGGGGACATGATGCCGAGGGTGACAACCAGCGACACGAGAGATGGAATGAAGAGGCTCTTGATGGTCGCCGCCGCTGTAACCTGGCCGCCGATCCACAGCATGGTCGTCGTCACATCCCCGATGGGGGTCCACGCCCCACCGGCATTGGCCGCAATCACCACCGCGGCGCCATACAGCCAGCGCTCCTTAGGGTCGTCGATCAGCTTACGTAGCAGCGACACCATGACGATGGTGGACGTCAAGTTGTCGAGAACCGAAGACATGAAGAAGGTGATGAAGCCAATGGCCCACAGTAGCACCCGCCGATTGTTGTTGGTGATGGCGTCGGTGACGATCTTGAAGCCCTGATGCGCATCTACAATCTCCACAATCGTCGACGCGCCAATGAGGAAAAACAGAATCTCCGAGATGGACGATACCTGCGTGGACAGCTCCTCTACCACCAGTGCATGGTCGGGGGACGCGGTCATGAGCGTCACCCAGATGCCGACGCCCATCAACAGCGCCACGCCAGTCTTGTGGAAGTCGAGCAAATCCTCCAGGATGATGCCTGCGTAACCGAGCACAAAAATGGCCGTCATCGTTTGGTCCCGGTGGTCAGCCACCCACGAGTGTTGAAGGATGGCCGCAATGACTGAACACACACCCCCGACAGCTGCCAATCGCAGGATGTCCGTGGTGGAGCTGTCCTCGACCACCTCGGCGTCTACGGCGGCTTCTCCATCAGCGGACGCCGGCACGACGCCTCCGCCGTTTGACGCCGCACCATTGGTGTTTGCTGCATCGGCAGAGCCGTTAGCAGCGGCTGTCGACGTCTCGTTGGCTGCGTCCCCAGACGTGGACTTTTCTTGGGTGTCGGCCGACGCCGTCGGCACCCAGCGGAACAGGCGGGACCTCCGGGGTGGCGGGTGGGTCGCTGCCCCGCACCGGCGGCGGAGCGACAGCCGAGCGCCATTAAAAGCCGACCGAGCGCCGCCGACAGCGATGGCGGGCGCCGGTTGGAAGGCCAGCTGCAATCTGTCCATGGCAACAAGGAACGAGCAGGTGGTGGGGCCGCGGCAGGCGGGGGATTGATGGCGGGAGAATGGGGGAGGAAGGAAACCCAGGCTCGATTCAGAGATGGACGTGCCGACAAGGTCCCACACGGGACACGTCGCAGACGCTCGCGGCGGCACGCGCTCTACTATTCCACATGCGCCAAAAGCTGAACGTGGGGTCAGCGTAGACCTTGTCCACTTGCATTCGGGCCGTGGAAGGCGCCGTTTGAACCACACAAGCTGAGGTGCCGGCCAAGGGACGACCAAACCGCCTCCCACCAAAAGACACCAGCTATGGGACAGAAGTGGGCCGCATCTAAATTTCTCACTGTGAGCATACTTGCTCCAAACAGAAAAAATTCCCAGCCTCTTTGCCCTCCGTACCGTGAGCCGAACCGCTGCATCGCACAACGCCCTGCCTTCCCGCGCAGCTCGCCCACTCGCCCTGCCCGAGCAGGGCGCCCTGCTCCCTACCCGCCTCCCTCTCTCCTGTTCAACCATGAGGCTCTGGTAGCCCTCAGCGCATGTGTTGGCTTTTCTGCCTGATGATCCTTCTTCCTGTTGCGGCCGCATTGTCACCAACGCCGGCGTGCCACGTGCAGCTACTCGCGGTGGTTGGACTGCAGCCGGACGCTGCCTGTCGGACGCGTGGCGACTCAAGAAGTGGCTGTACTAGCCATGAAGGCTCGAGTGGCCTTTCTGTCTATGTCAGGCGCCCTGTAGGCGGCGTCCGTGTCCACGTCTGTGTTGCTGCGATTTTGCGCGCCCGACGATTCGGGCGGTGGCCGAGGACGTGGCCTTGTCCACACTATGCCGACCGCCGCGCTATTGCCAGTGCTTGAGGCATCGCCAAGCTTGACGCGCCGGTCAACAGGCTGTTTGTCGCCGTCTTCAACGCCAACATCTTCAAGGAGGTGTCGGCGGGTGCGCTCGTGATGATGCGCGAAGCGGGCTCTCGTTGCGGTCTCGGTGTCTGAGTGGTGACTGCTATCGTACGGTGGCCGCAAGCCACAGACCGTCGGCTAGTGCGTGCGTGCATTTCCTACCGGCGCTCATGTCTTCCCGTCCAATGGGTCGTTGGCTCATCCACCTGGGACGGCCTTCTCGCGCTGGCATGCATTTTGCGCTTGTCCATTCGCTGGGTTTGTGTGACAGTCGCCTGCCACACCTACAACTGCGCGACCCTGATGTGGCGAGGCAAGCGGCGGCGCTCTGCTGTACCGCCCCGGTTTGTGGCGCTGTCGGCCGCCAGGCGTCTCAAGTGAGAAGGTGCTCTGTCCCATGATCGCTTCAGCGCTATCGTACGTGCGACGCCACGCTGCGGGTCTCGACTATAGGGGCTGTATTGGCTGTCCGCCACGCCGGGCTTCCGACGGCCGATACGGTACACTTGCCGGTCGGGCTGGCTGACATTTTGCATTCATCCGCTCTTGGTTCTAGTGTGCAGTTCTCTTGTCGATGTCTCGGCCTTTCACGCGGTGGCGTTGCGCCGTCAGGTTTGGGCGACAATGCTCGATTGGTGACGGGGCTCTGTCGGCGAGCGCGCTCTTCTGCCGCCTTATTGGGGGCTCCGATCGCCATCGGGTGAGTGGTGCCACCTCCTTACGGGTGCGCTGCGCCACCGCTGCCGGTCTGTGTGCCCCCTACTGGCTTGCCGGATGCGTCTGAGCTTGTGGCTGCGTTCGGGACTTCTTGCGTGGCGCTCGCCACACCGCGGTGGTAGCACGTGGGGCGGGTGACGGCGGTCATGGGTGGGAGATGGAACAGCTTGGTCGCAGTGGGCGGAGGTGCCACATTGTGGGGCCAACGCAGGCGGTGCAGCATGGGTGTTTGTCCCAGCGCCGTGCTCGGCGCCATGTGTGTCATTGCCCTCGGACAGCCGCCGTCACGGTGACGAGCGACAGCTGGCCATCTCCCGTCTCCGTCCATGCCGCCCGACGGCCCATGCGCTCGAGCGGTCGACGCCCCCATGCCTGCCGATGAGTCGGCGTCTGCACGCCCAGCCGCGCACACACCCTTTGCTCATCCCTTGGTTTTCATGGATGGCGAGCGAGCATTACACCACCCGTCTGGTGCCCCCCCCTCCCACCTGCTCGGAGCGGTCGCGCGTACTCTGTGCTGTACTGCCCCTCTTGCACGGCCGCCCGGTCAACCGGGCGTCACCAGCTGACGTCGAGGGCTGGGCAGGACACGCACAAGCAGCTGGGTGTTGTGGCGTCGCACTCTACCACGAGGTACAGGTGCGTGCTGTGCGCGCACCAGTCTAGCCACAGCACGCTGTGCGAGGAGCGCGGTTCTGCGCATGGGGTAGAGCGCGTCGCGCGGACATCATGGTCACGCGCGTGTCGTGTGTGTAGGAGGCAAGCGTGTGATAAGACCGACGTGGTCGCGGCCTGAATGGATCATAGTACGCTGCTGGTAGAAAAGTGGAAGACTGACATGCCCGTTTATTCTCTTTAACACCCGCCGCCACCGTGTTCAAGAACTCAACAGACACGGTCTTGCATGCGCATCGACGAATGCAGCTGCGCGACACCGCCACGGCAGGTGACCCATCCCCCTCCCATCGTCGGGCGTGGCCTTGGTCAACGACGGCAACCCGTCAATCCGACCGCGCCTATTAGGCGACCACGGCCGGCAACGCCGGCTGCGGTGCGAATGGCGCCAGCACCGGAAGCGGCTGGCTTGGAGAAGGACCAGCGGGTCCTCCAGGAACCTGGGGCTGCATCGGCGGTGGAGTCGGCACCTGCTGCGGAATCGGCGCAGGCTGGAGAGGCGGCGACGGCTGCTGCGGCACAGGCATGGTTGGAGGAGGCACATACACCGGGCGGTTAAGCGCCGGGTCGGCCTCGCCCAGCTCGCACGAGAAGCGGTCGACGATGACAGCCTTGGCCATCAACATCCCCTCCTCCACCATCACGCGGGCGTAGCGGTGCTGCATCGGGGCTGGCTCGCCCTCAACGACGCCCAGCTCGCACGACATCTCGGCGCCGTAGGACGCCATGATCACGCCCTCCTCGACCTTGATGGTGGCGGAGGCACCCGCCGCCAACGGCGTCTCGGGGGCCTCGCCAAGCTCGCACGACGCGACCGAGCCAATGACGGCCGACGCCATGAGGAGGTCCTCCTCGATGGCGAGCTTGGCCGTCGCCGGCAGCGGCGGCTGCGGCACCTCGGGGTCGATGGCAGCGAGCTCGCACTCGGCCTCGCCGCGCTTGGCAAAGACCTTGTCCTCCACCAACACAACGCGGGCGGTCATCACGGGGCCATGCGGCGTCGGTAGCTGGTGTGCGGTCGTGGTCGTTGCCCACGCCGCGCTCGCGACGCACGCGGCCGCGACGGCGGCAGAGAGCTTCATGGTGGGCGACGCGCCGACTCGCGCGGCAGCGTCCGCACTCGCGGCGGTGGGGAGGTGCTGCCGAACGGGAGGGATGACGGAGGTGGGCACCGTGAGAAAGACGGTGGGAGTGACGATCGAGAGTGCGGACGACGAGGCTCCTGGAGGGAACCTCTTGTAAGAGAACCGAGGGGTAGGTCCTACTCTATCGTGCGGTGGCAATGATAGCTGAGGTGTTGCTTGGGGCCCTCGGCGCCCCTGATTGTCTGCGGGCCACGAAGCTGTCGCCTTTCGCCGCCGAACGCGCGAACGTTTGTGCTCTGAGCGCCCGCAGGCCGCGTGCCCCTCCGAGTGTGGCCGACACGTCCGCTCCTACCGGGTGTCTGCTGAGGCGCGACGCGGCCCTGACGTATCAGGTTCGCCCGACCGCGTCGCAACGTACGCCGACGCCCGTCACCTCGGGCCGGACGGGCAAGAGGGGAACTGGTAGCCGCCGCCCCCCAGCACTTTTGCATGGCGAGCTGACGCTGTTACGCTCCGTGTCCAAGCTTTGGTGTGGCCGGCAGGCGCCCGAACGGCCACCCAACGGCAGCAGCGTGAGCCCCGCCTCGTCAACACCCACACCCGGACCGGTGTCACACCGGACGGTCCGGACGGCGGCCACTCGGCCGGGGGTGTCGGCCGAGTGTCCATACAGTAGGGTGGATCATGAACTCAATAAAAATGCTCCTCCTCCACTCCTCTGCTCCTCTGCTCTGGCGGATTGCGCAGGCCCGAGTGGGGATGCTGTCAGGAAGCCTTGTCTAGAGCCATAAGAGGATGCTTTTGTGGCTCATGACCGCTGAAAAACACTCCCAAAAATCCGGCTTTAGCAGAGTTGGGTCCAATGGCGATGAACATAGGAATTAATTCCTCAATCAGGAAAGGATTGAAGTACTGGGGACACGGCGTGGACCCACGCTTGACGCTGTACACGACCTCCGAGACACCTCACGTACCACTAACTATATACGTACCTCTGGGTCTCTGTTCCGCCCAGCTCCACGTGATGGAGTGCTCCGGCCCTCAATTTTTCACTGCCTGGTCTGTTGTGCTGCTCCGTGCAGCTGGTGCGGTCTTCATGTGGGCGAGTTGCATCCGACCTGGTCGCGTGTTAGAAGAGAACTCTGTATATTGATTAACAAGTACTCTTATCAATTCGATTAGCTTCCGATATACGGTACGAATTTTAGTGACCAATCAGGCAGTTCTGACCTGGATCATCTGTCAGGGCTGATAAACTGTGGAAACCTGACGTTGAGCTACGTGATTGAGGGTTGAGATGGCGGAGCGTAGGAGCGTGAGGAACGGAGTTTTTGAATCAACCTAGCAACGTCAAAGATTCTCCCTGGACACCCCACACAAGCCGCGGTCTCAGAGACCATCTGAAACGGTCGGGTCAAGGCCGTCGACGAGGCTCGGCACGAGGCTCCTGTTTCTCGCGTCAGCCATTGCGTGTCAAGGGCCAACGTAGATGTGGTGTGCACCGAGCCACCATTCAAACCATTGAGTGGCGGCGCACTCGCAGCCTCAGGAGACCTGACGGCCGTTGAGCCTGTCAAAAGGGCTCGGTTGATCCGCGACGCCCGGCCTACGTAGGCACATGCGCACAGTGCATGAGCCCCGCCCACGGTGGAGCCCTCCACGATGAGTTGCCCTGAGCTCCGTGCTGGTTATTGCTCGTCGGTGATTGGTTGGGCTCGCCCAGCTACGCAACACCGTCAGTTGTTCGGGATGAGCGGCGTCGTGTCCGCCGGCGCATGGTTGTACTGTACGCACCCAGAGTTCTGGAAGCAGCATCTGCGTCAGGGACCCATCCAACGGAGGGCAGCCACCCACTGAAAGTGCGGGCACGCCACGGGGGTGGTGTGGAACGCAGCCAGGACAGACGTAGACGGCCCCTGATCCCACAACTGTGGGGATTTTTCATTGACAACTTGCACGTAGTAGTACTTGTCTGTCTTCATGCACTGCTTCGCTTGCAAATTACCAAAATGTATAATTGTCACAAGAGTGTATGAAAGTCGCACACAAATCGCGTTCTTTCAGCATCTGTTGACGGATGGGGTCTGTGCCCGTCTTTCTGCCCCGCTTTTCCGAGAAGCGCTGCCGCGCAAGAGGCGGCCCATGGCCGGCGGCGCCGTGCGGCGTCCACCAGGCTGCGTTGCGCGCGCCGCCCGGGTGGCGCCAACGGCGCCCGGGGGCGGCGGCCGCGGCG
>ENA-ORXT01004423-ORXT01004423.1-marine-metagenome-genome-assembly--contig:-NODE-4423-length-14525-cov-4.484635_pt1 | contig 14525 bp, 18 predicted proteins | sample MGYA00237868_ERZ511482 | MGnify/ENA metagenome assembly ERZ511482 | reverse complement strand
GTCGGGCGCGGACTCGTGGGGACGCGCGCTGTCGACGGGCGAGCCGAGCCTGTCGATCCCGTGTTACGCCGAGCGTCGCTACGGCGGCGTGCAGGACGACGAGATGCTGATGGCGTTGACCGGGCCGCAGCTGGTGACGGCGATCGAGGGCATGGAGGCGCTGTCGAAGAACGGGCTGCGCTACCCGATCCCGCCGTACGGCATCCAGACCGATGCCCGTGCCGGCCTCGGCGCCAGCTACTGATCCGATTTTCGCAACGCCTACTCGAGTGCTGCTTCGAAGTCGGGTCTACTGGCTGCCCACCATCGCCGGCGCCGGTCGAAGCGCTCTGCGCCGCCCATCTCGGCCCACATTTTGATGAATCCAGGGTCGCCGGCCTCGACGCGGCGACGGACGAACGCGCCGCCCATTTCGATGGTTCGACCGATGATCGCGACCAGTTCGCGCCGATCGTCGGTATCGAGATCGAAAGTGTCAGCGACCAATCGGAGGCGACGTGGCAGGTCCTGTTCGGGCCAGCCGAACCTTGCGGCGTTGACGTGATCATCGATAGGCACGCACATCCGTGCGAACGACGCGACGTCGAACACCCGGCGACCGGGCGCAGCGAAGTCGAAGTCGAGGAGTGCGACGGCGACGCCGTCTCGGAAGACGACGTTCTCGAGACACACGTCGTTGTGGCAGAGGACGGGTCCTCCGAGTGGATCAGCCATCTCGACGCTCCAAGTTCCCGTAGCAAGGTCGACGCCAACGGAGGCGTCGTGCATCCGGCGTATGAGGACGGCGATCGAGACGAGGGCTTCATCTGTTCTGACCCATTCAGGGTAGGGCGGAAGCGGGACGTCGCCGTCGATGAACTCGAGTCGCTCGCGCCCGTCGTCGTCGATTCCGACCGGACTGGACGCACCATCGAAACCCTGTGACCTGAGTGCTTGCAACACTCCGTGGATCGTCGCCGAGTGCTGATTCGAAGGACGCAGGACGTGGTCCCCTTGGCGGACGACAGCACCCGCGTTCGCTACGCCGCCCTGCAGCACGACTTCGTCCATCTCTGGAGCGTAACGACGCACACCGGTGGCATCGGCAGATCGTAGAGTGGCGACATGGGAAGTGAAGACGGAACCAAGCTGCGATTCTCGTTCCGGCGTGCGCCGGGCGGCCCGTACACGGTGACCCGGTTCGACTCGGCGATCGAGGCTGTCTCGGTCACGGGCCGCACGGCCTCGGTGTCGGTGGGACCGGCTGGCGGCCACACCTGGATCAAGGACGAACTGATCGAAGGTATTGACGTCCTGGTCGATGGTGTCGTTGTCGGACAGCTCTTCCAGAAACATCATGGAACTTGGCGCAGAGATCGAGGTATTGACTTCGTGCCGGTCGACCCACAACGCTTTCCTTCGTCGCCGTTGTTTCGCCTTCGACGTGTGAAGAAAGTGGTGTGCGAGAACGACGACGGCGAACTCATCGGCCCACCGTGGTTCATCCCGCTCGGGGGTGGGCGACTGAATGTCGCCCCTGGTGTCGGCGAGGAACTCGTGCTCATCTACGTGGCAGTGGCGTCCGGAATGATCGGTGTCATGGGGGTCTGAGGGGCGGGGAGTGGTCCCCGTTGTTCTTGTCGAGAGATCTGCGACGCTGGCACTATTCCTCATCGATCACCACCTTCCCACCACCACTTCCCAACGACCACGGAGCGACCAATGCCGACCGCTGCTGACTTTGACAACTACGCCACGCAACTCGACGATGCAGCGGAGCGCCTGGGTGGGTTGGTGCCGACGTTGCCCAGCTATGCCGACGTCACGATCATGCACGGGTCGGAACTCGAAGCGCTCGTTGGTGGCGCCGTTGGTGCGTGTGTGCAGAACACGAACACGGTCGGAGCCCAACTCGGCGTCCTCGCTGGGCTCTGCCGGGTTCGTGCCGAGGTGTGCCGGAGCCATGACGTGGCGTATGCGAGCTACGAGCGCAGTGTCGACCGATGGCAGCAGATGGCCCGAGATCTCGAACCCGGCGAATACATCGGCTCGCCCCCGTACCCGCCCTGGCCGCCTGAGCCGTGGGTCGAGAGGAGCTGACCGATGTCTGCTGTAGGTATCAACGTCGTACGGGCTCGGAGTGCTGCGAGCGGTCTGAACATGCTTGCGTGGAATCCGCAGGACAATGCGACGGTCGTCAACGATGTCGCCTTGCTCGGTGACTTCGTCGGCGAGGCTGCACCGACAGTCGCGCTGCTCAACGAGCTCGACACCGAGATCCGTCTGCTGAGTGATCTGTTCACCACTCGCGCCGACTTGGCTGTGTCGGCCGACAATTTCCCGTCGCGTGCGGCGTACCTCGCCTACATGGAGAAGGTCAACGACGCATACGTCGATGCGACGAATGCACTGCTCGGCTCGCTGGGCAACACGATCAACGCCGCAACCTCGGGTGCCCAGTTCGCATCGTCGGTCGGCGAGGACGTCATCAACGAGATCTTCGACTTCATCGCCGGCGACGTGTTGAACTTCTACAACGGCGGCGACGGCGAGAGCCTCCCTTACGGTCAGTTGGGTGCAGCAGGGTTCGAGGCGTTTCGCTGGTTGAGGTGGGGCGGCGAAGTCGCTGACATTCCTGTCTTTTCGAATGGCCTTCCCGGTCAGTCTCTCTCGAGACTTCTGTCGCGGTTCGGGCCGACCGCTGCTGCAGGGCGGTGGCTTGGCGGTCCAGGCGCGGTCACGACGTTCAGGTGGCTTGGCGTTGCTGGCGGTCTGTACGCCACTGGTGCCGGGGCGTACAACCTGTACCAGCAAGGCAACCCGATCACGGCGTTCCAGGAGGAGGGTGCTGGATATGTTGCCGACGTCGGTTCGACGGCATTTGCGGCGTCGTCGACGCTCCTGCTGATGGCGCCTGCCGCAGCCCCCGTCTTGGTGCCGATCGTCGTGGGTTCGGCGATCATCTGGGCGGGCGCTGAGGTGTGGGATCGTTGGGGAAACGACATCTCGGAGTGGGCCGGCGAGGAGTGGGATGCGTTCGTGCACGATGCCGGTGTGGTCTGGGACGCCACGACGGATGTGGCAAGCGCAGCTGTCGATTGGGGCGGCGACCGCATCGACGATGCCACCGAAGCGCTGTCCGACACGCGAGATGTCATCGTCGACGCAGGCGGAGACATCGTCGAGTTCGGCGGCGACGTGCTCGATGCAGGCGGCGATCTGCTGTCGATGGGCGGCGACGTCGTCGGAGCATTGAACCCGACGAGTTGGTTCTGACATGCAGTTCGATCTGCAGGCGATGTGGTCGAACCACGTTGCAGAAGGCGAGGCCGGCTCGTGAGAGGTATCCGCGACCGGATGTCGAATCTGAGCGATCTGCGCGCGTTCCAGATTGCCGCAGGAGTCGATGTCACAGTGGGTGGCGTGCACGTGGGGCAGCTGTTTCAGACCCAGCATGGCCTCTCCCGGAAGAACCGAGTGATCCGTTCGATCGCTTTGCTCTGCACATCGCGCCTGGGGTTGGGCACAACCTCGTGCTGATCTACGCAGGGGTCAACTATGGCCTGCATGTCGCACTGAGTTACTGAGGCGGAGGAGCAGGAGCATTCGACATGAGATTCGATCGCAATCGTTCACGGTTGGAGCTGTCCAACGAGCAGATGAAGGAGCTGGTGCGCATGGCTGCCGGCGACCTCGACCCGTCGACCTGTGCCCAAGAGTGGGTCGATGCCGGCATCGTCGTCGACGGTGAGGTGCACCCGGTTGCTGGCGGAATGATCGCGGTCGCACTGGATGCTCCGCGAGCGTCATCGATTCGTCGTTTCGACGGCAGTGACATGGCGCCGCTCTTCGTCGGGATCGACCAGCACGGTCGCGCCACGATGACAGAGGCTGCCGGGTTCGGAGCATCAGACGGTGCAGCTGCCTGGATCACGGCGACCCGAATCGAACTGCTGCCCGCATTGCTCATGCAGGCTGTTCGACTCCACGCAGGGATTCCCTCGCCGGAGGGGCGGGAAGCATTTTCGATCACCGCTGCTGAACTCGATGAGACCCTCATGCGTTTGAGCGCTGGCGAGGGCGCTCCGAACGAGGTTCGAGCCGACTCGGAGGAGTGCGCGCTGGACCGTCTCCTCCAGGCGTTCGAGAGCGGATGGGAAGCAGCGGGTGGCTGGCAGCGACAGGCTGCCGACTCGTTCGTGACCGTGCTGAACGCTGGTGTACTCGGACTCTGGTTCGTCGATACAGGCCGAGTCGAAGGGGGCGAGATGATCGATCGGAACAAAGCAAGCTGTTTGGTGCCGTGCACCGTTGCCGAGGCGACGGCCCGGTTGGGAGATGTCGTGACCGGGCGCCATGCGGCCCGCCCGGGCGGCGCGAACGCTGGGGTGGTCTGACGATGAGGTCCACCGATGTGCGCGATTTCCAGAAGAGAACACATGAACGATTCAGTGGGTCGCCGGACGGCCCGTATCGAGTGAGCCGTACCGACACGTCATCGACGGCCGTGTCGTCGAATGGCCGAACCGCAGTCGTGGCCGCAACAGCGTTCGACAGTTACCACGAGGTCGCCGATCGGCTCGCCGGATCACTATCCGTTCTGATTCAGGAGCGAAGAGCGACACTCAATCCAGTGGCGACAGCGACGTAGACCAACAACAGGTCTGGCGACATCTGCGGATCGATCGTCAGACGGTTCCCCCCGAACGGCAGCCGACTCGGCGCGACCAGCGCGCGTTCGGCGTTCCGGCACATGACCGAATTCGCCCCGCAGGCAAAAAAAGGGATCTGGCGGAAAGCCCGTCGGGTCTGCTGCGATGAAACGTATCGTGCGACCCGACCGCCAGAATCCGTGTTCGGTCATCTGGACGTGACCAACCAGTTGCCCCTCGATCGTCACCTCGACTCCTTGCTCCGAGACGGAGTCGATGTCTCTGTCGACGGCGTGAACGTGGGCAAACTCTTCTAGCACGAGCACGGATTTTGCCGCCGAGATCGAGTGATCGAGTTGCTGCCGACGTTGGTCAGGACCTCGTGCTGATCCATGTGGCGGTGCGATTCGGATTGCACCATGCGCTCAGCCAAGGCGGGTCGCCGAGCGGTCCAGCTACGAAGTGAGGGTCATGGTTTCGGACATCGGCTGGGCATCTGCCGGGTTTCGTCATGAGCGCGCCGGGCGGCGACCTGTGAAGTGTGGGCTGGAGCTCGACATGAGCAATCACCTACGGTGCGGCCATGAAGATCTGGCGACTCAAAGAACTCGGTGACCCCCTCGAACAGCTCGAACTGGTCGACGAAGCAGCACCCGAACCCGGCCCCGGCCAGGTCCTCATCGACCAGGAAGCAGTCGGCCTGGCCTTTCCCGATGTCCTGTCGTGTCGAGGCATGTATCAGGTCAAGTCGTTCCCCGGCCACACGCCGGGCGGCGAGTCGTGCGGCACGATCGCGGCACTCGGCGAGGGTGTCACCGGCGTTGAGGTCGGTCAGCGCGTCGTCTACCTCGGCAGCGGTGGTCTCGCCGAACAGACCGTGCATGCTGCCGACGCGGTGTTTCCGGTTCCTGACGGTGTGTCCGCCGCAACCGCTGCGGCCATTCCGATCAACTACTGCACCACGCTCTACGCGCTGCAGGAGCGCGCCAAGCTGCAGTCTGGCGAGACCGTCCTGATCACCGGAGCAGCCGGTGGCACCGGCACCGCAGCGATCCAACTGTCCAAGGCCATGGGTGCCAAGACGATTGCGATCGCTGGTGGTGCAACCAAGGTCCAGGTACTCCACGACGTCGGCGCCGACGTCGTGATCGATCACCAGGAGAATCCCGACTGGGTCGATGAGGTGCGCGAGGCGAGCGGCGGCGGGGTCGACGTTGCCTACGACCCTGTCGGCGGCGACACGTTCCACCAGGTGCGACGCTGCATGGGCTGGGACGGCCGCCTGCTCGTCATCGGCTTCGTCGCAGGCATCCCGGAGTACAAGACCAACCATGCACTGCTCAAGAGCTACTCCGTCGTCGGCGTTCACTGGGGCGCTTCGCTGCCACGGTTCCCCGACTCACTCGGTCAGCAGATGACGCAGCTCCTCGACATGGCTGCAGCTGGCACCATCGATCCGCCGCTGTATCCGCCGTATGCGTTCGACCAGGCCGCGCAAGCGCTGCAGGACCTCGCTGATCGCAAGACGCACGGCAAGGTCGTCGCCACCCTCTGACCGCGGGCTGACGCTGGCTCGCACGGGCTGACATCGGGCTCAACCGAAGCGCTTGGCCAGTTCGGTGATGTCTTCTGGATACATGTCGCAGCATCCGCCGACGATGGTTGCACCGGCAGCCACCCACGCGGCGACCGCGTCGGCGTAATTCGACGCGTCGAGGTCGTCTCGACGATCGAAGATCACTTCGTTCGCCTCGTAGCCGGCCTGGCGCTCGTCGGGAAAGCCGTTTGCGTAGCCGCCGATGCGGATGTCGAGGCCGGACGAGCGGCACTTGTCGGCGAGTTCGGTGATGGCTGGGGTCGTCTGTTCCGGCAGTGAGCAGTTGAAGAGAATCGCCTCGATCGGGGCGCCCGCCGCGCGGTGGTCAGCGACAGCTTCGACGATGTCGTCGATCGTGTCGCCCGACCGAAGTGCGATTTCGCCGTCGTAGGCATCGTCGAGCGCGAACGCCGCCCAGAGCGGTTGACCAGAACCGTGCTCGGTCGCGGCGGCGACGATGACGTCGAGTTGGGGTGCGACGAGCATCTGCGCGGAATCCTGAATTTCGGATCGGTGCCCGCGCGTTGCACGACCTCACTGAGGGCGGTGACCAGGACGTCACCAGGCCAGGAGTACCAGAAACGGTCATCGCATCTGGTTTCGGTACTTTGATTCTGTTCATGGGTTTTGGTACTCGATTTCGGCCTCGCCGGACCCATCAACGAGGGAGTACCTGCAGTCGAGGATGGTGATCTCGCTCATCGCCCGTGAGCGTAGAGGAACGAGTGCGAGGTATTTCACGCAAACCTCTTGCATTTCAGATGATGCGTGGTAAAGTACGCAGTACGAAAGCAGAGCAGGCAGATCCGCCGGCCCTGCGAACCCCCTACCAAACCCCCCGGAAGACGGAGACATCATGCGCAACGAATTCATCACCAAGTTCAACGAACAGCTCGACACGGCAACCGCCAACTACACCAGCACCAACGACCGTGTTCTCGACGCAGTCATCGACGCCAACCGCAAGGCAGTCGACTTCGCCGTCAAGACCGTCGACTCGCTCCCCGCGATGCCGACCATGCCCCAGCTTCCAGCAGTACCTGTCGAGCTGCCATTCGCCGACCGGTTCGAACTGCCCGAGCTGCCGACCGCAGCCGAAGCCGGCAAGCGCTACATCTCCTTCGTCGAGCGCGCCGCCGATCTCAACCGTGACCTCAACGAGCGCGTCATCGACATGCTCAAGGTCGAAGGTGTGAAGCCGGTCGTCAAGCCGGTCGCCCAAAAGCCCGCTGCCAAGAAGCCGGCCGCACGCAAGCCCGCCGCGAAGAAGAGCACCAAGAAGGCTCCGGCTCGCAAGGCTGCCGCAAAGAAGTGATCTGACGCGCTGTCACCGCTGGTTCCCCCCGACCAACGGTGACAGTGCTCGCCACCGCAGAGGGGACGATGCCGCAGTTGATGCGACATCGTCCCTCGTGCGTTTTTCGCCCTGTTGCGTTCCGTTCTACAGCCCCGCTGCATGAGAGAATCGACACCATGACCTCCAAGTCCGACAGCGCCGATGGCGAGCGCGAGCAGGACAATCCCCTTGGTATCGGGGCCCTGGGCGACTTCATCCGGAGTCAACGCCGCCTCGCCGAACTCAGTCAGCGCGAACTCGCCAAGCTCGCCGATCTGTCCGACGCATACCTGAGCCAGCTCGAACGAGGCCTGCACGAGCCGTCGGTCCGAGTCGTCAACGGTCTGTCCTCAGCACTCAACGTCCCTGCTGAGAAGTTGCTCAACTTCATGGGTCGCGACCGTGGATCGGGTGATCAGCCGGTCAGCACCGAAGCCACGATTCTCACCGACGACGCATTGACCGACACGCAGAAGCAATCGCTGCTCGACGTCTACCGGGCCTTCATCGCCGCCAACGAACACGCCTGACATCCCGAGTTCGGCAGAGCATCGAGCGATGTCGCACGCAATGGCGAAAGATGTGGCGCTCAACGTTCGTTCGTGTTGCGGACGATGCGGTCCAAGAGATCGACTCCGGTGGCGATCAACTCGTCGGGGAAGTCGTAGTCCGGGTTGTGGATCGGGTCGTGGTCGACCCCGGCTCCGAGGAGCAACATGCAGCAAGGGAATTGATCGCCGAAGAGGCCGAAGTCCTCACCGTGTGGGAGGCCGACGTCGGGAGTGAGCACGTCGAGGCCACAGTTCCTGGCGGCAGTCGTGACGAGATCGGTCACGTCGGGGTCGTTGATGTTGGCCCGGAAGTCTTCGACGATCTCGACGTTGGCCTGCAACAGGTCGCGTTGGGCGAACCGCTCTGCCTTCGAGATGATTGTTTCGAACAGCGCGTCGAGGCGATCGCCGTCGATGCCGCGAATGGTGAGGTGGATCTCGCCGGCTCCGGCCGACACTCCGTACGCGGGTGATCCAATGAGCACATGAACAGCGGTGACCACCCCGAAGTCGGGGGCAGCGAGGTCGTTGTTGGTCAGGTCATCGCATTCGTGGAGCAGATCGGCGATTGCGAGCGAAGGGTTCTCCCCCTTTTCTGGCTCAGCAGCGTGGGCGGTGCGTCCCACGAATCTGATGACGATGCTGCGGACAGCAGCGAACATCGGGCCGGGCTTGACGACCACGGTGTGCAGGGCGAAGCCGGCCATGTTGTGGATGGCGACACCGAAGTCGGGCGTGATCTGTTCGAAGGCGGGGTCGGCAAGCACTGCTGCGGCACCGGTTCCGGTTTCCTCGGCGGGCTGGAAGAGCAGGTGCACCTTGCCCGATGGTGGACGGCTTGCCGCCAAGCGCTCGGCGAGGCCGACGAGGATGGTGGTGTGGCCGTCGTGGCCGCACTTGTGCGATACACCCGGCTGCGTGGAGCCATGCCCGTCGACGTTTCGTTCCTCGATCGGCAAGGCGTCGAGTTCGCTCCGGAACAAGATCGTGGGCCCATCGACACCGGAGTCGAACGTCGCGATGACGCCGGTGCCGCCGACCCCGGTCAGCAACTGGTCTGGCCCGAGTGGCGTCAGGAAATCGACGACACGACGCGCAGTCTCGTGCTCGGCGTGCGCCAACTCTGGATGAGCATGGATTTGCCGCCGGAATGCGATGAGTGATTCCACGATGGCATCCTGCCAGGCCGCAGCCCGGCCGATGGCTACTTGCGAAGGAGGTTTCGAGCGGCTGCGACGACGACGTCGACGACGCCGGACTCGGCTTGGGCCATCACGTTGGCGTCAGGAGTCTCCTGCTGCGTTCGATTGACGAGCACGCCGGCGACGCAGCCGGAACGCCACCCCGACGATGCGCACATCGTGAACAAGGTGGCGGACTCCATCTCGTAGTTGAGCACGCCCATGGACTGCCACTCATCGAGCGACCCGCGAAACCGGTCGACGACCCGTCCGGTCGTCGTGTCGTAGCGCTCCTGGCCGGGATAGAAGGTGTCGCTCGACGCCGTCACGCCGACGTGGACCGTGGCGCCCGATGCTCGTGCGGCATCAACCAATGCGGTGACGCAGTCGAAATCGGCGACGGCGGGAAACTCGAGTGGGGCGAAGTGCAAGCTAGCGCCGTCGAGTCGCACGGACGCGGTCGTGACGATGATGTCGCCCGGGTCGACGTCGGGCTGGATGGCTCCCGTGGTGCCGACCCGGAGGAACGTACGCACACCCAGCTGCGCGAGCTCCTCGACGGCGATCGATGTCGACGGGCCTCCGATGCCGGTCGAGCACACGACGACGGCGACGCCTTCGAGCCAGCCGAGCCACGACGTGAACTCACGGTGCGCAGCCAATGCGACGGGCTCTTCGAGCAGGCCGGCGATGCGCTCGACGCGTTCCGGGTCGCCGGGCACGATCGCCAGCGTTGCGCCGCTCAGGTCGGCGGTGTCGAGCCCCAGGTGAAACGTCTCAGCCATGTGCCCACGGTATCGAACCGGCCGATCAGTGCGCCGGGAAGACGACCCTAGATCGATACCTGGCTGAATGATGACGCCCTCGTCCGTACTCTGGACTCCATGGAGCTTGAGTGCATCACGACGTCGCCAGACAAGATGGGCGGCGTCCCGTGCATTCGCGATCTTCGATTCCCGGTTGCCACAGTCGTGGCGATGGTCGCCGATGGAATGACCAGCGAAGAGATTCTGCTCGAGCACCCCGACCTGGAAGCTGGTGACATTTCAGCGGCTCTGCACTACGCAGCGTTGGCGGTGCAAGAGCGTGAACTTCCGCTCCGCCTGCTGGCGTGAGGTTTCTTCTGGATTAGTGGCCGGTGACGCCGTGGAATGGGCGACCTGCCTCGTTGAACGCCGTGTACAGCTCCATGAATGCGTCGCCGAAGGGGTTGATGCCACGCAGCGGTTGGGCAGCTCGCTGTACGGTCCAGTCATGCGGAGCGAGGTTGATGGCAGTGACGAAGTTGCGTTCCGCACCGTCAAAATCGCCATCGTTGCGCAGCCGCGTCGCGATCCGGAAGTACAGGCGGGCCTGTTCCTCTTCGGGACTGAGATCGCCGACGGCGCCCTTGGCGTCTTCGGGTGACATGCGCAGCGTTCCGTCCCTGGCCCAGGCGCGGATGTGATCCTTTTGCGTCTCGGAATCGATGCCGGTCAGCTCTTTGAACGTGTCGCTTGCGTACGCGCTCCAGTTCGGCTGGACGATGTTGTCGTCCTCGTCGATCATCAACACCGTCGGGACGTTCGAGATGGCGTACAGCTCGGTCACGACATGGTCGGCGTCGATCAGGACCGGGTAGGTGATGCCCTCGCTGGCAGCACGGATCTTCTCCACGTCTTCATCGACCGCTACAGCGATCACCTGGAAGTTGTGATCAGCGAGTTCTTCTTGGAGTGCCTGCCAACCTGGCAGATCGAGGAGGCAACCTCACCACGACGAGAAGGCGACGAGCAGCTTTTTCTTCGAGCGGTGGTCGGAGAAGTTCATCGGTAGACCGTCGAGGTCGGGCAGTGTGAAGTCCGGTGCCTTCATGTCGTTGACAGCCGAGCGGCGCAGCTCACGCGGGGCGCCGATGGCGACGAGGTCGGACACAGCGTCGTGTGCTGCAGGGCGGTCGAGTAGGGCGGCGACGGCGGTGACGCTGATCTTGTCGTCGTTCATCAAGGCCGCACGATCGGGCACGATCACGCAGGAGTCGTCCTTACACAAGCCCTGCGGCTTCAGCGTCCAGCCCATGGCCGATTCCAGTGCATCCGGGTCGATGAGCGGACCGCCTTCGAGCATCACGATGTCGTTCGTCATCGCGCCAACGTAGCTGTCCCATTCTGCCCGGGGACGAATGGGACAACGAATGGGACAACGAATGGGACAACGAATGGGACAACGAATGGGACAATGAATGGGACGGGGGACGAATGGGACAGAACCGGCCCAACTCGTCGAGGGCGGCGGGCCGCGTCGCTCGCTATGGTGCCGCAGTGATCGAGGCCGAACGAGTGCGCACCGAGCGGTCGGTCATCGCGTTTCTCGCGTTCATCGGCGTGCTGATGGCGTTCGGGATCGACGCAGCACTGCCGGCCTTCGATCAGCTGTCGGACACGTTCGACCTCGATGCCAGGGGCATCAGCCCGGCCATCACCGGCACGTTGTACTTCGGTGGCATGGCGGTGGGCCAGTTGTTCTACGGCATCCTCGCCGACCGCTTCGGCAGGCGGCCGATTCTCGTGGCTGGCATCACCGTCTATGCAATCGGTGCGCTGGCCAGTGCTCTGGCGCCCACCCTCGAAGCATTGCTCATCGCACGATTCGTCTGGGGCCTCGGTGCAGCAGCGCCGACCGTGATGCGCATGGCGATCGCGCGCGACCTGTTCGCAGGCGACCAGATGGCCCGCGTGATCAGCACGTTCAGCGCGATCTTCCTGCTCGGGCCGATCTTCATGCCGTTCGTCGGCGAGGCGATCCTGCTCGTCGGTGACTGGCGGCTGGTGTTCTCCGCTGGCCTGGCCCTCGCAGGGATCACCCTGGCTTGGACGTTCGTGTTCGGCGAGACCTTGGCCCCCGAGCTGCAGCGGCCCATCAAACTTGCCCCGCTCCGTGCGGCGTTCAGCGCAGTCGTTCGGACGCGGGTGACGCTCTGGATTCTGATCGCGCAGGCCTTCTTCGGTGGAGCGTTCTTCGTGTGGCTCGGTAGCGCGCAACCCGTGATCGACGAGATCTACGGGCGCGACAGTCAGTTCAGTCTGTTTTTCGGCGCGTCGGGTATCGGCATGGCGGTCGCTCTGTTGTTCAACCGGCGCCTGATCGTGAAGTTCGGAGCGGAGACGATGGTCGTCCGCGCGGCCTCGGTCTTCGTTCTCGCGTGCATCGGCGGCTTGATCGGCACGATTGCTGCGGGTGGGGTTCCGTCGATCTGGTTCTGGTTCGGTTGGGCGCTGATCGCGAATGCGATGGGCATCGTGATGGGGCCGATGAGTGCATCGCTGGCACTCGAGCCGATGGCGGACAAAGCGGGAACGGCAGCAGCGATTCTCGGTGTTGCGCAACTGGGTGTCGGTGCTGGGCTCGCTGCGGTGATCGATGCTCGGATCGACGAGACCGTCACGCCGATGGTGTTGGGCTCACTGGTGTACGGCGCACTCGGGCTGGGTTGCCTGCTGCTTGCTCTGCGCCCGTGGCAGCGCACAGGCACGGCACCGCCGACGGTGACCTGAGCGCCAGTTCTCGATCTGCGCGTCAGTTCTCGAACGCGGCGCAGAGGTTCGCCATCGTGGTGGCGCAGCCCTGTTCGAGGTTGTCGCGGCGCCCCTCGATCTTGCCCGGGTAGACGTCGGGCATGGCAAGCATCGGTGCGTCGAACGATTCGGTGACCCGGCACGTGTTCTCGCCGGTCGATTCGATGTCGTAGCGCCAGGTCGTGGTGTGCTCGAACTTCGGCGGCACCTCGTAGGCAAACGCAGCGCCGGGGTCGGCCACGGTGACCTCGCAGTCAGCGTGCCACTCGTAGTCGCGGGCCTTGTTGTGGCCCCGGAAGCGTGCGCCGACCTCGATTGCGGTGGCGTCGCCGAGGAATTCGCAGCGTTGGTTCTCAGGGCTGAGCGTCGGCAGCCGATCGAGATCGGTGAGGAATGCGTAGACGTCGGCAGCTGACGCGGCGACGTCGACGGTGGCGGAACCTTGAGTTGCGGAATTCTCCATGCCGAGAGTGTCGCCGATGCGCGGTCATCAGCTCGGATCGGGACCCGCCGCCGGCCACCGACGAGCACAGCATCATCAGCTTGGAAGTTGCGGCGAGCCGTTCGAGCCCATGCGGGCGGGTGGGGATCCGGGAGTGCGTTTGGCGTCGAACTTGGTGGACCTAGGAGGCTGTTCGGGCCATCTCGAAGCAGGTGGCGAGCACGTCGGCGAAGTTCCGTTTGGAGCAGCTGACCATCGGGGTCTTCCCGTTGACGCGCAGGCGGACGCCTCGGCCCGTCCGGATTCCGCCCTGGACCGACATCGTCCAAGGGACGACGTACTCGACGTCGGCCCAGCGGATCGACGACTTTCGGAGGCCGGTCCACTCGATGCCATCAGATGTCAACGTGGCGAAGGTTCCGATCTTGATTCGCTGTCCGCCCTGCAGCTGTTGGATCCAATCCAACGCCTGTTCGGTGGAGTCTGGATCTCGGACGGCTTCTTCCAGCGCTCGGTCCTCGTGCTCGTCGAGGCGATCTCGGTGATGAAAGAAGAGGCCAAACAGGCCGGCCATCACGGTCAGCATCGCGACGAACCAAACCGGATCCGTGATGTCGGAAGCAACGACGAAGATCACTCCGAGTGCCGTTCCGAAGAGAGCCCACGGTGCTGCAGCTCTCAACCAGCTCACCTGCGAGAGTGTGGCATGGCATGGGTTGAGGTGGCGACCGACCGGGCCGAATCGCCGCAGGAAAGGAGTACGCAGGGCACCCGCCGTGGAGAGGCTGAGCGCTCCCTCCGGGGACGCCGAGCGGACCCGGGAGCGTGTTCGGGGGCTGCACCCCCAATTCGGGAGAGGTTTCGGGTTCCCGAATCGCGATTCGGGAGGGTTCTCGGGAGTCGGGAAGAGGAGGTTGGGGTCAACAACTTCGACCCAGGAGGATCGATGACCGACGAGAAACGGAAACCCGGGCGACCGCGCAAGTGGTCGTCCGACGCTGAACGGATGCGTGCCGCCCGAGCCGCAAAGCGGGAGAAGCGTGTGGCCGACGAAGAACGACGGGAGGCCAAGCGTGCAGAGCAAGAGCGGGCGAGCCGTGAACAGTTCGCCAGTTCTCCGACAGCGAAACCGGCAACTGCTCCGGCTGCGCCGAAGACAGGCAACACCTGGATGGCTGTTCACGCCACGTGTGAAGCGGACATCGTGAAGTTGCGGGACGAAGTCCGGCAGCT
>ENA-ORXT01004422-ORXT01004422.1-marine-metagenome-genome-assembly--contig:-NODE-4422-length-14526-cov-9.750087_pt1 | contig 14526 bp, 19 predicted proteins | sample MGYA00237868_ERZ511482 | MGnify/ENA metagenome assembly ERZ511482 | reverse complement strand
GACGCGCAAGGCCACGCCTTGTTTGTGCAAGCTATGCTCGACTTCACTCACGACTGAGTGGCAGGCCGGCTCCGTCCCGGTCGGCCATGCGCACAAGGCCGGCACGGCCTCACGCGCAGCGGCCGTAGCGACAGCTGACGGTGATGCTGACGACGACGTTGTCGTTGTCGGCGTGACTCTGGCTGGCAACCGTGACGTATTCGATCCGGCTCTGAACAAGGCCAGGCGTGCGGGCAAGCCAGAAGAGGACAAGGTGCGTGACGCGGGGAAGGGTGTGTAGGGCTGAGTAACTCGCGGCACCGGACGACGTCGTCATGGACGTGTCAGTATGACGAAGGAGAGAAGGTGGCCCTCGCCGAGCCGGCCGCGAGGGCCCAGGCCAGGCCGCCTTCTTCTTCGCTTTGTTTCTTTGCATTGACGTTCTGATGATGAGCAGGTTGGTGGTAGGTGGGGGAGGGCCCACACAGGCTCGACGCGCTCTGTCGTGCATGTTTTTTTGTTAGATTGATGCTTGTGTGGGTTGTGACGCTGTGGTGTAGTGGCAAAGCCGCTGCTCCGAGGAGTAGTTTGCGTCTCTCGATATTTTTCTGTCCCACTGTGTCCCGTATGCACCAAATACAAGGGGTGTACTTCAGTCCCACAGTGTCCCGTATGCTATATATACAGGGGATGAAAGGGGAACGCAGATAGCAAGCACGAAGACACGGTACACAGAGGGGAGAGGGCTCTGTATTTTCATTTCCACAACTGGCGGCGCACGGCTCCCTCCCGCGCGCTGCGTTTGTAGTGTGAAAGAAGGTATGTCGCACCTGAGGGGGGCGGGCGGGCGCCTGTCACAACCTCTTTCCAACTGTTTCCCTGCTGCCAGGCCCAAGGTTCTCTATCAGCCCCAATTTCCAACCCGGGTCGTCACCGGGCAACCATGAAAGGGGGCCCCGTTAATGCAGAACCATGCCTGAGTACGTAGGCAGGAGTGCATGACGAGCCTAACGCCTCGGTCTAGCACGCCCCTACAGCAGCTTTCGGAGCGGCCGTGACGCTCTGAGTGCCTCGCGGGGGAAAGACAGCGGAACACAAAGTAGCAAAGTCGACGGATGGCTCTGAGCGCGTGTTGCTCGTCTCGTCAACCAAGAATGCAGGAGATCGGATTACAGTGAGAAGTTGTCCCCAGATGCAATCGTACATTTAACCAGTCAGTACACAACGTCATGTGATCTGCATCACCTATCGCCCTGTGGAGTCGCGAAGCGCATCTATTGGAGAACAGATCTCGTGCAAGGCCTGGTGACGCATCGCACAAGATTCCACTCCGGTGCGCCGCCATGGCGACGTATGGAAATAGTGCGCAGTGCTGTGGGCACGCCCGAGAGCGCGAATCTTGTTACGAGCAGCGCCTGGCACGGACACGTGTACTTTTCCATGCCCAATCAGTGGACGACAATGCAGTGGACAACGTGATTTCTGTATCTTGGCTGTCGTCCCTCCGCCGGAGCGACAGCGACGTCACCACAATGCGTGATGAGAGCACCTCGGCCAGGCCCGGTGGTGTTTCCAACTGTCAGACTGTACGAATCGTCCGTCGTTTCTCTGGGGCGAAGCCTCATGTCGTGGCGCAGCTCGGGTTCAGAATATCTCGTCGAGAACGAGGCGCGGCGAGAGGCGTGGCGCTCCTCATCCAACACCACGGCTGATTGGCCATGATCACTTCAGCCCGATAGTGGTGTGCGCGAGCCAAAGACAGGGGTGCCTCTCTATTGGGAGTCCTCGCACGCAATACGTTGAAACACGCGGGAGGAGCTGGGTGGGATAGAAGGGGAGGCATGTGGAGACTGCCGCGTCACTCCCGGGCCTGCAGTCGTCCGACAGGTGGCGCATGCGCAGGGATGCACCCCGGCACACTCCAGGCGCGCCAGCGAGCGTCTCATTCCAGCTTTTTTGCGATATGCGATTGGTCAGACGAAGGGCCCCCAGACGGCTGAGACGAGGCAACACCGTCACAACCTCCAGGCTGCGTTTCGCCAGTGTCTCCAGAAACTGAGTTTATGGCCCTCATGGCCCTTGTGTTGGCCCGACCTTGAGTGCCTGCTTCTGGGCCACCCGTTAAATCTCGTGTTCGAGGGCGCTCCTGGCCAGTGATTCAACGGTAACGTGCGAGGGGGCGCGGTGTCATCTAGGCTAAGCTCTGTGTGCGCCCCTGGGCCATCCGCGCCCCGTTAGCCATCCGCGCCCGGTAAGCCATCCGCGCCCGGTTAGCCATTCGCTCCCCGTTCGCCATGCCCGCCCTGTTAGCCATGCGCGCCCCTCCCGCTTGCCGACGCAAAGAGCGTGAGAGGTATTGCACATCCCTGTTTACTCGTTCCGCTTGCGTTATCGCCGCCGCACCAACCCTCCCGTCCCTGCCAATACGCGCACGCGCCCTGTGCTCAACTTGACCACTGCACGGCGTGCCCACATCTGACGCCTTGACTCTGTTTGCGTTTGCGTGGCGGCACTGTCAACGGCGGCTCTCCACCGGCTAGTTTGCGCACGACCTCGCCACCACCGACGTTTTTTGCCTCTAATGTCGGAAGGCACGCGATCTGTTTGCCCTTCGGTGCACTACACTTGGTGACGCTTTGCCTCGTGGTACAACGTTGTGCTGCGCTACGGCATTACCATGCCGGACTCGCATTCTGGGCCGGATTCGACAGCAGACTCGTCTCTTACCCCCCTAGCCGCCTCGGCACCCCTCTACAGCTCCTCACCCCGCGTTAACTCTTCGCCTGCGGCCCCCGCCTGCTCTGTGCCCTCCGTGCCGGAGCCATCGGGCTCGGGCACGGGCTCTCGTGCGGGGCCTACTGAGCCTGCTGAGAAGGACGCTCTCGCCTACACGCCACGGCCAGCCCATGGGCCCCCCGCTCGTGGCATCACCAAGGCCCAGCTGCAGCGCGGCCTGAGGAGTATTTGCACTGAGTGCAAGCGCGCGCAGAGCGTCACCTCGAGCGTCTCCATCTGCCCTGAGGGGTGCCCGTGCCCGTGGGCGCGTCGGCCTTTGGCTCATCCAGGCTGGGGGTGGCGCTGGGTTGGCAGCACGGGCGGCTACTTGAGCCGCGCAGCGCAGCGGCGTGCTCATCGCCGCCTTTGCTACGTGTGCCGCCTCGCCGTCACTGTCGGGCCGGCCCACCCTACCTGTCCTCCGTGGTTTCCGTGCCCTTGGGCGTCACCGCCAATTGTCAAAACGCCCCCGGACGAGATTGGGTGGGTTCATTACGTGAAGTGGGAGGCGTACGTGCGCGTCGAGGACGCCAAGCGCGCGGCCGCAGAGGCAAAGGTGCCACCGCGCCGGGTGCAAGTATCGACGTAGCCAGACGCTGACGGCGTGCGTGGCCTGCGCTGGATCGACGCGAACAAGCCGCAGCCGCCCGAGTGGTGGGAGCCGCAGCAGTTGGGACCGCTTCCCTCACGCCGCCGACTCTAGCGCTTTTCCGGCCGGCTTGTGCTCGGCCGTGGCAGTGAGGACGTCGCCTCTGTGCCACATCAAGGTCGAGAGCAAGGAAAAGAACGCGTTCGGGACCTTCACCACGTGCAAGACATAGACCAAGAGCGACTGCAATGCGGCCAAGGCATGGCCGACACCAACACCGACACCAACCCCTCCGCTCTGCAGCACCATTGCGGCAAAAGCATGGCCGGCTCCGACGCCACCCCCCCCCCGTCTTCTGGCCTTGACGACGACAGCATTGATGAGATCTCCTCTGTACGCCCGTCGACCTTCCGTGTGCTCCCTTCTACACCTACCGCCCCGCCTGTGCGCCCGTCTTTACGAACTTCCCCCCCTGTTGCTGCCGACTACCGTGCCGGCCCCGTCGGTGAGAACGCCGAGCACGGCACCGCGACCGGGCCGGAGGAGGAGCCAGAGGAGGACCCAATATAGTATGGTCCTGTTTCCAACCTTGCTCGGGACCCAGGGACGGGAGGCTCGCGCGCAACTCGCGGCGTCGGGTGGATTCGCGACGAGCGTAAGGTGCTTTGTGCCTTCTACGTCGAGGCGACGCTCAACTCCGAGGTGGGCACAGACCAGCGGATGGAGATGTTCAAGAGCGACTTCTGCGGCCGTTTTCGTGCTAGGTTGCCTGACACCCTGCCTCAAGTGAAGCGAAGCCGCGCGCGCTCGACGATGGCCATTTACAAGGAGCGTAAGTACAACATCTTCCCCATCGTCGAGATCTTCAAGAACTTGTACGTGTCGGTCCTCAACGCCAAGCTCACGGGCAACCCGACGCCGTCGGACCTGTTCAACGCCACCGTTGCCAAGTACAACGGCCTGAGCCCCTACGAGGTCTTTAAGGCCAAGGTCTTGGCAACGCTCAAGTGCCCTGCACTGCCCTACTGGAGGATCCTGCTGCGGCTGGACCGCTTTAGTGGCGCCGCTACTGTCGCGGCTATGCGTGCGTCGCACCGATTTCCCAGCCCGCACGGTGCATTGGGTGCGGAACTGTGTGATGAGGATTCTCTCGACGGCCTGTCGGACGAGGACGAGGACGTGAGCATGGGCCCAAGCGGCTCAACCTACGCGCGTGGCCGGCGTTATCGCAAGAGGAGCGTCTTTCAAGAACGGCCTGTCGGTAACAAGGCCGCCAAGGCATCTTCCCGCATGGAAGCCACCCTGCAGCGTGAAGCTGTTGCCAACACTGTGGCGCTCAACTCTTTGGCCAGGTCGGCAGCAGACCGCGCCGAAATCGCCTTCCGGTCTTCCCCGGCAGCGGCCAACTCCGACAAGGGTCGGAAGTGGTGGGCGCGGGAGATGCGCCGTCGGCTGCAGGATGCTGATGGCCTTCCCGCGGCCAATGCCAACGCTTCAGACGCCGATGAGGAGGCGGCACTGCAGGGGCGACTTTATGCGGCCACAGCAGCCGCTGAAGCCGCTTCCCCCAGGGGAAACTGCGGTAGGCGTGGCCGAGGGCGCGGGGGCTTTGTTGGTGGCGAGCGCGGAGCTGGACGTGGCGGCGGTCGGTGCGCTGCGGTAGGCGCTTTTGGTGGCCGAGGTGGCCGTAGTCGCGGCCGCGGTCGTGGCCGCGGAGCTCGACTTGGGCGCGGAGGACGCAACAGCGGACGAGCGTCATCGGATGACGAGGAGGAGGGGACGGTCTCCGAGAGTGATGACGACTCGGCGGACGCGACCCCCCCTCCTCGAATAGAGCGTACGCGCGCGGCGAGCCGCACCACATTCCCGCCGCCTTTACCGACGGCGGCAGCCCCGGCGAAAACCATTGAGGCCGCACGCGCGGCCGCGGAGCTGATTTCCTCGCAACATTTGACCACCGGCAACACTAACGACGCTGGGGACGGGGACGCAAGCCATGGCAACGGCTGTGACGAGGAGACGGACCAAGGAGGGGAGGTATCTGTCGGCCAAGACCCGCGGCGTGTGATCGACAGCGCCAGTGTCTCGGATGCCCGCCCCCCGCTACCGACTTAGCGTCGTGTGCACCTGGCGCGCGGCCGTGCTGCGCAGGAAACCAAGCGGCGCCGCTTTGAGGAGATGGCCGGCGCCGCCGGCTTCGACGTGGACTCGCGCATCCTGGACACCATGGACTGGGACGACTGGAACAACGGTGGTGCATCGAGCAGCGAAGAGGCAGACGAGGAGGAGCCCTAGCCGGAAGGCCATTGGTATCTCGGCCGAGGACATGGACCTACAACTTGCATCATGGACTGCTTGAGTATGTGCGCAGCCTGTGACTCTCTTTCTTTGAACTTTGCTTTGATGGCCAAGGACATGGCCAAGCTGGATGATCGACTGCGTAGCTGTGCTTATTTTCTTTGTGGTTGGTTGCCTTGTACGCTGCATGACATGCACGACTGCAACAGTAAAGGTTTGTTTTTCCCGACACGGTTTTTTTTCCTAATCAGCAGTAACATTGATGGTTGCCTTGCCTTGTCGTGAACGCTTGCAGTACATGGTGTGGAATAACGTCGCCGCACCGCCACGCGCCCCGCAGATATGACACGCAGGTCTTTAAGAGCAGTGCCTGCGTGGGCTGCTGGGCCAAGTCAACGAAAAACCTTTTGGTCTTGGTGCTGGCGTCCGATGTAGCTCGCTCGCGCCAATGTGCCTAGTTAGTTAATGACTTCTGTTAGGAACCTTGCGGTAAATGTACAGGAAAACTGTGCAGTTGCACGCTCGCATGACATGGACTCTGGCAACGCGTGCAGATCTCGCTGTGTAAGCAGCAAATACACGTACGGGACAGGATGGCACATTTGGAATCCACCTTTAATATTTATCGAAAGTGCTGAATCGTCTTCACATCGCGCAAGTAGTGGCTCCTACAACACGCACGGGCGTGACTTTGACGCGCACTGACTCAGACCCCTGTGTCCCTGTTGTGAGAGCAAGTCTCGCATCTTTGGAGGCGTGGTGCACAGTCGCCAGGACCTGAAGGGCGTACGTTTCCGCACTCACGCAGCCCAAGAAGCGCCGTGGCAAAACGCCTGCTATCTGTCGGTCGCTACCTAGCCGAATACGGTTGTCACGCACACAGGTAGGCAATGCGCCGTCTCCGAGTGGCAATGCATCAGCTGTACACCACCCCACGGTCAACTGATAGTCGTGCTACACTGCCGCACACTCATTTATCGTAGGGAGAGTGTTTCCAAAAAAAACCCTGCCCAGCGGGAAAAAAAACCTTTGATCCACAATGCTGCCGCCCCGCTCAACGAAGCACGACCTCAGCTCCACTCGCCCTCTCACTCAGCTCAAGTACATCGGACAATCTGGAGAAGGAAGCGAGAAGCGTGCCACGGTCGTTCCACACGTGCTCCGCCAAGTCATTGAGCAAAGAGAAGTGCTTGTGCGTGTCCTTGGCCTCGGTGTCAGCCATACGCATGTACCTCGCCGTCCCAACAGGCGCGCCTTCACAGCCACGTCCGTCAGTGACTTGCCCATCAGATAGAGGCGCAGACGCGCCCCATACGCCGCCACAGGTTGGCCCATCGTCCTTGACAAAGGCCGTCCCACCACCACTGGGGCCTTAGTCGTCACCGTCGTGACGTCCGGTCCCCGCGCCGCGTACCGCCGCCGCCGCCGCTATTCGCGTCGACGCAATAAAGCCGTGTCGTCGGTGCTCCACGGCCATGTTGTGAAGGATAGCCACGGCTTTGGCCGTGTTGATGAGGCGCGGCAGCGTCATGTTGCGCGCCGGGTACTTGGTGATAAACCATCGCGACCACCACACCGCGTACAGGCGCTCCGCATCCTTGCGCACCGCCTCCTGCAGAAGGTCATACACCAGTCGCCGAGGCGTGTCGGGCTTAGAGTAGGTCTGAGCAAAGATAGCGTATCGGGGGTAGCCTTGGTCAGCCGCGTAGAAAAGCAATCGACGAGAGCGGCCGTTCGGTGTGTACTTGTAGATCCTCGGTGGCCACGTTCCATCGTTGACGTCTAGCATCAGAGGCGACGCGGCTAGCACGTTCCTGTCATTGTAGCCGCCCGGCCACCCCACAAACAAGTGTCAGATGTACAGGTCCTCGTCACACACCGTCTCAATCACTACGGTGATCTTACCGTTACGGTCCTTGTACTGCCCGGCGAGGGCCTTTGGGCACTTGGCCCACGTCCAGTGGGTACAGAAGATAGAGCCCATGCAGCTCGGAAGGCCGCGGGCCGCGTTGCACGTGAGGATGTGTTCGAGCTCCTCGGCATTGGTACGCCGCAGGTACTTCGATGCCCACATGTCAATGTTGAAGTGCGTTAGGAGGCGGGTGTACATGTCAATGGTTGAGCGGGAAAGGCGACAGTACTCGTCAGCGCCGTCAAAGGGCTCTCCATACCCAAGCACCCTCACTGCGGCAGCCACCTTCTGGATGGCATGTGCCTGCGGGCGACCGGTGGCGCTGACGGTGCGCCTCCACGCGGGCTCGTTGCAAATAGATCGGAACAGCCGGTTGAAAACCGGCCGTGAAAGGCGGAAACGCTCTTCAAACGCGTCTTCTCCGTAGACCGGCGGCTCCCCGTCCACACCGAAGTAATCTCTCAAAATGGCGTGCGCACCTAGGTCAAAATCGCGAGGCCGGTTGGTGCGACGGCCTGGACGGGAGCCTCCAACACGCTTGCGCACGCGTCCTTCACATACAGATAGAAGCGCACGGCGCGTGGAGAGGTTGGCTCGGGCCCCAAGAACGACGGCCATCTACAGGTCATCATCAGCTACATCGTCGCCCATGATCCCCGGGCCTGGCACAGGCCGGAAAAAGCAGAGCGGGAAGACGACGAAGAAATCAGAGCGGGAAGATGACGGCGCCCACGACGGCAGCTTGTCGTAGACCACGCGACACCGGCGTGCGTCGTGCCGTCCGCGTCGCGCTGGCCGCGCGAGCCGGTGGTGTATATACTGGGCCCAGGCGACCCGCACCGCCCGCGCCCCTGATGTCACCCCGGCGGCGCCCCTGCTGTCACCCCCGCGATTTGGACGCTCTGATCGGGGGGCCGCCAGCGCCTCCCGCCCTCCACCTGGCAAATCAGGCCTTTTTAGAGCGGTACACCGAGGAGCATCCCCTTGTGCGCCCGCTCACGCCGAAATGGTGCCCGGTGGCCAGGTATCGAGGCTCTCGGGCCGATCGGCCATCCAGAGGCCGGCCGTCACTACACGGAGAAGCAGGTCCGCCAGCCGCACGGCACCACGTGGCGACTCTTTGGGAGCAACCGGCCTCCGTAGGGCCGTCATGCACTGCATGCGAATCTCGTCAGCTGACAGCATGCGGGGCGCTTGCATAAGTAGTCCTACTGGTGTTTCTCTGGCTCATTCTGTGGCCTCGAGCGAGGCTGTGTCAGAAGGTGGTCTGAACTGAGAGCTCCTGTACTGGCCCCTACGTCCCACAAATTGGTCGCAGAGATTGATGCTCGGCAGCGAAGCGTACGCCGCTCGCCTGCGATGTCACACGATGACTAGTTTTAGGTTGGCTGATGTTTGACCGGGGCCGGTCGCGTGATGGGGCACGAATCACCTGGGGCCGCCGACGGCCCAGGCGCCAAACCCAGACGGTGCCATCAAGAACGCCACACGTGGTGCGGAAGCAGACCCGCGATTCGCAACTGCTTCCGAACTCACCCGCGCGTTCTCCGGTTGGACTTATCTGTCCGCTGTAAATTGTTTCTGGCGCGTTTGCGGAAGTTCTGCATACGGGACGTTGTCGGTGATGCTGGTTTCCGCACATGGTGCCACGTTAGACACGTGGAGACAAGTGGTCCATACTTTTATGATAATGGACGTTGTTGGGATTGCTCTTACAGGCAAGCAGTTGAGTGTTAGTGCTGGAGTGTTGCGATGCAGTCAACTACTCCGACAGGACGCGGCTACGTATCGAAAAGACCCACATCACCCTCGTGCGCTGACACCCCTCCCCATATGCTTGAAACAGACTCGAAAGGATGTGCCCCCAGACACAGGAAACGCCGATTTCGGGGACGCAGGCCTCGCCTGGAGCGGAGACTCGAACGGCGATTCATTGATAGAAACAGACTCGAACGGGAACTGGTTTTAGCATGTACTGCCATACAGCCAGTTAAACGCTTGAATCTGTCAGTTGGCAGGCCAACCACCTGTTTATATCTCCCAGTAGCCCCCCTCATGTAAGCCCAACTATAAAGCCCCCTGCATGGCCATGTGATTATAATCATCAGCCCCGTGATGTAAAATGATTGCAATCATTATAATCATCATGGTTATAATCAAAAGAAATCACTTGCCACCTCTGTCCTTAGGGCACCATAACATTGACGAGAGCATGGATCGTGTACCAAAGATGGAATATAGACACGTTGCACCAATAAAGTAGACACGTTTTGTTAGTACGTCATTGCTATTGCTGATCCCCGAATTTTGTCCTGGGGAACAGAGACAGAGACTGACTCTGAATACAAGCACTCTATTGGTTTAAAACGACAGTAAGAAGGCATCGAAGCCAATAGAAAGCCCGCATTCCGTACCAGGACCTTGCATCCAGCAGAACTCACTGTTTGTTGCCGCTTGATCCGATTTTCTTGGCACGGAGCAAGATGCCCACGCGAGATCTTGAGATTTTCTACTGTCTCCTTGCCAGAAGTGCAGAAAAAAAGAGGAGCTGATGTTGATTTCCAGGCTGTATGGGCACATGTAAGCAACCAGGAGCACCAAGTCAGTCATAGGGGCGCATCTGATTGGTGGAAAGAGTCGGTCCGCAAGTCAGTCTCTGTTCACCAGGACATAATTCGGGGATCAGCAATAGCTGCTGTCTTCCAGCGGTTCTTATGACAGACCTTGTTCTCGAGTTTTTTGTGCTATTTTCTTTCCTATCTTGACAATCTGACATCATTTCTACGCCCTATTGTCGGCTCTGCATCCCTTCTCTCTGCAACCGCCAGTTGTTGGAGGTCAGCAATACATCCGAGTGCCACTCCTTCAAGAGAGCCCCTGGTGACCATCCCGCCCGGCCCTCAAGCTGACACCCCATCTGCTTCCACCACACCCCCGCCCCTCGCCACGATTTTGCTCCATTTCCCCGGTCCATCTATCGTCAGCGTCCACGTCGTTGTCGTCGCCGCAGCCGCCGTGCTCCCTGTCCTACTCTTTGTCCGACTCGTCATGGCCGGCGATGCTGAACTGAATTTCCAGGCGCTTCGGGCGCGCCTGCGCTGACCACATGGAGGTGACGACGACCTACCGGTCGATGGGTAGCACAACACTGCTCGTCTGCTAGCTCGCGGGCTCGGATGCGGATTGGCAGCAGAACTTTATGGACATCACGTACGCCGCGTAGATCGACTTGACCCCGCTGTTGGTGGCGCTCGCGGTGTCGATGGCCCGGGTGATCGCGGCCGCGACCGTCGCGCTGGAGACCGTGGAAATTGCTTCGTCTCCGCCAGGTGCAGCGCCTACTTGACGACCACGCACAGATTGGGCTTGTCAAAGCCTCACAACTCTGCGTACCGGGCGATCGCCGCCGGATTCTTGTACGCCTGCTCATCTGCGGCGGGCTTTGCCGGCGTGCGCGCGTTGGTTCTACCCGCGGATGCCTTAGCCACAGCCTTGGCGTAGCCGGGCCGGCAGCCGAGCCGCATCAGGTGCGTGGCGACGTCGGGACGGCTGAAGACCAGCCGCATTACCAATTTTTTGGTGGTTGCGTAATCAGCCACATCGACGAACAACAGGTGCCCGGCCGACAGCTTCGCCCGAATTCCCCACCCAAGGCCACACTGGTGATATGCACCACAAGGGCAGCGACCAGGTCCGCCATTGCCTCAGCGGGTGGCACCCGTGCGCCCTCTTCGATTTCCTCAGTTGTGGGCGAAGGGGCGCAGGCGGAACCACAAGCAGCAGAGACATTCGTCGGAGCAGCAGGCTCGAAGAGCGGCCGCTCCGCCGCAGGTTGACGGACATTTCCACGACCAGCATCCGTCCGCCCAGTCAACGGCGTGACCAGTCGGAAGAGAGGATAACGTCGCTGTTCTGCCGCCGCTTATCGAATATTGCGCCGCCGCTCCATATTGGAGAGTGCGGACAATTGCGGCAAGTGCATCGTTGCCGCTCCCGTCGGCAAGTCTAAGACCGGCGAGCTCTGCCTGTATAAGCAAGGTCGCCACAGGTGCGGTCGAGAGAAAGCGGCGGCCCCACCGGCAAACATGTCACTCACTGCGGCGGCTGCACAGTCGTCGATTGTACTGAACGGCAGAGCGACCGCCTCGGAACCTCGGAATGTGGCCGGCGCAGCATGACCATGACTCGAGGACATGTCAGTCATCTGTGAAGGCGAAGAGAATGCAAAGGGACGTGTATGCAATAATGCCTTGAGGTCGCTGTCCGTGGTCGAGGCCGATCGCTCGAACGCGCGCACCTTATGCTGCATGCGTTATGCCGCTCGCGATGCGGTGCTATGCTGAAGTCGGAAAAACACGAACATACCATCAACATCCCGTAAAAATCTCACCCTCAGAACTTGCAGCAACCTTTTGAAGGCAGCTCGCCTGAACACACTGGCAGCAGAAAAACGTGGGACAGAAGGATGGTTTCTTGGCCGGCCGGCGCCACGAAACGTGGCTGATGACTGAGCCATTGAGGTCATGCAGCTAATACAACAGCACAGAGCGCGGCGTGCATCCAAAACAGAACAGAGGGACGGGCTAGCAGACAGCATATTGCTGTCTTCCCAAATTTGGCCGATGTTGTCGAAGTCAAGAAGCGGTTCGTGTCAACTGCCAATTGGTCAATTGATTTTGTCCGGCTAAATGGATGGCTGAGACGCTGCTTCAAACTGGTGACCACCCCTCTTGACATCAACGGGAGCGGCCAAAATGGGAAAGACATCCATATGAGAAGGAGGCGACAGCAAGTAACTGAAGAACCATGAGGCTCGTCAAAGGGACGTGTCAGAAAGCCGTTACCGATAAATATGGTGAATAGAAAAGACAAGTCGATTTACGTTGTTCTCACCGCATGCGTAAACAATTCACATCAACCGGCCCCGTCGACCGGCCGTCGCCCATCGTACGCTCGAGACCAGGGGAAAATGCAGTCGAAGCACGTGCTCGAAGAAAACATATGGCCCGCGCACGAAGAAGCAGCTCATGCCAGAACTCCACCAAATATACTCGTCATTACAGGTGGCGGCGGTCGGCAACAGCTTCGCTGTGAAGGAGTCATAACAAGCGTATCCGCGCTGCACCCATCAACCGTCGTCGGTGCGTGCGCGTGCTGCTATGGCACGGCAGCTGCTTGCGAGAATGACACGAGCGTGAGCAGGGTGGGAAGCACACAGGGAGCGAGCCATGTGGGTAGGCTCAAAAGACAAATTGGGGCAAATATGCGTATGGTTACGGGTAGGGGGGGGCGAAGCGAGAAGAAGCAGCTCGTAAGGAAGGTCGCAGTGTCGAAGCAAATGTGTGAAGTGCTTGCTACGCGAGTGGGGCAATACACGCCGTTGCGTGACGCGGTGCCGTGACCGGGAGGATTTGAACAACATGCGCAGGTAGGGAAGGCAGCGCGCGCGGTGTGGTGCGGGCAACACCGGAACGCATGTCGTTCACTCGCTCAGCCACGTGGCACGGCCCTGTCCGTCGCAAAGAAATCGTGAAAGACAGAAGTCCCTACCACCGTCCCTCATCACCGACGCAGACGGCCGCGCACACCAGTTGACCAAGACCCGCTCGCTTCTTCTCAGGTGCAACAGCAGTCCAAAGGCAGCCGTGCGGCGAGCGAATCCTCCTTGGTACGATACATGGTGCCGCCCCTTTCCCGCGCCGCACTCTGAACGACGCGACGCCACTCCGCAGAACTTCATCGGGCTGTAGGTGCGGAGGTGGCGTGTGCGCACCAACGCACGCCCGCGCGGCTGCGACCGATAAATCCCACAGGCGTGCCGCCTCGTAAGATATCGGCGGGCCGCGGCGCCTGCCTCAGTCTCAAGTCCCGCCCCGGCGCGACGCCGACGTTGCCCCGCCAGCCGCTCGCCCACGCCGATGCGAGGCGCGTCTCCCGCCTCACCTTCGTGACCCTGCCCTGAAACCTTATCTTGGTGCCGCCGCCCGAGTGCCGCCGGCACGCAGACCGCAATCATCGATGGCAGAGCCGGGCGGGGGGGGAGATAGGGCCATTCAGGGATTTCCGTTGCCGCCACCGGGCAAGCGACGTGGCGGCAAGAAAGGGGCGCGGCCAGGCGTTCGCGGGAAGGTACCAGCCCATGGCCGCGTGACTGGAAGGGCGCGAACGGGTCGGACTTTGGGCGGCAGAAGGGGAGGGGCAGTCGCAGTGGTGGCAGCCCCCAAATAGACGGAACGAAATGCTGGCTAGTCGTACGTGAGCCCGTCGGTTGCAGGCTTGTATGTGGGACAAGGGGTGGAGAGTAGCGGCGAGAGGATCTATGAGTATGGTAATGAGGCACTGGCCGCGAGGCGAATGTGGTAGTGGCGCGCTTCGACGAGTTGCCGCAGGAAAGATCGTTGCGGGCGGGGGCGCGAGCGGGGGTGAGGGGACTTGCTGGAGTTTCACCAGCTCCGGCGACGGCGGCGGCGGCGTCCAAGCGACAAAGCAAGCGGTGGCACGAAAGCATCGAGACAAGCAGCTGCATGGCTTATCAGGTCGACATGCACGCAGTGAAGTGGAAGAGGCGGGGGGGGGTCAGCTCCCGCAGAGCGCGTCAAAGTCTGACGGACTGTCCGAGTGCCCCAGCGGATGATGCAACGTAGTTGCACCCCCTCGCATCAAGCTTCGTACACACACGCCTGGCAGCGTGCGGGACACACGTGCCCACGCAGTGCGTAGTGGGGAAGAGGTCGGCCACCGGCAATTTTACCAATTGCGTGCGGGTCCGCCATAGGCTCGGCGGGTCGCGTTTGAAACGACCGACCGAGCCGCTCTTGCCATGAGGCGACATAACTGTCTTTCAGACAAGCCAGTGCTGTGGATCAAATCCTGATTGGCTGCGAGGGGAGTTGCTTGTATTGCTGATCCCCCAATTTTGTCCTCATCGCCCGAGAACGGGAGTGCAACAGCGATGCAGGGACGCTTCTGATTG
>ENA-ORXT01004421-ORXT01004421.1-marine-metagenome-genome-assembly--contig:-NODE-4421-length-14526-cov-10.444183_pt1 | contig 14526 bp, 13 predicted proteins | sample MGYA00237868_ERZ511482 | MGnify/ENA metagenome assembly ERZ511482 | reverse complement strand
GGGGGGGGGGGGGGGGGGGGGGGGGGGGGGGGGGGGGGGGGGGGGGGGGGGGGGGGGGGGGGGGGGGGCGAGGCCGCCGCACCGCCGCGGCGATGCGCGTGGCCACCACGGACGAGGTGCGGGCGTTTTCGCGCCGCTGCTCCGAGGCGGGGCGCGAGGGGCGCACTGTCAGGGAACAGCCCGCGCGTCGGGCGCGCGGGCGAGCGACGCGTAGAGGTGCTCGCCGTGGCGGTCTTCTGTGGCCCCCGCCACGTCTGCCGTCCCATAAAGACCAACAACCTGCGTGTACCGTTTTTCGGTAATTAAAGTGCGGTGCAGCGCTCTGCACTCTCGCCCACGCATGTCCGAGGCTGCCGGTCGCGTCGCCACCTGTTAGCTGGGCGTTGACCGCCCGTCGCCCGCCCGTCCTCCCCCCCGTCAACCGCGCTTGACGGCGTAGAGCGCCCCCTTCCGCGGGCAGTGCCCGCCGTCCACCGGCGCCGGCTCCGCCGTGCCCATCGTCCACACCGTCCCCGCGTCCTCGTACAGCCGCCCGTCCCGGCGCTGCACGACATCGTTGCGGAAAAAGAGGTTGCCCTTGCCCGGATCCCCGTGGAACGCCGCGCCGCGCTGGAAGGCGCGCCACAGGTGCCACGTGGGGATGTGGATGCGGTTGCGCTCGATGAGGTTGTCCCCGTCGTCCCGCTGGTGAAAGTTCAAGTCGACGCCAATGGTGTTGTCGACAATCACGCAGCGGGCGGCGCCGCACTGCACCGCCCAGTGGCGCACGTGGGACACGGAGTTGCGGACGGCCAACACGGAGCGGCCCGCGCAGTTGATGCCGTAGCCGTTGCCGTTGGGGCCCTTTTGGAAGGACCCCCGCACTGTGTTGCCCCGCAGCGTAATGTGGCGGCTGTCGCGGCCAATGATCACCCCGTTGCTCCCCGCGTCGAGCACCGCACACCCGTCGACCCAGCAGTCGATCGCGTCCTTGACCCACACCGAGTCCACGTACAAATCCGTCGCGGCCACGTACGCAAAGCCCGGGCGGTCATAGTAGAGGCGCTCATTTTTAAACGCTTGGCCGCGCGTCTCGTACTTGGAAAAGTAGTCAGTCGCCCAGTCCGTGTCGAGCGGCCGCACCCGCCGCCCACGGTGGGTCACGACATAGACGAGCGTGAGGTCCTCCAGCCCCGACCGGGAGACGCCGACGAGGGACACGGCGGGCGTCTTGTCCGCCGCCGAGTCGCCGCGGAAGCGCATGGAAATCTCAACGGTCGTCGCGCCCGCGCCGTCGCCGCGGAGGACGACCCCCGAGCGCAGCGCGAGCGCCGACGCCAGCCGGTACGCACCAGCGGCCAGCCACACAACGCCGCCGCCGAGCAGGGAGGCAGCGTCCACAGCCGCCTGGATGCGTGGCCCGTCATCGTCAATGACGCCGCCGGCAGGGGCTACGGCGGCGGGCGCGAGGCGCTCGCGCACGGGAATGGCGGCGCGGGGGGGGATGCCCCCCCGCACCCCCGCCGCCGCCCAATGGCGCATGGCCGGGAAGTGCGTGTCGTCGGCGTCGTCGTCAAACGTCCAGCCGGGGTCCCCGAGCGCCGGCCCGGCGGCGGCGGGGCAGGTCGGCAGCTCCATGGCGGCGGGACGGAGTGGCAGGGGACGGGGAAGCGTCGTCCCCAGCATCGAGGTCGAGCCACGCAAGGCAAAAATGACGGCACGGAGAGACGTTGGGGGAGGCCACCGATACAGAAAGAGCGGGCCAAAGAGGAATCCAAGGAGGGAGGCGCGCTCACGACAGCCAGAATCGGTGTCGGGCAAAGAAGAGTTGAGGCGAGCGGTGGACAGACTGCTCCCAGGGATGGGGCGGGCGAATCCAAGGACGGCCGCCGGCGCGGAGGACACTCTTGGCTGACAATGCACGTTCAGCACAGCGATGACAGCGATGCGCCTGAAAATCCAAACACCACGGATTGGAAGCCGGCCAATCAAGAAACTTGAACGGCTGCACCGTGACGGCAAAAACTTCGGAATAGTCCCATCGCTTTACTGTTATCGGCTGAAATATGTACAAATTTTGTAAAGTTCAGATTTTGTACTGTGCCGCCACGGCGTCTACCTGGCGCGCAATATCCACGCCGAGTCAATACACTGTGGAGCGGCTCTTAGAGAAAATGTCGCCGTCTATTGGTGGAGGATGACCTGTAGTCACGGTTCTGCATGCGCTGACACTCATGCCGATCTATGACGCAGGCTACGTGTCGCTGACACGTGGGGCCGGCGCGCGCACCCCCCAGCAGCGACTTGCGGAGACGATTTCCGCCGCGACGCGCGCCGCCCCGGCCGTGCTCTTCATCCCACACGCGGACTTGTGGGTGGACGACCCGTCAGAGGAGGACTCGACGGACCTGCGCTTCTTTGAGGCCGCGCTCCGGGACGTACCCGTCGGCACGCCGCTGCTGGTCCTGGCCACAACGGAACGGTGCGTCCGTCCTGCGTTGCTGGCCAGTTTCCCCTCCACCTTTTCTGTCGAATGCGCCTCGGATGCCCGACGCACCGACTACTGGTCCCACATCGTCGAGGCGTTCCTTGACAAGTTTGCAGTGAAGCGCAGGCAAGGTGTGCGCCTGCCAGTCGACCAGGCGGCCGTAGGCGCACGGATGGATGCGTTGCAGGAGCAGTCGGCGGACTGGAGCGTCGACGCGATGGAGCAGGTGTGTGAGGGTCTCCGCGCCATATTGTTGATTGACGTCCAGACGGGGGCGGACCTTTGGGAGAGCTTTTTGGAGGCCACCGCCGCGCTCGACGGCGAGACGCCGAGTGCCGGCGCAAATACGGCAGACAGGGACGTTGAGCGCCGTTGGGCGGGTCATCTTGAGCTGCAAGCGCAGCTTGTTGGTGCCATCGCAGTACAGCCGGGCTGTGGCAACCGTCTCTGACAGAGTTCGTTCCGGGAACTGGTCATTCAAGACCCGGACGTGCGCTTGCTCCAGGTCGAAAACGCCCGTGATGACGACGTCTGTAACGTTTTGGATGTTAAACCAACCGCTCAGCAGGTCGTACTGCGTTTCCACAAGGTGACGAAAGGCCGTGGGCGCCTCGTTGGATTGCTGCTTCATCGTGATGGTGTCTAGGTAGGCGTTAGTCTTCCAGCACAACCTTGCACGTGTTGCGTACTTCGAAAGGAGCCAGTTCACGGCATCCCCGTATGTACGGATGGCGTAACGTTTACGTCCGAGGGTGCTATTAAGCTCACCAGAAAACGCTATCTTAGCATTTCCGGCTCGGTTGAGGACCATGAGCGGAAGAGCCTGACCGTGGCTCAGCCCGGCCGCGTCGCAAGCGTGACGGAAGGTCGCCAAAAACGTAAAGATGCTCACAGGTAGGGCTCCCGTAAACGGGTGTTGCTCGTAGAATGCTCCGTCCAAACGGTTGTTGAGACGGTGAGACCGTGATGCCTCTTTAGGCGTATACGTCAGTTGACGTCGAAGAAGGAAATAAGTCGTATATTCGAGGAGAGTCATGAAGCGGCTGTTAGCCGGGCGGATCACCGTGATCCTGTTGGCTTTCTCAAGACGCTTCTTCCGTTTGGTAGGAACCATCGAACGCTTGCGCGCTGTCGCTTCCGACTCGCTTGAGCTGTCGCTCGGAAAGGGCTCACTTGGGGGCGACGGTGGGCCTGATGGTCCGAGGCCATCATCCGAGAATGAAGTGTCCGTCGCGTTGGAGTTGTCTTCAGGAGACGACGTCGGGTTCGACCCAGAGGCAGAATCATCGGAAGATGAGGAGGGCATGGCGTTAGCCTGGTCGTCCTTGCGGACGGACTTGCCTCTCGTCACCTTTACCCTCTTCTTGACGGTCTTGGTCTTGTCGCCCGACTGACGCCGAGACTCAGCCACCCGGCGTTCCTCCTCGTGGAAGTCAACCTTGCGCAGGGCCTCGACGTCGCCGACCAATCTGTCATTGGCTCGCGCCAGAGACTCGTTATTCGGTTCTCGGACCGTCAGGCGTCGTTCAAGTGCTTCAAAGCCCGCCTTCAGGTTCTCCACCACCTGCAACTGCTCGGAGGCAGCTTTATCCGCAGGGGTGGGTGGATTGGGAGCACCGTTGGCGGGGGCATCGGAAGCGGCAGGGTTGCCATACGCCCCGCCCAGCGGCCAGTATCCAGCTGGTAGATCGCCATCTCGACCGCTCCGATTGCTGCCGGTTCCACCAGTAGACATACTGGGACCAGAACAAAGTGTTCCGACGTGGCAGACGCCTTGCGCGCCAGTCGAAGATCACTATTGTGGTGCCCTCGGCACCAAGCCAACAAGTCGATGGCAAGCGCCCCGGCGCCAAACGACCGTATTGACACCGTCACAATGCCAAGAGGCAACCAGAAAGTTCTAGGAAACACCGCGCCGCGAGGCACGATGCAGGCGAGGGTATTCCCTGCTGCTCCACCACATGTGGTATTAATAACGTTGGTTGAAGAACCTGGGTATTGCGATCGACCGTAGCCAAGCAATACAGAGAGTTCTATCGCCGGAGAGGCGAGGAAGAAGGACTTCTTGTCGCAGGGCATCCGATGGGGAGACGGGTGGTGCCCACAACGGCGACTCCGGGCCCATGGTCATTTAGAACAAACGAGGGCACTGGTCAATCGACCGTCCGATCATAAAGCGATCGCAGCGAGTGCCGGCTTGCAGATAGGACAGGCAAGCAAACAAGAAAAAATGAACAATGCGGAAGTAACCCCCCGAAGGACATGTCACAAGCAAGTTCACAGAGTCCGTGGATTTGGCCAGTCAAGGAGGCTACCGATCGCAATTGCCAATTGCGGGCGAAGAAAAGCTACAATTGGAGGTGGACAAGTTGCAGTGGCAGCTGCCCTCTCGAGATGGAAGGGCACTCGGGGTGGTGTTTGGAGAGTGTACATTGGAACGTTGACACAGGCTTAAAATTTATTTTCTCTCTCCCTCGTTGGCAGGAAATTTTTCTTCGTTTGTTTTTTCTGGGCATGTCTGTTTCTTTGTTGCCAATTATGATTTTTCCTTGTCGGGAGATCGACATGGGTAGACCAAGCGTTGATAGCATGCGTCGGTTCAATCACCTGCATGCCAAGATGCGGGTTGCTGTTGAGAACTGTTTTAACCGCCTGAAGGGCCAATGGCGTCTACTGCGGATGATTTGCACGCACCCCGAAATGGCCGCATGCGTCCAGGAGGTGTGTGTAGCTCTCCTCACTTTTGTAGAGGCGCGGGACGTGGCATACAAAGGTGAAGATGGGGAGTTTTTTAATGACGGTTCGATGGCGGATGTGGAATGGACTGCCTCGGATCAGTTGGAGTATGCCGCAGGGCGTGCGCGACGCGTCGAGATTGTGAAGCCATTGGGCCTGCTGTCGGTAGACGACCAGTAGGCTGCTGTGTCAAGTAGACAAGAGGGAAAATGGGTGGTTTGGAAGGGCGCGCGGTGAGAGCTACGGTAGGGAAGAGCGACCTAAGAAGGAGCTAGACCTTTCGGGCGGTGAAAAGTCCGCTGCGCTGAATAAAACCGGATCGAGACAGCCACTCGCGATTGTCGTGTCTTTGGAGGGGGGGGGAATGGTGTTGGGAAACTGCTAACGGAGGATGCTCGATGCGAGCAAGCAAAAACTACTACGAGATACAAGGAATCAGGGACTGCACGAGATGTGCAAGGCAGGCGTTCTATCGTCCAATCATTGGCCGTGACGGCCTGCTCGTTTTCGAACCTTTCTGGATTCGCGATTGACAGCTGCAGCCAATACAGCACCGACGTAGGGTCAGAAAGAAAACAGATTCTTTTCTTGTCACAAGAAAGACACCATAGCAAACAATAATCAGCAAAAAAAGAAAAGCACGGCTATGCACGACGGATCTTGTGTGCGAAGGCGTTCATCATGTTGATGGCCGCCTGGTTTACGTCCCCGTCAGTCGGTCGGCTCATTCACACTCGCACCGTCGCCACCACTCCCACCGCCACCCCCCGGCTCCACGACGGCCGGCCGCAGCGTCCGCTGCGGCTTTCTCCAACAACAGCTTGAACTCAAAATAGTTGCACACTGCCGTTGAGGTCGTCTTCTTCTTGGACGTCTTGGACGGAGAGGCGGCCTCAGTCTCCATCGCCGCCTTCTGCCCGGGCGAGACCATACTTCTGTGAGGCATCGAGTCCTCGAAACTGTCCAACTCTCCTCCGTCCGCCCCCGACCCGGCCACTTCGTCCGCGCCCCCATCATCCTCGGTGCCGTCATCGCCTTCGCATCCGCTGCCCTCGGCTGCTTGCGCCCCACCAGCCCCGCCCGCCGCACTCGCCAAGTACGGCATGCCCTCTGCTACCGCCGTACTGCGGCACTCCTCGCTACGGTGTGAGCCGTGGCCACAGTGCGTGCCGACCCAAACAAGACAGGATCGTGTGCAGAATTTGAGCGGAAGCCGGGCAGCTCTTAAACGCCAACCGGCACAACTCGAATAGCACGCACCCTCCAAACGTGAGCAAGACAGCTTCCTTTTCATCTGCGCTCGAACACGTGCGCTCGAGGTCCTCGCAGGAATCGTTGTAGCACGTGCGCATGTTCGTGAATTTTTCGTCCAAACTCCTGATCAACCTGCTGCGCTCTGGCTCCTGGTCGGCGGCAGGGGTGGCGTCAATGAATGCCCTGAGCATCACCGCCTGCATGCAGCGCTTCTTGTGCCCCGTGCGCCCCCCGCGGTTCTCCGCCCAATGCGCTGAGGCCGCTATCATGATGCCAATGGTCTCACCTGACGAGAAGTTCTTGACTAGGTCGGCACTCGGGGAGGCCCGGCCGCCCGAAGGCCGCTGGCTTCTCCGGTCAGGGGTGTGAGGGGGGCGGTGGGCCATCAAAACAGGTGTCCGATACTTGGGTGGTCGTGCGAGGGGGAGAAGGGGAGCGGAAAGGGATAGGGTGGGGAGAGTGTGACAAAAACAAACCACGGTGTAGGGCGTGGAGGTGGTGGCTGTGGAACGGGTGGGTCGCGGCAGTTTGTGGCGTCAGAGCCGGCAAGACCCGGATCGGTGGGCATTTACGACACATGCAAGCGCGGTGCCCCAAGAAGCGTGTGCGGCTGGCTCGCAAGGCGGGGCGTACTCGAAACGAGAAAATCAGAGGCCAAGTAGTCACAGAGGAAGGCCGACTCACCCTGGCGCGGGCGCGTCGTGGTTTTCGCCTATTTGTAGGTCATTCCCGACAACTGTTCTCTCATTGTGACAGCCGCCGTGGATCAAGTCGATCCTCATTAGGTAAGTCCGGTATTCTGTGGCTGAGCCGGTTTCACAGCAAGGTTCTTATGGTGCGTGTCCCAAAAATGAGACATGCGCGTTTTCTGAAGGACTGACACATCACTGCGTGGGGGCTGGTGGGGTGGGGTACGACAAACTTCTCGACTGGTCTCCATGGAAAGAGCCTCTCCCGACGCGTTCTTGGCTGACTACTCCTCAGTACCCGCCTGTGGGCAATGTTCTGTGGACCTCTCAGATAGCCCCGATCTTGGAGCCAGTCTTTTTCAGGTTCTTGGGGTTACAGACTTGCAGCGCCACACCTCATGTGCTAACTGGAGCTTCAATGAGGGGCGTCCCGAATCGTGTTTTCTTCACATGGGGCTACATAGGGGTCGTTTTCGCGCATTTATTGGTAAGTTCGTGCCCTTTTCTTGGTGGAAACAATTGTCAGCACATGCCTGCCCTTGTATCCGTGCAATGGGTTGGGGCGCGTGATCGTCACCTGTCGAAGTTGCAATGAATGACACTGTTCCCCATGACGCGTCAGGATATGCCGCCACTGCTAACACGGTCAGGTGCCGTTCTGGAAACACAGTGGGACCGAGTGGGTCACGCTACTTCATAGAACTGTAGTAGAAGGCCTGTGGGTCGAGAAAAAAACAGAAGAAACCGCGGTGTCTCATTTTTGGGACACGCACCATAAGGTGGTGCTCTTTTTTTCGTGCAAAAAGTGTCAGCACATGCCTGCTCTAGTATCTGTGCATTTTATTGGGCGGCGTGATCGTCACCTGTCGAAGTTGCAATGAATGACACTTTCCCTTATGACACGTCAGGATGTGCCACCTCTGCTAACACTGTCAGGAGCTGTTCTGGAATCACAGTGGGACCGAGTGGGTCACATTACATTATCGGACCGTTGCAGAAGGCCAGTGGGCCGAGAGAAAAAGAAAAAACCGCCATGTCTCATTTTTGGGACACGCACCATATTGTTATACATATATAATAGGATACTTGGTGCGGAACGGCCCTCTTGTGCTCTCGCATAAGGCGTGTGCGCAGCACCAACCCACCCCGCCCTACGCATCAACGTGCGTGGCACACACCCGCACACATCAATGAGCGCAGCACACACTCGCACACACGAAAGCGCGCAGACAAATCGACCCGAAAGAATCCGCCCGCAGGCGGACGCACAGGCGTCGAAACGACACACGGCGGGTATCAGCCTCGCCGTGTGGCCAATCAAAACAATGCAAACAGTCACACGACGGTCAGTCGTGCCGCGTGTCCAATCAAGATGCTGCAACCAGCCACGGCTCCAGCGCCTGGACAGCCAATCGGGGAGCGATTGTACAGCTTCAGGATGTAAGTATGATGCAAGGCTGTCGTAGTCCGACTAGTGTAAGCACGGCTCGAAGAGCCCGCCTCCCAGGTGTCTTTATTCTCATCCACCCCCGTTAGAGCAGCGCCAACGACGTCCGCATCGAGCCGCTTCCGAACTATTTAAGAGCGCCACGGAAGCAAACGTGTAGTTGGTTGATTGGGTGTCGAACTGGCGTCGAGCCTTTCCGAACTGATGCTGACAGAGGCCATGTACTTGTCAAAAAAGGGTAGGCTACATTATTTCTACATGCGGAAATGAGAGCGCGTGTTGATGGTCGTGACCTTCCGAACTCAACCGGCCCAGACGTCCCAGTTGACTCTGCCGTGCACGTCGCGTGTCTATGAGCAATCGTAGCTGCGTGCAAGGACGATCGTAGCCCGATCGTTGCTGAAAAATGTGACACGACGCCTACTGGGAACGGAATCTGGCCTAAATGTGCGGTCATGGAGGCGATCGTCAAGGGAATTGGTGCCAGGTTCATGAACACCACGTGTCTCAGGGCATTTGTTGTGCAGCGCGGCGCTCAGAACGGTGACACGTTCGACCTAACTTGATCTCGGAAGCGACCGCATGGACAACGTTGCTGGGTGGAGCGCGAAGCTGGGTCGGAGGAACGTACAGTCGTTATGCATTTTCATGGCAGGGGTGCGCCACAATAGTAGCACCCTCTTTCAGTCCGAGATCGCGAGAAATCGCGGTCCTAACGCTCTAGGGGCCATTCACTTGTAGAGCATGCTCTCCAAGTGAATGGCACATAAGCGAATGATGACTGTATTAATACTACGGCCAATCAGGCCTGTTTCGTGGAGTACAGCGAGAGGCACCCTCTCCTGCGGCCCCTCCTGCGCCCCCTCCTGCTGAGATGGCGTTCGGTGGCTTGGTAGCGAAGCTCCCGACCTGATCGGCGCCCCAGAGGCGATCAGCCACTATACAGTCGTTCCACAAAAAACCTAGCACTCAGCCGAGATCAATAGTACCTCCCATATGTTCCTCATTTCGCGTAAACGTGGCTGAGAACCAGTGACGTGTCAACGAACATTTCTCAAAGGCGCTTTTTGGCTCAAAGACTTCGGGTGCTCAGACACACGAGGCAGCACATGACAGCAATTCCAGGCACGTACGTGCAATACCCTGGCCTTCAGTGCGGTGGCGCGCTCGGCGACGCCTAGATACCGGGTAAGCCGGCCGGCTCCACGGCCGCGAGCACGCACGGGGGCACGTGCAGCCACGTTGCCGTGGCGGGGGGGGCGTGGGGCGGGGAAAGGGGTGCCGCCGCCGCCGCCGCGGCGGCGGCGGCTCGCCGGCGTGGTGCAACGCCTACAGGCTGGGCCGTCACCCCGCCGCGCAGCGCACCTGCGCGCGGCCGACGAGGCGCACGGGCGGGCGAATGGGATCGACCACCGCGCGACGGGGCGCCTCTAACCGTGCCGCGAGATGGCGTTAGCAACCGCCGACGTGCCGCCGCAACAGAAGCCGGCGCGCAGGCACGATCACCCGCGGTTCATCGCGGGCGCGTCGAACCCCGGAAGTCGCTGCACGCGGTCGCCGGGCGCAACTCGGGGCGGTGGGGTGGGGCAGGGGGGCAGGCGCCGTCTGGGCCCTGTGACCCTTGTGGCAGGACAGTCCTTCTCAGGCGCGTAACTCTATTCGCTTTTAGCGTCATCGCGACCCTTCCAACGTCGAAACGCCCTCAGATCCCTCAGGACACGAATGCAGACTGCCACCTCTGAAACGGAGAGCAAATCCCGTGATCTAAGTATATGTGTGCATCACTACACTTTGAGAGCACCCTGTCCTAAAGGCCAGGAAAATCCCCTGGTTCCACTTTGAGCCAACCTACGCCAATGGAATGCCTGACCCGTGGCATGCAAACAGTGGTGCGGCGATCGGCCATCGTCACGTTAGGTGCTGATCTCATCGGGGCCACATCGGGTGCCATCGTCCTTCGGAATCCGGCCCCGATGTGGCCAGGGATGCACAGGAAGTACCCACATCCCACAACATCGCAGGATATATAAGAATAGCGAGAGCGAGTGCTCCCATGAAGCGACGAACCTCGAGTCCTGCCGGTTCGCTGAATCCTGATGTGGTTTCGCCCGGCTTCTCAAGCATATCATTGGCTGGCATACTCGCGTGCAATCTCCTGTGTCTGACTTTCCTGGCTGTGTTGAGTGCTTACTGTGGCCGTCGCTTGAGGCCACCGCTCGTGTGACCCGCTGCGTCTCTTCGCTCCTCCGCCCAGGAGGAACTGTCTCTCGCTTACAGCCGTTCTCTCAAAAACCTCGCACGCCAACTGTTGCTCCACTCTGACAAATCGGCCTTCACGGGGTCGCAGAGGCTGATTTGTCAGAGTGGTACAACAGTTGGCGTGCGAGGTTTTTTGAGAGAACGGCTGTACTCAGTTGCTCTTGCCCTCCTGCCACACTCGCTCACGCTTCTTCTTTGTGGGCTTCTGAACGCCGGCTGGACGCATCCTGCGGGCCGTGCGTTTGACCAACTCCTCGCAATCAACCTGCCCCCGCACCCCACGTTGTGTCCCGCTCGCCTCCATCTCTACCTGCTTGTGTCACTAAGTGTGCGTACGCCGTCCACCAATAACCCGCGTGATGTCGGACATGCGAGCTATTGGCGGGGTGCGGGTGTGTGTTGTCGGCGATATGCTGTTCAGCTGGGCCATTCAGAGGTACCCTATGCATGTTTGAGTCATCCGCGTTGTGAGGAGTTGTCTGCTGTGGTGCTCGTGTGCCACCTCGCGTGTCATTGTGACTCTGAGGAGATGGTTGTTGTCATGTTGGAGCATTGCCAAGGGGTGGGGTGAAATAGCAGTTTGAGTAGCCCTGTGCACGGCGGTGTGATGGACAGGTTTTGGCCTGTGGGCGACAAGAAGCAAGACAATCGACACAGTGGATTGCACATAAGTCAAATAACCCTCTTCACGCGTCCATCACAAAAAATGCATTGACAAAGAAGCAATTGCGAGCCGCTCCTCGACGGGAGCGTCTAGACTCGCGGGGGCAGTGTGCAAGTTTGTGCGCGCGGCGAGCTCCGCAAAGTCCGGTACGACGTGGACAATGCGCAGGGTGTTTGCAACAGGCACCGACAGGACAGAGACGTCAGTCGCGCGCGCCGCAACGTGCCATTGCAGACGCGTGCAGCCACGAGACTGCAGCGGGCACTTGTTGTCCTTTGCCGTTGGACGCATCAGGCAAAGCACTGCGTGGTCGCCGTCGGCACGTCGCACGATGGCGTGGACTTGACCAATTCTTCGGTCATTGGGCTTGCTGGGAGGATAAAAGAGCACGCGGTTGAGCCAGGAGGAACCCCGGTCGTTCATAGTAGCTCGTAGGCGTTGCGGGATGCGGGAGCCGCAATTAAATCGTGCGTTGAAGTCCAACGTCTGCGTGACCCGCACTTGATCACTGTCTTGTATGTTTAGCACACCAAAGATGTTGGCCAGCCCTGGCCTCGACGCCAGGGCGTCAATCCGCACATTTGCGCGGTGAAAGGGTGTGTCAGCACCGCGGGAGACAGCTGCACTTCTGTCAAGTGGAGTTGTCGCTCGATGCCGCAGTGCAGGCGGCGCAGAGGCAGCGGCCGCGGCGCCTCCGTGTCGCCCCGTCACCGCGAGGTCGAATAGGTGCTCTTGGTGCGCCTTGACGCACTCGTTGTCGGCCTCGGCAATTCTCCTCTTGATGGCCCGCGCTCCGTGGGCATGGCGGACGAGTTGTCGAGTGAGCGTGGCTATCGACTTGCTCGTGCCTGCGTAAAAAGGCTTGTACCCCTTGTACTCGCTCTCGTTCGCAGCAGTATTGGCGTTTTGCAGGTTACCGTGCCAGCGAACAGCGTCAGTCAGGTGACAGAAAAGCTTGTGCGCCTTCGTGCTGTTGACCGTACCCAGGATGGGGGTCACAAAATTGTTGACAAACGCCGTCGCCTGCTCTCCGATAGAGATCCTTTCCGACACGGTCATCGGCGGCGACACGGATGACGTCGTCTGATGCGCAATGCGCGCGAAGAGCTTCGCGTACTCAGCGAACATTGCGGTGAATCCTAAATGCACGGGGGTGTCGCCAAACGCGGCTCGATAGGCGGCCCAGTTGAAGCGGAAGCCCTTCTTGATGCGCGCCGCCTCCTCCTCCGAGTCGGCCTCATACCCGTCTTCGTCAGCCGCCGCAGACCCGCCGTTCGCGCCCCCCTCCGCAGAGTCGGAGTCGTAGCCCGCGTCCGCGTCATCGGCAGTCGGCCACCCAAACCGGCCGGGAACCAAGCAGGGTAGAATGAACACGCCAAGTCTCTGCTGCCGGGCGGTGAATGTGGCTTGTTTCTACTTCGCTGTGACAACGTATCTATGGCCAGGAATAGAAGTGCAATGCCGAGAACAAGAACAACAGGGGGTGACGACCAATGTGCACGAGGGAAGTCATGTAAACCTGGCTGTGAGTGTCATGGCCGAACGCGACATGATAGAAAGTAAAGCGCATATCTCGGAAGAGAACTGGCTACGAACGCACTCTGATGGAGTCTTGCACGCCTTGCAGCGGCGGCCCATGTAGCATATATCTGCTCCTAATTGACAATTGGCCACAAGTAGCCTCCTTGACGGGCCGAAGCCCATGTATTGTGGGAATTGGCCTGTGGCACGCCCTTTGGGTGGTTACTTCCGCTTTGTTATTTTATTTTTTTTGTTTGCTTGCCTGTCTTATCTGTCTACCGGCACTCATTACGATCGCTTGCGATCGGACGGTCGATCGACCGGTGCCCTCGTTTGTATTAAATCACCGTGGGTCCGGGGTCGCCGTCGTGGGCACCACCCGGCTCCCCATCGGATGCCCTTCAACAAAAGGTCTTTCTTCCTCGCCGCGACGGCGATAGAACTTGCTTTATTGCTTGGCTACGGTCGGTCTCAGTACACTGGTAATTGCACCAAAGTTATTAATTCCACACTCCAGGAAGCACTGCTTCCTTTCCTCCGACCCTCGCGTCGGCCCGCCCGCTGCTTCTTTGCTGCCGGCTCTCCCTGTGCATCCCCTCGTCCTTTTATTGACATAATGTCATTTTTCAATCCACCTGGGAGCGCACGACGTCGGCTCTCGCATGGTAGTATCATCAACTGTGCGCAGACAGTTTTATGGAGCAGTAATGTCCGCCAGGCCCCATTACGGGAGTTGCGCACAACTTTATCCTTGGCACTGTGGTGCACTCCCCTGGCCTTTAGGACAGGGTACTATCCAACATGCGCATAAGGGCCACTATTCTAATTCCCTGGAATTGAGTCAAGGGCGCTTTCCCACACCCACACGTCGAAAAGAAAGTTCGTTTTCCAGTGCACGTTGCGGGAGTACGTATCAAAACGCTTTTGGCGGACCGTTTGGCTCCCTACGCCGTTGGAGGACGTCCCCCGGTGCTTTCTTGACCATGGGAACATGCGCCGGGGCTGTCCGCATCTTTCTGCGAAGTAGCTCAAGATGGCGACGTCTTCATCGCCCGTACGGTCCGCGGACGCAGCATCGTGATTTTAAAAACGTACATGACGGCAGGTGCGGCGTTTCAGGGGTCGTGGGTGCCGGTGGCAGCGGCCACGAACGGCCATGAAGTGGCAATTCCGCGGTACTTGGCCAGAATCGGGCTCTGCGGGCCCTGTGGGGGACGTCGCTTTCGAGTTTTCGAACAGGAGGTCGTGTTGGCGCTGAGTGCGCTGCGGTCTTCGTGGTCGCGTCCGTTCGCGCAGCATCCGCGCCCGGCGGGAGGGGGCGGCGGCCACCGCCGCTGGCGGTGTTGCCGCCGCTTCTGCCGCCGACGCTGCGGTGAGAAGTGGACGACTGTGCGCACGACGCGCGCCCGCACACGGCAGCGAGTGGCGCCCGCGGCCGCGGCGGTCGCGGCCGCGGCGGTGGTGGCGGCGGCGGCGGCGGCGGCGGCGT
>ENA-ORXT01004420-ORXT01004420.1-marine-metagenome-genome-assembly--contig:-NODE-4420-length-14527-cov-12.295156_pt1 | contig 14527 bp, 19 predicted proteins | sample MGYA00237868_ERZ511482 | MGnify/ENA metagenome assembly ERZ511482 | reverse complement strand
CGGCCGGCGTGCCCGGTGTCGATGCGTCGCCGAGCGCGCCACCGCCCTGAAGGCCAGGGTATTGCACGCACGTGCCTGGAATCAGAAAGTCGAACTGTGTAGAATTGAGTGCATGGACTGGCAGCGAGAGTGTCGCTTGCCGTGTTCGATTCGATGAACACTCTGTGCTCTAGCGAAACTAAATCTAGAACTCCAAGCACTTGAATAGGACAGGCATGGATTTAGAATGAGGGTGAGTGCGGGAATGACGCTAGACTTGGCGTTTACAAATACAGCGTGGACCTCATGGACCGTTTCTCACAGCGCGACCGCCAATTCTGCCCTATCCTCCCAGCGCCGATCCCCATTTCCCTGCGTCCACATCCCTGTAGAGCAAGCGCTCATCTGCCCCGTCCTCCACTAGCATTGCGCGCCCCGGGGGCTGTCCGACGGGTGAAGACGGGTGGCGAGCCCACGTCCGTTGTTTCTGGTTTTGCGTGTGGACGAACCTTGACTTTGAGTTGCTGGGCAGTGCGCTCACATATATCGAGTCTTTCGGCTCTCCTGTTCCTCTTCGTAGACATGCGAGTGTTCCACCAGTACCCTGTCGCTCTTCCCACCCTGCCGGTGCCCAGTTCGTTAGTGCATCCTTGCGTGGGCGCGGATGTGAACCATGGACATGTGGGCGACAGCGGTGGTCACCACCGCGCTTTTGCTCTCAGTTTGGTGCGCGCCGTGGCCGCTAACCTTCTGACTGGTCCATCCGCCGTACGGATGAGAAGGTGCAAGGGAAGCGACGAAGGGCCCCATTCTGAGCGCGATTATGTTGTGGTAGTAATTGAAGTCCGCCACAAAGTGCATAGAAGTATCTCATTAAGCCACTTTCAGTCTCTCTTGCGCGGTACTTCTGCTGTCCTGACGTCTTTGTTGCTGTGGACAGAGTTTTACCCGTGCTGTGCTTTAGACCCATGCACCTGGGTGATATTGGACCAAGTGTGACTCATTATTGTCTCGAATCATCTTCAGTCAGTGCACAGGGTGTGACAGGGGTGGGAGGACCCTGGTGCCGGCTGCCCACTGGATGGACCATGCGGCGGTGCGCAGAGATCCCGTCTCTCGAGAGCCGGCCCACGACAAGGTCGCCAGCGTCCCGCCGCCGCGGCCGCCGCATGATGAGGATCTCGGGGGCGAGGTGGAAGCGCCCTGTTATTGTGCTTCTCACAAAAACTGGACCTCGGTGCATCAGCTTCCGATGCAAAATCACTGTTTCATTGGCTCAGGGGGCGGTTAATGATGCTGAAGCGGATGTTGCGGATCCAGTTTTTGTGAAGAGCACAATACCTTTTCCACTTCACCTTCCCTCCCCCCCCCTACCCTATTGACCATGGTGAGGAGCCGCCGATCTGGGAAGCGGCGCCGGGGGGAGCACGCGTCGCTTGCTGCCGATTCGCCACATGAAATTCCCCCGCCCGGCAGCCCCGCACCTGGGCACGAGCTGCTCAATGACGTGCCCCCACCCCCGCCCCCAACGCTCTCGCCCGGCCCCCTGCCTGCCCCCGCGCTCACCGCACGTGCCGGCCTCCTCGCCGAGAGGACGCTTGCACTGGCCCTTGTTGAGGAGACCGACGAAGAGGAGGTCCTCGCTTCCGGCGTCGCCCCGGCCACGGTAGCCGCGGACGAGGATCCCGTGCAGGGTGGTCTGGCGGCACCACCCCACGGGGCGCTGCCCATGCGTTCTCCGACGACGAGATTGGAGCGGCAGGTGAGTCGGCGTTGGAGGTCAATCGGCGTCGACCGTGTCGGTGCTGGGACGCGGCATCCGTGCCCAGCTGGGCAGCTGTGCCAGGCGTGGGCGATCTGCGCAGCCTGCTTGGAGTGGCGTCCGACGGCTACCTGGTGATGGAGGGCGTGCTTCCCCTCCCCGCGGTCGTTCCTCTGCTTGAAATGCTGCAACGACAAAAAAAACCTCAAGATGCGTCTTTTATTCAACGGCTACCCCCGCAACCGGTGCGACACGCACATCGGCAGCCGTCGTATGGAGGAAGCTCGCCTCATGCAGGTCTACAAGCCGCCACGTATACCGAGGACCGAGTTGCTTGACGAGGTCGGGGCGTGGCGGGCGGTCGGCGAGCTCGGCGCCGAGCTGGCCGAACGGCTGACAGCAGCCTTAGGTATCCTCTTTCCGGCGCCTGGGGACATTGCGCACCTGCGCACTACTGGAAATTGTGGTGTTCAGCCGGCCCACACTGACGCTTGGGAGCCGTGGCTCCAGCACAAAGACCTCCCCTCGGCGTCCCTGATTATTGCGTTGCAGGAAAATACCCGCGTGACAGTCTACCCGGGGAGCCACCGCGTCTTTCGCCGACGAGAACACTGCAAGGTGCCGCGCGGCGACGTTGGACGACCTTTCGTCCTCACCTTATGTAAGGGATCGGCGTTGCTCTTGCGGCAGGACCTAATCCACCACGGCATGGAGACGGCGATGGAGGAGGATGAGATTGGAGAGGCGCATACCGTGCAGAACGACCGGCTTTTTACGTACCTCTACCAGGGACAAATGGTTGTCAAAAATAAGACGTGTGTGATAGAGTGGGTTGACAGAGAGCAGTAGAACATGTGTAAACATCTTTTGTGCCACACCCCATCGTAGTGCCTGTGCAACTATATCAACTGTACGGCGTCCCCCCGTTGACCCCACCGCCACCCCCGTCTCGTAGATGCATCCCCGCCACTGAATTACCCCCTCCTAAGCCTTCATGGTCGCCGCCGACGCTGCTGCGTCTTTCCGTGGCCGTTATCGCCGCCACCATGGGCAGGGAGCAGGAAAGCGGTGGCGGCGAGGACCACGACCCCGTCCTCAGCCGCTCAGCGCGGGTGGGGACGCGCCGCGGCGCCCCGCGACCACCGAATACAGCCCCCGCCAAGGGCCTCAGCCGTCCGTGCGGGAGGGGGGGGAGAGGGCACGACTGGCGTCGCCGACGCCACTGGGTATCCGCACAAGCTGCAACGAGGCCGCAAGAGAGCTCGCCTTCGGCGCCGTCGCCCGCACAATCGCGACCAATTCACGATGGCGGCAGCGACGATTCTGACCGGCAGACTGTACGTGGCCGCGGCGGCAGACGCCACTGCAGATGCGGGGAAGGTGAATTGGGTGCTTAAAGTTGCGCCTGCGGGGGGACGGGGGGCCCTGACCGAGCGGGGGGGGGGCGTGGCAGCCGCCGTGGCGGTGGCCGCAGGAGCTGTGGCACCGCCCGTCGCCGCCGACCCCCCCACAGAGGCACCAAAAAAAGAGGTCCCCCACCCCGGAAACGCCATCCCCCGTCGCGTGGCCCCCACCCTCCAGCCAAAAAGAGGCCAAAAAAGAAGGCAGGAGCACCACCGCGACCCCGCGCCAGCCGCCTGCGACCGTCACCGCCACCTACGGCCAGGTGGCAGGATCGTCGGTGGGTGGCGGAGGGGGGAGGTAGCTCCAAAAAGCAAAAAGCCGAATTGGCGGCTCTCCCCCCGCGCTGGTGGCGTCAAAGTGCGGGGGGGTGGCTGCGCGGCGCATCCCCGCCACGGACCCCGCCTCACGTCGCGGGGGCGCCGCAGGCGGGGAGGAGCGGCGGCGCCGCCCGTCACCGACGACCCTCCCGCAGAGGCACCAAAAACGCAAGTCCCCCCTCCCGACGGGACCGTGTCTCATCAATGCACGCACCCTTCAAGCCCAAAAAGCGGCCAAGAAAGAGGCAGGAGCACCTCCTCGACCCTGAGCCACGCGCCCGCGCACGTCACCGCCGCCGGCTGCAATGGCGCCGAGGCGTCGGTGAGTGGCGGACGCGGTAGGCAGCTACAAAAAGCCAAAAGCCGTACCGGCGGCTCCCCCCCCCGAGCTCGTGGCTTCGAAGTGTGGGGGGGTTGCCGCGCGGCACATCCCCGCTGCCGCCCCCACCCCATGTTGCGGGGCCGCCGCCGGCGGCGAGGAGCGGCGCCGCCGCGCGTCACCGCCGACCCCCCCACAGAGGCACCAAGAACGCAGGTCCCCCACCCCGACGGTGCCATGCCCCGTCGCGTCGCGCACCCCGCCAGCCAAAAAGAGGCCAAAAAAAGAGGCAGGAGCACCCCGAAGACCCCAAGGCACGCGCCCGCGCCCTTCGCCGCCACCGGCGGCAACGCCGCCGAGTCGTTGGTGGGTGGTGGGCGGGGGAGGTAGCACCAAAAGGCCAAAAACCGTACCGGCGGCCCCCCCCCGACGCTGGTGGCATCAAAGTACGGGTGGGTGGCCGCGCGGCACATTCCTGCCGCCGCCCCCGCCTCATGTTGCGGGGGGGGCTCATACGGGGAGGAGCGGCGGCGCCGCTTGTCGCCGCCGACCCCCTCACAGAGGCATCAAAAGCACAGGTCCCCCACCGCGTCTGCGCCATGCCCCGTCGCGTCGCCCCCTCCGCCACCCAAAAAGAGGCCAAAGGAAAAAGCAGCAGCACAGCCGCGACCCCGAGCTAGCTTCCCGCGACCGTTAACGCCACCTGCGGCAGCGACGTGGGGTTGTCGGTGGGTGCCGGATGGTGGAGGTAGCTCCAAAAAGCCAACAGCCGTACCGGCGGCTCCCCCATACCACTGGTGGCAGAAAAGTGCGGGGGGGTGGCCGCGCGGCCCATCCCCGTCGCTGCCCCCGCCATATGTCGCGGGGGGGCCGCAGGCGGGGAGGAGCAGTGCCGCCGCCCGTAGCCCCCGACCCCCCCACAGAGACACCAAAAACGCAGGTCCCCCACCCTGACGGCGTCTTTTCTCGTCGCGCCGCCCACCCCCCCAGCCTGGAAAGATGTTAAGAAAGAGGAAGGAGCACCCCGACAACCCCGAGGCACGCGCCCACGCCCGTCGCCGCCACCGGCGGCAATGCCGCCGAGTCGTTGGTGGGGTGGCGGAGGGGGGAGGCAGCTCCAAGAAGCCGGAAACGGCACCAGCGGCTCTCCACTCCCGCTCGTGGCGGCCAACTGCGGGAGGGCGGTCGCCTCACACATCCTCACCGACGCCGCCATCATGGGACATCAAGCCGGTTGTGGGCAGGGTCCTGTAGGGCGGCGCCTCTGTCTGCCTCTACAACGAAGTCGTGGGAGGTAAGTTCGTGTGTGGATCAGGTAATGTAATTTGAAGTTCAGGGGTTACTCCCAAAAAGGTTCCATACTTACTCACTGTATCTGTTACTTACTTCCTTGGACCCGTGACCCCCCTGACAGATGCCCCAGGCCAGGTAGTGAGCCACCATGCTGTCGCAGTGAGTTCCTAGACCTTTGGCGGGAGCATTCTATTCCGATAGGGTTAAGTACCCAAAATATGCGCAACTTCGGTTCTTTTTAGTTCAAGAAGTGGCAGATTTCAAGAAAATGGGCACTTCGCGATTCCTTGACGCGTCGGGCGAAAAAGTGCCGTCAGCAAACGTGCAGGACGCTCGGGCCAATCATGATACGGCATTTGTGGACCGGTGACCACGTTGGCACTGAGATCATTGCCAACAATGTGGGGGGGTCGCATCAAAAAAAAAACGACCCACGATGACACGTGGGCTACAAGAAATTGTGGGTGGGGCTACAAGAGATCCTGGGGGCTCTCTGGGCGAGGGGTGCTACGGCGGGGGCTGGGTGGGGGGTTGGGGAGGGGCTTGGGGGGGGTTCGGGCGGGGGTTGGGTTGGTTTGGGGGGGGCGTTGGGTGGGATTGGGGCGGGGGCGCAAGTTTGCGTTGTGGGCGGGTCGTCAATGTGACCCACAATAGCCTGCCGACGTGCTGACGTCATCAGGGACATGACGTGGCCGATTACCACCGCTCCAACAGTGCTGTCTCGATCCCGCACCGCGTCCCGCTTCCCTGCTACTTCGGCCGTCTCTTCTGCACTCCCTACTGGCAGCCAGTTGCCGCTACAGAACTTTTCGTCTTGTGTGCTTTTCTGCTTGGCTGCGCACCACGCCGCGGCCGACGTGTCATCTGCCAAGGCGTCCCTGTTAGACTACGAGCAACGCGCGAACAAAGAACTCCCATTTTGTTTACAGCTTGTCAGAAGGAACGAGTACAGTAGGGACGACCAGCAGCAGTGTTTCTTCCAACACAAACCAGTGGGAATCGATATCAGCAGGCACAGAAGCGCACAGATGCTATCCACAAGATGGGGCAGTGCCATTGAAAGGCCCGTGCTCTATTGGATTGGAAATTGCTAGCATCGCCTTGACGTACAATCCAGAACACTCAAGCAATCAGCTCCTAGATGTTCTACTCTCTTTTTCAAGCGCCCAGCTGCGGTCCGGACCATCGGAGCTGCCTACAGCAGGTGCCCACGCACAGCCACATGGCTGACTACCGACGCAACGGTGGGCACAATGATGGTGACCTCATGCCTTTTCTTCTCACGCGCTTACCCCGCCTAGCTCGCTCTCCCATAGTGCCAACGCATGAACTCTCCCTTGTTCGAATACTGGGTCGGAAGGGGGGGGCTGTGAGACAGTGGCGGCGTGCGGACAGTGACTCTGGCCTCGGATAGTCAGGGCCCATGGAGGAGACCGTGCACCAGAGGTTGTGACTAGCGGATCAAAAAGCGGCCATCACCAGATAATCAGACACTGCTCATATCAGAGCTTTTAATCCGTGTATTTTAATTGAAATCTCATGCACGGTCGCTTTCTTGGGAGCCGTGTCGGTCAGACTTAAAGCGTTCTCAGGTCTTTCAATCGTTGTTTCATGCAAGGTGCTGCGGCTGTGTCGTGCTGTACTCAGGCTACACATCGTCTAGTCATTAAATAGGAAACTGCTGACCGCTGGATCTAAGTAGAATAATCTACAAGGTTCATTCGGATCAACTTCGTTCAAAGCTCTCATCAGTCGTAGGGCACGCGTAAAGGGCTGCAGGACGGGTCTCATATGAGCATGAAGCAGCCCTTGTTGTACCATGCTGAGCACACCGACGTGACCAGGGACTGTCCTCTGTCCTCCCGGAGCTCCTCGGTCGACTATCACGTGGTGTTTTTCTTTTGTCGGACCTCCTGCTGACACGCACAGGATGCCTGGGCGTGCCTGGTGGCGAAGGGCCACAACTCAAGGGTGAGTAGTGTGCCAAAAACCAAAGTCGTGCGGCGCTTGACATTTTCAGCCCCCCAGGGCAAGATGACGTTCCTGCTCGCGCCTACGCGGTCAGAATGTGCTAAATCCCACTCCATCATGCTGTTTGGCACTGACATGTATCCGGCAGCAGTGCACTTCCGGACATACGAGCTTTGTGTGACAACCGCTGCTGCAGTGATGCCGCGGCGCCCGCTGCTGATGCTGCCACCCCCACCTGCGCCGCGAATCCCCTTCGCTTGGCGGCGGTGGCTGGCGCGGCTGCCGCTGCTCTGCCGGAGACCGCCGCCGCTTCACAAAGTTGCCGCCGCTGTGCCGCGTTCCCGCACGGCTTTAGGGCCGGTGAGCGAGCGACAAGGAAAGGAGCGTACCATACCACTGCTCGCGCACTCGCCCCCACCGATGCCGTTGTGCAAGTAGCAGAGGTGGCAGTCGAACGCGGGACCGCTCACTGCGCCGCGGCCACCGGCGCCGCCGTAGAGGCGCAGAATGCCGCGTCGCTGGAGCGGCAGGCATATTCAATCCATGGTTGGTGGCAGCGGTGGGGGCTGTGGCGGTGGCAACAGTCCCCGTCGAACGGACCGCCGCCACTGCCGCCGATGGAGACGGAGTGTATCCTCGTCTATTAGCAGACGCGAAACACGCCGCCGCTGCCTCCTCAGCACCGGCGAGCGCCAGCACGAAGGCACCCGTGGCCTCGAGGCCCCCGGCATTGGCAGAGGCGGGTATGGACGCGGCACCCACCCTGCGGGCGACGACCATGCCGCCATCCGCTGCGGGTTTCTGCGGAGGCGGTGGTGGCGACACTACGCCGCCCAGCCCCGTCACCGCCGGCCGGTCATCTTCCCTCTGCGGCGCGGCGCTGTGCGCGGCGCGGCGGCCGGTGGCCGGGTTGGTGGCGGCGGAAACCGCGTGGCGGCCCTTGTTGGTGGGGGGGGGCCTACCCAGGCGTGGCACGCCTTGCTGCCACACCGCACCCCGCCGCCACGGCGCCGCGCATCACTGGTCGTGGCGCTGTGGGCCGGTCACCATTGGGTGCTGGAGGGAGGGATGCCGACGCTCAGTCCCCCCCGCGCCGAGACCAGCGCGGCAGCGCCCCCCGACAGTGCGCTGCATGACGCGGATTGGCAGCCGGCGACGGCGGTGGCGATGTCGACGTCGGCGGCACTTCCTGCCCGATCAGCTGTCGGATCCGCCGCCGACAGACACACGTCCCCATGCCTATCGGCCACGGCGCGCGCGGCCGCAGCCGCCACATCAGCCACCTGGCCCGCCCGTAGGGCGGCGCCGGCGGCGCGGCCGCTCGTGGGCACGCCGCCGCCGGCATGCCGACAGCCAGCGCGGAGCATGCCGCCGACGTTTGCTCCCCGCCAATCCCCACATGCCTGAATGCGAGGTCCCCCCGAGCAATAAGGAGGCTACAACGGCATCAAATCGGAGCAGAAATTGACGTTGAGCAGCAGAACGCGAGAAAAGTGGCCCCATCGCAATGGCGTCATCAGGTGCATTTGGATCGAAATCCTTTGCAGCTCTACCCCCTCTCAGGCGTGAGAAAAGGCCCCCAAGATCGATTCTAGAGGTTTAAGCTCAAGAATAGAATGGGGGTCCGATTCGGATGAGATCCTACACGCAGCCGGATGGCTCATTTGTCTGAGGACGATTCACGGTTTCCCAAGATCTATGTGTGTGGGGCTTCTTGTGTGAAACCGCGTTTCGAGGCACTGGAGGCGTGGTCGCCTATGTGAGAATCCAACTCCAACAAAATCCACTGCACTATCACCGAGCCCCTTGCTGAACGCTTCCCGCGAAGAGAAAGCCCGCGGATTCTGGGTTGCTGCTGCCAATCTGGCGCCCTTTCCGACCCCGCGCGCGTCTGCAGCCTGCCCGCCGGTCGCTGCCCACGCCTTTTCTCCCTGCCGCCGCCCTGCGAGTCATCCGGCGCCTCGGTAATCCGCTCGCCTCTGCGCCTCAGCGCGCTGCAGTACGCCCCGGCGCGCCAGGCGCCCGGAGCCCCGGAGCCACTGCCGGCACCAAGCGCGCCGCGCCGCGCCAGCGCGCCGCCGCGGCAGTACCCCTGCGCGCCAGCGCCCTGCTGCACCGCGGCGCGTCCCCGAGCCCAGGCAGGCCGCGCGCCCGGCGCCTCAGCGTCGCCACCGCCAGAAATTCCTGGTGCCGTGCCCCGCGAGCGCCCCGCCCCGATTGGCGCCGACACCCATCACTGACTGCGCCATGGAATTGCCAATTTGAAACCGAGGACCAAATCGCCTGCGCATCCACCGATGCGCTTCACTCCATCAATCTCCAGTTGAACGAAAGCCATCGCCGATGCCCTGTATCACCTAACAGGGACAGCATCGGAAGCAGCATTTGGATACGCCTCGACTAAGCGACGACGATGGCAGCTGCAACGTGAATCGAAGCCGAGACCGAGCTCCATCCCCCATGGGCCCGAAGGATGGCCTTCGCGTGAGGCGTGTCAGTATGTCAGCCCTTCTCGCGGCACACATTAGACACACCAACACGAATCGCCGCACACGTCGTAATGGCGGGAGATGCTGGGCAGTGTATGTGACTGGTATCCTGCACTCGACAGGCAGCGAGCCTCTCACGGATGCGCTTCTTAAGCACGTCTGGCTCACCTGCTCAGATTGAAAATCAGCTTGGGACCCGGGTGATACGTGAAGATCCTCGTCTTTGGCTGATCCGTTGACAGCCCTTGCCCGTCACGACAGATTCCTTCTTGGGAAGTCACATTGGAAAATCGTTGCTTCTTGCCAGCAGAGGCCAATTCATTCACCAACCAATCGCACTCGACCTGACGGTAAGGTGGCCTGCAGCACCTGGCGGTGACTGGACGATTCTTTAAGTCCGACCTGCGAATCGGAAATAAATTAATCAAACTCTAATCCTTTGGGTTGCTCTGAAACAAGGTGACAGTTTCATCAGACCGACGCGTAAACGGCTTGGAGAAGGCACTGTGGCGGGACGGCACCGTGCGTTTGAGAAGGCACTTGACTCAGCTAAGATTTAAAGTTTGAAGTGCCCCTTTAGGCGCTCAGACGGCAACACCGAGGCCTCTCGTGGCTACTCGGTGGGCGCCCTGCTTGCATGCCCGGGTAGGCGATTTGATCACAGTGATGGCATCGGAGCCGCGCCGGGCCCGGGCGGGCACCCTCGGCGCACGCACACGCGGCAGTGGTGGACCGGCCCGAGCAGACCGCACGCGCCCGAGAACTACGGGGTTGGGGCGGCACGGTGGCCAGAAACGGCCTATAAGATTGCCGTGGGCGGCCTCGACACGCCGGCCACCGAGCGCACTTCACACACCGAGAGCCGACCACCCGGCGTCCCCCACCGCCGGCCTGCCTTTCTTACTCCCCTCCCCGCCTCCACACCGCCCCTTGCCTCCTCCCCGCCCCTCCTCACCCGCCCCCACCCCCCCAAACGCCATTAACGAGTCTGTGGCACACCTCGGCCCCCCTTCCCTCCGCTCCCGCTTGCTGGGCGCGGCAGCCGGCTCTGCGGCGGCCGCCGCCGCCGCGGGCGTCACGCCGTTTGCGGCCGACGGGCGTGCGTCACTGCCGTCAACTGAGGTGCAGGGCATGTCCTGTCTCATGGAGAAGCTGACCGCCCGCCGCCGCCGCGCGGCCTCGTCCAAGGTGGCCTTGGCGGCGGCCTGTGAGACGGCGTTGGAGTCCCTTGCGATTAAGACGACTTCGCTGCTGGACGGCTATGACGCTATCGCCGAGGCGGTGAAGGCAATCCAGTGGGCGGCGGCGGGGGAGCGCGATGCCCCGCCATCTCCTGACGACGAGTGGTTCGAGCCGCCGCTCGAGGCGGCGGCCGTCGGCCCCGCCGCGGCGCCTTCCGTCGATTCGGGCGGCGCCGCCGCCGCCGGCCAGGCGGTCGGCACCGGCATATCGAGTGGCGCGCCGGCGGCGGACGTGCCCCTGCCGGCGCGGCATGCGGCGGTAGCGGCGCCGCGTGTCGCGGCCGCGGCCGTCACCTTCACCGCCGCCACCCCCGTGCGGACGGCAGTGGCGCGCCATGGCGTCACCGGCGGAGCGTTGGCGTCGGTGCCTATGGCGGTGGCAAACGCGCGCGCCGCCGGCGCTGGCGGCCGCCAGCCGACGCGGGCGCCGCGCAATCGGCCCCGCGCGCCTCTGCCGGTCGTCGACAGCACCAAGGAGTACGCCAACATGCCCGGCGGGGGCGCCCGCGGCACCAGAAGGCGGCCGCCCGCCAGCGGGAGCTGGAGGAAAAGCGCCTCAGCGGGCGGGTGTGTCCGCCTTCTGTTGCAGCAGGCAGCGCCATGGGGCGGGCGGGCCGCCCGCCGTGGGTGTCTGCGAAGCTGTGGGGCGCCCGCTGCGGCGGCTGCGGTGGCGGCGGCGCCCGCCGTGCCGACCGCGCTGGGCGTCGTGCCGTGTGGGGCGCGCCGGTGCCTGCGCTAACCGCGCGGTCGCGACGGCGACGGCCACCGCCGGTGGGTCTCGGGCGGTAGAGGAACGGGGGTGAATAAGGCGTAATGCTTTTCTCTTTTTTTCCCGTGAGCATGGGGCCAGGGTCCCAAGCGAGGACCCGAGGCCTTCCACAGAGCCGACAACCGTGAGGCGCCGCCGCAGGCACTCGCGCGCGTCATGAGTTTGGCCGTCCTGCCGCGCGCCGCGGGCGTCGACGCGCCGTCGGCCACGCCACGCGCGGCCGCCCCCCACCCCCACGCACCCCTGCCAATAACCGCCGTCGGCGCTGAGTTGCCCACCGAGTCGCGGCCGGCGCCAGACGCGTAGCGGGTGGTGCCGCGCCGCTGGCGTACAACTGCAGGGTGGGCGGGGACGCCCTTGTATCTTTGCTTGTCATTTTTCTGTTTAAACTGTTCAAGACAAAAGATGCGCGCCTCGGACGTGGGCGAGTTGATAAAGACGCCAGCATCAGAACCGGCGGTGCGCCGCGCGCCCGCGCGCCTCCCCCCTCCCTTTGCCCCCCCCCCCGTCTGCCCGCGACAAAGCCAGCTTTGACACCTCTGACGCCCTGCATGGACGTGTGACATTCTACTGACGGTGGGGCGCGGCATCCATGTCGTGCGAACGTGCTAGACGACCGCACCAACATTCCCCTTCGCGGTGCCCGACCTCTGCCGACGTAGCAATGCATTTCCAATAGACCCTCACGCGCGATGGCACGGCCTGCCGAGACCCAGGAGAGCCACTGGAGCCGCAAGCAGGTGCGATAGGTTGCGAAAGATTGCGAAAGGTGGCAATATTTGGGATGGCAGGTCCCCGAGGCGGGCCATCGTTTCCGCCCGCCTGTGCAACGCTAGAGCACGTTTTGAGCCGCCCATCGAGCAACAGAGCAGGCATTGACACCTCTTACTCCGTGCATGGACATGTGACATTCTGCTGACGGCGGGGCGTGGCATCCATGACGTGCGATTGCGCTAGGCGACCGCACCAACATTCTCATTCGTGGCGCCCGACCTCTGCTGATGTACCAATGCATTCCCAACAGACCCTCGCTCGCGATGGCGGGGCGTACGGAGACCCGGGAGAGCCACTGGAGGCGCAAACAGGTGCGATAGTTTGCGAAATTCCGCGATAGTTGGCAGCATCCGGGATGGCAGGTCCCCGAGGCAGGCCAACTTTTCCGCCCGTCAGTGCAACGCCAGAGCTTGCGCTGATCTGATTCGCGTGCTACCGGTGCAAAAGTGTGCGCCTGCGAAGCCCTACAAAGACGTGTGACATTCTTCTGCCGGTGGGGCGTGGCATCCATGACGTGGCAGTGCGGTAAGCAGACCCACCAACGTTTTCTTTTGGGACGCCCGACGAATGCAAATATGTCGCTATACTCTCAACAGACATTCAGGCACGATGGCGCGGTGTGCAGACACCCAAGGGAGCCACTGGAGCCGGAAGCAGGTGCGATAGTTTGCGAGAGTTCGCGATGGTTGGCAATATTTGGGATGGCAAATCCCCGGGGCTGGCCAATTTTCCCGCCAGCCTGGTCAGCGCCAAAGCACGCGCTGAGCTGCTTTACGCGCGACAGAGGCCGCATAGATACCCCTGACGCCCTACATGTACGTATGAAATTCTGCCGCTGGTGGGACGTGGCAGCCATGACGTGGCAGTGCGGTACGCGCCCGCACGCAGTCTCTCATGCGCGGCGCCCGACGGCTGCAAACGTTTCGCTGTATCCCCAGCAGAAGTCCGCGCGCGATGGCGAGCCGCTAGAGCGGCGGACGAAGACATGGAGGAGGAGCGGATGATGTTAAAGTTGTTGACGGTGTATTTTCTTTTTCTGCACAGTGCACAAGAGACCGGGCAGCAGAGGAGTGGGCGGCAGGAGGAGAAGGGGGGGGGGGGGGGGGGGGGGGGCGCGGGACCTCTGTGAGTGCTTCAGCTGGGCTCTCACTCGTTCTTTGCTGTTTCGTTATTCTCTTCTCGTGCCATTCTTTGTGTTTTTTTGTGCAGGATCTTTGTAAAACGGCGTACCGCGACGTCCGTATCAACGACATTGAAGCCTCCGACAGGACGGTGCTCCTCCGATTTTCGTACGGTCTTTGGGAGACAACGGGGACACCCTGATGGTGTCTGTCTAGTCCGTGCAAAAAGCGGGCATGCCCAAGGCTGAAAAGTGGCTGAAGTCCTTCCTCCGGCGGTCGAGCGGAAGGAACCCGACAACTTTCTCCAACATTCATGTCTCCCTCCTTGCTCTGTGCGTGAAGTCCTACTTGCACCAGATCTCGATGGACGCAATCGTGGCCGCCTATCCTGACAGCTTGAGCATCGACGTACAGAACATGGTGAAGGAGTTTGCTATCAAGCTGCTCGCCAACGTCAGATCCTATCTGACGGTCAATGGTCGCAGGGCGTGCCTAGACGCGCTGCAGAGGCTCTGAATGTCTTTTAGGGCCTCCAGCCGCGTCGAGCAGCCGGACAGGCCGCTGGGCGAGCGCGTTGTCTTTGCGACGCTCGGCCACGTCGCGTTCGTGGTGACGAAGGTGCCCAACGTGCTCGAGGCTACCGCCGGCAATCGCTCATCGATGCGCGGCGCCGCCATCAGCGACAGTAAATTTCCCCTGTGGGTGGTAGAGATGCGCCGCCTGCTCCTGACGAGCCCATCGGATTCGCTGCCGCACACTGGTTTGGTTTCGGTTGACGGCAGGGACCCTGCCCGAGGCCTGACGCAGCTCTAGGGCTGGCGCAGCCAGCGCCTGCGCCGTAAGGAAGGGGGGTTAGTTCGTTTTCAAGTGGGCTTTTTTTGATTGTGAGCTGTGCGGTTTCTGTTTCTGTGTTAACTGCTTGGCGCAGGCCGTCGTAAGAACGCCACGATAGTGCTGCGGGAAGCAAACATTTTTGGATCCACTTGGCGGCAAGGCTCCCTGACGCGCCGACGCTCGCCTCTGCGCCTCAGCGCGCTGCAGTACGCCCCGGCGCGCCAGGCGCCCGGAGCCCCGGAGCCACTGCCGGC
>ENA-ORXT01004418-ORXT01004418.1-marine-metagenome-genome-assembly--contig:-NODE-4418-length-14534-cov-9.394273_pt1 | contig 14534 bp, 6 predicted proteins | sample MGYA00237868_ERZ511482 | MGnify/ENA metagenome assembly ERZ511482 | reverse complement strand
TCACAGCACGGTCACAGCATGCTGTAACTTGCTGTGGAACTTGCTCGGATCCGATCATTCTTTGGCGACGCGCCATACGTGGGCCACGCGCCCACCGCCACTGGAGGTGTGCGGTGGTGGTTCGCGACCCCCCCGCCCTCCTTGTGCTGGGTTGGGGGACCGGGCCCCCGTGGGCGCCCGGTCAGCGGTCGAGGCGCGCGGTTGCGCGCCTCCCTCTGTCAGGGCCCTCGACCCCGATCGTCGGATTATGGAGGTATTCACGATCGATCGTCTTGAGTATTCCCTGTGACGATTGGTGGGTTTGATTACCCACCAATTGTGGCACGCCCTTTCGGGGGGTACTTCATCTTTTCGTATGCAATTATCGCTTTGGAGGGATTATCACCCTGCCCCTCGATCGGATCTCCCCTTTTTAGGGAGATTCAATCAATCGAGGGCGGGGGCCCGACGGCGTGGCACTTCAGGCCCACGCCGGCGTGCCCCCTTCTGTCTCCCTGCCTCGGCAGGTCTACAGTTGTCCCTCTTTGTCCCGTTTACTTGTCCCTCGAGGGCACTGCGGTTACGGGTGGGTGGCTCAAGCCTCCCCTTGTGTACGGTCCCCCAGGCGGGGTACTCGTCTTGCCACATTGGTGGAGCAGCAGGGGATACACTGATCGTCACGACCCGTCGTGACGGGTACGTGTGTCTCCGAATTCGGCCAAGACGGTTGACTTTGTGAACGTGGACTCCGATCTGGTCAGCCGGCACGCGGGCGTAAACGGAACCAGATCAAGGTAGTTGTGGTAGTTCCCGGGGCCCCACCCGAGGGAGGGCGCTCGCAGCCCTACGTTGGGGCCGCGCCCGTTCGCGACTAACCCCGGCCCCCTTTTGCTTTTTCGTCTTTGCGTGACTATTTGGCCTTTTTTCCCATTGGGTCTTTGGCGTGTAGTTATTTGTGTGTGAGGGATTTGATTCTAGAGGGATAGGGGGAGTCCCGATTAGCGGGATTTCCCGGCCCGGTCCGGCCCAATTTCGGGGCCGGAGGGTACTGAGGGCCAAGCCCCGGGCACCGCCTTGCGGGCGGCGCCGGGGCGGGGATTTTAGGGGTGGCGCCGGGGTCCCCGGTGCCCCCTCCGAAAAAACCAACAGTGCTTTGGGTCCTTTTTCCCCCACGGGCTTTTGCCTTTATCCTTTTGCCCCCGGAGTTGGGGCGGGCGTGTGGCACAAGGGGCGCTGGGCTGTTCCTTCCGTGGTTGTGTCGGTGGGTTATACCGTTTTGGTGGGTCCCGCGGGAGTCCGTTACGCTACATTAATGGTGGAGCAGCAGGGGAGGGGCATATTTCACTCCCGCATCGGGAAGCCCCAAGGACCCCTGTTGCCTGTAGCGCGGACCCCCCGGTGCAGGGACCCCAAGACGGCTTGATCTACCTCGCAGGCACGGTCGATCGCCGGAGGCCAACATGGCGGACCCCCCTGGGACCAGCGGTGTGCCGACGGACATCCACCAAGTGGCTCCCCCAGCTGGTGGCGGGGGGAGCGAGTCGGAGTCCCAGTCCGACGGGAACGGGCGACCGAGCCCGGCGGGCCATCACGGTAGGCCGCCCGTGGGACCGGGCGGCTGGGACGATCCGGCGGCCCGAGCAGCGGCTCGGGAGGCGGCCCGGAATATCCAGGAGGCCGACCGGGAGGCGGCCCGGCGGACTCTAGAGGCGCAGGCCCAAGCCGTAGATCCTGTGCATCGCCAGCGGGCGCCCCGAGGGGCCATTGACGCCCCTCGGATCCCGCCCGCAGGGGCGATGCCGGCCTCGATGGAAGCCGTTCTCCGGGACTACATGGCGCACAGCGCGGCCCAAGTGACGGCTCTTTCCGAGTCGATCCAAGAGGTGCGCCTGCAGTTGCTTAGCCCAGGGGGGTCAGCGGACTCCCACCGGGCTCAAACCCCCGAGGGTAGGGAGGCCCTACCGCAGGAGCCCCCCGTCCCGGCGCCACGCGCCTGGGAACCCCCTCGACGGGTCGCGGGGGGTGGGCACCGGAGGCGTGGCCGACGCAGGCGCCGGCGGTACTCCTCCTCCTCCAATTCCACCACGTCCAGCAGCACCGACGTGGACCCGGTGGACGCGGCGGCCGTGGCCGGCGCCGCCAACCCCCCGGAGAATCCCGGCCCCCGGGGACTTCCGAAGGTCATCCAGAGCGCGGACGAGCGCTTCGCCGCCGTGTTGGACTTTAGCTCCTACCGGCTGCGGGACAAGCGGGCGCGCTATGGGACCAAGGAGGCCCGCAGGATCGGCCTTACGGCCAGGGACATGAAGCACTCCTTTGGGACGGGTTCCCACTTCACGGGGAAGACGCCTCTCAAGGTCTTCACGTGGTTACGCAAGTTGGTGAAGGCGTGCAACGACAACGGGGTCATGGAGGGAATGGCCCTATACCTAATCCCCCACTTCCTCGGGGGGGACGCGGAGCTCCAATATGGACGCGCCCTCCCGGACGCCGGGAGCAGGCCCGGCGGGACGGCAATCACGACATACCCCGAGGCAATCAACTGGTTCCTCCAGTCCTACGCGGAGCCCCACAAGCTGGCCCTGGCCCAACACGACTTTGGGCAGGCCGTCAAGGCGGATGGGGAGTCGGTCGAAGACTTCTCCCACCACCTGCGGGAGCTGTCGGAGCTCTGCGGGAACATCCATCAAGAGGGAACCATGAAGCAACAGCTGATCACGGGGCTCCCCCAGCACCTGCGCACGGACGCCCACGTGTATAACCGCCAGGACCGCACGTAGCAGCAGCTGACGACCTCCCTGGCGGGCAAGGACACGGCCGCCCAGGAGGTGGTCCAGATGGCACGAGCGTCCCTGCCGGCGGCGACGAGCCGCCGGCCACCGGCGGTTCAGCGGGCCCTGGTGGCCAGCGTGGTCCACCCGGAGATGGCCGTCACTCCCACCCCCGCTGTTGAGACCCCGGGCCCCCGGACGGGGACACCGGCGAGGGCGGCTCCGACGCAGGCCTACCGGGGGCAGACGCCCAACCTCGCCGCCCCAAGGGTGGCCCCGCGGCCGGCTACGCGGGACCCCTTCCGGTGCTACATCTGTTACGAGGAGGGCCACCGGGCCCACCAGTGTACCACCCTGACGCCAGAGCAACGGGAGGTGGTTCTGAAGGCCCGCGACGGCTTCCTGGCGCTCACCCGCCCCCCGTCGGGAGGCGGCGACAAGGAGCGGCAGGAGACCCGTCGGTACAACCGGGTCGTCCGAGTGGCAGTAATGCAGGCCATCAATGGGACGCTGGAGGATTCCGAAGGGGACGCGATGGACGCCGAGGCGGCCGACTCCGCGGCCCCTGCCGCGGGAAACGAGTAGCGGGGGGCGGGATTCCGCCACCCCCCGTGGCTCTTGGTGGCCCAGGGTGTCCCAGAGGGGGCACCCGCCTACAGCCCGAGTTGTTGAGGCGGCCAGTTGGGGTGCCGCCGATGCGCTACGGGCTCCACAGGAGACGGCCCCATGCTTTTTAGGGGACCATCCTGGTGCTACGCAAGCACAACCTGGAGGTCGATGTGGGCGTCCAACTCGGGGCGGCCCACCCGGTGACCCCCATGCGGGTCGTCCTCGACACGGGTGCTGGCCCGAGCATCGTGCGAGAGGACCGCCTGCCGGCCGACTGGGAATCCCACGCGACGCGGGCCCCCAAGTCGACCCATGTGTGTGACGCCTCTGGGCAGCTTCTCAAGGCCCGGGGGATAGTCAAGCTGGCCATCATTTTTGACGGCCAGCCGATGGTTCACGAGTTCCTGGTGGTGAGGGCCTTGGCGGTGCCGCCTATCTTCGGAATGGACTTCCAGGGAACCTACGTGAGGGGTATTTACCCCATGTCCAGGGCGGTACGGTGGGCCAATGGGCGGCTCATCCAAGCCGTCAACAGCTGGTACGGGACGGACGCGAGGCCCCCGTCGGTGCGGAAGGGGCGACCCAAGGCGGACCACCAGGCGCTCTGCCTTTCCCGAGGGGTGACCATCCAACTCCGGTGCGTCCAAGCGGTTCAAGGGCGGACCTACATGACGGGGCGCTGCCTCCTGCAGGAACGGCCCGTCCAGGTCGCCAAGAAGGGCCTGCGGGTCCACAACGCCCTTATCAAGGTGAAGCCCCAGCAGGACTTCCGGTTCTACGTGACCAACCTGACCGAGAGGCCGGTGAACCTCCCCAAGGGCTACGCCGTGGGCCTCCTCGAGCCCCATGACGGGCTTGTCAAGGAGGTCCCCCTGGAAGACGGGCTGGACACTGGAGAGGGGGCCGTCCCGGCCCATCCCCCCAGTCCCGCCCTGGCGACCGCAGGGGTGACGGAGGCGGGCCCTACGACCCAGCCGACCCCCGCCGAGAACACGGCGGACGAAGATATCCCGCCCACACCCTGGGTGGCCTATGATCTCATCCCCAAGGTCCTGGACGGAGCCGTGCGGGCCCTCGTGGAGGAGTACAAGGACCTATGGGGCGGCCAGCTGGGCAAGTTGGACATCACCCCGCACCGGATCCAACTGAAGGAAGGCGCCCGACCCCTGAGGTGCCAGTCGTACCGCACGGGGCACCACAACCGGGAGCTCATCAAGGAACAAGTGGCCAAGCAGCTTAAGCTGGGGGTCATCGAACCCTCCCAGGCCGAGTGGTTCCTCCCGGTGGTGATTGTCCCCGAGGCGGTCGGCACCCCCCGCTTCTGCGTGGACTACCGGAGGCTCAACAAGATTACCGTCAAGGACACCTACCCGTTGCCCCGGATGGACGACTGTATTGACTTCCTTGGGGACGCGATGGTGTTCTCCACGATGGACTGCAACGCCGGCTATTGGCAAATCCCTGTGGCCAAGGAGGACGCGGACAAGACGACGTTCACTAGCCACGAGGGGACCTTCCGGTACGTTCGCCTGCCGTTTGGGCTGACGAACGCCCCCGCGACCTTCCAGCGGGCGCTGGACATGCTGCTGGCGGGCCTCAAGTGGAAGACCTGCCTGGTGTACCTCGACGATATCATCGTGTTCTCCAGCTCGGCCCACGAGCACGTGGGGCACCTGCGTGAGGTACTCTCCCTCCTGGCGCAGTCGGGCATCTCCCTCAAGGCCTCCAAGTGCCACCTCTTTCAAGAGGAGGTCGAATACCTGGGCCACATTGTCGGGAAGGGGACCCAGCGGGTCAACGAGAAGAACCTCGTCGGGCTCAGGAAGGCCCATCCCCCGCGTACCAAGAAGGAGCTCCGCAGCTTCCTGGGGATGTGCAACGTGTACCGGAGGTTCGTCAGGGACTACACCAAGGTGGCCCGCCCCCTACTGGCCATGACGAGCCCTAAGGTGCCGGACAACCTCCTGGCGCTTGACGGGACCCAACTGGGGGCCTTCGAGGAGCTGAAGCGGCTGCTCACCAGCACGCCTGTGCTGGCTCTCCCCCGACGGACTGGACGGTACGTCCTGGATACCGACGCCAGCAAGGACCAACTGGGGGCGGTCCTCCTGCAGGAGCAAGCCGACAAGGTCCTCAAGCCGGTGGGGTATTGGAGCCGCGGGCTCATCCCGGCGGAGAAGAACTACAGCACCACGGAGCGGGAGTGCCTCGCGGTGGTCTGGTCGGTATTCCTGCTCCGTCCCTACCTGGAGGGAACCCGGTTTACCGTCAGGACGGACCACGCCGCCCTCAAGTGGATGCTCCATATGGACTCGGCCCACGGGCGGCTAGCGCGTTGGCCGTCACGCCTGGCCCCATACGACTACGTGGTGGAGACACGGGCTGGCGCGGCCCACCATGGACCAGACTGCATGTCGCCTGCGGACAACCCGGCCAAGGACACCGGGAGTATCCCCGAAAAGATCCCCTGCTTGGCCCTCCCCAACACCGCCCGCGGGTGGATAGCTCCGAGCCCCGGGGTGGACCGGGAGTACCCCCCACTGACGGTCAGCCAACTGGTCTCGGCCCAAGCGGTCGACCCCCGGTGCCTCGAGCTCCGCCGGGAGATGGACACCAACTCGGCGACGCGCTACACGGAGACCAAGGAGGGCCTGCTGGTTCGAGTGGCCCCCTTGGACCAGGCCGTCCAGGTGTACGTCCCTGAGGGTCTCCGACAAGAGGTCCTCACGCTGGAGCACGACCCAGCCCATGCGGGCCACCCTGGGATCACAAAGATGTACGCCTTCATGCGGCCGGCCTACTACTGGGAGGCCATGATCGCCGACGTGGGCGCCTTCGTGGGTGGCTGTAGTACCTGCGCCAAGGCCAAGGTCCAAGGACGGAGGCGGACAGCCTACCTGAAGCTGTTCCCCGCCCAAGAACCTCTGGTGGATATCTGCCTGGAGCTCCTGGGCCCCTTCCCCGAGTCGGTCCGCGGCAATCGGTTCATCCTGGTCATCGTGGACCGCTTCACCAAGCTGGTCCGCGCGATCCCCATCCCCCGGGAGGACGCCGAGACGGTCGCGTCGGCCTTTTGCGACGGGTGGGTCGCGTCCTATGGGCCCCCCGACACCGTGCTCACCGACAACGGCCCTCAGCTCACGTCGGTGTCCTTCCGCGGGGCCTGCCGGATGATGGGGATCCACAACCTCACCTCCACGACGTACCACCCCCAGACCCAAGGGCAGGTGGAGCGGTATAACAGGACCATCGTGGCGCAGCTGAAGGCCTACGTCACGGACCACCAGGAGACATGGGACGAGTTGGTCTCCATCCTGACCCTCGCCTATATCTCGCGGCCCCAGGCGAGCACCGGGGTGGCCGCCCTGGAGTTCGTGGTGCCCGACCGGGTCAAGAACCTCTCACTGGAGCGGCTCCCCAAGACGGCCCACCCGGACCGGGCGGGCCTCACGCCGAAGGACATCCGCGAGGACTACCGGGTGCGCCGCTGGGAGCTCGTCCTGAAGGTGCGTAAGGCCCTGGCGGTGGCGCAGGCCCGCTATAAGCGTAACTACGACAAGTCGGTCCAGCCGGTAAACCAAGCGCTCCAAGTTGGGGACTGGGTGTATGTGGAAAACCACAAGAAGGACCGGGGGAAGCTGGACGAGCGAGTTGCGGGGCCCTTCCAGATCCTCCGCCGGGACGCGCACACCTTTTCCATCCTGGTGGGGGGCTACGCCGACAAGGTCAGTGGGGACCACGTGACGCGAGCGCCGACCCCCCGGGACCAACCCGACTCCGCAACCCGAACTTTCGGGCCTCAGGGGCGGGTGATACCCCTGGACCACGAGGACCAAGGACTGGAGTTTGTGTGGGAGGCTTTTGTCGACCACACGCGGGACGAGGAGGACCTACTGTGGTTGCGGGTGCGCTGGTGGGGCTACTCGGAGGCGGAGGACACCTGGGAGCCGGCTGGCAAGTTCGATGGGCGGAAGGTGGGGCAGTATTGCCGCCGGGTTGGCACCCGCCCGCCCCCGACGGACCAAGAGGTTTTGGCTACCTGGGGGACGCGGGTGCCGGGGTCTCTGGAGTAGGGACAACCGGGGAGGGACAGAAGGTGCAAGGACAAGGGGGGCGGGGGCGCCTAGCGCGATCCCCCCGCCCCGTTTATTTGCTACTACTATTCCCCCCTCCCCACACCACGAAGCACACTACTGGGGCCCACGGCTCCAGGACTCCCCGTGGGGGAAGGCCGAGCGGTCCGGGTGGCCCCGCTGGAGGGTGGCCGCGCGGGCACGCCACTGCTCCTCCCGGCGCTCGCGGGCGGCCGTCCTCGACTCCACGTGGGCCATCACCTCCCGGCCCACCGACTCCCGCCCGAGCCGACCCAACAGGGTGTCCATTTCGGGCTGGCCCCCCATGTTGTGCTCCGCGGCCCACTTGGCCACATCCCCCGACATGAAGGCGATGGTCGACAAAAGGGACGACACGAGGATACCCGAAGTCACCCCCTCGAGGGAGACCGTGTCCACCATCAGGAGGTGGGCCAAGGCGATCCCGGCGGTGGGCCCCACCGGGGAGGTGCTGGTACCCAGGGCCTCGCCGGGGACGTCCACGATGGACATCACCGACGGGGAAGGACGCGGGGGACCCACGGGACGGGGAGCCGCGTGAGCACCCCGGCGGACGGGGCGGCCCACCGAACGGACGACGCCACCAAGGGGGATGCCAACGGGTGAGCCGGCCGGGGCGGCCGGGTCCGGCGGAGGGGCCCCATCGGCGGCGGGCTCGACGCCCTGTAACTCCCGGCCGTCCAGCACGTCGGTCGAGTACGGGAGGTCCCAGGGGGCCAAGTCCTCATCCACCTGGGCCACCCAGGCATCCTCAAGGCGGTCGACACGGACGTAGACCCAGGAGGAGCGGTCACGCCGGACGGGGTCCACCCGCGCCAGGCGCTCGGAGAACCCTTGGTTCCGGGAAAGGGACTCCGACAAGGTGAGCATGGCCGTCAACTGGCAGGACGCGATGAACTCGTCCCCGTCGGGCCCCTGGCAGATGAAGTCAACACCCACCTCCCGGATCCACTTGAGGAGGCGCGGCGGGTAGAGCCACATGCGGCGGGAGACCCGAAACTGCTCCACCAGGTAGACGCCAGCCAACACGGCCCACTCCGACTGGAGGACGACTTCCGCCCACGGGTCCCCGGTGGTTAACAGGTGCTCAAGGCAGGCCTGCGCCGGCGGGAGCGGCACCATCGCCCCGAAGGGCGTCTCCACGTCAAATCACCAAGACGGCACCAAGATGTAGTGGGCGTCGCGGATGGACAGGGGACAGGCGGGGTACTCCGCTTGGTGCCAACCGACAAGGTTACCAGTGAGGGGGCCGCCCCTGCCGTGGCGTTCCGGGTCGCGGAACCCCCGGGCCGACGTGAGGAGGGCGTAGGCCACCTCGAAACCCTGCCGGCCCAGGAAGGGTGGTGTCATGACCACGTTGGTGGCGGAGACCGCGTGGGGGTACTCCCGATGGCTGTCGGCCTCCCGCACCTCGACGGACTGCCGCCAGTAGCCGGCCTCGCAGGCCTCCCGGATGACCGTCATGGAGTCCCCGAGGTCGCCGGGCCCCGGCACCATGGCGTGCGTCATAAGGGACATCCTCTTGCGGAAGCAGTTGCCCTCGGCGGGCCCGTCGATGGCGCGGAAGGTCCCCGTGGTGTGGGTCTCGCGGACCCCGGGGCGGTCCAGCTCGCGGCGGTAGGCAGGGCCCCAGTCGGCCAGGCTGACGGACCGGCGGGGGAGGGGCCCGACGGCCTGCTCGTAGGGGCGCGCCCCCTGCTCCACCGCGTCCACCCCCGCGCTGTTGTCAATGGCGGCCCGTCCGGGGAAAGGCATCTCGGGGTGGTGGCCGCCGACGTGGTGGTGGCCGCCGACGTGGTGGTGGCCCCGGTGGGGTGGTGGACCCCGGTGGGGTGGTGGACCCCGGTGGGGTGGTGGACCCCGGTGGGGTGGTGGACCCCGGTGGGGTGGGGTGGGGTGGATGCTGATGGGGTGGTGGAACCGACGGGGTGGTGGCCGATGCGGGAGGACGGGACCCCGGTAGGAGGGTGGCACCTGGGCTGCTGGTGGGTCGGAGGGGCTGGCGCCCCCCGGTTTTATACCTGGCGGTGCCCCCTCCTGGCCTCTGCGACGGGCTCGCCGGGAGCCCTGAGCACGCACAAGGTGGTGTTGCCCGTGGGGTGGGCGCCGCGTGTCACCCGGGAGGGGGCACGCGGGCGCGTGGCGGGCCGCCCTACGGGGGCCCGTGATCGGGTCGGGGCGGTGCGGCCGGCGGGGACGCTCGGCCTTGGTGAAGGGGCCTTGTGGTAGTTCCCGGGGCCACACCCGAGGGAGGGCGCTCGCAGCCCTACGTTGGGGCCGCGCCCGTTCGCGACTAACCCCGGCCCCCTTTTGCTTTTTCGTCTTTGCGTGACTATTTGGCCTTTTTTCCCATTGGGTCTTTGGCGTGTAGTTATTTGTGTGTGAGGGATTTGATTCTAGAGGGATAGGGGGAGTCCCGATTAGCGGGATTTCCCGGCCCGGTCCGGCCCAATTTCGGGGCCGGAGGGTACTGAGGGCCAAGCCCCGGGCACCGCCTTGCGGGCGGCGCCGGGGCGGGGATTTTAGGGGTGGCGCCGGGGTCCCCGGTGCCCCCTCCGAAAAAACCAACAGTGCTTTGGGTCCTTTTTCCCCCACGGGCTTTTGCCTTTATCCTTTTGCCCCCGGAGTTGGGGCGGGCGTGTGGCACAAGGGGCGCTGGGCTGTTCCTTCCGTGGTTGTGTCGGTGGGTTATACCGTTTTGGTGGGTCCCGCGGGAGTCCGTTACGCTACAGTAGTGGTGGGTGGACGCCCACCACCTCAAGGGCTCAGACGCGGATCGGGATCCGCAACCGACTGTACCCTCCTCATCAGAGGCGGACGACTTCAACCAGGAGCCAACATGAGCGGCATGGGCAAGCTTCCAGCCGGCTAGGTCCCTTCTGGGCGGGCGCGCAGATCGGGCATCCGCACGAGGTCGGCGCTTACCGACCCCGCTACGATCCCTACCCCAACCTCCGATTGCGAAGAGCTACCCGATCCGTTCGACTTCCACGCGGCAAGGGCGGCGGTGCGAGCACTGTCGCCTACCGACGCGACGGAAGGCGCTGGCCGGACGGCAGCGATCGAGAAGGTGCTTGACTCGGCCGAGCAAGCCCTGACCAACGAGCAGACTACTGTGACGGAGCTCCACCGCCTGCTTCAGCAGCAGGCCGACAAGATCGCCATGCTGCAGGCAGACGCCTCCATCTACGGATCGGCGAGTGGCTCTAACAGCCAGCCGCGTAAGTCCAAGGTCGCCAATAAGACGTCCAAGAAGACGCCCAAGAAGACCCCGACGCCCGCGGTCGCGGTCGATAAGAAGAAGAAGAGCCGGAAGGAGATGATGGCTCATGTCCAAGCACTCCTGGACCTGTACTCGGCCTCATCGGAGGAGGAGCCTCCCCGCGCCCGCAAGGCGGGGCGCCGAGGTGGTCCCGATGACCCGGAGTCATTATCTTCGTCCAACTCGTCGCTGTCGTCAACTGACCCGCGATGGGGTCGACGGCAGCGATCGGGATCCTCGGAACCACCCTCCGGACGATCGTCATCCAGCGGAGCGGCAACCGCTGATGAGGAGTCATCATCGGAGATGGACGCGTCGGTAGTCCGCCGACGCCTCCGCAAGGTCCGGAAGACCTTCAAGAGCAAGAAGGCCGGGGGCAAGGAAGAGTTTGAGACCTTCCACCCCCATGATGCCATCCGACCCACGAACCGAAGGTATCGCCACCTCCTGTCCTATGAGTCGTACTTCGTGAACAAGACAAGCCTCGCGTACCCGCCTCGACTTGTGGACAAGGCCGACAAGATCAACCGAGCGCTCAACGGCCCCTTCCAAGGAACGAAGGCGTTTGACGGACAGGACCCCTTGGGTATCTTCGGGTTCCTGTCCACGTTCAAGCGAGCATGTGACTCGGCGGGTGCCACGCACGGCCAAGCGTTTCCCCTGTTAAGCTATCGCCTAGCCGGGGACGCCAAAATCGCCTTCGTCGCCGCGTGTTCTACATGCGACACCCGCCATCGTTTCGAGATCAACACGTACGGGGAAGCGGTCAACTGGCTCCTCCAGAAGTACGCCACCCTTGACCTGTTGAAAGAGGCCTACGCCGCCATCATCGCGGCGCGACAGGAACAAGAGGAGGCGCCACGGTCGTTCGCTGACCGTCTGGAACGGATGTGCGGTCGTCTCGACGGCCTCATCCTCCGCAGCGACATCGTTGACACGTTTGTCAACGGTCTGCACGAGACCATCAAGGGGCATGTGGTCACCTTCCAGATGACCAAGACCTCCTTGTCGCTGCCCGAGGCAGTCACCGCGGCCCAAATCTACTGGACTGGGGTCCAGAAGATGAAGGTCGACATCCGTCGACAAGTACGGAACACCACCACGCCCACTCGGGCGTCGACGGTAATCGACGGCCCGGGGTGCGTGGCGGCCGCCGTGACGGCCCCGGTACCTCCCCGGTTTGCACGTCCGGAACGGGGCGCCGTTCCCCACGCGGGGGCCGCCTCCCGCAGCCGGTCAAACTCACCACGGCGCCCGCCGGTACCGACGGACATCTGCTACAACTGCCAAGGCACGGGGCACTTCATGAGTGAGTGCCCCGCGCCCCGCGGAGAGCGTCGATGTGAGCGTTCGCCCACGCCCGTCAGCGCCGTAGTAGCCGATGACTTGGCTCAAGAGGCCCTCCGGGACGAGGGAAACTAAGGGGTCGGTCGCCCAAGCCCGGAGTGACCGACCGACCCCCCGACCCCGGCAAGACCTGGCATAGGCTGAAGCCTACGTCCATCCTGAACAAGAACTATCGTCATTACACAGTGCCCCTGTGCCTCGGCCCGGCCATGTCACAAATGCGAGCCATGCACCCAACTCTGGATACCGGCGCCGGCATCAGCCTCATCCGGGTGAGCGAGTTGCCCACCAACTGGGAAGACTACGCCATCAAAGACGCACGGACCCCGGATGTCGTCGATGCGAGCGGGAAACCACTCCGCATCCTGTCCTCCATCAACTTGATCGTGGACAGCGGGGTCATCCAAATGATCTCCACCTTCCATGTCGTCCGTGACCTTGCGGTCCCGGCGATCCTCGGGACCAGGTTCATCAACCAGCACGTCGAGGCCATCTACCCCAAGCTCAACAAGGTATACTGGGCCGCGCCGAGCTACCCCACCTCGGTGTGCATGCCCATCCTCCGAGCGCGTACCAGCAAGCACACCGTTCCCCAGTCCAAGGTACGACTGGCCAAGCGGACCTCCTTGCCCCCGTACTCCGAGGTGGTTGCTTGGGCGAACTGCGATGTCGAAGGCATGGTGTTGGTGTCTACCAGCACGCGCCTGCACCAGAAGCACCAAGTCGTACTCGCCAACGGGTTGGCCTCAATCCAACCCGGAGTCCCAGTCGAGGTGCGCCTGTGCAACATCGGCCCCACGGAGCGCAAGCTCAAGAAGGGAGCGGTGCTGGGCTACGCGGAGACGTACGAAGGCCCAGTCGTCGCCACCATCGACGAGAAGCCCAAGCCCCTCGCCGAGAAGCCCCCCCCGACCATCGAGAGCGTCAATCTCTCGGATGCTCCCAAGAATATGCATACGAAGATCCGCAAGATGCTCGACAAGCACAAGGCCATGTGGGATGGGACTCTCGGCTCCATTCGTGCCACGGTGCACCGCATTGAGACGGAGGATGGGACTTCTCCCATCCATCAAGCACCGTACCGGACCGGGCTCCGGAAGCGCGAGATCATCTTGAAATGCGTGAACGCCATGCTGAAGCAGAAGGTCATCCAGCCCAGCCACAGCGAATGGTCAAGCCCAGTCGTCGTGGTCCCCAAGAAGAACGGCGAGCCCCGCTTCTGTGTCGACAATCGACGACTGAACTTCGTGACCAAGAAGGACACTTACCCCGTCCCGATGATGGACGACTGCCTTGACTCCCTCGGTGAAGCCCAGTACTTCTCAACACTGCACTGCACCGCGCGGTACTGGCAGGTGCCCTTAAATAGGACGACCAGGAGAAGACGGCCTTCACCTGCCACGACGGACTGTTTGAGTGGTTGGCGATGCCGTTCGGCCTCACCAACGCGCCCACCACCTTCCAACGAGCGTTGGACGTGATCCTGTCCGGCCTCAAGTGGCAGATGTGCTTGGTGTACCTCGACGACGTCATCGTTTTCTCCAAGACGGCCGATGACCACGTCAGGAGCTTGGACATCATCCTCTCTCGCCTTCGGCAAGCAGGGGTTAAGCTACACCTGGAGAACTGCTCCTTCTTCAAGCGTGAGGTGGAGTACCTTGGTCACCTTGTCTGCCCCGGCAAACTCAAGGTGCACAACAAGAACACCGAGGCCCTGAAGCAAGCAGTGTTCCCGAAGACCAAGACGCAGATGAAGAGCTTCCTCGGCGCCTGCAACGTCTATCGACGTTTCGTCAAGGACTTTGCCAAGAGAGCGCGGCCCTTGAACGAGTTGACCCGCAACGAGGTAGACCCTTATCTACCCCCGCCCACCGACGTCCAGCTCGCCGCGTTCGAAGACCTCAAGGGCGCCTTGGTGTCGCCACCCATCTTGCCCATCCCGCGCCCCAACCGGCGCTTCGTCGTCGACGTCGACGCCTGCGCCGACCAGTTGGGATGCGCCTTGATGCAGGAGCAAGAGGACGGGGACCTCCGTCCAGTCGGCTACTTCAGCCGCGCCCTCAAGTCGGCGGAACAGAACTACTGCACCACCGAACGGGAGTGCCTCGGCCTAGTGTGGGGGGTGCTCTCCCTCCGACTTTTCCTCGAAGGCAACGTCTTCACCGTCCGAACGGACCACCAGGCGCTGCGGTGGATATGCAACACCACAGACTCAAGTGGCCGCTTGATGCGATGGCGACTCCGCCTTGCGGAGTTCACCTTCGACGTCGTGTACAAGGCAGGTGCGAGTCTTTACACCCCCGACTTCTTGTCACGCGCGGGGACCGACGCCTTGGACGACTCGGACCTTGAAGACGAGATCCCGTGTCTGGCCCTAGCCGAGACGGCCAGGGGCTTGCAGAGGGGGCGGTACACCCACGCACCCCGGCTCACACCGATCGCCTTCGACGACCT
>ENA-ORXT01004417-ORXT01004417.1-marine-metagenome-genome-assembly--contig:-NODE-4417-length-14538-cov-10.220524_pt1 | contig 14538 bp, 20 predicted proteins | sample MGYA00237868_ERZ511482 | MGnify/ENA metagenome assembly ERZ511482 | reverse complement strand
CACGACGCCCAAATGACGCCCTGGTGACGCCCTTAACGACGCCCTTAACGACGCCCCGGGCGTTCTGAGCAACCCTAGTGCCGTGTGTGCCGCTCCTTGCGCCCCCGCGTCAGCCACGTCCATCCTGTTCCGTCGCTACACGCTCCTCGCGCCTCGACGGGTGCGCCTCCGCCACCCGTCGCCCCGCCTCTACGTTTTCTGGGTGGAGCCATCCGTGACGACGCACGGGACGGTGCGGCGAGCCACCCGGCCCGGCTCGACGCGCGACCACGTTTGCCTTTGCATTCCCCTTTCAATCCCTTTTCTCGCACGCACCCCCCGTCTCGTACCCACCCCCCTTCTCATCATGGCTGGGGGTGGAGGCAGCAACGGCCCGTCTCCCACAACGTCCTCCTCCTCCGTCGGTGGCGGCGGTGGTGGCAGCTCGGACGACGTGCAGGGGCGCCTCAAGGCCCTCAACGTGACGCTACTTGCGCGTCTCAAGGCTGCCGAATCGAAAATCGCAGAGCTCACCACGGAGGTCGGCTCAACCCGCGACGAGGCTGCGGCGGCCAACGCCAAGGCGGCAGAAGCAACGGCGGCGGCTGAGGCGGCAGAGGCTGTCAACGCGGAGCGGCAACGGCAAGCAGAGGAGCGGGAGTGGGAGCGGGAGCGGGATCGCGCCGCCTCGGCCGCCAAGCCGCCGCTGCCACCGTCGTCGGGCGCGGTTGGCGGGGCGCTGACCAAGGGCGCGGCCGCAACCGGGATGGCGTCGCCGACCACTGTGGACGAGGTGCCGCCGTCGGGGGCGGGCGCGGCCGCCGCCGGCGTGGTGGGCATGTTGGGCGGGTTGAGCGCCCTGGCGGGTGCTGCCCGCTCGGTGGGCGGTGATGAAGGTGGTGAGGGGCTGGACGGCATGCTCGGCCACTGGATGGGGGTCGTCCAGGGCTGGGCCCGCGCCCTCGAAACCGCAGTCGGCGGGCTGTGGGAGCAAGTCACGGGGCTACTCTCCAAGGTTGTCGAATTGTTCCCAGGGGGGGAACAAGGGCAGGCGGCGCCCATAGAAAGGGCACCTCTGCTGGGTTGAGCGCCGTGGGAGACCCCGTTGGGGGGCGTACGATGGTGCGGTGCGGCTTGGTGCGGCGTCGTGAGGCGTGATGCGGCGTGGTGCGGCCCAGTGCTGGGATGTACGGTCATGTGTGCTGTGTGGTGCGGTGGGGTGCGGGGGCTGGGGGGGTTGTTGGTAGTTGGATGGAGGGGTGGTCGCTTGCACGTCGGACTCATAGCTGTGAGTGGTGCGGACGCGTGCGGCGGTGTCTTCGTCTTGCCAATCGACGGTCCCAGTCTAATTGCGGACCTCTGTCCTACCGGTCGCCAATGTGAGGACGGTGCAGCAGGCGTGTGGCGGCTCCGTGCGGATATGGTGGCTGTGCGATCACCAAACGAGGTCTGTTGAGCAATGCATTTTTGTGCGTCGGCATGGGTCGCCGGGCTGCCATCGGTGTGAGGAGCTCGTCGATGTTGATGGCTGCGGTGGTAAGAGGGTACGGAGACTCAGGCTTCTTGTAGCTTAATTTGTTTCTCGTACCTGTTTCTTTTCTTGTCCCTCAATGGTTATCGTGCTCACTGCGTTTGTATGATGTGCATGACTGCGTCACCAATAGCGGCTACTCTTGTCGGTGGCTCAGCATAGTCGCTACAATGTGCCATGGAGCTGCTGTGCTCCTCGGAGGATGGGGTCCGGACCTAATGCGCTTGACCCGTGTTGGTCGACGGTTGCTACCGGTGCATGTGCTGTGTGTCATTCTGGGGATCTGCCATGCAGGTGCCGTCAGCGACATGCCCCAATGTGCGCTACATGTACATTGCTGTGCGAAAAAGCTATGAGCTCTTTCCACACCGCGCACCTCTTCCGTACACAGCAACCATGAAGCCGTAAGAGTAATCTATTCCCCAGTCGAACGAAATGCACCACCCCAAGCCAGCTGTAGCAGCACAAGCGAATAATCGATCAGAGTCTACTGCTGCCCCAGCCACACAGCGCATCCACACAACAAAAGATGCACGCGCGGACCAAAAAAACAGAAGAAAGAATCCGCGCTCTTCAGTCAAGACGACCACAAAGTGTGACCGCAAAAGCAGCGGCTTGCGGCGGAGGGGTGGGGGGGTGACGAGTGCCGCCACGAGGCCTTAGCCAAAGAAAGACTTGGACTTCCTCGACCCCGCAGCCGCCTCGGCGGCCGCGGTGCTGTGGCCTCCCACCGGCCCAATGTCGACAATCTTACCCGGGTTGAGCAGGTTGTCCGGGTCGAGCGCCCGCTTGATCGTCTTCATCATGCCGACGCCCGCCTCGCCAAACTCAGGCACCAGGTATTCTTTCTTGCCGAGGCCGACGCCGTGCTCCCCCGTGCAGGTGCCCTCCATCCCAATGGCGCGATACACCATGGAGCGGTTAAGGCGGTGGGCCTCATCATTCTCCCGCTGGCTGGCTGGGTCAAACATGATGCACACGTGGAAGTTGCTGTCGCCGACGTGGCCGACGATGGGCGCAAAGAGAAAGCTCGCGTCGAGCTCCTTCTTGGTCTCAGAGAGGCAGTCGGCCAAGCGGGAAAGCGGCACGGCCACGTCGGTGGCCATCAGCTCGCGGCCTGGTTGCGACGTTTGAGCAGCCCAAAAAGCGTGCTTCCGCGCGCCCCACAGCTGCTCCGTCTCCTCTTCGTTCTTGGTGAACTCAAAAGAGTTGGTGAACTTGGTCGTGATCTTTCGCACCGCTTCAATATCGTGCTTGACGTGCTCCTCCGGGCCCGTGAACTTGAAGAGGATGCACGGGGTCAGGGGCATGGACATAGAGGAGTAGTCGTTGACGGCCGCAACCATCTTCTCGTCAAGCAGCTCGATGGCGCCCATTTGAATGCCCTGCTGCAGGATCTTGATGACGGAATGACACGCGTCGTGCACGTCCTTGAACGACACGCGTGCGACACGGGTGTACTCGGGGATGTTGCGAAGCCGCAACGTCGCCTCCGTGACAACCCCGAGAGTGCCCTCCGAGCCGACAATGACGCGTGCAAGGTCGTAACCGGCCGAGCTCTTCCGCGCCCGCTGGCCGGTCTTGACAACGGACCCGTCCGACAGGACGACCGTCAAGTTGAGCACCTGGTCCTTCATGGTCCCGTACCGCACCGCGTTGGTGCCTGAGCAGCATGTGCCGCACATACCCCCAATGGCCGCCCCCGGCGCTGGGTCGACGCCGAGGAACATGTTGTTTGGCCGCACGTGGTCGTTGAGCTCCATCCAACCGACACCCGGCTGCACGACGCAGTCCATGTCCTCCACATTGACGGCGAGCACCTTGTCCAGGCGTTGCATGGAGATGCACACGCCCCCCTCCGGGGCGGTGGTGTGGCCTTCCAGGCTGGTGCCCGCCGCGTAGGGCACGACCGGCACCTTGTACTTGTGGCAAATTTTCATGATGGTGGCAACGTCCGCCGTACTCTCGGGCCAAACGACCATCTGGGGGTTCTCGGGCGTCGCGTAGCCCGATGTCTCCTTACCGCGCACCTCCAGCTCGTCCTCGTCGACAGACACCTTATCGCGGCCGAGCTCCGCCATCAGCTCCGAGTACGCCGCCGGCCACACGGTTGCAAAGGGGGCCTTCATCGGGTTGTGGTCTGACGCCAGCGCAGCATCCGCCTTGAGCACGCGGGGACCAAGCAGACCGGTCAGCGACGACCGCGGGTCGGCCACGCCAGCCGCCACCCCGGTGGCGGCGGTCAGGCCGACGGCAACAGCGCCGGCGGCGGCTCTTCGGCGGCCGGCGCCCGCGCTGCCAGCGCCACCAGCACCGCCGGCACCGCTGGTGGCAGCACCCTCGGCCAGGCTCCGCGCATGGCGCACGCCCACCGCCGCCGCCGCTGTCGAGTGGCGGGAACGCAGGGCTGTACGCAATACCATGCCGGCGGCCATGGTGCGGCAAGGGGGTGGAAGAAGGGGGAGACGCGGTGAGTAGGACTTTCAGGGGGGATGGGAAGGCGCTGGGTGGAGGGACGGAGAAATACCCGGATGGAAGCCCAGCGCAGCCTGCACGCCTCGGTCCAAGCTCAAAAACGCGGGAACCTGCTGACAAAGGCCTGAGTCAGACGGTCAGGAACAAGACGGATGGCACTTGCAGAGCGAACGGCGGCCATGCAGAGCGAGACGGCGGCACCCCACCACCCTGGTCCCCCTTGCCAGCACTGGCTGGGAGGTGAGCGGGTGCGGTCGCGCGCCAGCAGCCTCGTGCAAAGCGCCCCACGTTGGCGGATGTGGGGGCCTCCCTCTACCCGGTCAATTGCTGTGATTCCCCGCAGATTGGGTCCCGGGAGCTCAAAGGGACCGCTGTCGACCACACACGAGCAGGGCCTGTGCCAGGTGTCAAGGGTTATAGAACGTCCAACGGGAAGTCAGCATTGAGCTCTCCAGCATGTGCCGGGATGGGGCTGTGCCAACCACGTGGGTGCACATGATTGGGTAGAGCGTGTTTCCAATCACGTGCATTCCGACCATCCTTTTGCAGATCCCCCAAGTTTGTCCTCATCGCCAGAGAACGGGGGTGCAACAGCAATACAGGGATGTTCCTGATTGGCCAAGAGGATCGACAGCAGTGCATGTCGCGACCCATCTCTACTAAAAGTGCCCGTACGGCCCGCAAACGCACAATCGGCGCACTCGTTTCTCTGAGATTCTCTGAGAATCTCAAAGAAATTCTCGACAACAAACTGCTGTTGGCTATGTATGTACAGTGCGTTCTCGTTATAAGAGACGGCTGATTCAGCTGAATATCAATAAAAGTGGCCTACACGGACTGGAATGGAAGACTCGCGACCCATATTCTCTTATAAATGATTCTCTTATAACGAGAACGCACTGTAGTTTACCCCATGAGACGACTGAGAAAGGACGAATATCTCAAGAAAACGGTGAATCTCGACTCTGCACGGTTGGAGAGCCAATGGCGCGTCGTAGATTCGCACTCAGCAGCTGTTTGCTGCTGTAATGGACGAATGGTTCGCCTGTTTTACAAAGCAGCCCCGGTCTTGACCGATGAGAACAAAATTGGGGGATCAGCAACTTCATCGTCGCGTTTAGGTGCCACGCTACTTGAAGACTTGTCCCGGAAAGTTCCAGATTAGTGCCAGTACGTCTGAAATGTAGGGTTGCGTTGGTTTGGTGAACCATTGGATGGTTCAATGAATTAGGTATAATTTAACTTTTGAACCAAACCAAACGTGAACGGACTTTTTGGACTTGAGGATCTTGAGCCGCCACCAAATGTGGATATTCTCGGCGCTATCACGCGTAGGGTTGCTGGTGCAGGAATACCTCGAATCTCTCGGCACGGAGTAACCACCGGCCTCCACGGCCTCGAAACGCCCCGTTTCCAGACTCTCCGCGACCCTCGGCACGGCGCGCACATGCCCTTTCGCGCTCGTGCCGACGATCTGACCAATCAGAGACGTGGATTGGCCCACTCTCACGCCCCCCCCGGGCCGTACTTGAGCGGCCTGGATTGGCGGCGCCCGGCTGCAGAACATGGCACGATCTGGCGAAAATTGCAGCCTGTTGTTCTTTACAGTATCCGAAGGCCCTGCAATATCTCGCTTCTGGACCGCAGCGTTTCTGAGCTCTTTTCAGGTCCTGACTGAGTGGCCCTCGACTTTCGGCAGGTCCAAGACTAGGTCCCCGAGGCGCATCTATCGTGCAAGTCCACGGCTTCGGGGCCACAGATGGCCTGTTGCGGCTGCCCGCTTCGCCGCTTTGGGGCCATGAACGCCTCACGGGGCGCGACTGCGTCCTCTCTATTCGCGCGCTCGCGATTCGGGCCGGCCCGGCAGCTGTCAGTTTTGGGGCCGCGGAGACGCCCCGCTGGCGGCCGGTACACGACGCCGACTGTGCCGCACGGGCCGCGCTCGTCGCGTCCCCGTCCCCACTGCTATCGCCGTCACCAACATCAACGTGGCACGCGCGACGGGGTGCCACGGCCTCCCGTTCACTTGCACACGCACGTGTCTCTCGTGTCGCGGTGCCTCCTTCTGCATCCCCCACTACTGATTGCTGTGGGGGGACCGTCATTGTCCTACGCTGGCGCGTGGTTGCGTCCGTCGGTGGGAGCCGGTCTCTGGGCGGCTGTGGCCGTCTCTTCCACGGCTCGAGGTTTGGAACGTGATTCCTCTTGGTTGTGGCCCTCCGTGGTTGCCGTTGTGGCGTCGACGTCGTGGCGTCCAACGTGGCTCTTCTTTATCGACGGGGTCACGGCGGCGGCCTCGAACGGCTGTCGCAAGACGTTGCTCTCGTCGTGTATCTGCTTTGGCGCGTTGGGCTGTTTGGCGTAGGTTTGGCACCTCTTTTGGACGAGAAGGGGGGGGCGCGTTACGGTGGGGGGGGAGCTGTGGGGCGGTTATGATGGGAGGGGGCGGTGGGTGACGGTTGGAGGTGTGGGGTGGCGGCGTTGTGGCGCGAGATGGTTTTGTACCACTCGTCTTGCATGAGATCCGGGCGCAATGGTGTCCGACGCCGTTAACTTGGCGGCTCTCGCGACGTGCAAGTCGTTTGCCGAGGCCTTCGGGGAGCGGCGGGTCGGCTCCGTCGCATTGGAGCAGGTCAAGCTTCTCCTGACGCACGTTGAGCTCTTTTCCAAGGACCACGACAAACTCAACTGGCACGTGCACGTGTCGGGCTACTACAAGGGGGGAAAGGTCTTCTGGTTGCCCATTTATGAGGACGCGGCCATCTGCAAAAGCCCCGCTGCCAATGCGTTGGGCGGAGAGCACGGGCAGCTGTCGGAGTGGCTCCTCCGCGCCATGCGGCCGTGGAGGAGCCACTCCGACAGCTCCCCGAGCTCTGCGCCCAGATGTCGGAGTGGCTCCTCCACGCCATGCGGCCGTGGAGGAGCCACTCCGACAGCTGCACGTGCTATCCACAGTGCAGCCACGTCTCCACAGCCTCGACCACATCCTTCTACTCTATCTGCTCCTCCCTCTCCACGCGCAACCACAACTGCAGCTGCACCACGTGCGGCTGCTGCAACTAGAGCACACCCTCGCGCTCCTTCTGCTTCACCCTCCCGACGTGCAGCGACCACGCCAACTACAGCTGCAACTCCGCAATCTCAGGCTGCTGCAATTGCACCATCTCAAGCTGCTGCAACTTCACCTTCCCAGGCTGCTGTGTCTAGACCACGCCCCCCTTCTCTTGCTGCACCGTCTCCACCAGCAACATCCAAGCCGAAAGCAGCTGCAGCTACATCATCGGTGGCTACCGCGCCTCTGACAAGCGCTCCTACTCCTGCTGCTCCACCCTCTCCACCTGCAACGACCACGCCAAGCACATCTGCAGCTGCATGATCTGTGGCTGCTGCACCGTCCGCCGCTTCCGAGACGGCAGTGCCATGCGAGAATCGACCGGTGGTGCCGGTCGCCCCAGAAGCTGCTGCAGCCCACCTGTCTGCAGCGACGCCGCGGCCAGCGGCCAGTGCCGCGTCAAGTGCAGTTGCGTATGTTGCCCTTTCGGCTCTGTCGCCGTCTGCGGCGGCGACAAGTGTGTCGGGTGCCCCAGAAGGTGCAGCCTGTTCGAATAATCCGTCCGGAGGATCGGACGCATCGTTGGTGCGCGCTCCTCCTCCTTCTCTCAGAGACTTGGCGGTGTCGCGTACAACGGTCTTTTGCCCCCCATCACCTCCTCCACCTGGCGGTCGCTCCTCTGTGGAGGGGTCACCAACGTCGGTGGCCAGCTCTGCAGCAACCACGCACCAGTTCGCCGCCGGCAGCGTGCCGGTCGTCATCCGCGGCGGCTTGGCGGTGCCTGCGGCTCCGGCTGCTTCGGCTGACGAGGCTACGACGAGCCTGTCGAGCCGAGCTGGCTCGTCGTCGCTGCGCCCGACCCTCCCTCCGAGACGCCCGCTGCCGAATGGACGGCGGCGGGCCGCATCCAGGGCGACGGCGGTGAAAAGTGCCGAGGAGTCGGAAGAGAAGAGCGCCAAGGCGCGCGCCGAAGCGCGCGCCAGAGTGGGCGCCAAAGCGGGCGCCAAGGTGGGTCCCAAAGCGAGTCCCAAGGTGGGCCCCAAGGTAGGCGTCAAGGCGGGCGTTAACGCGGGCGTCAAGGCGGGCGTCAAGGCGGGCACCAGGGCGGGCGGCACGGCGGTTGCAAAGGCGGGCGTCATGGCGGGCGCCAAGGCGGGCAAAAACGCCGGCGCGAAGGCGGGCGCCATGGCCGGCGTCAATCTGAGCGTCAAGGCGGACTGAAAGACCTTGACGGCACCGTCCAAAGACGATCAACAACCGAATTCCGGGGCGGGTGCTGACGCAAAGGCAGACGCCCCACCCCCTACGGCGGCATTGGAGGCAGGGAGAGCCAACCCGCCTGCCTCTCCATCTGCGGGGGCGACTGGAGCGTCGCTACCCAGTGCTGCAGGCGCCCGAAGCGGGCGGTCCGCTTTTGGACTTGCGGCGAGTGCCCTTCGGAGTTCCAAGACTGCAGCTGTAGCGCCAGAGTCTACCAAGAGAGCGGCTGTCGGGAAGCTTGTCGCAAACACCGCGCGACCTGTTAAGCGGTCGCGTCGCTTCGAGGCTCGAGAGCGGCTCGAGACAGAGGAGCGACGGACAGCGGCGGCGCGTGAGTCGGCAGCGGCAGCTGTGACAGCGGCTGAGGAGCCGGCAAAGGCGGTGGTGCCGTTGCAAACCCCTACAAGCGCCGTGGCCAACCGCGCCGCGTGCACCCTGCTGTCAGAGCTGGGCGTGCCGGTCGCAACTGGGCGGCTGTTGGAGGAGCGCCGCAAGGTGAGTAACCGCTGGATCGACCCAGAAATGGCGGCGATCGAGCTATGCTCCATCCTGGAGCCGTCAGTCGCGTACCCGTACAACGACCGCTACCCACTCGCTCCGAAGCGGTCGGCGGTTGCGCTCCTGGATGATCTTGTTGGTGCCACCATCGCGTGGTCCTTGGAATCGGTGTGTTTCTTGTAGCACTTTCGCTCTTTCTCTGTTCGCGTACTCCTGATTTGGAAGTCGGGTTCCCTTCTTCAGGGTTGTGCGATCTAGTGCTTCTGGTGTATCTCCTCAGCACATTATGGTTGTCCAGCACTGCTCTGTATCCTCTTCAGTGAACAACCGTTGATACCGTAGCCAATCGAGTTTGTTGCATACACTCACGCCAGAATCGAGTTGGCACAAAATGGAAGCTGGGGTCCCCCCACATCAGCATGTGAACGTGTCGGTCGAGTGACAAAACAGAGCGAAACAGAAAACCACATGTTTCTACTTATTTCCACATTTTGTTAGCAGTCCATCCTCAACGGCACACACGAACCAAATACCAGGAAGAGACACGAATCACCAGAAGAGACGAAAGCCATAGCGTGTACAGCAAAACTCAGCGCGGTAAAGAAAAGCGTAGCAGCCACCACCCGCGGTGGGCATCCGGCATGACTCGGATGGCAGCGAATCCTCGTTCCCTCGGGTGCCACATGCCGGGATGAGTTCAAGCGCGCGTTCTCCTCCATTCCCCTCATTCCCTGTGCTACCTTACTCCCAGACGCTACCACCAACGGTCCTGGCCCCGACGCTCTCTTGGTCATCCTCCCCAGTACGCGTCCCACTCAGCAACTCCCCCGGTGGACACCAAGAGTCCCACTCGTAGTCACGTAGGCGCCGCCTCGACCAACGCGTGCGCGTGTTGCACGGCACACGCCAGACAAAAAAACAAGAGCAAAGGTGGGCACAAACGGCGGACCTCTCCACCCCACGCCCGGCAGTCCCTGCACCGTAGCACCGGCGGCAGCAAGAGGGTGACGGCAGCCGGGGCCGAAGGCGGCAGCTGCTGCATCGCGAGTGCCTCGTGGCATCCCCACCCATAGTCACGCAGAAGCCCCGTTCCACTGTCGGATACCACTCGCGCCCCCAACTTGCCTGCCACCCAGTCGCCAGCACGTCCAGCAGAGCTGCTATTGTCGCACCTCGCCGCTCCACAACCATCTGTCCGGCCAAAGGCGGGGCGACAGGTGAAAAGGTGGGGGGTCATGGCGCAAGCGCCTACGTGCCACTGTACCGTGCACGAATGGCAGCCCGTGAACCTCTCCGAGACCCCTATGCCCCCACCCACCCGCTCGCTGCCGACGCGGGCTACACTGGCCCGCCAAGCTCCCCCCTCTCCCACACACACCGAAGGAAGTCACCAGATGGGCGCCACGAGGCAGCGTGGCGGCAGTTGCGCCTGCCCGGGGCCGAGGCGCCAAAATCGTGGAGCGGGCGGTACCGGCTGGGTGGCTCCCGACACCTGCAAGACGGTGTAGGGGAGGCCAGGGTGAAAAAAGCGCGCCCAAGCAGGCATCCGCCAAATGCTCCATGCGGTCACAACGATCAGATTTGAGAGTTCAGAGCAATGGCGGCACCAGCGTGGCCAAGGACAGCACCTCACGGAAGCGCGCCCAGAATTGATGGCGGCAAGCCGCTGCGACCGTTACAGAGATTCGCTCATGTGTGGCTGAAGCTGTCCTCGCAGATCACAGCGGCTCCGGTTCGCGAAGCCACTGAGGCTGAAAGGCGGCACTAACGTGCGCATGGAAGGTTCGTTCACGAAGTAGTGCCCCACAGCCATGGAGGCACGCCCCCCCGTCGGTTCTGCTGATTCGCACACGCGCGGTTGATGCTGGCCTCGCCGACAACAGAGGCTGCAGATCAGCGAGCCACTCGAACAGACGAGCGACCTGCTGCCTTGGCGCCAAGCATCCCAGACCGATGCCCATGCGCGGACCAAAACCAATCGGCGTCGATTCCTGGTGCAGACACGGGGACCGTCTGGGACAGGTGTGCGCGCGTCGTTGACAGTGGAAAGAGCGGGACAGATAGCAGGGTGTACAGTCAATTGTGGATTTGAAAGGCACCTTTTCGTTCATACAGGCCCTTCGCATTGAAAGAGGCCCCCATGATTACGCGTGCCGGGATATGGCGCGAGACGCTGGCACTCGGACGCGCTGCAATGGCGATCGAGAGAGGACCCTCCTCAAGGCCTGTTGCAGACCTGTTTGGTTCGCAGGCTTCGCGCGAGCGGCCTTTCGCCGCCGCTCCAGGCGGCCCGATCTAGAACGATTCAGTCCAGAGGCGCCGCAGCCCACATCCTGAGGGGCCCCTTTTGGCGGACAGGAAAAGGCCGATTCGGTCTCACCGCCCGGGAAATACCACTGGACAGCCAATGTGGGCTACCCGCTGCAGCTTCAGCTGCCGACCGCTCCGTTCCCTTCGTGAACGGCATTAGCCACCATCGTCCCGCCACCACCCATCACCTCCGCAGGCGACAGGCGGCCTCCCCGGTGCACCGCCATCCCCTCACCCCTCGGGTCACCCCGAAGGGGTTGACAGCGGCCTGGGACCCCGACTCCCCTCCCCCCGCTCTGGACCCGAGCCATCGTCTTGTGTGCAATGGCTCGGCGTCGTCCCGCCGCCGGCGGATCCGGCATGAGCGGCGACGCGTCCCCGTCACCTCCGGTGCGATCTTCCGCCCCTGCGGGACAGAGTGCTCTACCACCTCCGGCTCGATCTTCTGGCCCTGCGGGACCGAGTGCTCTACCTCGTGCAGACGCATACTCTCGCGCCGTTCTTCTGCGTTTCTTGGCCGGCCAAGACGACGCTGGCGGGCCACATGGGCGAACTCGCCATTCTGCCGCTCGAGGAGGGCCTGCTGATTGCAATGCCGGTGTGGGAGGCACAAGCGTCGCGTCTGGCCCGCGCTCGGCTGCCTCTAACGTTGTCGTCCTTTCAGACGACGAGTATGGGCTCCGCCGGACCATAAGCCAAACAAGTGCACGGCATCGTCGGCAGCCGCGCCCACCTGCATCTTGATGTCATTTTCTGCATTGCACCACATCTCGAGCGCTATACACGGCATCGGGACGGCTCTCGACGTGCTCCAAGAAATACATGTTTGCATCTTCTCGTCATTTTCTAGTCCGTATATGTCATTTCTCTGCAGCCATGTCCTCGGCCGCGTCCCGTCGATTCCAAGACTGAGAGCGTGAAGACTTGGCCGCCAATCTAACCTTAGGGCAGTCCATAATGATACCAAAGGCAGGCAAATGCGTGCAAACATCCGGCCATCCGCAACAATCGTGTCGGCTGGAGTTCTCCGATCCGGTAAGGACATCATTTCAACTGCAGCTCAAGCGTTAGGGTGGGTCCTCAATCCACCCGAGTGCGTCTTGTGGCCCAAGTGAGCATCGCCGTGCCTGGAAACAACCATGTAGAACGTGTTTTGACCACGTGCTGGGGGGCTACAGGAAGTGAACCGAGTCCGTGCAGCAGTGATTGCAGATGATTCGTGGGACCTGTGGTCTAACAATCGCCAATCACGCAGGTGTGCCTTCTCGACGCCACCAGAGAGACCCACAGCGAGGACGGGCGTCTCTAATGCGACCACGATTCTGGGTTGAACAGCTCTCACGGCCAAGACACTCCCGAATGACTTGGCCTGTGCGCGAGCCTCCGGAAAAGGGCCTTTGAGGCCGTCTGAGGGCATTTCCATCACACGCTTGGCAGTGATTCAGGACTTTGGTGTGGCGAGGACCCGAAGAGCTTCCACTCGTGGAAGAGGTCTGACGGGTGAGATGTCATCCAATGTCATCCAATGCAGTACAATGTCAGCAAAAACATGTAGATGCTAACAGAGGTCTCACGGCCAAGACACTCCCGAATGACTTGGGCTGTGCGCGAGCCTCAAAAAAAGGGCCTTCGAGGCCGTCTGAGAGCATCTCTATCACACGTTTGGCAGTGATTCAGGCTCTGATTTCGGCGCCGTCAAGGGCGACGCCGTCGGGGCCCGCGTCGCTGTCGGTGGCGCCGCCCCCCCCGCCGGCGGCGGTGGAACCCCCCTCCATCCGGAACCACCCTCCAGCACGTACGTGTGTACGTGGAGGTCCGCGTCTGCAGGGCGCACCAACCGCGGCATCCCCTTCCGCCCGCCCCTTCCCCCCACCCGCCCACCCCCCCAGGTCATTTTCGTCCGCAATGTCGCCAACGCGCATGGTGGCGACGTGCGGCACCAGGTCCGCGTCGGCGGCGGCCACGTCCAGCCGCCCCCTCCAGAAAAGGGAAGCGGCGGGGGGGGAAGGCAGGCGCCGCCGACGGTTCCGCCGCCGCCGCCCATGGTGGGTTGGGGGGCCGGGGGGCAGGGGGGTTGGAGGGTAGCGCGCCGCCAAAACCGAAGGGAGGCAGAGGGAGGAAAAGAGGCGATGGGGGGGGAGGGGGCCGGCCAGAGCGGGGGCGCCTGTAGGGCAGCGGCGGGTTAGGAGAAGGGTTATGCGGGGGCGGGGAGGCGCGGCGGGGTGAGGCGGGGCAAAAAGCGGGGCGAAGGGATGGCGGACAGTCGGGCGGGGGGATGACGGACAGTGGGGTGGACTGTCGCGACCGTCGCGGCCACACATGTGTCGTCTCGCCCACAAGAGTCACCGTACCTGACTAACTGTTTGCAACCGCGTCCGTTGCCGCCGCCATAGTCTGCTCGGCCGCCGCTGCAGCGGTCAAGCACGAGCACGCCGCAAAGAACTACCGAAGAGCACACATAGAACTGATCTCAGGAATAGTCAGGTGCTCAAAAACTTTCTTCAGGATATTTCAATTCTTAAGCATCCTTAAATAAGTCGTTTATCAGTATGTTCTTCTTCGTGTAACTGTTCTCTATGAACATTGTGATTGGCCGTAGAATCCCACCATTGCACTACCGGAGTATTTCTTCACCTCTTCGGCGGCTATTTCTCGTTTTCGAATTCCGCTTTCTTGTTCTTGAATGGAAATCGTTCGTCATTTGAACGTCAGTTCTCGATGTTGTTTTCTAAATAGTTCTGTCAACTCCGTGGCGATCTGGAGATCGGGACAAGTCTATATGTCTTGAGGGAGCTCGCGGGATCTCCCCGTCGATCACGGCGAGGAAATGGGGGGTGGCGGCCGCCGCCGCCGCCGCCGCCGCCGCCACCAACGCGCACCTCTCCGCCCCGCCGCCGCGCACGCGGCTCGCCGTCACGCACCGCGCGCCGGGGCGGCAGGCGGCGGCGGAGGCGAAGGCTAGGCGGCCAGCGCCGCGCCGCGCTGTCCGTGACGCGATGGCGGTCTACAGCCGCATTTGCGGCGGCGGGCACCACCGGCACCGGCACTGCCGCCTTCCTTCTCCGCGCCACCCACCCGCTCTCTGCTCAAACGGCGGCGGCGGCGGCGGCGGCAGCGGCGGCGGTGCCGGCGTCCCCACGCGGCACCGCCACGACACGTGCACAGCAATGGCCTCTAGCGACCATCTTCTCCTCACCGCCCTCCTCGTCGCTGCCGTCACGGACGCCATCGGCGTGGCGGACGTCCCCCCTGCCGTCGGCGGCGCGGTGGTCGGCGCGCTCGTTGCGACCGCCACCGCCGCCGCCGCCGCCGACGCGGCTGCGTCCGCCGCCGCCGCCAGCCGGCGCCCACCCACGCCGCCCGGAGGCGGGCACGCGCCGGTTGTTTAGCCGCTGCGGGGACGCGGGGCGGCGGCAGTGACGCGGCGGCGACG
>ENA-ORXT01004415-ORXT01004415.1-marine-metagenome-genome-assembly--contig:-NODE-4415-length-14539-cov-4.416332_pt1 | contig 14539 bp, 9 predicted proteins | sample MGYA00237868_ERZ511482 | MGnify/ENA metagenome assembly ERZ511482 | reverse complement strand
CCGATTGCATGGGGTTGGGCCTCAGCAAACCGTGCATCGACAGGTGGAGGATGTCAGCGGTGTTCCCCTCCGCCGTAAACCGTTCTTTGGTGGCGTTTTCGTTCAGGCGAACAATGCCATTGATGATATTTGCTGCTTCGATTACCTCTTTGCTGGCAAAGGGCAGCTGGCCCATATCACGCAGGGTCTGATCGGTGACTGACCGGCTACCGTTTCCGCTCAGGTTATGCAGGATGTCTTCGTAGGAAATACCGTAGCCCAGGTACCGCTGCTGGCTGCTGGCAGTACGCTCAAAAATAGTCTCATCGAACAGCAAGGGGGCGGCGTAGGCGTAGCTGATGGCGTATTGCCGGATCAGGAAATCACCATTGTGGCGGATGGCGGCGAAGGGCAGTCGCCACAGATCGCCATCGGGGATGATCTGCAACCGGCTGATGCCCTGCCGGCCGTCAAGGAATGGCCCCAGCAGGCTATTGTAAAGTGCTTCACTACTCGCGCCACCGTCAACGATGGCGGTAATCTCTGCCTCTAGGTCTTCAGGGGAAGGCAAGACGTAATACTGCAGGCCCGCCGCTGAGCTGAGGGTGAAAACGTAGAGCGAGTCCTCCGCCAGCTGGTACTCGATCAGCAACTGATCGGGATCCAGGGAGGCAATGGCTGCATCGACGTCCACCGCCGCATAGCCGCGCAGCGCGCGGGTGAAGGCCGGGTAATCTTCAGCCAGCGACCGCCTCAGGGCGATGAGGCGGTTATTTCGGTTCAGCAGCGTATCCCGCAATACTGGCCGTAAGGAGTCTGCCGCCACCTGCAGGCTCCGTTCGGCCTGGAGTATGGCAATTTCCAGCTCAGTTTTCCGGTCAACGACCTCCTGCGGGACGCCCAGACTAACGGCAAGCCCCGGGCTGCTGAGGTACCGCCGTAGCAGATTGCTCTTCTGCCCGGAGACGATCTGGTAGGCCTGGCGAACGTAGCTTTCTTCGTTCGTTTGCCGGTGTAACCGCAGGGCCAGATCAATGGCCCGTTGGTAGTTCTCCGCTTCCTGGCTGATGAACTGCCCGAGGGAGGCCGTCAGGCTGAGTTGGTCGCGGTTGATCCGCAGCATAGTGTCGATGGAGGCACTGGCGAGAAGGGCGAGCTCAAGGCCGTCATCTTTGTCGCCGGCTTCATAGGCGCGCACGTAGGCGTCGCGTTGGGCGGAGAGCAGTTCGAGCATATCCTCCTGTCCGTAAATCGTATTGCCCTCGATGCGTGGCAGGCGGGCGGGGCCGAGGAGCTGGTCGTCGTCCGTTAGTGCCGTTGCGGCAGCCTGGAAGAGGGAGTCAGCCCGTGCGTAGTTTCGCTGCATGGAGGCGGCGGTGGCGGCGCGGAGGTAGAGTTCGCCGAGGACGGGGCCTTTGCCGTTGGTGTAGTATCTGTTTCCGGCGGTGGTGCCTGATTGAAGGAACTCATTTACCCGGTCAAAGCGGGACTGGGAGGTTTCGTTGAGCAAAAGGTTAGAATAAGCAGCAGCTAATCGATCCCCACCATCGCTGACGTTATTTGAGAAAATATCAGCGGCCGTGAGTGTTTGACTTTCGGCTAGTCTGAATTGGCCGTTTTCCGTTAGAGCAACGCCCATGTTTAATCGAAGAGCGGCTACATGTTCGAGCCTGTTCTCTCCCGCCGTCTCCTTTTCGATTATTTTATCGTAGAGTTCTATCGCCCGGGGGAAATCAGATTCATAAATGGCAAGATCTGCTTCACTCCTAAGTACATCGATTTCGGTTCCGGAGTCTGGTGCTACGGCCAACATGGCGGGGATTTGACCGAGCCGAAGTCTGGCCAGTTCAAAGTTCCCGGTAAATATGGCAGAGGCAGCGGATCGATGAAGCAGATAACTGTATCGATAGGCAAGGTCATTTGAGAGACCTTCCTCCTGGATGGCTTGTTCCATGAGTTCGTTTGCCCGCTCGTGGTATTCTACGGCGAGCGGGAAGGCACCGGTAAGGTGATTAATGAGCCCTTTTTCATAGTAGGATTGGGCAATGTCTGAAGTAAGTGCTCCGGCCCTGATGCGTAGGTCAATAGCCGTATCATTGTAAGCGCGGGCTTTGTCCAGCTCATTGTCCATTCGTAAAAACAAGGCAGCCTTATGATAGTTATTGGCCAAGCCTACGGTAATAGGGCCGGTTGTTAGGCGCTCCGTCATTTTTGGTATAATGGCGGAGGTGAAATCGCTGTAGACCTCTGCCGGAAGCATAGCGTCCGCATAGTGAGCAGAATCAATCCTTTCCCAGTAGGCCGTGTCCTGTTGGGCAGCTAGTCCGGTGGTGAATAGTAAAAAATGAATAAAAATGTGGCGTTTCATAGCGTAGGGTTAGCAATTGGTAACTTAAAGTGTTGCCTAAAAAAAAGCCAGCAATCAGTACCCGGTTATATTCCCCGGATATTGATTGCTGACCGTTGAGCTTCTCCCGGCAAAGGAGCAGGATGTGCCTCACTTATTCACATCGCCAGAAAACGTGAGGGGGAAATCTTAACGACGGACAACCGTAGTTGTCTCGTTCACCTTTCCGTTTCGAACACTGACCCAGTACACACCGCGCGGTAGCGAATTGGTGTCCAACGAAATGCTGTTGTTAGTGGTAGAACGTTCCAGGAACACTTTCCCGTTAGCATCCAGCAGGCGAACACTGGTTGCTTCACCATCCAGTGCGGAGGGCAGGTTTAGTTTCAGCTCGCCCATGAAGGGATTTGGGGAGGCTGTAAGGCGATCAATGGTATTGCTGGCCGTTAACGATATACTACCGATTGTAGTGGAAACGCTCTGGGCACAGGGACCAATCTTACTCGTATTCAGGATGCCCATGGAAGCACCTTCAAAGGGGGTTGCGGAAGCTTCAAGGTAGCACAGAACGCCTTCAATGTCGAAGGAAGGCAAAGTCGTGGCGTGGATAGCCGCAGCTGCGGTTACGAGTGGAGCCGCAAAGGACGTGCCATTAATCACAAAATCACAGAAGTAATATGGCTTATATTGGTTCCCGGTGCGTATAGGTCAATGTAATCGCGGCCTTGGTTAGACCATTCGGCAATTTGATTTGCTCCGCAACCGAGAGCACCAACGTTTACCATATTTGACAAGCCGGATTCCATTACGGGAAAAACGGGAGATGTGGAATTTAAAATTCCACCATCATTACCCGCAGCGTTGATGACCAGGATATTGGCTTCTTCAAGCTTCTTAAGCGGAGCTTCCAGTATGGAATTGACCTGAGCGGCTGTTATCGGCTTGTCATTTATCGGGGTTCCCGGAGTGTTATATTCTCCTTCTGCGTTGCCGGACAGATCTTGTTCAGTTTCTTCGGGAGCCTCTTCAAGGGCACAAGTTAACGTTTTGAAAGAAAGTGATAAATTGACGATGTTGATCTCATTTTCGGGCAGCGCTGCTGTTTCCAGGGCTTCGATTACATCGTAGACCGTACCTTCCAGACTGTGATTGAGCACTGGATAAGAATGTAGTTGAATCTTATCCGCTACACCAGCAACGTGCGCCTGCCCGGCAATCAGGAAAGCGATGGTACTTCCGTGGGCATTTTGCCCCAAGTTGTTGTTTTCCAATTCCTGCCTGACGGGAAGACCTCCAAATCTTGTTAAGATGTTGTTGCCAAAGTAAGAATCAATGATGGCAACGTTTACAACGGTATTCCCTCCAATGGGCACAATATTGTCGTGAGGAGTTGAGCAAGATCTTAACGGGGAATAGTCACTAAAGTCAGGATCTTCCGATCCTTCCACTTCAGCGTCTGCTTCGATGAAGGTGACATCTGAGCAAGCTGCCTGATAGATATTGCCATTCGGCGAGGCACCAACATAATAGTTTAGATCGACCTCAGTGCCTTTAAGAGGGCCAGCAACCAGCGTAGTACCGTTTCCAATGAAATCGCAGTAATCTCCGAGTCTAATACTCTTGCCCCAGTCAACCAACATGTATTTCTGCGTGGGACTTGTTTTCAAGACGGTACCTCCCCGCTTACGGATGTACTTAAGGACATCAGCCGCAAAGGCTTTGTCGGAATCGTCCGAGAAGGTTAAAATTGTCTGGTTGGGGACGTAAGCGCCAGGAGTAATGCCGGTTCTGTTCATCCGGTCAGTCATATTGCCGCTCCGGGTAAACCCCTGAGCGCTGAGCAGAACTGGCAGCAGGATCAGCGAGACCACCCAAAGTGAAAAAGTAGAAAAGTTGTTCATAAAGCAGGATGTTTTTTTATTTGGTCCTATAAGCGAAGCAGGACTCAAACGTGACAAGAAAAGCGAAAAAAAAGTCACAATTCTTAGTTAATAGAGATGGATATTGCTTTATCCGGGGTTGCAAATATCTTAATTTTTTTGTCACGTTTGTCCTACCGCCGCCTTTTAGTGATGTATTCACAAATTGACGACCCTTATGCAGCCAGTACTTTTCTGGAAATTTGAAGAGATTTTGCCATTTCGCCTCAGCGGTTCCGGGTGTAAAAACTTTGGCCTGACGGAAAAAGAGTTTACCAGACTATTGGGCTTACTTGCAGAAGGCGATAACCGTCTCTTCGAACAAATTTTCCTGGTTCATTTTGAAGAATCCGTAAACTACCTCAAGCGAAGAGACGGAGCCAGCCTTGAAGACGCCTACGATGCCGTAATGACCACTTTACTGAAGTTTCGTGATTTACTGCTACAGGGGAAAATTCATTATGGCAACCTGCGCTACCTTTTTACCAGAATGGCGCGGCAGCATTACCAGAAAAACCAACAACGACAAGCAATTTTTGACCAAAGTGGACAAATTTCGCCAGACCTGATTGATGAAACGGATCAGCGCTTTGACGAAGAAACCCATGAACTGCTTTCCCGTGCCTTTCGTTCTCTTGGAAAGGAATGCCGGGAGTTACTGCGCGATTTTTACCATCGCCGTCGTAGTCTGAAGCAGCTGGCAAAAGAAGCAGAACGCTCCGCTCCGGCCGTCCGCAAGCAAAAAAGTCGCTGCATTGCTGCCCTTAGAGACTATTTTTACAGAATCAGCTAGACATTATCAAGGCATGACTACGATTAATAAATTTACAGATTCCAACCTAACCGAAGAAGAGCAGGATGCTATCATCGGCAGCTTTGTTCGTCAACGGGAAGACACAAAGTTGAAAAACCGCTGGGCCGAAAAGCTAGCTAAAGAGCATAATATCAGACGGAAAGAAACCTCCCGTAACAACCCGGCTAAAATCCGGAAACTTTATTTTTTATTGCTTTCAGCCGCTGCGGTATTGTTATTCTTACTGGTCTTTTTGCCCGGCCTGATGATGGCTGATGGTAAGGAGTTGTTAGCGACTAACCTGTCCGAAATCACCCTTAGTGGAAGCCGGGGTGCTACGGCTACAGATGGCCCCGTATCTGATGAAGCACTGCGAATACAATTCCGTGATAACTTCCAGGCCGGAGACTTCACCACTGCGACTGAGTTGGGTGAACAGCTAATTGCTCTACCCGCTACAACGGATAATGACCGCCTGAACCTCGGTTTTGCTTACCTCCGGGCGTCGCAATTTCCGGAAGCCGAAGAAACATTCCGGACACTACTTTCTACGAACTCTGATTTTGCCTCAGAAGCCAGATATTACCTGGGGATTAGTCTTCTCGCTGCCGGGGATACTAAGGCAGGCCTGGACGAATTGCGAAAGATTACTGCAGCAGATGGTAGCCAGCTTCTGGAAAGCGCAAAAGCCTATTTGGACGCCGACTGGAAATAGTGAATACGAAAAATTGCTGCGCGCAGACTACCTTTGGCGCGTGGCCTTGGAACAACAGAAAAATTTCGGATTGACGGAGTCTGCTTTCGCAGAACTCAAAGGACAGCTTTCGGAGGGAAGCGAAAAGCTTTTCGAGCACATCTTTTTGGCTCACTTCAAAGACTGCCAGCAATACGTGATGCAGCAAGATAATGCTCCTGAGGAGGTTGCCTATGATGCGACGATGGATGCCTTTATTACTTTCCGGCAACGACTGGTTGACGATAAGGTCAAATACGGAAATCTACGTTTTCTACTCACTCGTATGGCTCGCCAACATTATTACAAGCGGGCTAAAAAAGAATCAACCGTTGCGCTAGATCTCATTTTGGATCCCTCCGTAGGGCCAGATGTTACTTTTGAGCCTTCGCTTTACGATCTTTTGGACCGGGGGTGGAATACCCTGACGCAGGACTGCCGTGAACTCCTGCGTGCCTTCTATTACCAAGGCAAAGCACTACGGGAAATCGGCGAGGCACTTAGTAAAAAACCAGCCACGATGCGAAAGCAAAAACAGCGGTGTACGGACCAGCTGAGGGTAGCATGTGGGGCGCAGCCGCAGGTGCAGAGGAAGTAACAGGAGCAATGATTTGAGAGGCGAAATTGCCTCCCCTTTGTGCAATGTAGAAGGTAGTGTTGTAGATGTAGACTGTTCCGTCTATTGGCGTTAACCCGCAACGAATTTTTGGGGCCTTATCTGGGCTAACCGCCGTAGGCGGCTGCGAAGCAAACCCCAGACCTGTGCTACAAAGCTCTTGCGAGCTGGCTCGTAAAAACCGTCACACCCGTAGCTTAATAAAGGGAACACCCTAGTGGCTAAGTTCACAATTACTTGACCATTATTCCTTGTCTTTTCGCACCGTGACTTCGTTGCTAAAATCCTCATTTAGCTATGGCTAAACTCCGGTTTCAGCGCCTTGCCACGGCACGAAAATCCTGCGGACTAAATGGCCAGACAATTACGAACTCACCCACTAGTGGTAGATGTTAGCCTGTGTGTCGTCTACAGTCTACAACACTACCGTCTACAGAATACCGTCTACAAACTTTCCTCCAGCCTCCTGCCCCGCCAGCGAACCACCCCGTACAACACGACTATGCCTGCTGCCATCAGAAGCAGACAAAGGATCCATCCACCGCCCAATACGGAGGCCAGGAACCCGAGGATGAGCGCTACTGCACCAACGGTAAGCGCATAGGGCAACTGCGTACTTACGTGATCGATGTGGTTACAGTCTGAGGCAAGGCTGGAAAGAATGGTAGTATCCGAAATCGGCGAACAATGGTCACCAAGTACCGAGGCTGCCAGCACGATGGAAATCACGTTATAGAGCAGGCCCTGGGTAGCCTCCATATCCCAACCGGCCCCGGCGGCTACCGCCGCCGTTAGTGGAATGGCAATGGGATAGAGAATGGCCATCGTGCTCCAGCTGGAGCCCGTACTGAAGCTGATCAGTGCCGCCAATACAAAGATAATGGGCGGAATAAAGTAGGGGTTGAGGCTATCGCCCAGCAGGTCAACCAGGAAGGTAGCCGTATGCAGTTCTTCCGTCGTGATGGCCAGTGCCCAGGCCAGGGTGAGAATCATGATGGCCGAGAACATCGCTTTGAAGCCAGAGGTGAGGCTGCCCATCGTCTGTTCCATATTCATGATGCCCTGGCTGATGCTAAGAATGATGGCCATCACTACCCCGCTGATACTTGCCCAGAGGAGAGCGACGTAGCTATCCGCAGAACCGATGACGTTTCCGAGCTTGGTGAAGAAGCTGCCGTCCATGGCCGACCAGGTAGCGCCCCAGCCATCGCTGCCGGGTGGGTTGGCCAGTCCGTCGTACATGGAAGCGAGGCCAGTGTCCAGCAGCCCGACGATGGTCATGATGATAACGGTGATTACGGGGATGACGGCGTTGCGCGCGCGCAGCGGCGCACCTTTAACGGGAGTGAGGTCTTCGGTTTCGCCGACTTCATCGGCGCCCTCATCCGCTGCTTTTACGAGGCCCGTCTCCCGGGCTCGTTTTTCGGCCTTGAGCATGGGGCCGTAGTCGCGTTGCATCAGCACCAGCATCAGGATGAAGACCAGGGTGAGGATGGGGTAGAAGCTGTATTTCAGGCTTTCCAGGAAGATGGCGTAGGGCGTCAGGCCCGCCAGTGCTGCGGTGCCTTCGCTGGCGTCGCCGATGTACCCCAGCTCGGCCCCGATCCAGGTAGTAATGAAGGCGATGCTGGCCACGGGGGCTGCCGTGGAGTCAACGATGTAAGCCAGTTTCTCCCGGCTGATGCGGAAGCGGTCAGTTACCGATCGCATCGTATTACCCACGATGAGGGTGTTGGCGTAGTCGTCGAAGAAGATCGCTACCCCGAGCACCCAGGTAATGACCTGCGCGCTTCTGGGCGTTGTGGCGTACTTCGTCATTCGCTGTACGACTCCGGCCATACCGCCGTTACGGCTGATGATAGCCACCATGCCTCCGATCAATAAACTGAAAAGGATGACGGAGAGGTGGCCCCCGTCGTTGAGCGCATCGAGAATGTAATGATCCGCCGTTGCCAGCAAAGATTTGATGATGCCCAGAAAACCCTCGAACCGTAAACCACCCGCCAGAAAGGCCCCAACCCAGACACCGGCGAAGAGGGAAATGAGGACTTCCTTAAAGATTAGTGCCAATCCAATGGCGATCAATGGCGGCAGGATGGACAGCCAGAGCGGAATGCGGCGCAGGTGATTGGGCGTTGCGCCAGCAGCATCTTTTATGTGGTATAAAGCCGTGCGTCCGTTGGCTTTGATCAGCTTCAAACCTGGCTCAATGACAACGACTTTCTTTCCGCCGGCAACGGTTAACTCAATGGTCTCCCCGTTAATCTCGACACCCTCAGCGGCGGCGGGGAAGGTGAGGCCATCGGCGGTGTATTCCAGATTGTAGAGCCAGTCTCCGTTGTCAGCTTGGGCGGAGAGCGGGGAGAAAGCGAAGAACAGACCAAAGATCAGAGCTACGAGCGTAAGCTTATGGGAAGGCATAGTGGGTGGTTGGGTCGGGACAAGATAAGTGATTACTTCTTGTTAGCCATTTTCGATCCGTCCCAATCACTCCCGCGTCAACCCAATCGTAAACTCCATAACTGTGTCTACCTTATTCAGGTAATCGTCAATGCTCTGGCTAACGTAATGATCGGGTAGAATACCGGTCTCATCCGGCAGGGAGGTGGCGGTGGAAACGTTAGTATTATTGGCTACGTAGTAGATCACCTTGGTATTCGACAGCCGGCAGACTGTTTGGCCAGCGGAACAGAACTGGTTGGAGCCTAATTCTTCGCCAACGATGGTGCCCAACTCCCACTTTTTGGCCAACGACATAAAGTGGCCCGTCGTTGAATTACCAATGCCGTCGATGAGAAAATAGAGCTTGCCCTTGTAAGTTGTATCGAAGGGCTGCTGGACATATTCACCAGCCGCCTTCTCCCGTTTGCCTTCAGATTCTGTCCTCGAGAAATAAGTAAATGGCTGTCTCATCAAGTGCCGAAGCAAATAAATACTCGACTCAGCCGAGCCACCACCGTTGTAGCGGAGGTCGATGATCAGGTGCTCGATGTCGCCCGCCGCAATTTTTCGGAAGGTCTTATCCATAAAGGCCTCGTATACATCCAGGTTGTTCCAGGGGTAGAAGTTGAAGGATTGAATGGTGAGAATGGTCTCCAGTGCCTTCTGGTAGTTGAAGAGCGCCTTTTTTTCGTCTCCGTTCGCCAGATAGGCTTCCCCAAGGCTGTCGTAATTGTTGGCCGTATTGGGGAACTCTGCCACCATCAGCTTAAAGACTTCGATGGCCTCCGTAGTTTTTTCGCCCCACAAAAGCCCGTAGCCATACATAGTCAGCTCGTCCTGATTCCAAAAGTTATAGGCCTCTGGTTTTTCTTTCCTGAGCTGGCGGTACAGGTCAACGCGATCTGCCACCGGTAAGTGATCGTTGGCTTTTAGTACTTCGGAGATGGAGGCGGTTGCCGGAATTTCCGTATTGTTTTCCGCAACTAGGGCATCTGAGGTTGCGCTTTGCTTTAGTGCGCAGCCGGGAAGAATGATGAGGGTAAGTAGTAAGAGGAGAAGGAAATAGTGCCGCATCATCAGGTTAGTTTTGAATGTGCTGCGAATGTATCCTTCCGTGTCGCGAAGGCGAGCATTTGAGATGTAAACAGATGTAAAATTTAGGGGCCGGGGATAACACCGGGACGCTCTCAGGTCCTTCCAGGACGCTGCGATGTCCCTTAAGTCTGTCACCAGGACCTAGAAGCGTTCGTTTCCGGAGCGTAGGATAAGCGATCCTTTGAGCTAGGGTGTCCGATATTTCATTACTAGCGACAATTTTTAATTCGTCGGCCGAGCCTTGCATAGCTTGGCTCGTCGGCCGAATGGGTCTAACGGCCCGAATTCTCTCGGCGGACGAGCCAAGCTACCGCAAGGCTCGGCCGACGAGCGAATTCTAGCGACTGCCGGAAAAACCAAAATATCGGACACCCTACCTTTGAGCGTCCGGTTTCGAACTTGCGATAGCTTTCACTAGTTCCCCTCCCGTCAGAAAGCAGACAAACGATTCCCTCCGTCCAGCCGTTTACTGCGGAGAGGTGATTAATACATTGCTCTTTTACCTTTCCCTGCATCCTGCGTCTGCGCCCCCAAAAGCTCTTCCATGAATCGATTTTTGCTGCTTTTTCTATCCATTTGCCTGCTTTTTAGCGTGACGCTCCCCGCTCAATCCATCCAACTCACCCCCGCCTATCCGTCAGTAAGCACCTCCAGCGGCCCCCTCAATCTGGCCTGGTTTGGTGGCCTCAATGCACCGCAAACCCAGGCCGCCGATCTGGACGGCGACGGTACGGACGATCTCTATTTTTTCGACAAAGCCGGCGATATCCACCTCGCCCTACGCGGCCTTGGTGGCGTGAACTACGACGAAGCCCCGGAACTGGTCGCTCACTTTCCGAAGGAAATCAGGGAGTGGATCATCATCCGTGATTACAACCTCGATGATGTCCCCGACCTGTTTACCTACGCCAAAGCAGTTGACGGCATCGCGGTCTACCGCGGCTCCCGCCGCGCTGACGGACTGCTGGAGTTTGACCTCGTCGACTTCGGCAACCCGCTGCCCCAACTTTATTTCCCCTTCGAAGGGCGCCCCAGCCCGGTATTCGTCTCCAGTGTCGACTACCCGGCGGTAGACGATGTTGACTTCGACGGAGACCTCGACATCCTTACCTTCAGCGTCGGTGGCGGCTTCATGGAGTATTACCAAAACATGGGCGTGGAACGTGGGCTGGGGGCCGATACCCTGCTCTACGAGCTGGCCGACCAATGCTGGGGTGGCTTCTTCGAAAGCGGGCTGAGCCCGGCACTCGACCTGGCGTCCGCCAGCGGTGATTGCTTCAACAACCTGATCGGCCCCTCCGCCGGCGGCCGGCCGCGCCACTCCGGCTCAACGGTGCTGACGCTCGACTACGACGGTAACGGAACGAAGGACGTTGTCCTTGGCGACGTCTCCTTCAACGGCCTCGTGCTGGGCCTGAACAACGGTACGCGCGCGCAGGCATGGATCTCCGAGCAGGACTCCGTCTGGAACGTTGAAGACGAAGTGGTGGAAATTTCCACCTTTCCCGCCGCCTTTCATCTGGACGTAGACCAGGACGGCGCGCGCGACATCATCGTTTCTCCCTCCGTCACCCTCAACGGGACCGACGTAGAGGTGATGTGGTTTTACCGCAATATTGGCAGCGATGCTGCGCCGGAGTTTGTGTTGCAAGGCCGCACCCAGTTCGTTGATCAGATGATTGACGTGGGCACCTCGTCTAACGTGACAACTTTTGATTACGACGCCGATGGCCGCCCTGACCTCGTAGTAGGTAATAACGATGAGTTCACCGGCACCAACTTCCTCGACAGCCGCCTGCGCTTGTTTCGCAACGTTACCCCCGCCGGAGGAGACCTCGCCTTTGAGTTGGTGACTGACGATTACCTGGGCCTGAGCGCGTTCATGACTACGAGCTGGGCCTTTGCGCCCGCTTTTGGTGACCTGGATGGCGACGGCGACGAGGACGTAATCATCGGGGAGCGCAGTGGCAAGATCGTCTTTGGTGAAAATACGGCCGGTGCCGGCAGCGAGGCACGTTTTGGGCAGCTGCAATTTGAGTGGCTCGGCATCGATGCCGGGCAGTTCAGTAAGCCCGCGCTGGCGGACCTGGACCGGGACGGTCTGCTGGACATTCTGCTGGGCGGTTTTGACGGCCGCATCCGCTTTTACCGCAACATCGGGACGGCGACGGCACCGGCATTCGATCCGTCAACCTCCGCCGCCGGGAACGTGCTGCAACTGGGTGGGATAAACACCAACGCAACGGGCGTAAGCACCGGCCACCCGACGCCTCAGGTGGTGCAAAACGACGATTTTACGCTTGTGATGAGCGGTAACCGCAGTGGCACGATTGAGGTGTATCGCTTTGGAGCAGACTCGGCTTACACAGAGCCGTTTACGCTGTTGACGAAGACGGTGGACAGTCTTGATCTGGGGGCTTTTACCAACCCCGCCGTTGCCGATTTTGACGGAGACGGCGTGCTCGAAATGGTGGTCGGCAACGAGCGGGGCGGAGTAAATTTTTACGAAACGGACCTGCGTAGTGATTTGTCTACCGGGCTGTTCTCTGCCGTGCGGCCAGCCTTTGACTTCAGCGTATTCCCCAATCCTGTGGAGGATGAATTGACGATTTCAGGACTGCCCGCCGGCGTGCGGGAAGTGGTTTTGCTGGACGTGCAGGGTAGGGTGCTTCGATCGACCACTCTACAGTCTGCCGACTACAATCTACCGTCTACTCATGCGGCGCAAACGCAGGTGCAATGGAGGTTGAAGAAGCTGAGTGCGGGCGTCTACTTTGTGCGGGTCAGCGGCCCGGCGGGGGTGGGGACGCGGCGGGTGGTGGTGACGCGGTAAAGGGGATGATTTCTCAAGAATAGTGGAATTCACTTTTCAAAAGTGATTTTGCATGGAAGTTCACGCAGAATAACTTTTTAGATCACTTTGAACTAGTCCGCAAATGGTAAAAACGAAAGGGAAACGGCAATTAGGTTAGTCGCCATATGGAAAAATAATGGATACCGGAATCCGAAGGCAACTCTTGTGTAACCGGATATTATTCCACTCATCAACTGAGGTAGCGTAATGAGTGGGAGGAAAATTAGCTTCCCGAGCTTTACACGGCCTGAGTAAGTGTATGGCCACCTGTTATATTTGCGGACAATCTACTCGCCCATGCAAAAAATCACCGAACAAGCCGGCCTCTACCGCCACCTGGAGAAGCAATCCACGCTGGAGTTGCTGACCAACATCAACCGCGAAGACCAGAAAGTTGCCCTGGCGGTGGAAAAGTGCATCCCGGCGCTGACGGCTTTGGTGGATGACATCGTGCCGCGCATGCAGCGCGGTGGTCGCATCTTTTACTCCGGTGCCGGCACCAGCGGCCGCTTGGGCGTACTGGACGCCAGCGAATGCCCCCCCACCTTCGGCGTACCGCCCGAGTGGGTAGTAGGCCTCATCGCCGGTGGCGACCATGCCCTGCGCCACCCCGTTGAATCAGCAGAAGACGCCGAAGGGCAGGGCTGGATCGACCTCGAAGCCCACCACATCGGCCCCGATGACACCCTGATTGGCATCGCTGCCTCCGGCACTACGCCTTATGTCGTCGGCGGACTTAAGGCCTGCCGGGAACGCGGCGTTCTGACCGGCTGCGTCACCTGTAACCCCGGTGCCCCCGTCACCGAACATGCTGACCACCCCATCGTCGCCGTCGTCGGCCCCGAGGTCGTTACCGGTAGTACCCGGATGAAGTCCGGCACCGCCCAGAAGCTCATCCTCAATATGATTACCACCACGACGATGATCCGCCTCGGCCGCGTCAAAGACAACCGCATGGTTGATATGCAACTCTCCAACGCCAAGCTCGTGGACCGGGGCACGAAGATGATCGTCGATGCGCTGGATATCCCCTATGAGGAGGCGAAACGGCGGCTGTTGTTGAAGGGGAGCGTACGGGCGGTTATCGAGCAGTAGCCACGGCTTCAGCCGTGCGCTGGCAAGCGGAGCGCCTTACCCCTTGTGGAGCGATAAATTTACGAGTGCTTCTCTTTCCTCCTGAGCAATTAAGTGTTGAAACAAAGTTCTCTTTTAGAGAACTTTTGCTACCTTTACATCGTTAGTAGCTTAGTAAGTTTTGTATTAACAAAAGTACAGGAAGGCAAAAACATACCTGTAAGTTGAGAATTATTGCTAAAAGAACGCTTCGACAGTACTGGGAAATTTACCCAGAAACAGAGCAGCATTTGAAAACCTGGTACCAAACAGTTGCTACTGCTGATTGGAACACTCCAAATGATGTTAAAAGCACCTACCGAAATGCCAGTATTGTGGGGGATGGGATGGTCGTTTTCAATATAAGAGGAAATCATCATCGCCTGATCGTAAAGATTCATTATAACCGTAAAATAGTATTTGTACGGTTTCTTGGCACCCACAAGGATTACGATGATCTAGACCTAAGTAAACTTTAGATTCTAAATTATGAAGGCGATAAAATTTGAAAGTGATTACAACAAGGCATTAGAGCGCCTGAATGAAATCTTCTTTGCTCCGGACGGCACCCCCGAGAGCGACGAAGCAGAAGTGCTTGCTATTCTTATCGAAGCTTACGAAGAACAACATCACCAAATCGATGCTCCG
>ENA-ORXT01004413-ORXT01004413.1-marine-metagenome-genome-assembly--contig:-NODE-4413-length-14545-cov-6.464542_pt1 | contig 14545 bp, 10 predicted proteins | sample MGYA00237868_ERZ511482 | MGnify/ENA metagenome assembly ERZ511482 | reverse complement strand
TGGGAGTACTATGAGTCAGCGAGAGGAAGAGATTATGAAGATTCGGAATCCGAGGATCAGGGAGTTGAAGAGGCGGTTTGGGGTGTGATAGGATACTTTGAAAAGTATGGCTCAGGTAGGCAAGATTAACGTATAATTATATGCAGCGTCTCTCGACGAAGGAGAGATATGCTGTCATCACAAATTGTTAGTTGCTGGATTTGAATTTGAAAAAGTTTATGTAATTATTAATAACATCATCGTCCACTAGTGATTTAGTCAATCCTATAATTGTTTCTTCGTGTTCATGAATTAGTCTAAGTTTCCTAGAACATATAGCATAGATAAATTCAAATAATGCCTCACCTTCCTCTTCCTTGTGCATTTCAATTATATTAACAATTACATCCTTCATGGCTCTACTTCTTCTCTCATCAAATGAATAATTTAGTTCGATGTTTCGAGCAGCACGTAACAAACATGCTTGAATTACGCCATCATTAAATCTAGTAAAGTTGTCAGGTGACAAAACCGAACGATGATAGTATGACTGATCTTTTAAAGAAGGCTCTTTGTCCGAGTGCCTAAGAGAATTTAGATAACAAGAAATAACAAAATATACTTCTGCTTGTGTAACGGTATCCTCGTAGTCAATGAAATCGAAAAAAGCAAAATTTGGTCGTAATTTCAACTCTTCACCATTCATAGCCCTTAAGAATATATTATTTGTTAGCCCTCTTTTTGATTCATATAATTGACTAGTTCTTAAATCTATGAATTCCATAGTTAAGGAATCAGTATTGCTTTGGGTTATTTTGGAATCTATAAATTCTTCAAATTCCTTAATAAATTCAATTTCCTTTATCCAAGAGTTGGATTTGTGTTCACTACTGCAAAAAATTGATTCTATAGTTTTGTAAGGAGTGCCGCCATATGACATTGTCTTACTCAATCTGTCTTGATAGGATTTATCAACAGACCTCGAAAGCAAGGAAATATATGAAGGATGGAGGTTTTTATATTTCCTTAGAGATCTGCTTACTTGGAGCAAATTTCTTCCACTTACCGTACATGAACTTACTACCAATGCAACCCCAGAAACATTTTTATTGAGTTGTTTTGTAAGGTTAGTTTGAGAAATTATATCGGGCTTTTGCCCTTGAGAGAAGTAATTGTCTAGTATAAAATTGGCCGCTTCTTTCGAACCAGTATCATCTAAATGGATTATATACTTAGATTTTGTAGGTACATATAAATCCAGTGTCTTTAAGAATTTTTTTCGAAATTTTAAATCCTTATTATCATCATTATTTATTCTCTCTAGTAAGTTTCTTATATCAATGAATATCTCATATTGATCGTTAGGATCATGGTTTTCTCTAAAATTTACTTTTAGAATAGACTCATCATCTTTATTTCTTGTAAAAAATTGCTCGACAAATGGAGAAATAAATTTTGGGCAATCTTTTTTAGTTAACGTTACATCAACAATATTTGGAGAATTCATAAGGAATGAGTCCCCTTGCACGTTAATTTTTATAGAATTGTTTTTACATAACTTACAGTCAGCTGTGTAGGACTTATATTCCATTATCCCTTGAGGATTAATATTGGAGTAAGTTAGGTCGCAAACCAAATACTTGCTTATTCTTTTGCTTATTATCTCACTACCTATAAAGTATAGTATAGCAACTTCTTGGTCGTTAATTAGTCTTTCTTTCCCTAGGCGATCAATGATATTTCCTGATGTTGAAGCAGATATCAATATTAAGGACTCAGGATTAAACCTAATGTCTTTATCATAGATACCAGAATACGATGAAAAGCTGTGTATTTGTGGAAAGGTGAACTTTGAGTCATATTTCGTTAGAAGTTCAGAAAGTGAATATGCTATAGATAGTATTGAAGAAGTATCGCAATATATATTATGAAGCGGTAATACAAGAATCGATAATAATGAATTAGCAATAAAGGCTATTTCACAAGAATTAACTATGACATTTCCTGTCCTCATAAAATTAGAACAATGCTTACCCGATGGAAAGACAAAGTGAAATGATTCTGGAGCTTCGATTAAGCCATTATTCTGCTTAAAAATATTTTGAATGCCTTGTCTATAAATCTCTTTCAACTGTAAACGAGAGAATTTGAGCACTCCTCTGTTTTTGAACATGACTAGACTTCCCTTAATATCAATTAAGTAGATAGATAAAATTGACTTAAGCTGGCTTCTTAGATGTTTTGGAATTAACTCGAAGTAATCTTCTTTTTGATCAAATATAATTTTTGAATCATCTTTCAGAAACTTCGGAAAGAACATTAGAATAAAATCAATATTGGAATTTGTTTCAAAAAATATTTTTATCTCGGTTTTGAAATTTGTTTTATCGATCGACCTTCTGTGATTATAGATTACACAAATACTTATGTCCTTTGTGACATACCCACTATCTTCAGTCAAACTACTCCGATATATGAAATTCTCATTCATGATTTCTTAAGAGGGTATATTATTGATACGAGAGAACCACTAATTTTCTCGTGTTTAGAAAACTTTTTTGTAGAATTAGTCTGCCAGTCATGGAGTACAATTTTTTTATCAGCATCTATTGTGTTGTATGGATTTCGAATCATATTCCTAGTAACACAAATTTGTTCAGTTCTAATCCTTAGATATCCCTTGTTTCCTAAACAACGCAGAACGTAATCTAAACCGAAACCTTTCAACTCACCTTGAGCACCCTTCACTGATCCTTGATTTTTGGATAAGCATCTTCTTATGATGTCAACTTGTTTGTCAGTTGAGATTTCTTCACTCTTATCATTTAAGTTTCGCTGAATGAATCCTGGGCCTGCGTCGAATACACTTATTTCAAGAAAACTCGAGAAGTTGCCATTTTCAATATGTATGGGATCTTCTAAATACTTTATAAGATTTTTATTTAAATAGTGTTTCGAATCAATTTCAGACTTTTTTATCCTATAGAACTTACAATGAATCCCTCTTATATTTCTTACCAGTGGGCTTCCGTTTATATCGGTTTTAGCATGATCGTGAGTATTCTTAAATAGTTCCCATAAAATAGTTGTCAGATCATCAAACAAAGGGGCAATTACTTTGAGATAATTTTGATTCATTCTCAAAACCCTTTCGAATACTATTTGACAGTTATTAGCTATTAGAAAGTGATTTTGTATAAGTTCTCCATTTCTATCATAGAAGAGTTTGTCAAGTCCTTTAGCTTTAGGAAAGTGATCATAGGATGCTATTGTGACCGAATTTCCTTTTGATGCATAGTACTTTGTGCTTAATTCATCATAGTATTTTTTCGTATATTCTCTTAGATCATATTTTATATTTTCGTTGTCTCTATTATAGATTCCTTGTTTCCAGAAATAAGATATTAGAGGAAAGCCCAATTCACTAAATACATGGTTTTCATATTGTTCTTCCGTTGCAAAGTTTATTTTATATTGAAATTTGTTTCTTCTATCTAAAGTTGCCAAGACTTGGATTATACTCGGCACTAAGAAAAAATCAGATTTAACACCTGTAACAGGCATAGTTATATCTCTAGAATTCTTCTCTAGTAAATTTTCTAGTTCTTCTAAGTTAATATTTTTATTTAGAGTCTTCAATTTTTAGTCTTTCTTGCAACTAACAACTGGATACTAGGTACTAATCTATGATCGTTCCTAGTATTCTCACAATGTAGACAACTATAATTACTACCTATGAACTTTCTAAAGACCATCAACCAAATATAATTCTAATTCCCTTCATTTTAACACCAATTCCACTTTACGGAAGGTTCCATACTCACCTATCTCAAGACGAAGCTGTAGCAACTGAAAGATGAATGTTCAATGCTACATGTTAAGTGTCAGACAGGCAGTATCGGGAAAACTGGGGTAATGGTCAGCTGGTTAGTGGTACTGCTTTGAGTACACGAGATGAAGAGATGTTACGGATTCGGAATCCTAAGATTAGGGAATTGAAGAGGCGGTTTGGGGTGTGAGATTATAACTTACGAAGTATGGCGTATGTAGGTGAGATTAACGGCTAATGATATGCGGAAGCCTTCACGACCAACGGGAGTCTTACATCATATCTAATGTTACCTACTGGCGTTCCTCCTCTTTATAACGATCATTTTTAAAATTTACTGCTTTCCGTGAGATGGCTTATAGCTCTCTGTCGCCAGCAGGAACGAGGACGTCAGTGTGCTGTAATTGGATTGCATTTTTATCTAAATGACTCTTCTGCCTTAGTTAATAAATCTTTTAACACTTCCTTCTTTTTTTGAATCTCTCCTTTAGTCAGTCTTATTCTATAGTTTCCGTATCGTTTATTGTAGCCCATATCATCTAATTGGTTTTCCTCAAGTATTGTATCTAACTCTTCTGAATGAGGCAATTTGATTTCAACTTGCATGTTGTTTTTCTTGGGTCTAAAAACTGCAAAATTGTAAGGTCTACCATCCTTGGCAAGACCGATATAGAACTTATTATACTTGAACTCGTAGTCAGGAGCAAAGTCATTTACAAGTGCTAACATCTCATCTGCTAACTTAACTGTATTCTCAGTTCCTCTGCTAAGCCAGTAACTTCTATCTGTTACTTCTTTTACCTCTTCGTCTTCTTCAATCAGCCCTAATGGTAACTCATCTAATACAGTCGTAAACATTAATCCTATATCATCTCCTATTTTCAATGCATTGAGTTGAATAGCAATTAATGGTATGTGACCATTAAATAAACCTATCACATTCAGAAATCTACTTGTTATATCTTCTGCTATTATTACAGCACAATGATCATACTGAGGGTATCTTTTTCTTTCTATATCCCAATACTCTATTGTCCTGATGATGTGGCTCTCATCTGTTTTTCCTAATTGTATTTCTACTTCGTACCTTCTATTTGATTCTGGGTCTTGCAGTAATAGATCAAGTCTGCCAGCTTTGGGTTGGATTCTCTCTTTATCTTTAAGTACTAAGTCTCCTAATCCTATTACAGAAGGATCGTCAGCAATCATATCTTGAATGACAGATTCTGTGATGTCTCTATTGTTGAGTAGGGTTACTTTTTCTGGTTTGATTAACTTAGGCATATTACTGTCTTGCTTGTTGCTGTCCACTCCATATCTTATCAAATACGAAATCTAAATATTGTCTCTTGAAGTCTGGGTCGTCGGTGAATTTCTTATAAAGGTCTGTATATTGGAAGATGACATCTTGCATCAGGTCTTCTACTTTCTTATCAGATGTGATCTTAGCATTCTGCTTGTCACTATTCTTTACTGAGTTTACAGTCGCTTCATCATTAGCAAAATCTGCTGGTAACTGCTCGAATAGGAAGTTCTTTATCTTATCATCATCTGTCCAATTGTCTATACCAAACTTTGCATTGAACTCACTGATTATGGCTTCTAACTGATCATAGCCTAACTCTGCTTTCTTACCTTTCATTGATGGTGGAGTAGGGTCTATCTCTTCTCCCCCCGATAGTCCGATGTCTTGCTTAGTAGTTGCGGTCAATCTGTAACTATCTAAGTCTATAGATTCTAATATGCCTCTGGCTAAGTCTTCTATTTCTTCGGGTTTAATCTTGGGTATCAAGAACTTCAAAAACCAATACAATCTCTCCCAATACACATTCTTAAACTCTAATATCTTGGATAGAAAACCATAGGTACGATAGAATGACTTTGCCTTGACATAGAAGTCTATCTGACCATCTTCTTCTAATTCAGTCTTATATGACTCTACACACCTATCTATTATTGGGTCTAACTCTATTCTCTCTGCTCCACCGAAATATAAATCTGTAAATATCCTCACATCATCTTCTGTGTAGACTTGCTCATTGTCTAAGGCATCTTGTAAGTCATTTAGCTTATTAGCATCTGTTTCTTCACTTAATACTGTAGTTGTATAAAATGGCTCAAAGGCCGCTTGTATGTCTTCTGTGGTATTAAAAAAGTCTAAGACAAATGTATCTTCCTTATACGGCTTTTTGGCTCTGTTGAGTCGAGAGAGAGTCTGTACGGCTTGTACGCTCGCCAGCTTCTTATCTACATACATTGTGTGAAGTAATGGCTGATCAAATCCTGTCTGAAACTTATTTGCTACTATCAAAAATCTATATTCATTCTTCTTGAACTCTTTAGGTATATCATTGCCAGGAAAACCATTGAGTCTTGGTTCGTCAACTTCTATGCCGTCTATTTCTTTAGTGCCAGAAAATGCTACTATTGCTTTGTAAGGAGAATTGATTTCTTCTAAGTATTCTTTAAAGGCTTGGTAGTATCTGATGGCATTCTTTATACTCTTTGTCACTACCATTGCCTTAGCTTGACCGTTGATCTGTCGTCGTACATCGCTATGAAAATGATTGACCATTACCTTGGCCTTTTCCATGATGGAGAACTTATGACTCTCTACATATGCCCTTAGTTTCTTGTTAGCTTGTCGAGTCTCAAACTCTGGATTCTCCTCTACTGATTTATTGAGTTTATAATATGACTGGTAAGTCGTATAGTTTTTAAGTACATCAAGGATAAATTCTTCCTCTATCGCTTGCTTCATGGTATAGCTATCAAAGGCTTCAAATTTGCCTTCTGCTGTCTTAGTACCGAAAGTCTCTAAGGTCTTGTTTTTAGGAGTTGCAGTAAAAGCAAAATAGCTTCCATTCTCTAACATTTTTCTATTCTCAATCAGATTATTGATCACATCTTCCGATGAGATTTCCGCTGGGTCAACATCTCCATATTCTTCTTTTCTATCTGATAAAACCCAATTCATCTTACTTGCAGTCTCACCACTTTGACTACTGTGAGCCTCATCTATGATGATGGCGAATCGCTTACTATCCAATACACCTATCTCCTCCATGATATGGGGAAATTTCTGTATTGTAGATACAATGATCTTCTTCCCATCTTCGAGAGCTTTTCTAAGTTGTTTACTCCCTTTCTCTATCGGAGCTACTACCTTTCTTACTTGGGCAAACTGCTTTATATTATCCCTTATTTGCTTATCTAATACTCGTCTATCTGTCACTACAATAATACTATCAAATACAGTGTCAGTATTGTCTTCATTATGTAAGCTGACTAACTGATGGGCTAACCATGAAATAGAAAATGACTTGCCTGAACCTGCAGAATGCTGAATTAAATAACGGTTGCCTACATTATTCTTCTTTGCATGGTTGAGTATCCTTGATACGGCTCTGAATTGATGGTATCTTGGGAATACTAAGTATCTATTTATCTTGCCTGTGTCTTCGTCTTTTTCTTCTACGATCTGAGCATAGTTTTCTAAGATGATGGATAGTGTAGGCTTAGTTAATATCTCTTTCCATAGATAGTCAGTACGTAATCCACCGTCATTAACAGGATTGCCAGCTCCATCATTCTTACCTTTGTTAAAAGGTAAGAAGAAGGTCTTCTGACCTCGCAGACCAGTAGTCATATATATTAGATCAGCATCGACGGCAAAGTGTACTGCACATCGGCCAAAGGCAAATAATGGCTCCTTAGGATCTCTATCGCTTTTATATTGTTTTATAGCATTTTTGACATTCTGACCTGTCCACTGATTTTTTAACTCAAAAGTGGAGACTGGTAATCCATTGATGAATAGCACCATGTCTAATGAGTTGCTATTATCCAGAGAGTAGTAGAGCTGACGAGTGATAGAAAATATATTGCTCTCGTATTTCCTTCTCGCTGCTTGGTTTAGATCAGAAGTAGGGTTCTTATAGTAGAGATTGATTTTAAGGTCTAAGTCTTTGATGCCTTTACGCAGCATCTCTATAATGCCATGTTTTTTGATTTGCTCGGATAGTCGCTTGATGAACTTATCTTCTCCACGATTGGTGATGGTCGTATATGCATCGGGCTGAGTCTCTTGGATGAACTCCATGAGTAGCTTACGATTGATACATAGGTCACGATCATAGTCTATGCTATAGCTCTGTCGGTAGCCATTATGCTCTACTAAGTATTTCTCTATGATGGTTTCTAACCCTTTTTCTGATGTATCTGTCGTTTTCATTTTTGTCTGTTCTTATGTTCGAGCTGTTTGATATCAGACTCTAATTCTTTTAAGCTCTGTTCTTTCTCGATTAGCTTTTGAGACTCCTTGTACTTGTCATACTCGATACTTGATTTATTATCAGCCATTTGTCGACTGACTTTGCCTGCATGGGTAAGGAGTTCTCTACCATTAAGTCTAAGTATATCATCTAATTTAGAAGCCCAATCTGCCATGTACATTGGGGTTCGTTGCTGAGCTTGTGTTTCTGCAAAGGCTAAATACTGCTCTACCAATAGTCCCAACAGTCTGATCTCTTCTTCATTGAGATAATTCTTTGCTATGGATACATCGGCTTTTCTAACGTTGCCTTTGTCTAAAGAAAGCATACCCATAAGTGGTAAAGTGGCATCTACTCTCTTGTAGACCAGCTCCGCCGCTGTCTTTTGGCTTATGGCCCAAAGGAGTTTGTTTTGTACTATTTTGAAAAACTCACGAGTCTTATCTGCTTTGGGGTCATAGTCTATGCTTGTCATATAGATATCTTTGACCTTTTGGTAAAAGAACTTCTCTGACAGCCTTATCTTACGTATTCTCTCCTGTAGCTCGGAGAAATAGTTCATAGAGGTGCCTGATTCGAATCGGTCATCATTGAGTACAAAACCCTTGACAATGTACTCTTTGAGACGCTGTGTTGCCCATATTCTAAATTGGGTCCCTTGCTGAGACTTGACTCGATAACCTACGGAGATGATTACGTCAAGATTGTAGTAATTATGGGGCTTCTGTTGAAATTCGGAAATTCCGAATTTCTGGAGAGTCCCTTCTTTCTGTAGCTCTCCTTCAGCATATATATTACCTATGTGCTCATTGATCGTTGACTTTGCTTTACCAAATAATGCAGCCATTTGATCTTGAGTAAGCCAAACAGTCTCTTCCTGTAGCCTGACATCGACCTTGATACTGCCATCTTCATTTTGATATAGTAGGATATTACTTTCTTCCATGTCTATCTTTATTTAGTAGGTATCTCCAATTTCCCCAACACCGCTTCTGCTATCATCGCTTCCTTATACTCTTTAATCAATTCTATTTCTCGTTCTGCCTTGGAGATAGCCTGGTCTATTTTAGACGTTTCTTTATTTAAATACAAACCAATTGCAATTTGCTCAGTTATTGGTGGAAGTATAACCCAAAGGTTTTTCAAAGTATCTTGACTTAAAGATGCCCTTGTCATAATATTCATTTCCTTGACGAAATAGTTTCGTAGAAACTGTGCTCTAAACAAATAAGAACTATATAAAGGATCGATCATATTTTCCAAAGGTCTAAACCTAATTAGGAAACCCGAAAATGTGGCCTGATCTACCGATTCAAAACAAGTTGATGAAATTGCAATTTCTTCCACAACTTCTGATGTTCTGGTAAAGAATACATCTCCTTTCTGCACAGAACAATTGTAATGATCAGACTCATTAGATTGAACTAAGCCTGATGGGGTAGGAAGAATTGCATTATTATAAATGTCTCCATAACCAAAAAAAGGATGTCCAGACCCAAAATATTCTCCACCTTTATTTAACCCATTTTGGCAAGTACCACAATATCTAAGTCGTCTCACTTCCCAATGCTCTCGAATCTCACCTAACCAATCAATACCACTATCTTTTAGCTTAACCGTTGGATCTATGCCTTTTGTGACTGCCTTGTTGATAATGCCTTGTCTTTGTTCTTTGAGCAGTTCTATGAACTGTTCTTTCTTTTGTATGAAGTGTGATATTTTCACTAATTGAAAGTCAAGATAAGTTGCTATTGCATTTTGCTTTGGGAGAGAATGAACTAAGACAGGAAAATCTTTGAGTATCGGTAATCTGACACTATCAACAGTGCTTTTCGCATTGTATCTTTTCAAGTCTCTTATCAGATTTGTTTTCAGATAATAGAAGAGATATTTAGGTACAACCAATTCACTGAATTTATGAAACAAATAAACTCTTTGATGGAAATCAAACTTACCGTCAATTATGTGAAAGACCTTACCTACTCCAACACCATCCCCTGCAGTTAGTATTCCAAGGCCGTCGTAACTATAGGAATTAATATGCTCTATCGTTTGAGATCTTACGAAAAAAGGATATTCTCCTGCTTCCTGTTTATCTTCTGTATTCTTGTCACCAGTAGTAATTGAACACAAATATCTTAAACGGATAATTTTGGATTGCCCGGGCAACTCTTTCAACCAAGGAACTTTTATTTCATTACTTACTATATTACTCATCTAATGAACGGCTATTTCTTTCAACAAATCTTCCGTCTCCTGCTCTATAGCAAGTATATCCGCCGTAATCTCAGATAGTGGTCTTGGTTCTATGTGCTTGTAGAAGTATTTAGCAAAATTGATTTCATAGCCTACTTTGGTTTCTTTCTCTAAGTACCAGGCATCATCTACAAATGGTAGTACTTCTCTTTTGAAGAAGGCATCTATATCTTCTTTGAGTGCTATGTTCTCCTTATCCTTGAGTTTCGTATCACTTTTAGGTTTTCCTTTTTTATCTGTAATTACATTGCCGTCTTCATCTCTCTTAGGTCTATGCACAGTGATTTGGCTATAGCCAAAGTCAGCATTGTCCAATATTAGAGAGTATTCGTTTTCTTCAAAGTCGGTAAATATCTTAGTGATCTGATCAATCTGCTCATCGCTTAACTCCACTCTCTTCTTACCCAATGGCTTACGCATTTTATTAAACCACTTCTCATCGGTGACATTGATGAGTTGTAGTTTACCTTTTCGTTTGGCTTCCTTTTTATTCGTCATTATGAAGATGTAGGTCGGTATACCTGTGTTGTAAAACAAGTCATTCGGTAAGGCTATTACTGCTTCTAAAAGGTCATTCTCTAATAGATATTTCCTAATCTCTGTCTCTCCTTGACCTGCATCACCTGTAAATAGTGCTGAACCATTATGGATAGTCGCAAAGCGGCTACCGAGGTCACTATCCGTCTTCATCTTACTCACCATGTTCATATCAAAGAGTAGTTGCCCATCATTGATACGAGGCACTCCCATATGAAATCTATGGTCGATGATGTCCTTACCATCGAGTATTGCATCTTTGTCTTTCTTCCATGTCTTACCATATGGTGGATTACTGATCATGAAGTCAAACTTCAGATTAGGAAAACCATCTTGACTCAAGGTAGAGCCGAAGGCAATCTTCTCAGGGTCTTCATCTTTGATGAGCATATCTGCTTTGCAGATGGCGAAGGTCTCGGGTTGTACTTCTTGACCATATAGGTGAAAGGTAGCTTTAGGATTGAGCTGTTGGGCAAAGTCTTCTGCCTCTGTCAGCATACCACCACTCCCACAAGCTGGATCGTACACTAAGTATGTACCAGCTTTGAGCTTTCCTTTCAGTGGCTCAAAGATGAGATGTGTCATCAATTTTATAATCTCTCTCGGAGTAAAGTGTTCTCCTGCTTCTTCATTGTTCTCTTCGTTAAACCTTCTGATCAATTCTTCAAACACATATCCCATACCAAGATTGGTCAAGCCATCCATAGTGACATTATCGTCATTGTCTTTTACAGGGTTAGGGCTCAGATTGATGGTACTGCTGCAGAATTTCTCAATAATAGGGAAGGTGATGTTACTCTCTTCCATCGTATCGAGCTGATTTCTTAGCTTGAACTTACTGATGATGTCCTGAACATTGGAGCTATACCCATCGAGATAGGTTTCCAGATTTTGTCTGATATTGCCCGGCTCATTGAGTAGTCGCTTGAATGTGTAGTTAGAGGTATTGTAAAAGATATATCCGCTGATTTTCCGCAGTTGAGGAGCTTGATTATCTATACCCATCTCATTGAGCTTATTATGCATCTCAAGCACTTCATCCTTAGTAGGTTCCAGTAAAGCATCTAACCTTCTCAGTACGGTGAATGGTAGGATAATGTCTCTATATTTCCCCCTTTGATAGATATCTCTTAGAACATCATCTGCTATGCTCCAGATGAAATTGACTATAGTATTATGTTGAACTTGGTTCATATTTTTATTTGATCTTTAGTTGAGACGATTAAATCTCTGGCATCTACATCTAACAATTCTGCGATTCTGAATAATACTTCAATACTTGGTTGTCTTCTATTTTGAACATAAGAGTTGACCATATTGTAACTCTTTCCCAATTCTTGAATATCCTATGCCTTCTATTCATACATTTCCAAGAATTTCTTCAGTAGGTTTTTAATCTTAACCTTACCAATTGTAGCATCTTCAAATGAAATTCTATTTGGGTGAGCTGCCTTATTTCTGTATTCTTCTGTAGTTTCCTTTATTTTAATTAGGAATTCAGCATCAAGAATATTCGAGTGAAAAAATGATAATAAATATGATTTAAAATCTTGTAACAAAGGAGATTTATTTACTGTCTTGCCGGTTAAGTATTCTAAATATATTCTCATTGTTCCAAGTTCAAAGAACCACTTGCTTTCATCTGCTTTCAAGCATTTTTGAATGTGGCGAGCAAATTTATAAGAACTTTCGCTTTTAGGTCTCCTATTTTCCTTAAGCTCTATATCCCAAGAAAATTCATTATCAAAATCAATGTTTCGATTTTGAAGGGACTTAATGTAATTCCTGAATATCTTATTTAGCATTTCATTTTCTAATGCTCTGCAATACTGAAGAATGAAAGGTGATAAATCTGGATTTTCCAGCTTTTTTAAGTTGTCAAATAGGTATTCGGCACTTGGCAGATAAGACCTACTTAATTCTTCAAATTTGTTCCATTCAAAACTAAACCATTGTTCTAGTATGTCTCTGTAGCTCGCTATTGATACTTTATGATTAGCCAGAATCTCAGAAATTGAACTATCAAGTTGTTTATTTAATTTTAATAGCTTTTCGTGTAAGTCTAATCCCGTATTTTTAGTTTCTTTAAAGTCGCTGTCTAAGCTTGTAATAAGACTTAGTATCGAGTCTATTTTCTCTTCTGTTCTTGATGTTGTTGATTTGATTATGAATATATCTTTGCTTATTTGGGTTAGTTGTTTTTGAATTGATTTATTTTTACTTAATTCTTCTTTCAGTCTTAAATTTTCATCCAGAACTTCTTTGAAAAATTCGAAATCTATTGAAGGACTATTGTTTGTTATAGGTTCTGGATATGGAAAATCATTTAGAGGGGTAAATGATTCTGTATCATATTTAGACAATTTTCCATTATAAAAACAATAGCAATATGTACTCTCCGTCTTACGTAAATGGTGATTCAATTGTCCCTTGAGTCCGCTATTATTATGAGCAAACTCAATTTTTGGATACCTTTTTATTTCAACAAATGTTTCGAAAACACCAATCCTAAATAGAGCTAAATCAAGAATAACAAATGTTGAACCTACACGTATCCTGAATTCTCTTTTTACTTCCCACCCAATTGACTCAAGCTTTATTACCAGAGATTCAGTAATTTGAGTATCATAAATAGATCCTGATTTAGGTTCAAATTTTACGAATTCATTCAAATCATTAAGGGGGAAGAATGGTATAGTAAGGCTCTTAAGCTTAATAATAGATAGTTGAGGAATATTAACTCCACTACTGAATTTTCGAGCAATCTCTATAAAATGTTTTTTACCAGTGTTTGAATTAAAGAAAGTATTTAGATAATGATTGTTCTTTGATTTTATTACAGCAACATGATGTGTGATTGTTAGTGGCTCATCTGGAATATTACTTATGACAACTGAATAAAAATTAGGACCTATCAAAGAAATGAGAATATCTCCCTTCTCAATTATATAAGGCTTGAAACTTGTATTATTAATGTAGTAATCATTGTCTTTTAGTTCTAAAACACCATCTGAGAAATTTTTAGGACTTATAACACGATAGTCACCTGATTCATTTTTCTGAGATGGAGAAATCGCTCTTCCTGTAATTATTTTCTCAGCTAATTCTTGAAGTTTAATTTCTGTTTTCAATTACTTTCCATTTTATGCCGTATAACAACTAAATACTAACTATTTAATCCATAATTGACGTATACTTTTAACAATATATAACTAAGATCTTATGACCATATCAAGGTATAAATATCTGTTATATCATTTTAAATCAGCGCTACTTCATAAATATAATCCTTGCCCTACCCTACTGACTACTTTTTCGATTGTATTTATTCAAATTAAGTTGTTGGTGATTCTTTATCGACTTGGGTAGTATATGCCCTACCCTTCTTAACTCTATTAGTTTTTCGCTTTTTGAAATAATCATTAAATGCCTTGTGATCCTCCTCATTGATTGGGCGATCCTGGGAGCCGACAGTCTCTACCTCTAATATCTTTTTGTCTGTCATTGTAAGCCTCTAAAATAGCCATAAACTTAGTGTTACAATAATAATTCATATGATAACTATTTTATATGTAAACTGATTTGTAATATTGCACTACAAATATTACAAATATGACACGTATTATATCCTTCGCGAATCACAAAGGAGGTGTCGGTAAAACTACTTCCA
>ENA-ORXT01004412-ORXT01004412.1-marine-metagenome-genome-assembly--contig:-NODE-4412-length-14546-cov-5.539913_pt1 | contig 14546 bp, 13 predicted proteins | sample MGYA00237868_ERZ511482 | MGnify/ENA metagenome assembly ERZ511482 | reverse complement strand
ACCCTCGTCCCTACCTCAAGGCAAGCCGTTTTGCGATCGCTTCAAGCGGGAAGGTAGGGTCGATCCGGTTCAATCCCGGAGGAAGAAATCCCGGCCAGAATCCTCGACACCCCCCGCTAACCAAGTGCCATTGGCCCTAACTGCCTCGCCCGCGCGAGCATAGAGCGCCCCTACAGGGCTTGGATCCCTTTTTGCCCTGGTTCCTGGGGCGTTGCCCCAGGCTATGATAGGACGCCCCTTTGGGGCTCCGAAGGCAGATGACCAAAGGTGGTTTCAAAGTTCTCAACCATGCGCCATTGGCCTCATGGGCCCGCGCAGAGTCACTCGAAGAGATGAGTGGCTATTCTGCCGCACTGGCCAGCGCGTCGGCAAAGGCCTTGCCGATGCAGCCCAGTATCTTCGCCGATCCCTTGTAGTGGTAGTCGGCGTTGGTGATCCCTTTCAGTAGCTCGAGGTCGTGTTCGGTGAGTTCATCGGGCGTCTCCTTTTTCTTCTTCGCGACGACGTCGAGTTCGGGAGCCCAGCAGTTCTCGGTGCGCACGGCAAAGACATTGCCCCTGAACTCGGGCATGGTCGCAGGCGCGGCCATCGCGGAGCGGAAGTTCTCGTGCACCGCCTGATAACGCTGCTGGCTGGGACCGTAGTCCGCCGTGGGTCCTCCGGCTCCCATGACGCCGATCACGAAAGGCAGTTTCGGTGCCTCGAGATCGCGCCGGACGTCGCGGATGAAGTGGGCGAGCACCTCGCTGTAGGCATCGTAGCCGCCGGGCTGGTCGCGGGTCGGATAGACGTCGCTCGCGACCATGTCGTTCCAGCCCTGAAACCAGACGAATCCGGCGAGTTCATAGCCTTCCTTCGCGTCGTAGGCTGGGCATACTCTAGCGGGATCGGCGAGTACCTTCCGGACGTGCTCCAGCATCCGCCGGTAGTACTTTCCCGTCGCCTCGGTGCGGTCGGTCTTTATCTGCGCCACCTCCTTGCCCTGCTTCTCGTATTTTTCGAGCTGACTTTTGCTGAAGACGTAGGGCCCGGCACTCGGCGGACGGAAATCAGTGTGGATCGACTTGCCGCCCCAGGCGGTCTTGATGATCAGGATCGGCTCCTTCACGTGCTTCTGCATGTAGATGCCGAAGGTGAACTCGGGCCCGATCTTCTCGCCGAGTTCGGTCGGGTTGCGCCGGGATCCGTAGCCTGCGGTTAGCGGACCGTGGCTTTCCCCACTGGTCTCTTTTGAGCCGCTGAAGGAGGAGATCCAGACCTTGTCGCAGATCCGCGGCGTGCCGTCCTCGTTGCGCATTTCGCGCAGCATGGGTGCGGTCTTGGGATCCATGCCGATGTGATCGAAGGAGGAGATTTTGGCGTGACCTTCCATATTTGACTGCCCGACCAGTAGATAGACCTTGAGCGGCGCGGCTGGCAGCGCGGATGTCGCAAGAAGAGTGAGGGTGAGGGTGAAGAGGGCGGCAAAGAAATTCATGGTTTCGATGTTGGCGATTGCGGTGACCGCTGACGATTGAAATCGGCGCCCGTCGCGCCAGCGCCATTTCTCCGATGGAGCGGCAGGCATGGTCCGATACCCATGACCGGGTCTGGCACGGTGGCGAGGTCTGGGCCAACCCGATGAGAGAAGCAACTAGCGAGCTTGGACGGACCGCCGGACCGCCGGACCTCAGCGCTCAAGACTTCCCTCGCCCGCGGTGAACGAAAGCGACGAGCACGAAGCTGATGATCATCAGCAGGTACCACGAGCCGAGCTTCGACAGCGACACCATCTTCCAACCGCTTATCTGCCCGGGATAGGTCCAGGCCTTCGCGAAGGTGCCCAGGTTCTCGGCAAACCAGATGAACAGCGCGACCAGAAGAAATCCGATCACCAGCGGCATCGGCCGATGCACCTCGTCGGGACGGAACCAGATGATGCATCTTCCGTAGGCGATGAGGACTGCGACGAACAGCCAGAGGCGCATGTCAGGCAGCCAGTGGTGGCTGAAGAAATTCACGTAGATCGCCAAGGCAATCGCCCCCTGAACCCTGAGCGGCGGAAAGCGGTCATACCGAAACTCGAAGATCCGCCACACCCGCGCCAGGTAGCTCCCGACCGCCGCGTACATGAAGCCCGAGAAAAGCGGTACGCCGGCGATCCGCAGCACGCTCTCCTCCGGATAGATCCAGCTCCCCGCCTGGGTCTTGAAGATCTCCATGACGGTGCCGACGACGTGGAAGACAAGGATGACCCGCACCTCCTCCCAGGACTCCAGTCCGCTTACGATCATCGCGACCTGAATCGCGAGTCCGGCGATCACCAGAAAGTCATAGCGGGCGAGCCAGGCTTCCTCGGGGTAGAAGAGAAAAGTCGCCAATAGGAGGGCGAGCATCGCGCCTCCGAAAAGACAGGCCCAGGCCTGCTTGATGCCGAAAGCGACGAACTCGAACAGCACCTGGGTGCATGGCCCTTGGACAACTCGATCACGGAGTCCTCCGCGCCACTGATGGAGACGCACCCGCCAGGCGGTAGGTGGGGTGGGGGTTGGTTGCTGCGAGGATGGCATCCATGCTGACTATGCTCGCAAAGAATCGAACCTTTGGAAAAACTCGCCCTGCCCTGCCTGGGACAAGGCTCACGGATCGAATACTCAGCCTCGCGAAGGACTTCGGCGGTGACATTCCATCCCGCCTTCGGCGAGTTCGAGACCGGTCTTGCCCATTGCTGCCTGTGTCTTGAAATCGGCTCCCGGCACGATCAGCCCATCGCACGGTTCCACTTGGCAATCCGATCCGCCTGCTCGGCAAATAGATCGTCGGTGGAGTCGAGCACAGCAGCTGTGCGGATGAAGTCGCCCGCCACGATGACGTCGACCACCTTCTGTCCATGCGTCACCTCGCCGAAGACAGTATGCTTCCGGTCGAGTTCGGGAGTGGCGCAGTGGGTGATGAAAAACTGCGAGCCGTTGGTCTTGGGTCCGGTGTTGGCCATGGAGAGCATGCCCGGCCTGTCATGGAGAAGATGCGGAAGAATCTCGTCTTCGAACTGGTATCCGGGGCCGCCGGCCCCCGTGCCCGTCGGGTCGCCGGCTTGAATCATGAAGTCGGGAACGACTCGGTGGAAGCTCATGCGGTCGTAGAAGCCACGCGTCATCAGGTTCAGGAAACTGGCCGCCGTGACCGGCACCTGCGAAGCAAAGACAAGCGCTTCGATCACGCCTTTGGTAGTTTGGAAGCTGATTCGGATGTCTTCGCTCATCCTGTATCAGAGCAGTAGACCGAACAGAAGCAACGGGCCCCGTGTGGGAAGCGCGGTCTCCGCTCCGCACTCCGCCGAAGGTTTGCGGTATAGGCTGCCCCTGACTCCGATCTCAATCACTGACAAGAGGAGTCTTGTTCGGGGATTTGAGGTCCGCTCGGGACTTTCTCAGCCTCTTCGACCTGCTTCTTCAGTTGTTCGATCGACTTCTCCAGGTCGATCATTCTCCGCCTCATCTCGCCGAAGTCTTTCTGGGGAGGCTCTTGCTTGCGGATCTGATCGATCGACTTGGCGGCCGCATCGTGTAGGCGCTTTCGATGACTGCGCTCCGGAGCGTCTTCCGAGCGGAAGGACTCGAGGGCGCCGAGCGCGCGCGAGTCTCCAAGAACGCCGAGGGCTCGGACAGTGCCGAGCTGCACGGACTGCCGCGCATCGTGGATGTAGTCGAGCAGGAACTCGCGGAGTTCGGTCTTCTCTGCACTTTCGCGGGAAAGGTACGCGAGGGTCTCCAAGGCCGAGCCGAGGGAGCGGCTTTCGAGGGTATCTCCATTCGCATTTAAATGGGCGAGAAGAGGGCCGGCGAGGGCGCTGTCATCGTGGGTCTTCATGGCGGAGATCGCCGCGCGCGCTACGGGCTGCCGAAAGGACTCGTCCTTGAGCTGGGCGACGAGCAGTTTGCCCGTCTCCGCGTCCGCGTACTTGCCGAGGGCCGCAACCGCTGTGGCCCGGATCTCGGGGTTCTTTTCACGGCGCAGCACCGCGGTCATCGCCTGGCGTGCCTTTTGCCCAAAGTCCCGCCCGATCCCCCGGACGACGGCCTGCCGGACGCGGGCGTCCGGCTGCTTGCGCGATCCGAGGAGCGCATCGAGGGCCTCGGGGGTCTTTCTTTTCGAAAGCGCCTCGGCGGCGGCCAAGCGCACGCCGAAGAAAGGGTCGCCACGCAGGGTGGATGCCAGCTTCTCGATGCTTTCGTGATCCTTGCGGTCGGCCAGGTGTCCTACTGCGATGAGCCGGCCCATCATATCGTCCTGATTCTTAAGCTGCGCAAAAAGCTCAGGGTTCGGCGGCTTGAAATCGATGGCCGCGAGCACGGTGTACTCGGGGTCGATGCGCACGATCCTCGGTTTGCCGGGGAGTCGAACCTCGAAGTCTTCCTTCTTGCGGGTGATCTCGAGCAACTCGGTGCGGACTCCGTCCTCGGTGATGAAGCGCACCGGCAGGGGCAGATGAAAGAGGAGCAGTTTCTCGCTGATCTCCTGCGTCTGTTCGACGGTAATCTTGGCCTCCTTCTTAGCTTCGTCCCACTTGTACTGGATCTTCAGCTTGGGCGTTCCGCCGTGGTACACCCACTGGTCGAAGAACCGGTCGAAGCTTCGTCCGCTGATCTCCTCGATCACCGCGTTGAGGTCCTCGGTCACGACGACGTCGTTGGCGTGACGCGTGAGGTAAATCTTCACGCAACGACGGAAAAGATCGGGCCCCAGCTGAGAGCGCAGCATGTGGAGGACCCAGGATCCCTTGGGATAGGCGCGGTAGTCGAACTGCTCCCACGGGTCCTTGTAGCCGCGCCAGACGATCGGTTTCCTGTCCTTGTTGTTGAGCACGCCGCGCGCGTTTTTCCACATCCCGTAGCGCAGATGATCGGTATCGAATTTCTCCTCCTCGTAGAGCTGGGTGTAGTAGGTCGCGAAGCCTTCGTTGAGCCAGAGCTGACTCCAGTCCTTGCAGGTGACCAGGTCACCGAACCACTGGTGGGCGATCTCATGGGCGTCGAGGCCGCGGCTCGATTTCAGATTCTCGACATCCTTGGAAAAAAGTGTCCCGAGAGTCAGCGTCGTCAGACTGGTGTTCTCCATTCCGCCAGCGATGAAGTCATGCACGCAGACGCTGCCGTACTTCGCCCAGGGGTAGGGGACTCCCGTTTCCTTTTCGAAAAACTCGATGATCGCGCGGGTGTCGCGGAAGGAGTTCTCCGCGTGCTCGAAGACCGAAGGCGGCGTCCAGAACGAGAGTTCGAGATCGCCATGCTTGTCTTCGAGCTTCTCGAAGTAGCCGGCGACCAGCGTGACGAGGTAGTTCACGTGCGGCTTTTCCTGAAGCCAGTGAAAGGTGGTCATCCCGTCGGCGGTCTTGCTGGAGAGCAGTCTTCCGTTGGAGAGCGCCACCATTCCTTCGGGGACATGGCAGATCATCTCGGTGCTGAAGCGTTCGTTCGGCGAGTCGTAGCTCGGGAACCAGTTGCGGTGCGCCTCGGGTTCGCCCTGGCTCCAGCACTGCACGTCGGTCTCGGGGTAGCCCATTTCCGGGGTTCGAAAGTAGAGACCCGTATCCGGTTGCGCCGAGTAGGTCACGGTCACGACTGCTTCCTCCGATGGCTTGATCGGTTTCTTGAAAGTGAGCACCAGTTTCGTGTCTTCGACCGAGTGACCTTCGAGTTCGTGGGTCGACTCGACCGATTCGATCGTGAGATCGACGGCGTCGAGTGCAAGCACCCGCACCGCTTTGGCGATCGGGGAGAAACGCAGCTCGCTGGTCCCGGAGACGGTGCGTTTGTCGAAGTCGGGGGTCACCTCGAGCTTGAGGTGGAGCACGTCGACGAGGCGGTCCGGGGCGTACTGGCGGGCGATGGTTCCGCTGCCGTCGCCAGCCTCGCGAGCCGCCCGAAGACGAAACGCGTCGCATTTGCTGCAACAGCTCTTCCATGCCTCTGCCGAGGCGAGGATCGGAACGCATAGGAGAAGGCAAAGTAGGCCGCGAATCATCGTCATGCGTAGTCAGGAAACGGCGCGCAATCCAAGGGATTTCGCCTTTTTGCGATTTCCCCTTGCCCCCCTGAGGTTTTCGGTCCAAGAAACACGCGTCAGCGTCTGACCCGTTCGTCTAGCGGTTTAGGACCCCGCCCTTTCACGGCGGTAACACGGGTTCGAGTCCCGTACGGGTCGCTGTTGTAGCCGCTCTCATCTTCACGGTGAGAGCGGCATTTTTTGTGCATGGCTCCATCGGCCGCGGCCGCAGCGCTGAGTTCGTCGAGCTACCGTGAAGGAGGCGAGGCTGCCGGGCTCAAGGACCTCCTCAAAAAACCCTCCATTCGAATGCCGCTCTCTGAAGTTCACCTCGATGAATTCGTCCCTGGTGAGGGGCATCTCGGGTTTCGCACCGATGCCCTGAACCCGTTGGCCCAGGGAATATGGTAGGGCCGGGCGTCCTCGGCCCGCCGTTGTGGCCGCACGCAACGCGGGGCGATGGCTGGGCGCTCCCTTCGGCGGGTCCGGAGGCCCGCGCCCTACCCATGCGCGCTGCTTCAGCCCGTCGGATCTTCGACGATCTCTTTGGATGGCTCGGCCGCCACTTTCGGGTTGAGCCCGGGGATCTTGTCCTGGAAGAGCAGGAGCAGGGCGAGCAGGAGGAAGAGCGCGGCCAGACCATATTTCACGGCTGCGGTGTGCTTCTTCTGAAACGCGATCAGGGCGTCGCTGCGCATGCCGCGGTAGGCGAGCAGGAAGATGAACACGAGCGGCAGGATGAACGCGACGTTGTAGAGAAGGAGATAGAACACCGCATTGAGGTTGCCCTGCTGGATCTTGTAGATGATCGGGGCGTAGACCTGACCGGTGCAGGCCAGTTCGAGGAAGGCGATGGCCAGTCCCGAGAGAAAGGCGGCCACGACAAAGCGTCGGGCCTTGGCACCGGTCCGGATGACGCCGCGGACCCGCTTTTTGAGGAAGTCAGGCAACTGCAGCGTCATGTCCTTGAGGTCACCCCGGCTCGCGCGGATGCCGTCGCGCAGGCTCAGAGCGGCGACCAGCAGGGCAAAGCCGGCAAAGATCCAGGTAAGCCAGGGGCGGATGCCGCCGAGGGTGGTGGTGATGCGGTCGAGAACGCTGTGGAGCACGAGCCCGGCTGCCAGGTAGGCGAGGAAGATGCCGAGAATGAAGGCGACGCCGACCATGAGCATCTCGCGCGGGCTGCGTTTGGCGACCTGCAGGTAGGAGAGGAAGAAGATGATCGTGGCGAAGGCGCAGGGGTTGACCCCGTCCAGCAGGCCGGCACCGAAGATGACGCCGAAGGTGAGGGCGTCGAAGCTGTCATCGACCTGTTCCTCGGCGGCGGCGACCTCTTCTTCCTGAAGGACGAACCACTCGGGATTGTCGGGCAGGACCATGGTGGAGGCGAGCAGGTCGGCGAGACCTCCCGGGGTGACCTCGACGTCGATCAGACCCCCAGCCTCGGTACGGCTCGACCGAGTGGGTCGAGTAGGCCTTGGACCGCTCCGAAGGATCCGGTAGGGTAGGGCGACGTATCTCGCCCCGTGCCATGACCACCTGGAATCGACCCACCATTCAACTCGTTCTTGCAGTCGCCCTGCTTCCGGCCTCGCTGATCGCCGAGAACTTCCGCGCGTACCTACCCAGCCGAAGTTCGAAGTCGCTGCTGGTGGTGCGCGCCGAGGCGGTGGGCGCGGGGGTGAGCCTGACGCTGGAGAGCAAGGTCGAATTTGATTTCACGGTAACCACCATCACCGCGCACCCGACGGTACCGTTACTGTATCTCTCGTCCAACCGAGGCGACCCCGAAGCCCCCGGGGCAGTGGTCCTGCTCGACGAAGAGGGCCGCTACCAGTCTCATGCGGAGGTCCAGTACGCGCACGGGTATTCCTACCTGAGCGTCGATCGATCGGGACGGTTTCTGCTGGGGGCGAGCTACGCAACCGGCCATGTCGACGTCTACGGCCTGCACGCCGACGGCGGCCTCGGCGAACGCGTCTCCTGGTTGGATGAGGGCCGAAAGAATGCCCATTGCGTGCTACCCAGTCCGGACAACCGCTTCGTCTATGTCCCGTACGTGAAGGACAACAACGCCCTCTTTCAATATCGGTTCGATGCGCAGACGGGGTCCTTGAAGGCGCTCGAGCCGAAGAACGCGGAGCCTCCAGCCGGAACCGGGCCGCGTCACATGGCGTATCATCCGACCAAGCCGTTCGTCTACTTCAGCAACGAGCAGAACGTCGGGGTGTCCGTCTACGAGAAGGGACCCGACGGGCAGCTGAAGTTCAAGCAGGTCTGCGACGCCGTCGATCCGGAGCGCGACAAGACGGGGCTCAGCGCGTCGGACATATGGATTACGCCTGATGGTCAGTTTCTGTTTGCCGGACTGCGCGGCTCGAGCCAGGACTTCAGTCGCATCTCGCGCTACCGGGTGAAAGATACAGGCGAGGTGGAGCTGTTGGGCCTGACCGAGGCGGACGCGACACCCTGGGGCATGGCGCTTTCGCCGAAGGCCGGCTACTTGCTGGTGACCGCTTTTACCGGCGGCACGCTGACTGCCTATCGCATCACGGAAGACGGCGGACTGGCAAAGGCCGGCACGATCCCGATCGACGCGAAGGTTTCCGATCTTGTGACGCGGTAGAGCGATTGCTCTCTCTGCCTGACAGGTGGTATCAATGTCCCTCACCCCCTGAAACATTTCTTGGGCTCTGGTCGCGTGTGCGTGGAGTTGCCGGGGCCTTGCCCCGGGCTATGGTGAGACGCCTCTTCATGGCTCAGGCACGCAGGAGATGTCAGCGGCTCGGAAGCGCCTCCACCTGCGCAGTTGATTCGGGGGTGTCGGCCCTTGTCGTTTGTGCGCCGAATGCTGCGCCCGGCAAGCATTCCCCCTCGTACTGAATGGCTATGAAAGCGCTGTTCTCCGTTCTCCTTTCCACCGCCTTCTCCGTTCTCGCCGGTCCCGGTGAGCCGACATGGAGGGGGCAGAGCATCGCGGAATTCAGCCCCGGCGAAGAGAAGACCTTCGGCTGGCGTGTCGTCGACGACGGCGTCATGGGAGGTCTCTCGAAGGGAAGGCTAGACATGACTTCCGAAGGGACCGTCAGGTTCAGCGGCGACCTTTCCTTGAAAAACAATGGCGGCTTCTCGATGTTCGAAAGCAAGCCGGTGAAGATGGATCTTTCCAACGATCTCGGGCTGCTGCTACGGGTGAAAGGCGATGGAAGAAGCTACCAGGCGCGGATGGAGACGGACGCGAGATGGCAGGGGCGGGTGATCTCCTTTTCGGCCGAATTTGAATCAGGCCCGGGTGAATGGGTGCAAGTGAAGATCCCCTTCACCGAGTTCCGCGGCGGCTGGCGGGGCCGTTCTCTCGACGAGGAGATCTTTGATCCGTCCAAGGTTCAGTCGATCGCGATTCTTCTCGGCGACAAGAAGGAGGCTCCTTTCGATCTCGAGATTGACTGGATCCGCACCTACGGGAAAGGCCAGGGAAAGGGAGGACCGGTCGAGGCGGCCTCCCGGGAGAAGGATGCCCTGAAGCAATTGATCCCCACCGCTCGTGGCGATGAAAGATTCACCACCTTCCTCAAGGCGCTCGACGCCGCAGGTCTCACCGTCTTTTTTCAATGGGACAACCCGCTCACCGTATTCGCTCCGACCAACGCAGCTTTTGCCAACCTTCCGGATGGAGTTCTCGAGGATCTGCTGCGCCCCGAGAACAAAGAGCAATTGGTGGCCGTTCTGTCGCATCACGTGTCGCCGGGCAGGCACGGGGCAGGGGATGGCGAGCTGAAGACCATCGAGGGTTCGATGCTGTCGTTGACCTCGGAGGATGGTCAATCCCGCGTCAACGGGGCGGCGGTCCTTGCGCCGGAGATCGATTGCCTCGACGGCCTGATCCACGCGGTGGATCAGGTGCTGATCCCGTCCTCATTGCCGGGAAATTGATTTCGGCGGCCGATAGCCGATGGGCTGGGGAAGAGAGTGAAGTGATCTGAAATCGGCTTCGAGCCCTGCATCGCTTTGCTCGTCAGCGACTTTCGAGGTCGTGGGCAATCAGCTCATTGCTGGCATGGACAAGCGTCTTCCTGTGGTCGATCCGGTGGTTGCGCTCGCCCGAGTGACCTCGCAAGCTCCAGTTTCCCCAATGAAATTCCGCGCCGTCCCACGAATCTTCCTGGCCATATGGGCCGCCCTCCTTTCCGTTGTGCCCATCGGACTGGCTGCCGAGCGCCCCGCCCGACCCAACGTCGTCCTCATTCTCACCGACGACCTCGGCTGGCAGGACGTCGGTTGCTACGACGTCGATGAGCCTTGTCCCTATGAAACTCCGAACATCGATGCACTCAGCAAGCGCGGCATCCAGTTTTGGCAGGGCTATTCCCCAGCACCCACCTGTGCACCCAGCCGAGTAGCGATCCTCTCGGGAAAGCATCCTGCACGGGCCCAGAAAACCCACGTCGTCGGCGGGGCACCTCCCTTCGCGAGCAACCCGAACCATCGTATCCTGGCTCCTTGGTATCGAGGGGGCATGCCCACTTCGGAAGTGACCATCGCCGCAGCTCTTCGCTCCAGCGGCTACGTCACTGGCGCCATCGGCAAGTGGCACGTCGCCATCGATCACCACGCGTTTCCGCAACCGACCGATCTCGGATTCGACGTCTCCAAAATGAATCGTGGAGCCACCCAGAAGACGAAGGACCGTACCTCCGTCTTCTCCACGACCGACCCTGACGATCCCTACCGGCTCGACGAGAACGGGTTCCCCCGTCACCAAAACACCATCGACGCGATCCAGTTCATCGAGGACGCCAAAGCTAGGCCGTTCTTCCTCTACCACGCCAACTGGCTGGTCCATGCCCCGATCCACACCCGGAGCAGAGCGCTCCTCGAAAAGTACTGCGAGAAGATGGGCGTACCCTTTCCCACGGACCCCGAAGGCTGGGAAATCCGCGGGCAGAAGAATCCTTACTACGGGGCCATGGTCGAAGCCCTCGACTACTACACCGGACAAATCATCGCCACCCTCGACGAGACCGACGACCCGCGTTGGCCCGGACACAAGCTCTCGGAAAACACCTACCTGATCTTCACCTCCGACAACGGCGGGATGCTCGGCAGCGCCGGAGAAATCTACACCTCCAACGCCCCGCTCGATGGTGGCAAGATCAATGCCCGCGAAGGCGGCGTGAGAGTGCCCCTGCTCATCGTCGGGCCAGACATTCCTCAGGGAAAGGAGTCGGATGCCATGGTCAACGGCCTCGACTTCTATCCCACGATTCTCTCATGGACCGGCACGCCCCAACCCGAGACGCAACGACTCGACGGCCTCAATCTCACTCCTTTTCTACGTTCGCCCGACTTGGATCCCAAGCAGATCCGCGACCGGGACGGCCACGTCCGTGACACCATGACCTGGCACTTTCCCCACAGCAAATACCAGAGCACGATTCGCCGCGGCGGGTACAAATTGATCCGCCGATGGGAACCCTATCTTCTTGGAGAAGAGGGAGCCTTGGAACTTTTCCAGCTCTACGACGGCTCCGGCCAAAGGGCCGACATCGAGGAGGCGAAAAGCCTCACTGGTCAGCTCCCCGAACTCGCGCAAGAACTCGACGCCCTCCTCGGGGAGCGCCTCGACGAGATGGACGCGAGTGAGCCGTTGCTCAACCCCGCCCACCGCTCCAGGCCCGCAGGATGGGATCAAGTCCCCATCCCCGAGAAAGCCTCGGTCACAGACGGCATCGCCGTGCTCACCTATCAGTCAAAGGGAAGCCCAGTCGCCAAAGCCCATCTCCTGTACACGCGCAACGGAGGGGAGCAGTACGAAGAATGGGATCGTGCAGAGGCCGAGATCCGTGTCGTCGAAGACGGCCGAGGCAAGATCCGCGCCAAGATCCCCGAGGGCGTCACTCACTACGTCTTCAACCTCATCGACGAGAATCATTTCCTCGTCAGCTACCCCGACCTCTCGAAAAAGGCAAAGGGCCGAGAGTTCATCTCCGAGGATGCCATCAAAGTCGCGCAGTAGGGAGTAGTGCCTTAGTAGGATCCGGGGTCGCGATGGGGACTCCGCTTTCAGGTCCACGGCTTGCAAATTGACATGCGACGCTCTTTTGGCTTAGCATGTCATGTTCTCGTTCAACCGCCTCTTCTCATGGCTGACAACCAAACTATTTACACCTCCGAGATGGAGACCTTCTACGCTGAGGTTGAAAATCTCCTCAGGTCGCATGCATCCTCCGACTATGTGGTGATCGCTGGGAACAAGGTCTGTGGTGTTTTCCAAGACTACGGCACGGCTCTCCGTGCTGGGTATGCGGAAGAAGCGCCAGACAACAAATTCCTGGTTAAGCAGCTTGGCTCGGTCGAAGAGGTCCATTGCTTGGTTTCGCCGCTTCGCTAGCTGCTGTTTTCGGGGTCATGGACATTCAGCGCATTGCTGGCTTGGGGAACATGCCTCTTCTCTTGGTGGATGCCGTGGTTGCGGTAGATCAAGTAACCAAGGAATGTGTTTACCAGAAAAAGATGGAGCTGCCACCCAGACCGGTCGCGGTCCAAGGATTGATCGATACGGGCGCATCGATTTCAGTGATTTCGAAGTCTCTGGTGAGCCGACTTCGGCTTGTCAGTCGTGGTGACTGCAAGGTCACAGGCTTTGACCGCACCGGCGATACACCCGAAAGATTCCTCAACTACCCAGTTTCGATTCAGTTGTTTGATGAATCAGGTGAAGTCCTTTTGGAAAAATCCGAGATGCAGGTCATCTCGTCAAGTCTGCCCGAACGCGGCTACGAACTCCTTATCGGATGCGACCTGCTCGAAGCTTTTCAACTCGAGATCAACTTTCCAGTCGGGACGTTCAGCCTCAGACCTGCTCGATAGAGAGACAGCTATTACATCGTCCTCCACAGGGTCAGATCTGGGCCAGCTACGGAGCCTCTACTCGAAACTCTGAACCTGAATTTTGGACACCGTCTAAACCTACCGTTTTTAAACGGTAGTCGTTTAGTGGTCTGTACATGCCGCTTGCTGTGAGTTTCGAGGCCCATATCGGTTTCAGTAGCAGGATGTGTTGCCTCAGGAAGAACCGGACGAAACCGTAGCATGAGCTAAGGTGGCGGGGTCGCCATCGACCATGACCAGGAGAACTCGGCGCCATTTCAGCGCCCAAGACAAAATCCGCATTCTTCGCCTCCACCTGCTGGAGGACAAGCCCCTCAGCGAACTCTGCGAGGCCGAGAAAATCACGCCCACGTTGTTCTACTCGTGGCAGAAGCGCCTGTTCGAGGACGGCTCCTCCGCCTTCGAGAAGAAGCCGCCGAAGACTGATGCCCGCGACCGGCGCATCGCCGAACTGGAGAGCGACCTCGGTCGCAAGGTGTCGGTCATCGGCGAACTTGCCCAGGAACTCGTTGAGGCAAAAAAGCCACTTGGGGGATCGTGAGCAGGAAGTGGGTTGAGCCCGACACGAGGGACGACGTCGTCTCGACCGTCGAGGATCTCCACACCCGCTGTGCGATCTCCCGGACCCAGATTCTGGGGTGGGCCTCGGTGCGCCGCTCTGTCTACTACGACTGGCGCGACCGGCAGGGCCTCGGCAACCGGCCCGGCGGCGTGGTCCTGCGCTCCGACCGGATCACTGAGAAGGAACGCGAGACCGTGCTCGACTACGCCCGAAGCCGGCCCGGCGAGGGATACCGCCGTCTAGCCTACCTGATGATCGACGCGGACCTCGCCGCCCTCTCCCCAGCCAGCGTTTACCGTATTCTCAAGGCTGGGGAACTGTTGGGGCGCACCCCGCGCCCGTCGGCCAAGGGAACCGGCTTCAAACAACCCAAATCTGCTCACAGCCACTGGCACGTCGACTTCACCTACCTCAATCTCTCGGGCACCTTCCACTTCCTCTGCGCGATTCTCGACGGCTGGAGTCGCGCCGTGGTCGCCTGGGAGATCGCGCCAACCATGACCGCCGGAGACGCCGAGATCGTGCTCCAGAAGGCGCGGGAAGCGTATCCCGACGCCCGGCCGAGGGTCATCTCCGACAACGGACGCCAGTTCGTAGGACGCGAGTTCACAACCTTGCTCAGCATCGCGGGCTTCTCGCAGGTCACCACCTCGCCGTACTACCCGCAGTCCAACGGTAAGATCGAGAGGTTCAACGGGAGCCTCAAAAACGAGTGCATCTACCCTACCACACCGCTAACGCTGGAGGACGCCCGCGGGGTCGTCGGCGAGTACGTCGATCACTACAACCACACCCGACTCCACTCCGCCACCGGCTACGTCGCTCCCACCGACATGCTCGCGGGAAAACAGCAGAAGATCCACAAGGCGCGCGACCAGAAGCTTGCAAAGGCTCGAATCGCGCGCATCAAACACAACAAGAAACAAACACCAGAGACCTCATCCTCCTTAGCCGCCTAGCCGCCGATGTCCGGAGACGACTGAACCAGCACAGTCACGCTCCACCTTTAAAGTTGCTCGACCGACGAACCATGCCGTGAACTTCGAGGCCGGCATCGACGAGGCTTTCG
>ENA-ORXT01004408-ORXT01004408.1-marine-metagenome-genome-assembly--contig:-NODE-4408-length-14570-cov-27.011523_pt1 | contig 14570 bp, 14 predicted proteins | sample MGYA00237868_ERZ511482 | MGnify/ENA metagenome assembly ERZ511482 | reverse complement strand
TAAAAAGCCTCGCCGAACCTATGGGTTCGCCTACGTTTTTTGCCTTGATCCATTTTGAACAATTCTAAATCCTTTTCAGTCATCTAAAAATAGAAATGGTATTACACAGGCTATTAAGGGTAAAAAAAGTAAGCTACATTACCACGAACAGAAGGTTCGGAATAAATTTAAAACCTAAATTAAATAGAATTTATGCAGCGAAAATATATGGACACTGGAGGCGTCAGATATATTAGCCCTATACAACGTGCGGGTATACAGAAGAAGCCCTGGTGCTAATTTGGCGGAATTTCAGGATGAAAATTGTGACAAATTACAAACGAAGCACAGCCATAGGAGGTGTTAAGACATAGCGAGAAAGCCGCACCAGGGATAGTAGTGGTATAACGAGTGCTAGAGATCCATATAGAACAAGGCGTATCGACGGCTGACGTAGGAAGACTAGAGACAACTATGTTCTATGGACCTCCAGGGCTCAGTTGTAGGAACGAATAGCCCGATCCGCAGGAGGTGCCCTAGAAAAGATTTCCATAGATCCTCTCTTTATAAAAACTGCTCTCTTTTAGATCAAAATCAACAGGCGAGCCTATCATTCGCTTCACTCATCGATAATTTCACGATTGACATAGAAAATTTTATTATTATTAAGAAGATTATCTTAACCTTGAGCAAAATTCTCGCATCACTATGAGCATACTCTCACTGAATAATGTTGTCAAGCAGTACAAAGATCACTTGGCTGTAAACCACATAAGTTTTGACGTCCCTAAGGGAAGCATCTTTGGATTACTAGGCCCTAACGGCGCAGGGAAGACCTCCCTCATCAGGATTATCACCATGATAACCGGTGCGGACGAAGGCACCGTCATGATGGATGGCGAAAAAATGAAGATAGAGGATCAGCACCATATCGGATATCTTCCTGAAGAGCGGGGTCTCTACAAAAAAATGAAAGTAGGTGAACAACTTCTATATCTTGCACAATTGCGTGGTATGGAAAAAAAACACGCACGAGATACCATCATCCAATGGCTAGAAAAATTTAACGCCATAGACTGGTGGAACAAAAAGGTAGATGAACTTTCTAAAGGTATGCAGCAGAAAATACAGTTTGTCGCGACAGTTGTCCATAGTCCTAAGTTACTTATTCTAGATGAACCCTTTACAGGACTAGATCCACTGAATACTAATCTTATCAAAGAAGAAATCTACCGTATGAACAGGGAAGGCGTCAGCATAATTTTCTCTACACATAGGATGGAACAGGTAGAAGAAATATGCGAAGATATCGTACTTGTAAATAATGGACAGGTAATCCTGGAAGGAAAGGTCGCCGATGTTAAAAATGCTTATAAAGAAAATAAGTATAGACTAGAGTTCGATGGTGTGCTACCTAAGAAAATCCATAATGAGGGATTCCAGATCATCACGGATAGTGACAAAGAACTGATTGTGCAACTAGATCCTGGCCAAGATTCTAACGTCTTGCTGAAGTCGGTTATAGAAAGTGGATATCACCTGAAATCATTCAATGAGATTTTACCGTCTCTCAACGAAATTTTTATTAGAAAAGTAGAAAACACCAACATATGAATAAGCTGTGGTTAGTCATTCAGAGAGAATATATGATCAGGGTTAAGAAAAAATCCTTTATACTTCTTACTCTATTAATACCGGTAGGCATGGGCCTTCTTATGGGACTTTCTGGTTATATGGCATCTAAGAGTTTCGATGTAACAGAAAATATTCTAGTAGTAGATGACTCTGGTATTTTTGAGCAAGGAGATTATAGTTCTGAAAATGTAAGCTATACATTTACTAAAGAAGCTATCCCCGCTCTTAAGGAAACTTATAAGGAAAAAGGGTATGACTTATTGCTGCATATCCCAGCCTTTAGTAATCTTAACTCGGAGACACATCAGATCAAGTATTACTCTGAAGAGAAGCTCGGGATAGCTACGATTAAAGTTGTAGAAGATAAAGTGGGTAAGGTCTTCAAAGATTACAAAATCGACAAATCGGATATCGATCGTTCTATCTACGATTCGTTTTCTACAGATATAGAAATGGAAAATGGACTCGTCACAGATGGTGGAGAAGATGCTGCGGATCAGTCAGGAAAGCTCTCTATTATCATAGGAACAACCATCGGAGCCGTCATGGGTTTCTTCATGTACATTGTGATATTTGCCTATGGTGGCATGGTTATGAGATCTGTAATGGAAGAAAAGATAAACAGAATAGTAGAGGTTATGATCTCTTCGCTTAAGCCTTTTCAGATGATGCTCGGTAAGATTATAGGTGTAGGTCTAGTGGGACTTACACAGGTAGCGATATGGATTTTATTAGTTATATTGATCACATTAGGGATGCAGTTTTTCTTTGGTGTAGGTTCTGATCCTAGTGCTATAGCGGGCGTGATGACGGAGGCCGGTGGCGGAGATGCACAAGCTGCCATGGCATCTAATGAGGTCGGTGATATCATAAGAGAATTCAAAGCCATCAACTGGCTGCTCATCATACCGTCGTTTATTGTATTTTTCTTAGGCGGTTACTTTATCTATTCTTCACTTTTTGCAGCTATAGGTTCTGCCATAGGAGATGATATGGGAGAAGCTAATCAGCTTATGTTGCCTATTATGCTTCCAGTGATCTTAGCCTTTATGATGTTACAGGGAGTCATCGCTAATCCTAATAGTAATATGGCATTATTTGGATCTATGTTTCCATTATTTTCTCCTATAATTATGCCTGCGAGATTAGCCTTTAATCCACCTTTATGGCAGGTAGGTCTGAGTATGGTTATTTTGATTATCTCTAGTCTGTTTTTCGTTTGGCTTGCTGCTAGGATCTACAGGGTAGGTATCCTTATGTATGGGAAAAAAATATCGTTTAAGGAACTGAGCAAGTGGTTGTTTTATAAGGCTTAATATTTTGTAAAATAAATTAGAGCAAGTACGTGGGGACGATAGCGATAAAACTGAAAAAGAATGCAGAGAAACATGTAAAACAAGGTCACCCTTGGATTTTCGAAAGTGCTATTGTAAAACAGAATAAAGATGGCAAGGCCGGGGATATAGTTATCATCTTTGATCAGAAAGATAATAAGTTTCTTGCCTTAGGCTTATACGATCCTTATTCTATGATCCGTGTAAAGGTTCTAAGTGTACGCCAGTCTATCCAGATCAATAATGAATGGTTCCGAAACATCATCGCTGAAGCCAAAATAAAAAGAAAAGATCTACTTTCTAAAGATATAGATGGCTACAGATTACTCCATGGAGAAAATGACGGTGTGCCAGGGCTCATAGCTGATGTATATGGCAAATACGTTGTTGTAAAATATTACTCTTGTATCTGGAAACCCTACCAGCATATCTTAGAACAGGTAATACTAGAAGCAGCCGGTGCAGAATGCTTAGTGAGTCGGACAAGCCGAGCTATCCAACAAAATCCAGCAATAGATCTTGTAGATGGAGCTGTAAAAATCGGTGTTCTAGAAAATGAGGAGATAACTTTTAGAGAACACGGTTTGCGCTTTCACGCTAATCTTATCAAGGGACATAAGACAGGTTATTTTCTAGACCAAAGACATAATAGGCACAAAGTATCGCAACTTTCTCAGGGTAAAAAAGTATTAGATGTTTTCGCTTATGCTGGGGGGTTCTCTGTTCATGCCCTAGCTGGTGGCGCATCGGAAGTGACGAGTATAGATATCAGTAAACAAGCCCTCGCAATAGCTGCCAAGAATGCATCACTCAATTTTGATGATACTACAAACCATCAGCTGATGGCAGTCGATGCTTATAAGGGTCTAGATGAGTTATATGCAGCGAACAGAAAATTTGACATTGTAATCGTAGATCCCCCTTCCTTTGCGAAGCAAGCTTCTGAAGTAGAAACGGCTATCTACAGTTATAAGAGACTTGTGAGAAGTGCTGTACGTCTCGTGAGTGATGATGGGATTTTAGTGATGGCATCATGCTCATCTAGAATAGATAGTTTTACTTTTTTCGAGTTTGTGGAAGATGCTTTATTAGATACCGACAGAAATTTCCGACTACTAGAAAAAACGTTTCATGATAGTGACCATCCTATAAGTTTTCCCGAGGGCGCTTATCTGAAATGTGGGTATTACAAAATATTTTCTTGAACTATAAATCAGCATAATAGATTAAAATCCATTGCTCTACAAGCATAACCAAATACAATATGAATAGGAAATTTCTCAACTATTAATATTCCAAATCCGAATAATAAAAAGCAATGGGTTAAAACACCCCTTAGAGGAGACATGCTCTAATCCAAAGTGGTTTTAACTCCTTGTTTGCAATAAGTAAAGATCACATTCTATATCCTGCAATCCCCATCGATAAGCCTCAACAGCAGTATCACTTTATCTATTTTTCTTGACAACTAGTGTGCCAGCCATAATATCGTGCAGAGCTTGTTTTTTTTCTGTAAAAGCCGCCATTATATATCCAATATATAGGATCAGACCAGAAATAATCTTACCAAAATATCTACCTGTTGCTTTACCAAAACTAAGCCTGTCCCCATTCATATCTGTGACAATAATACTGGTTGCCATTTTTCCTAGTGTAGCTTGCTTACTACTAGACTCCATTAATGCGAAATAGAGCCACTGTATTATAATAACACCTATAATAGCTCCCATCATAAATCCACCTACAGCTCCCAACATTGCAGGAGAGGCCGTTTCAGGATCTAAAGCATCTAATCCATCTAATCCTGCTGCGGTTCCAATACCTACTAGTGCCAATAAAGCCATTAGTGCATAGAATGCAATAGAAATTACTACACCATCTATAAGAAATGCTGCCACTCTCAAGAAAAAACCTGCGAATTCGTTAGACTTTTCTAAACTTATGTAATCTTGTTCCATTGTTGTTTTGTTTTGTTTGAATTAATATACGAAACAAATTACAAACTTCAGAATAGATCCTAGAAAACAAATTAGCAAAAGATAACTTACAGCGTATTATGCCTCATAGGTGATCTCCACACCTGCCCCTTCGGGATGCGCCTGACAAGTCAAAATATACCCATCTTCTATCTCGTCATCATCGAGTGCGTGACATACATCCATATTAACTTTCCCATTATTGACCTTAGCAACACAGGTAGAACACGCTCCACTTGTGCATGAAAAAGGTGCATCGACACCATCAGCAATTAGCGCCTCAAGAATCGTTTGGTCAGCAGGAACGACTACACTGAATACTTTTCCTTCTAGGTTTACTTTTACAGCACCAGAGGTAGCATTGGCAGTGTCTGTATTATCTCCATCCGCTGCTGTGAAGTATTCTCTTTTGATCTGATCTTCATTATATCCTTTGGATAAGAGAATCTCCGAGGTCTTATCGATCATATTACCAGGACCACAGATATAGAAAGTATTATTTCCTGTCTTAGAAGGATATTCGTTCAGTAATTCTGTTATGCTACCACTGTCGATCCTTCCTGTAAGTCCTTTCCAGTTAGATGTAGACTTACCGAATAAGCCTTTCAGTCCAGAGGCTTTTTCCTTTTTGGGTTGACTAAGGATATTCATCTTGTGGAATTGTCCTTGATATTTTTCAGCAAGCTGGTCTAACTCCTCTTTAAAGATTATAGATTCCGCATTTTTATTACCGTACAATAGGTAGGCGCAACTTTTGGGTTCCTCCTCTAACAGGGTCTTAATCATAGAAATGATCGGTGTAATCCCACTTCCTGCACAGAAAAAGTAATGATCTCTTTTATAATCTGGACTTGTCTTTACCACAAATCTACCTTCTGGCGCCATCAGTTCTATAGTTTCTATAGACGCTGCGTTATCATTAAGATAGTTAGAAACTCTGCCTCCCTCTATTCTTTTGACATTTACACCTAGCTTGTTTTCTACAGGACTTGTACATATAGAGTAAGGTCTGCGCAGTTCCTCACCATTAACGGTAAGTTTCATAGTAAGATACTGACCAGAAGTATATTTAAAAGTATCTTGCAAATCAGAGGGCACGTCGAAGTAGATACTTACTGCATCTTCGGTCTCTTTTTTTATCTTTTCGATCTTTAACGGATGAAAATTATGGCTCATATCTAATTAAAATCTAATTTTGGACACTGATTCCATATAGTGAAGCGTAATACGAATATTCGTTATACTATACGCAATGGTATAAGTCTAATAAACTGCAATATTACCAAAAGAGTTTTTGGATATCTACGTTTTATGGACATGATTCAAAATTTATTAAAAATATAGCATTGAAGAAATTATCTATTATTATTCCAGCCTATAACGAGGAAAGAACAATAAGGAATATTCTTACTAAACTGCACGAAGTACAGCTAGATGGAGACGTGGAGAAAGAATACATCGTAGTTAACGATGCTTCCTCAGATAATACAGAAGGAGAATATCAGCAATTTGTCAATGATTTTCCTAGAATAGATATACATTATTATAAGCACGAAAAAAATAAAGGAAAAGGAGCTGCGCTCCATACTGGTATCGCTCAAGCAACAGGTGACTATGTTATCATACAAGATGCAGATCTAGAATATGATCCTAGGGAGTTCAACATATTATTACAACCCATACTAGAAGGATTTGCAGATGTGGTCTATGGCTCAAGATTTATAGGCGGCAAGCCCCACAGAATATTATTCTTCTGGCATAGTATAGGAAACAAATGGCTTACATCCCTATCCAATATGTTTACCAATCTGAACCTTACAGATATGGAAACCTGCTACAAAATGTGGAATAGAGAAATTATACAGTCGGTCCAGCTATATGAAAACAGGTTTGGTTTCGAACCAGAAGTGACTGCAAAGGTTTCTAGAATAGAGAACATAAGAATATATGAGGTAGGAATATCTTATTATGGAAGAACCTATGAAGAAGGTAAAAAAATAAGTTGGAAAGATGGATTTCGCGCCATCTATTGTATTTTGAAATATAATATATGGTCTAAATAATGCAGCTACTCAATCTAGAAAATATAAGCAAGTCCTACGGAGAAAAAGTCCTCTTCAAGGATATCAATCTATCTGTTTCGCAAGGTCAAAAAATTGCCTTACTTGCAAGAAATGGATCAGGCAAGTCTACCCTACTCCGGATTATTGCAGGAGAAGAGGCTCCCGAAGGAGAAAATGCTAAAATATATCTAGCTAAAGATGTAAAAATAAGTGTGCTGAAGCAAGAACCAGATTTTCTACCTGAAGAAAGTATCCATGAAGTCATCTACAATACCGATAACGAAAAAATAAAAACTTTCCACGCATACACACAGGCACAAGAATCTAACAATGCAGCAGATGTAGATAAACTCAGCATCAGAATGGATGAACTGCAGGCATGGGATACGCAATCCATCATAGAGGAAACCTTAGCGAAACTCAATATCGTAAATCACACCAAGCTTGTCTCACAACTTTCTGGAGGACAGGTGAAAAGGCTGGCTATAGCAAGAATGATTCTGGAGCAACCTGATTTCCTTATCCTGGATGAGCCAACTAACCATCTGGATATAGAAATGATAGAATGGCTAGAAACTTACCTACAACAAAATAGCATTACCCTCTTTATGGTTACCCATGATCGGTACTTCCTCGATAGGATATGCAATGAAATTATAGAACTAGATCGTGGTGTTCTGCATACTTACAGGGGCAACTATTCTGATTATCTAGAAAAGAAAGCGCTCCGTACAGCTAATGAATCTAGCAATCTAGATAAGATGAAAAAACTCTATAACAAAGAGTTACAGTGGATAAGACGACAGCCCAAAGCTAGAGGAACTAAAGCTAAATCTAGGGTAGATGATTTTGACAGAATAAGTGATGCTAGCAGTGTCAATCTAGATGAAGAGCAGATTACATTAGATATCAAAAGTTCTAGATTGGGTTCCAAGATTCTAGAAGCACATGCTATATCTAAGTCATATGGTGATGTGAAAATTGTAGAAACTTTTTCTTATAAATTCAGAAAAGGAGAACGCCTAGGTATCGTAGGGCCTAACGGGGCAGGAAAATCTACCTTCCTCAATCTACTGACACAGGAGATCAGACCAGATGCAGGAAAGATTGTAGTGGGAGACACCATCGAATTCGGTTACTATACCCAGGATGGACTCAACTTAGATAACGACAAAAGGGTCCTAGATGTCATCAGAGATATTGCGGAATATATCCCACTAGACAAGGGGAAAAAAATTACGGCAGAAAGTTTGCTAGAACGATTCCTTTTTTCTAGAGCACAGCAGCAGGTATATATCTCTCAGTTAAGTGGTGGTGAAAAAAGAAGATTATATCTACTCACCATCCTGATGAAGAATCCTAACTTTCTAATTCTGGATGAGCCGACAAATGATTTAGATATCCTTACGCTAAATATATTAGAAGAATACTTACTCCAATTCCCAGGCTGCCTACTCATCGTTAGTCATGATCGATATTTTCTGAATAAGATGGTAGAACATTTGTTCATTCTAGAAGGCAATGGAAATATAAAAGATTACAACGGAAAATACTCAGCATATAGAGCCTCTAAAAAAGATCAACCAAGAGAAATTTCTGAAGAAACTAAGACGGTAGAGAAACAATCCACCGTAGATCACAAAGAGCGCAAAAGAATCAAAAATCAGATCCGAAAATTAGAAAGAGATATAGAAAAAGCAGAGACTAGAAAGAAGGCTATCAATCAAGCTTTCTTAGATCCTGCAAACTTAGATACAGATAAGATTACAGCATTATCACAAGAGCTAGGAAAGCTAGATCAGTCCATCAGTCAGATGGAGGAGGAGTGGATGGAACTGAATGAGGAGTAATTATCTGAATCATGGATGAGACGGATTATGAGGTTAGATGGATTACGAACTTCTTTCACTGTACTGTTTAATGGGATACAGGGGTGGAATAAAGCACCTTACTAACCCTCCATACCTTATACCTTTACAATAATACAAGTACTATTATCTTTAGAATTCTCTATGCAACTTTGTTTTAGATTTAAAAACGCTTCTTCTAAGTTAGGTTGTTTTAAGAGTAAAAGAATGTCATCATTAGATGCACTTTCTGTAACACCATCAGAACAAAGTAAGAAAACGGAACCCTCTCTAATATTTTCTATTTTTTCCACTGTTGGTACTTCGTTATAAGCTTCCTTATTTAGAGTAGAACTAAGGGCCCTTGTAATTCTATTTTTCATGGGATGTTTACTCATCTCTTCTTCGGTTTTTATTACTCCGAGATCAAATAGCTCTTGAACTAATGAGTGATCTTTAGTGCAAGATAATTTGTCTGTATAAGGATCATAATGATATATTCTACTATCTCCTACATGGGCTACAATCGCATTGTTATCGCTAAGATGGAGTAAAGCAATAGTCGTTGCCATATTGGCCATAACATGGTTGTCTATTGCCATTTCTTTTAACCTCTTTGCAGATTTTTCTATTGCTGATGTAACATCCGCTATGCCTATATTTTCAATACTATTTAGTTGACCACCGATATAATTAGTCACCGTATTACTGGCAACATTTCCTTTATTGGCGCCACCTACTCCATCGCATATAATAAATAGATTTTCGTTTGTGGAAACAAACCAGGTGTCTTCTTGATATTCTCTTTTACCCTTTAGATGAAAATGAAGTATTTGTTTTTTTACTTTGGACATTGTCATATCATTTCGAATTTTAAATATGTCTTTCCTAATTGAATAATATCACCATGATTTAGATAGATTTTTTCATCTGGAGATAATTCTTTATTATTTATATAAATACCATTTTTACTTTCCCAATCACAAATTATATATTCCATAATCTCTCTCTTTATCGAATAATTGCCTAGGATCTTACAGTGTTTTCTTGATAAGGTCTTATCTTCTTCTGGTAGTGTTATGTCAGTCTTAATCTTATCACTTGCTCGTCCTATCTTGGTTTCACCAAGTGCTAAAATGTAGTTTTCTGTAGGTTCTTTATTTGAATTCAATAAGTTCAAATATCCTTTTTTGCCGATCAATGAGTTTTTTGATATCACATCTGTGTAAATACTAGTTTGCAGAATTACTTTATGTATGACTTTATTGCCACACTTGCAGGTATAACTAACATCCTGATTTTCGAATTTTTCAGGATTGTTAAGTACTTTCTCTTTTTTGCATCTAGAACAAGTAATCAAATAGCTCATAATTGAATAATTTCATGTCTTAAGTTACATTGAAAACACTCTTGCAGAATCTGAAATTCAGCAAACCTTACAGAACACTTTCTATAAGATTTGCTGAAGTAAAATTTTTGATTTAAAAATCCCATTCACCACCATTCATTGGTTCTTCTAAAGTACCAAGTTCTAGATCTGGTGCTTCACTTGATGGATCTACTAAATCTCCCTCTTCAAAATACTCTTCAAGATAAGTTTCTACCTCACTTGGGTCACTTAGATCATCTTCTTCTAGTTCTACAACATTTACTGCTTCAGTTGGATCAGTTAAGTCACCTTCTTCTAGCTCCACAGTATTTTCACCCTCACTTGGATCACTAATGTCACCTTCTCCTAATTCTACAACATTACCTGTATTACTCGAATCGTTCAACTGAGGTTGAGATATATCTTCACTAGCTAGATTAACTACTATTTCTTCTGCTTCAGGTATATCATCTTCAAAATTAAAACCACCTTCTGACATATCTATAAATTCACTTTCAAAATCTGAGAAGGAATCATCAGAATTGATCTCTTCCGCACTTTCAGCAAGGTTTACCGGATCAGACTCTGGTATGGATACATCGGGATTATTTGCTAATATTATTTCATCTATAAGTCCATCGCTATCGTTATCTATTAAAGTGATTTCTGGTTCGCTATCATGATCTATACTTATTTTCGTTACTTGATCATTATGAGATATATGATTAATATCTCCGTTTACTTGATTCTGAAAATCAGCAAAATAATCTTCTTTTTGAGGAGCAGCCATCTCATTCCACTCTTCTTTATAATAGGTATTATAAAGTGATCCCTTATACTCAAAAATTCCCCCAGGACCTAACTGTTCTCTACTATGTGCGAATGCCTCAGAAAAGCTATGAGAAGCATCTACAGAAAGCATAGCTGACTCCATCGGGATTTCTACAAAATCAGTACTTTCAGTTGCTGCATCAGAGAGCTCTGCAGTCTCTGATGGTTCATAAGTATCTATACTCTTAGCTGAGATAAATCCGATAGCGCCACCTGTTCCAAAAAGTGCAGCCATCATTAGTTTAGGGTTTTTTAAAAGTGAGATGGTTTTCTCATTATTTATTGGGATTCTAATTTTATTCGTTTCTAAAGTTTTCATAACTATTTTTTTAATTGATTATAACTCAAAGTTAATTCGTAATGAGCCACAATCTCATAATTGTGTATGAACAGACTGATTTATTGTATGAACTGGTTTAATTAGCTTTTTGGTTAAATTTTGCATTGCATTTGCTGTTTTTACACTCAGTTTTGTTTCGCCAATATGCAATATTGTCTTGAATGAATTTACATCTACATTTTGGGCATACTAGCTTGTCTTCGTATTCAAGGATAAGAAGACTTAAGAGCTCAGATTTTTTACCTTGGGAATTACTTAACAAAAAGCTTATGATAGAAATTAATGCTAAACCAATAAGTAATAAATTTCGGAGTGTTTCCAATGAAATTTTTTCAACAGATAGGAAGATAATCCATAGAATAAATATAAGTATTATAGCTAAAAAAATAAATGTCAATACTTTTCTGATTAGGTTAGAATCATTTAATTTATCTTTTTTCTTTTGGTACGCTCCAAAGATGACTAGCATTTCATTGTATTCTGCTGTAAAATCAGTTTTAGTTGCTAGGTTTTTTTTCTCTAAAAGATCTATAATTTCACCTGTATTTATTTCTGTATTTCCCAGTTTTACCTTGTCTGATCTTTTTAGATCACAACTGGATATTCTTCTAGCATTTACGAATGTTCCATTCGTAGAGTCAGTATCTACTATTAGATAGCTTTCCTTTGATTGGTAGATCAATTCTGCATGAGTTCTGCTTACAGAGTCACTATTAACGGTATAATCGCAAGATTCATTTCTTCCTAGTGTAATTTTCATGAAAGTAGTTCTTTCTTTATTTTAGCTTCCATATTTTTAGATATGGTTAATGTATAATCGCTATTATAAAATTCTATAAGTTTGTTCCCTACTTTTTTTACGTTCCTAAGATTAATAATTAGGGATCTGCCAAATCTAATTAAATTCGGATCCCTGTCACAGAGCACCATGTATTTACCAAGCTGTTTTGTCTCAGTGATCGATTTGTTACCTTTTAATCTTATTTTAGTATAACCACCTTGTGCTATAAAGCAATTGATACTATCAAAGGGAAGTCGGATAATTCCATTTCGGGTTTTTATAATGTATTCTCTATCTGAACCACCTTTTTTTAGTACATATTTATTGTAGCTCGTCTTTAAATCCAAAGATTTTAAACTAGAAATTTCATCAAAATGAAAAATTTGAAGCTTCCAAGCATAAAATGCGTCCTGTATGTTTGAATACAAACAAATGTCTATTTTAGGATACATAATACGTAAATTTTTAAGCCTTATTTTATCTTGTTCCTCTAGTTGATCTACGAAATATAAGAGTAAAAATTCATCACCTATTTTAGTTAATACTTTCCCTATTTGATCATAAATAGTGGCAAAGTAAAAAGTATGTTCTCTTGTATAGGAGAATTTGTATTGTGCAAAATGATCCTTAAGAGAATCAGCATTTTTGTAAAAGACGATATGATCCAAAATTATTTCTTTTTACTAATGATATAATTATTCTGATAGTTTCCCATAAGTGTAGGGCACTGATTTTTAGATGTTTTTCCTTTCATATAAAGATAAACATTATCTCTAGTATAGTAATATAATTCCTCTATCGATATCTTATTATCTCTATTGTAGTCGCTGGATCCATTTAAGCCCTTACAAAGAAAATAAGTGAATAGCCCATGACCTAGATGTGGAGTTTCATAACTTGACTGATCTAGTCTACTAGACATGATAACTATTGTATTTTTATTGGAGTATTTTTTCTTCCTATTATTACTAAAGTACTGTTCCAGTTGCTTGACGTCTTCTTCTGAATGAAGGAATAGACTCCCAGAATAACAAGTATCTAATATGATGATCTTATCTCTACACTTAGTATTACGTAAATAAGATCGTAGGTCTTTATAAGAAAAGGTGTCGTTATCATTGTAATCATAGGTATGTAGTCCACCGAAGTATCCATGTCCGGAATAGTAGATAACAAGCTGATCACTTGCTACAAGGATTCTAGATAGATGGGAAAGTACAATTGCGATATTATCTGAAGTTGCGTTTTCATTGAATAGGTAGAAGATATCTTCTTCTGATATAGGGCCTAATCTATGGGATAACAAGGTTAACCCCATAAGTGCAGCATCAGAATTCGCATAAGCTATATCGGGATGGTTTTTATAGTCTCCCACACTGATAAGTACTGCATAGTTTTTGGCGCTTAGCTCACTAGAGTTTACTAGAAACATTATTAGCAATAGGGGTGTAAGAACTTTATAAAGAGATAGCATGCTTTTGTTTTTATCGTTTGATTATCGGTCTACAGTATTTACTTCATCAGGATAGACAAACAATGTTTGACCTATTTTTTTATTGGCATCTGATTGAGCATAAGGCTTGTATTGCATATAGTTATAAGATGCCCAGCTTTGGTCTTTTATGATAGCATCAGTGATAGTCACTTTGTATCGATCGCCCAACTTGGATTCTACTATACCATAAAAGTCTACGTGGAAAGAGACTTTAAGCATAGCTCCCATTAGGTTGCCAAAGAAGCTACCATCTCCAGTATTATAGGAGTAGGTTTCTGACAAATGGATCATTTCACCTATGTTTAACGATGTTCTTTTAGTGACTTCTTCTTCGGCTGGGTTTGTATCAGTGCTTTGCTCCGCATTACTATTATTAGCTTCTTCTACTTTTGTTTCTGAGTCAAGACTTGACTTATTTGCATCTTTTTTGGATATGAGTTTTCCATTGTTCCACTCGTATATAGATAGTAGCTTTCTATCAGCATCTATTGCCTTGCCCTTACCATGTTTTTTGCCATTCTTGTAGTAACAAAGTAGCTTGTTGCCATTAGGAGATTCTATGATAGATTTTCCATGCTGCTGACCATTCTTCCAGAATCCTTTGACGATCATGCCATTGGTGTGGACGATCATGCCTTTCCCATGAGGCTTTCCTGCCTTAAAATCACCTGTAAATGTTTTTTCTGCACTGATTTTGTATTTACCTCTTCCGTTGTTGCAGTCTCCTTTTATACATGTAGCTTGTAGACTAAAGGAAAGTAAAGTAAGGATAAAAATGCTTAGAGTATTTTTCATTTTGATTGACTTTTGTTGATTGATACTCTAATATCAGTAGGAGGATGCTTTATTTATTATCTAGTGTATGAATGCTTGTTTTTATTGTATGAACTAAAATAATTCAAAGCAATGATCTTCAATAT
>ENA-ORXT01004407-ORXT01004407.1-marine-metagenome-genome-assembly--contig:-NODE-4407-length-14571-cov-4.473575_pt1 | contig 14571 bp, 16 predicted proteins | sample MGYA00237868_ERZ511482 | MGnify/ENA metagenome assembly ERZ511482 | reverse complement strand
TTGGATTAATCAGTTTAAAGGAAAATATAATTCGGATAAAAGTAAATTACTAACCGAATCTCTAGCTAGGCCTAACCATTATTGGTATGAACAAAAAACTGATTCATTTGCAGACATTGTGACAAACGTTAATAGTCATAATTCTCTATTTTTTGCAAGAACTGAAGATAAGACCTTCGTAGATCAACGAGTAATAGGAATGGCATACTTAGAGCCTCCAGCAATTCTATTTGATGAACTAATAATGGCCCTATTAAATACTGTTGTATCAATGGCACAAATTGAGTTTTTAGGATTTGGAAGAGGGGAAGGGGTTTTAGATATGAATAAAACAAACTTTGAAAATAGTTTTAGGATTCTAAATCCTAACCTCCTTGACAAGGAACAGTCTAATGAATTAGTGAGCTTGTTCGGAGAAATTAAAAAGAGAGATAGATTGCCTTTTCTAGAAGAAATTAAAATGGAGGACCGAATTAACTTTGAAAATAAAATTATATCGATGTTTAATATTGAAAAAGAATATTCCAAAATTGTTGAAGATCTTACATTACAAATGCAAATTAGATTTACAGTAAAATAAAATGCGGGCAATAATTAGAGCTCAAGGGCAGCCCTGACGGAGTCGGTCCTGACGTTGCGCTCTTGTTGGACTAACCCGCCACCCACCAGGCCTATGGGTATTCAACCGCTTGGGCCAGTCCGGTAAGCAAGGCGCGCGATTGCCGGACATCAAAATGGTAGGCCGGAATGGAGATTGATAAGTCAAAAACCGGGACCATCACCCGTTGACTTTGGTTAATATTATAGTTGGGGATATAAGAAGGTACGTTCACCAGAAGATGTCGGAATTTAAGGATGGGCAAGAAAAGGTTATCTTTCTACTAAATCGTGGTAGCGTCTAATGGGAAGCGTACACCAGTCTTCCTCACTCCTCCTCCAACCCCCAACCCAAAACCCACGCCCCCAGCCCCGCCTCATCAAGCCGACCAGCAACCCACAGCTCAATCAAAATTGCGGATATCGAAAGCGTGCCGTGCGTCAGTGTAAGGTCGATGACCAGTTCTTCCCTTTCCGTAGCGGGGTCGCCTTTCCCAAAGGTGTTGAACCAGGCGGAGAAGTCATTTCCATCCGCCTCCTGGCCCACTTGGATGATCCGGATGCCTTTGCCCGCTACGCTGGCGGCGGCAATGGGGTTACCGTCCCGTAGGGGCGTACCATTTTGCTCCAGGTTGAGGTAGTCTAGCGGTTGATAACCGTGTACCGAGGCTACTCGGCGAATCAGGTCTTGCCAGACTTGTTGGGCGGCCAGGTAGGAGGCTTCGTTTTCCAGGAAATCCGCGTAAGGAAATGGGGTACTCATGGCTACGAAATTAAAGGAAATAAAAGAGAAGCAGGGCGACGACGAAGGCGGTTCCCGCAAGGACTTCAATATCAACGCGTACACTACGCTTTTTTCGGTTGAGGAAAGATTTTCCCAGGGGAGCGTCAACTCCGCCCTCGACGTTCTCGATAAAACGGCGGGCGCTGTCAAACTGCTTGGCCCGGTCTTTTTGCTCACGGCTGGTCAGCCGTTCCCAGAGCCTTTCTAGTAAAGACAGGCCTTCCTCCTTCGTAAGCGGATCGTCCTGCGACCAGCTCTCCGATTTTTCGGTACCACCGCCCTGGGCTTGTAATCGGCCTCGGTGTTCTTTTGACATGGGTGCTGCGCTTTTGGTGTTCGGGAAGCATGATCGCACACCAAAAGTACAGAAAAGAAACCATTTGCACTAATGATTACATTATTCAATCTCTACCACCTCAATCGTGATGGGGTTACCTTCTGCGTCATGCAGGAAAATTCGTTGGTCGCCGGTCTGCTCTTTTGCCCGGTGTAATCTTGTTACCAGCGCCCGGTAAGACAGGTCGATGTCGGCCGTTTCCGCTACTTTTGACATGCTGGACAGGACCGTTTGCTCTACTTGGTCGTGGGATTTTCGGACGATGTATACGCGTCTTTTTTGGCTCATGGTTACATTATACGGTGGGGATTTGGGGTTGGGGAATTTGATCTTGGTGAAATAGCAAGTGTGAAATCATTAGGCGTATATGTCTCAATCGAATATGCACGCTTCCCTGGCTCGCTACTATTCTAAAGTAAAAATTCCGTTTTGGTCGACCTATCCCCCGCTCCTTGACCTCCGCCACGACCATCAGCGGCAGATACTCCCGATTAAACTGCAGCAGCAAATCCCGATCCTCCACGCCGAGGAGTTGGCGCACGGCGATCTCCTTGCGTTTGAGTGTGGTCAGGTAAACCGATGAGGCCGAGCACGGCATAAGGAAAGGCGATCAACGCGCAACTTGCAAATCTTTTAGACCGTTTACTTCTAAACTTCTTGCAGATGACGAGCGCAGATACCGCACAAGTTGAAAATTCAGACCTGGAAAGAAGTGCCATTCTTTCAGCTGTTGCTAATATCGTCAAGTCTGAGGACCCTCAGGCGAAAGTCTACCTATTTGGTTCCAGAGCTAGAATGGACCATCACAATGAGTCAGATTGGGATTTTTTTATCGCAACCTCGAAGCCGGATCACAGAAAGTTTGAAGACGTGATTCTTGATGCAGTGTACGATGTGATGCTTGAATACGACGAGTTGATTCAAATTCTCGCATACCCTAAGGCAAGTTGGGAGAAAGGTTTATCGCCTAGCCCTATTTACGATAACATAAGAAAAGAAGGAATAGAGCTATGTTGAGAGAGCATGCTGGCAGATAATAGGTAGAGATTAATTTGCAGCTAGTAATCGAGCAGATGAATACTGACCCCTACCCACTCCCCTCCACCAACCCCCGCCCCGGCACCCCCCTTACCGTCCGCCACGTCACCAAACTAACCGCTCCCACTGTAACCCCTAGCGTAATCCCTCCCGCCAGCAAAAACACCAGCGGATTCACCCCAATCCGGTAAGCGAAGCCGGACAGCCACCGCGCGACGCCCCACCACGTCAGCGGAACGGCGATCGCCATCGCCACGGCCAGCAGCGGCAGGTACTCCCGGTTGAAGCGCAGCAGCAGGTCGCGGTCCGCCGCGCCGAGGAGTTGGCGTACGGCAATCTCCATACGCTTGAGCGTGGTCAGGTAGGCGGTCAGGCCGCCGATCCCCCGCCCGGCGTCGTGCAACGCATGCCCCTCCAACAACTTTTGCACCCGCGTCCGCGCCCAAATGAAAGCCGGGTACGCCCCCGCCGATAAGCGGGTAAGCCGGGGTTACCTGAACGCGCCGCGGGGATATGACCTGTTGGCCGACGCGTCGCCACCGCTCCTTCACGCCCGCCCGCCGTTTCCTAAGCAAACCGGCTTCCCTTCGGGAGCCGAAGACAATACCCGCCTTCCCCGTCGTTCCTTTATACCCGCTTACCGGTATTTCTTCACCGGTGGCCGCTCATTTTGCTTGCTACTTCGTCACGTTACCTTTTGCTATGACCGTTCCATTTTTCCGCGCCGCGCCGGTTGCTCTTGTTTGGCTGTTCGCATCGCTGTCTCTTTCCGCGCAAACTGGTTGGGCACTGGACCCCCACGCCGGCATCTCCGCCGCCTTTCTGCAACCGGCCGCGACGGCGGGCGTGCCGTACGATTGGGACGTGCACCTCGGCGCGGCGGCGGTAGGCCTGAGCAACAACTATGCGTTCCTCAGCAACGCTTCCGGAATGGGATTCCTCAACAATTTGCGGAGGCGGGAGGAATCGGATTTCGAAAATCGGGAATCCAGTTTTACCGTAGGCGGCAACCAGTACAGCTATGGTTTTCCGGACGGGAGCCGGAAACCATTCGCCCGCGTTGAGGCGGATCTGCTCGGCCCGTCCTTTTCCGTACAGGTCGGTCGGTTCACCCGGGTGGGGGCGTTCACGCGGGCGCGGGTAGCGGGCGGTTTTCAGAACATCGCGCCCCGGTTGAACCACACGCCTTACACCGAGACGAACAACGGTGTACCGATTGCCGTCGGCGCGGCGACGACGGCGGCCGCGGCCTGGGGAGAGGTGGGGCTGCACCTGTCTCACGCTTTCCTGGCCGGCGCGGACGGGGAACTGCGCTTCGGTGTCAGCCCGCGCTACCTGCTGCCGGTGCAGGGCGCGGCGGTGCGCGTGCCCGAAGGGATGCAGCTCGAACAGGTGGAAGGCGACAGCATCATCCTGATCGCCACCGACGCGGAGATTGCGATCACGGACAATTTCTTCAGTTCCGCCGCCGGGCGGGAGGGCGGCGGCAGCGGCTTCGCCGTCGACCTCGGCGTGCAGTACGCCTGGGGCGATACGGAAGCGAAGGGTTATCGTTACAGCGTCGGCGTTTCCCTGCTCGACCTGGGCGGGCTGACCTTTGATCGCGGCGCGCGGCGCATTCGCTTCAGCAACGAAGGGCGGGTGCTGCTGGACGGGGCCGACTACGGTTTCAATAACGCCGACAGCCTCGACTTCGCCATCGAGCGGTTGAGCCGGGACGTGAACGGCACGCCGGACGAAGCGGCGACGATCGCCAATTCCTTTCGGCTGAATCTACCCACCGCCGTGAGCGTGCAGTTCGCTTACCGGCCGCTGGAGGCCGTGCAGATCGCCGCGGCTTACCGGGGCGGGATCACCAACGGCGGCCTGACGACCGGCCGGGAAGCACTGGTGACCGCCCAGTACAGCCGCTGGTGGTACGGCGGCGGCCTCTCGGTCGGGGTGTACGACTGGCGGGAGGTCAACGTCGGGCTGCAACTGCGCGCCGGGCCGCTGTACCTCGGTACGGATCGCCTGTTCGGCACGCTGCTGAAAAGCCGGCGGCTCGACGGTGGTAGCTTCTACGTCGGCCTGCGCATCACGGATTTTCGGCCGGGTAGCGGAAAGAGCGGGCGCGGCAAGCGTGGCGGACGAAAGGGTGGAAAGAGTAAATTGGGGTGTTACCAGTTTTAACCCGGGGCGCGTGAATTCTAACGAACTAAAATACTAACGATCTAACGATCTTAAAAAACGATCCGCTTCAAGATCACATCCACCCGCCGGTTGCTCAGTTTGCCGTCCCACGTCCCGTTATCGTAGGCGGGGGCGTCTTCGCCCAGCGGCAGCATTTGCATCATTTCGGGCGGCAGCGGGTAATTGACCAGGCGATCGCGGACGGCGCGGGCGCGGAAATCGGACAGCCGCAGGTTGTACTCCCGGTTACCGATGTCGTCGGTATGACCCTGAATTTCGATATCGTATGCTTCCAAATTCGGGATGTCATCGAGGAACTCCTTCGGCTTCGTCGCTCATAACCTTATACCTTCTTTGCGAACTTCTGAAATGACTGGACTGGGAGACCTGCCCGAAGCCCAAACGGTTTTCCGTATAAATAAGGCCGACAACAGCGCATCTTCGTCGAAAAGAAAATCGGATAATCTGTCTCGGATAGCGTGCTTGATGCCGGTATTTTCCGCTTCATCAGTTACCACCAAAAGGTCCCAATCTGAATCCGGTCGGTATCCTCCACGAGCACGCGAGCCAAAAAGGATGATCTCCGCACTTGGGTCGATAGCGAGAATTGCATCCTTTATGATGGGTAGCAAACCAGAAGAAGTGGCAACGGCGGACATGAGCAACAGATTTCTTACAGAACGATTTCAAGGGCGGATGAGTTGCCGAATAGGAATTGACGCTTTCCCGGCGAAAACTTCTCCCATACCTTACCTTAGCCCCATGTCCGATACCCCCACCAAAAAGCTCTTCCTCCTCGACGGTCACGCCCTTGTTTACCGCGCCCATTTCGCCTTCATCAACCGGCCGATGATCAACTCCAAGGGGATCAACACTTCGGCGATGTTCGGCTTTACGCGGACGCTGTGGGACCTGATGAAGAACCAAAGCCCCACCCACCTGGCCGTCGTCTTCGACCCCAGCGGGCCGACCTTTCGCAACGAGATCGCGGCGGACTATAAAGCCAACCGGGAGGAGCAACCGGAGGACATCGGCGTGGCCTTCCCCTACGTTCACCAGATCCTCCAGGGCTTTAACATCCCCATCATCGTCATCGATAACTACGAGGCGGACGACGTGATCGGCACGCTGGCCAAGCAGGCCGCGCGGGAAGGTTTCGAGGTCTACATGGTTACGCCGGACAAGGACTACGGCCAGCTGGTGGAAGAAAAGATCTTCATGTACAAGCCCAGCCGGATGGGCAACGGCATCGACATCCTGGGCGTGGAGGAGATCAAGGCCAAATGGGGCATCGAGCGGCCCGAGCAGGTGATCGACATGCTGGGCCTGATCGGTGATAAGGTGGACAACATCCCCGGCGTGCCCGGCATCGGGCCGAAGACGGCCGAGAAGTTCATCAAGCAGTTCGACAGCATGGAGGTCTTGCTGGACAGCACCGACCAGATCAAGGGCAAGAACCAGGAGCGGCTGCGGGAATTCCGCGAGCAGGCCCTGCAAAGCAAGGAGCTCGCCACCATCATCATCGACGTGCCGGGCGTACAGTTCCACGCCGAGGCGTACAAGATCGAAAACTTCGACCGGGAGCACCTGACGGACATCTTCCGCGAGCTGGAATTCCGGAGCATCGCCAACGACATCCTCGGCGATACCGGGCCGAAGGAGCCGCTACCCGGTGCCCAGGGCGACCTCTTCGCCCCCGCCACTTCCCCGGCACCCGCGTCCGCGCCCCGAAAAGGAAGCCGTTACGCCAAGCCCAAGGCGCACGCCCTGGCCGACCACAACATCGAGAACACCGAGCAGGCCTACCACAAGGCCGAAACGCCGGAGGAGCGCGCCGCCCTCGTCGCCGAACTGCGCAAGCAAAAACTATACGCCTTCGACACGGAAACCACCAGCGTGGATGCCACCTCGGCCGAACTCGTGGGCCTCTCCTTCAGCTGGAAAGCGGGCGAAGCCTGGTACGTCCCCGTCCCCGCCGACCGCCCCGGCGCGGAAGCCATCGTCGCCGAATTCGCCGCCATCCTCGCCGACGAAACCACCGAAAAAGTGGGCCAGAACATCAAGTACGACCTCACCATGCTGGAACGTTACGGCGCGCCGGTCAACGGCAAACTGCTCGACACCATGGTGATGCACTACCTGCTGCATCCCGACAAGCGGCACAAAATGGACCTGCTCAGCGAGGAGTACCTGAACTACAAACCCATCCCCATCGTAAGTCTGATCGGCAAGGGGAAAAAGCAGTTAACGATGCGCGACGTGCCCGTCGAAAAGGTCGTCCCCTACGCCTGCGAAGACGCCGACATCACGCTGCGCCTCTACCACGCGCTGTGGCCCGAGCTGGAGGAAGAAGGGCTGGTGGAGCTCTACGAAACCATCGAAGCGCCGCTGATCCCCGTGCTCAAGAACATCGAACTCAACGGCGTAAAGCTCAACGTTCCCTTCCTCGAAAACTACAGCAAGGTGCTGAGTGGCGAGATCCAGGAGCTGCAAAACGAGATTTACGACGAGGCGGGTTCGCCCTTCAACATCGGCTCGCCGAAACAGATCGGGGAGATCCTCTTCGGCCGCATGGCGCTGCCGTATAAGGGCAAGAAAACGGCCACCGGCCAGTTTAAAACGGACGAGGCGACGCTGCTGGAGCTGGCGGGCGAAGCACCGATCGTGCAGAAGATCCTCCGCTACCGCAGCCTGTCCAAACTGCTGAGCACCTACGTCGACGCGCTGCCCCTGCTGGTCAACGACGAGACCGGCCGCGTCCACTCCAGCTTCAACCAGACGGTGGCCGCCACCGGCCGCCTGTCCAGTTCCAACCCCAACCTGCAAAACATCCCGATGCGCACGCCGCAGGGCGCGGAAATCCGTAAGGCCTTCGTCCCGACCGACGAGAACCATACGCTGATCGCTTCCGATTACAGCCAGATCGAGCTGCGGCTGGTCGCCGCCCTGAGCGGCGACGAAGGGATGGTCGACGCCTTCACCAAGGGCCGCGACATCCACACCGCCACCGCCGCCCTGGTTTTCGACGTTCCTTTCGAGGAGGTCAGCCGCCACCAGCGGAACCAGGCCAAGACGATCAACTTCGCCATCCTCTACGGCGCCGGCGCGACCCGCCTGATGCAGCAGCTGGAGATCACCCGCAAGGAAGCCTCCGAGTTGATCAAGAACTACTACGAGCGTTTCCCGGGCCTCAAGGCGTTCATGTCCACCAGCGTGGAAACCGCCCGCGAGGAAGGCTACGCGATGACGCTGTTGGGGCGCAAACGCGGCCTGCGCGACATCAACTCCAAAAGCGGCCTCACCCGCTCCATCGCCGAGCGGATGGCCATGAACACGCCCATTCAGGGTACGGCCGCCGACATGATCAAGGTCGCCATGATCCGGATCGATAAGGCACTGCGCGACGGCAACTTCAAGACGAAGATGATCATGCAGGTCCACGATGAACTGGTGTTCGACGCGCCGAAAGACGAGGTGGAAAAGATCGTGCCGATGGTGGAGGAACTGATGCGCGAAGCTATTCCCGATCTGTCGGTCCCGATCGTGGTGGAGACGGACATGGGCGATAACTGGCTGGAAGCGCATTAACGAGGTTGGCGCGATGCAGCCTCCGGCGGCGAGCTCGCCGCCGGAGGCCGCATCGCGCCAGTCGGGCCGGAGGCCCTCCCCCAGGAACTAACGCAGCCTTTCGGCCGTTGCACCATTATGGCACGCAAAGGAAAAACATACGGCGGTCAGCTCAAGGGCCCGGTGGGCGAGTGTGAATTCTGCGGCCGCGAAAAGCCGCTGACCGAGCACCACCTCATTCCCCGCGCCGTCCACGGGAAAAAATATTTTCAGAAACGCTTTACGCGCGACGAGATGAATTTTCGGCGCGTCTCCGTCTGCCGAAAATGCCATAAGGGCATTCACCGCATCGTACCCGACGAGAAAGAACTGGCGCGGGACTTCAATACGAAGGAGGCACTGCTGAAAGACGAGCGCATCGCCCGTCACGTCGCCTGGGTTGCCAGGCAGCGGTAGGGGAAAAGGCCGATCGCCTGTTTGACTTGCCGAACCGGGAAGCGCAGGCAAAAAAAAAAGGCAAGTCAGCTGTGCTGACTTGCCCGAACATTAACCAAAAACCCAGCAAAAGACATGACCTTAGAATGTGAGCATACCGTTTTACTCAGTAAAACAGCTCGTAACTTAGGTAGAGTCACTCGAGGGGCAGTTACTGCAATGAGCACTTACCTCGGTCTTACTGAGATAGGTATGTTCATTGTTGCAATTGTTGCCGCCCTGGTTAGAAAAAAGGCGGCGGAAATTTTTCCGAGGGTCGCCTCGTTCGGCGGCTTGTGATGATATAAGCGGGGGGAAAGGGTGGATGTTCAGCCGGGGGTGGAAAAATTGTTTAACAAACATCAGACGTGGCCGACCCGTAATAGGGGGGGCACCGGAATGATTTTCCGGTGGTTGTCACTTTACCTAATCCGTTGCCGGGAAATTATTGCAAGACCGCATTCCGCCGGTAACACCAAGCAAAAACCAATGTCAGACCAAAATAAAACGAAACAAGCCATCATCAAACACCTGTTGGAAGAGAAGGAAGATTCCTACCGCAACATGATGGAGATGCAACAATCCGAAGTAGCCTCGGCGGAAAAGACCGGCGATGCGGGCGATGCCATGTTCGGCGAAGGCAAGACGGGGCAGGTGCTCGGTCGGGTAGAGGCACGCTCCTCCGTCGTCGAGGCGTTGCAACGGGATATCAACATCCTGACGGGACTCGACTCGATCGAGGCCAACGACCAGATCCAACTGGGCGATGTGGTGGAGACGGATAAGGGCAATTTTTTCGTCGCCGTAGCGGCGGATGAGTTTACCGTCGATGGTAAGAAATACCGCGGCATCTCAACCGACAGCCCACTCTTCAAAGCCCTGCTGGGAAAGAAAAACGGCGATGTTGCCGTAGTGAACGATAACCGGTTCAAGCTGATGAAGAGCTATTGAACCGGACCAAGCTCGTGACTGTCGGTTATATTAACCCCGTGTAGCCGTAACCTTACTTGCACGCAAAAAGCCCACCGAAACCATACTTCGGTGAGACAATAACATAATCTTAAGATAAAATCCTAATCAGAAGTTTGGCTCGTATATACTTTACAACCTACCTTCGGAATATCTTTAGTGCTTTTTGTTTTGATCCCATGAATGTAATAGAGCCGGTTCCACATAGGGATCGGCTTTTTTTTATGGGCGTTCTCAAGGCGTGTGCGTGTGAGCTTTTAAAAAGGGTCGTCGTCCTGACTTAACCGTCAGGACGACGCCACTTGCAAAATCATAATCCCATGAACATAAATCTTTCGGTGCAATCGGGGTCATTTCCCCTTCCGATGTTACAAATATGAGGTGTCGATTCCCGGATGAAAAGTACAGATTTGCTTATTTGTGAACCATAAAAACGACCGTGTAATTGATAAATTGCTGGTTTGCAACAAGTTATTTTTAAATATTGTGATAAATGTTGTGGCGGAATGTGTTTGCTTTGCCGTTTAAATCACCGAAAAAAGGCAAATCTTACCCTCGAAAAGGCGGAAAATGCCATACTTTTTATCAAAAAGCCTTGTGGAAATGGAATTAGCTGCCGCGCAAAAGATCGTTGATGAATGGATCAGCACCGTTGGCGTGCGCTATTTCGGCGAGCTCACCAACACGGCCATCCTGATGGAGGAAACCGGCGAGGTGGCCCGCCTGATGGCCCGGCTTTACGGCGAGCAGTCGTTCAAAAAACCGGCGGACGCCGAAACGGCGAAAGCGGACCTGGCCGACGAATTCGCCGACGTCCTCTTCGTCCTCATCTGCCTGGCCAATCAGACCGGCGTCGACCTGACCGACGCCCTGCGCAAGAATCTGGAAAAGAAAACGAAGCGCGATTTGACGCGGCACCGGGATAACCCGAAGCTGCGGTAGGGCGAAGAAGAAACAACCATCCGCCACGGCTCGTTAGCTATCTTTGCGGCCGCATTAATTTTCACCCGATATGCCCTGGACCACCAAGGACGACGCCCTGCACGGCGACTTTCAGTTTGCCGATTTCCGGCGGGCTTTCGCTTTCATGACCGAGGTGGCCTTTGCCGCCGAGGCCGCGGGCCATCACCCGGAATGGAGCAACGTATACAACCGCGTCAGCATCCGCCTGACGACGCACGACGCCGGCAATACGGTGACGGACAAAGACCACGCACTCGCCAAAGCCATCGACGAAATTCACCGCCGCTATGAGTAGATTTTTGTTACCGCTGATCGCACTTTTGCTCTTCACGCTTCCTTTGGGCGCGGACGCGGGATGCGGTGGAGTGGGGGAGAAGCCGTTGGGCGAGACCTACTACGAGATGACGCCCCGGGCCGAGGTGATCTACCGGCGCATCCTCCGCCTGGAACTGGACGGCGCGGAAGCGGATCTAAGGGCGTTCCGCAAGACCAACCCCACCAACCTCGTCAGTGACCACCTGGACAGCTACGTCGATTTCTTCCGCCTTTACCTCAAGGGCGACGAGCGGATGGACGAGCGGCTCTCCGGCCGGTTCGACCGGCGCATCGACGCGCTGGAAACCGGCGATAAGGATTCCCCCTACTACCGCTACGCCCTGGCCGAGGCCCGCCTCCACCGCAGCCTGATCGACCTGCGCTTCGAGCGCTACCTGGCCGCCTTCCGCGAGCTGAACAGGGCCAACAAGCTGCTGCGGGAGAACGCCAAACGCTTCCCCGATTTCCTGCTGACCTATAAAGACCTCGGTTTGCTGCACGCCGCCGTCGGCAGCATCCCGCCGCAGTACAAATGGGGCGTCGAGCTGTTCAGCTCCCTCAACGGCACCATCGCCGAGGGGCGGGCGGAGATGGAACTGGCCGTCAGCAACCGCGACAGCCCCTTCCTGCTGGAAACCGAGGTGCTCTACGCCTTCCTGGAGCTCCACCTGGCGGGGGAGCCGGAGAAGGCCTTCGCGAAAATCCAAAGTCTGGGGCTGCAACCGAAGACCAACGCGCTGCACTGCTTCGTGCTCGCCAACCTCGCCATGCGCAACGGCCGCAACGATATGGCCCTCCGTCTGCTGGAGGCCCAGCCCCGGGGCGGCGAGACGGCCGACTTTCCCTACCTCGACTTCATGCTGGGCTTAGTGAAACTGCGCGCGCTCGACCCCGCCGCCAGAATCTATTTCCAGTCGTTCAACGTGCGTTACGCCGGGCGCCACTTCAAGGAGGAGGCGCGGCAGAAGATCGCCTGGAGCTACCTCCTCAGCGGCAACGAAGCGCGGTACCACAAAACGATGGAAAACATCGGCGGCGGAAGCCAGGCCGGTGGTGACCAGAACGCCGCCCGGGAGGCCGCCCGCCAAAGCCTGCCCCACCCGGATCTGCTGCGCGCCCGCCTGCTCTTTGATGGCAACTATTGCACCCGCGCCCGCGCCCAACTGGAAAAAATCGAGCCCGGCACGCTCACCGAAGAAGAACGGCTCGAGTTCCTCTACCGCACCGGCCGCGTACTGGAAGGGTTGAAGAAGTACGACGAGGCGATCTCGTTCTACCGGCAAACCGTCACCACCGGCCGTGACAACCCCGCGTTCTACGCCTGCAAATCCGCCCTGCAAGCCGGCCTGATCGAAGAACGGCGGGGCAACAAAGCCGCCGCGCGCAAGCAGTTCGACGACTGCCTCGACATCTCCCCCGCCGAATACAAGACCGGGTTGCATTTACTAGCCAAGGCGGGACTGGACCGCGTGGAGTAACTTGATCCGAACAGGGCGCAAATTGAATTGTCGCTTTTCTCCCCTCTAACTCCCCAAAAGGGAGGACCGAAAACGACAATTTGGTTTGCGTCATTCATCCATCACGGGTATCCGCCAACGGAATCTTCCGAAGGGGGGCTACAACTTTTGCGTACTTAGCTTTGTATTTAAACTAACTAGCCCGTACCTTTACTTCAAATAACGCTACGATCATGAACATCGCCCTCGCCCAAATCAACGTCCACGTCGGAAATTTTGACGCCAATCTGGCCAAGTTGCTCGACTACACGGCGCGCGCCAAAGCGCAGGGAGCCGACATTGTCGTCTTCCCCGAGCTGGCCACCGTCGGCTATCCGCCCCGCGACTTTCTGGAGTTCGAAGACTTCGTGGAAAGGGCCGAAGCGGTGATCGTGGAACTGGCCAAGGCGGCGGACGGCATCGCCATCGTTGTCGGCTCCATCACCCGCAACCCGGTGGTGGAGGGCAAAGACCTCTACAACAGTGCCTACTTCCTGGCGAACGGCCGCGTGCAACAGGTGCAGCATAAAACTTTGCTGCCGACCTACGATATCTTCGACGAGTACCGCTACTTCGAGCCAGCCCACGAATGGAACGTGGTGCGCTACCGGGATAAGACCATCGCCATGGTTGTCTGCGAAGACAGCTGGAACGTCGGCAACGAAAACCCGCTCTACAAGATCAACCCGATGGACCAGATGATGGCGCATGAGCCGGACCTGATCATCAACGTCTCCGCCAGCCCCTTCTCCTACAGTCAGGCCCGCGAACGGATCGACGTGATGCGGACCAACTGCAAGCGGTACAACCTGCCGATGTACTACGTCAACCACGTCGGTGCCCAGACCGAGGTGCTCTTCGACGGCGCTTCCCTGGTGCTGCACGCCGACGGAACGGTGATCGACGAGATGCCCTACTTCGAGGAGGGCTTGCGCATCTACAACACCGAGGAAGTGAACGGCAAAGACAACGTCAGCGGCGAGCAGCCGAAGGACAAGATGACGCTGATCCACGACGGCATCGTGATGGGCATCCGGAACTACTTCGGGAAGCTGGGCTTCCAGCGGGCGATCCTCGGTCTGAGCGGCGGCATCGACTCCGCGCTGGTGGCCGTACTGGCCGCCCGCGCCCTCGGGCCGGACAACGTGCGCTGCATCCTGATGCCGAGCCAATACAGCTCCGACCACAGCGTGAACGACGCGCGCGCGCTGGCCCAAAACCTCGGTTGCCAGTATGACCTGGTACCGATCGAGGGCATCTACGACGCTTACATGAAGGAACTAAAGCCATACTTTTGGGGCAAGCCCGAGGGGCTGGCCGAAGAGAACCTGCAGGCCCGCGCCCGCGGCATGCTGCTGATGGCCTTCAGCAACAAGTTCGGTAACATCCTGCTCAACACCTCTAACAAATCCGAAATGGCCGTCGGTTACGGCACGCTGTACGGCGACATGTGCGGCGGCCTCAGCGTGATCGGCGACGTGTACAAAACGGAGTGCTTCGAGCTGGCCCGCTTCATCAACAAAGACGGCGAGGTGATCCCCGATAACATCATCACCAAGCCGCCGAGCGCCGAGCTCAAGCCCGATCAGTTCGACTCCGATTCCCTGCCGCCCTACGATCAGCTCGACGCCGTGCTCTACCAGTACATCGAGCAGACCAAAAGCCCGCAGGACATCATTGAGATGGGCTTCGACAAGGCCCTGGTGAAACGCACCCTGCGGTTGGTCAACATCAACGAGTTCAAGCGGTACCAGACGGCGCCGGTGCTGCGGGTGAGCACGAAGAGTTTCGGAATGGGTAGAAGGATGCCGATCGTGGCGAAGTATCTAAATTAATCTGTTGGCGCGAAGCCGCCTCCG
>ENA-ORXT01004406-ORXT01004406.1-marine-metagenome-genome-assembly--contig:-NODE-4406-length-14571-cov-11.923072_pt1 | contig 14571 bp, 8 predicted proteins | sample MGYA00237868_ERZ511482 | MGnify/ENA metagenome assembly ERZ511482 | reverse complement strand
GGTTAGGATTGGAAGATATTTGAATCAGTCCGTTTATAGTTGTTAATGCTTCTAAACCTTGTAGAGAAGTTAAATTATTCTGACTTAGAAGCGCCAAATCTCCATTAAGACTTGTTAAACCGCCTAAGTAATTAAGATTAGATAATTGAGAATTTCCAAAAAACCGGATACTTCCACCTAGTGTCGTTAAAGTTCGAGTAGAATTGGTGTACGTTAACTCTTGTAAATTCTCATTCGCACCAATTACAAAATCTCCGCCAATACTGTCAATTCTTAACTCACTAAGCCTAGACAACATCGGATTTCTATTAACAATAAAATCACCACCTATTGTTCTAATATGTTGTAGTCCTTCTAAATCGTTCAGCATAGAATTTCCAATGATGGAAAGACTCCCGCCGACTTTCCTAATATTAAGTAGACTATCTACATTCGTAAAAGGGGTACCATCTGATTCAATCAAAAGATTACCAGAAATTTCATGACAGCCGGGATACGTATTAAAAAATCTATCTGCATCGCTTTGATTCCGAATAACTACGTCTGTTGGGCATTCAACACAAGGGCAATCACTATCTTCACAATCTATTAAACCATCTCCGTCATTGTCCAATCCATCAGAACATAAAGCGGGGCTCGTCTCTGCCTCCGCAGCGGTGACTGTAATTTGTTCCCAATATTGATCAGGTCTACAATTATTGGTTCTTAAATATACGTCTACTTGTCCATTGTTAGCAAAAGTATGGCTGAAAGAAGGACCATTTCCAAATACAATATCTTCACTAGTTATAATATCCCAGTTATAGGAAGGATTAGGTGGAAAATTAACCGTATCTGCTTGAAAATGATAGGTGCGTCCATCTGCGGAGACTTCATAAGTAAAAAAAGCTTTGGTATTGTATATATCTATTTCAACAAAGGCACTATCTCTACAGCCATTGGCATATTCCACCTCTAGTTTTGCTACATAGCTACCTCCGTTCTCATAAATAGAATGAGGTATATTTATTTCTTCGTCAAGCATCCCTTCCTCAGATTCCCAAAATTTTCCATCTCCCTGGTAAAAGGTATATGAGGCTACTTTAGAAGTTGAACCGAATCGTATAGGTGAATGAGTACAGAAGGGGCCAGTACTGTTTTCCAAAAGTTCAAAATTTAGTGGTTGTTCAGCGCAACTAGCTTCACTAATTACAATCGTTTGACAACTTGTATTACTTTCTTCGCAACCATCTACAATTAAACAAACCTCATAACTACCTGTTGGTGGCAATGCAGTTTTATTATTTTCTATCATTTCTGGCGTATTGAAAGTCCATTGTCTAGTAGTAATATTCCCAGTAGATAAATCTGTAAATAAAATACTATCTGGTGTAAGCACATAACTAAATCTTGCGCTTAATTCAGGAGCTAATACACAAACACAAACAGGGTCTTCTTCATCTATGAGACCATTCCCATCATTATCCAAGCCATCCGTACACGTAGCTATTGTATTTTCTGGACTCGTACCAATCGTTACATTTTGACTAACAAGATGAGGTGGACAGGCAGGGCTAAAGGTTTCCAATCTTACACTATAATTGCCTGGATTAGAAAAAGTATAACTGATATTGCGATTGTTTCCACTACTTACGGTATTTCCAAACTCAAAAGTCCACCGATAATCTTGCACCGTATTCGTCATGGAAGTAGAATCTGCTGTAAAAATCACTGTGTTTCCGTCAATACTTGTACTAAATCCAGTAGTACTAGGATAAACAAGTATTGTTGTATAGGCAGTATCTATACATCCATTTGGCATAGTAGCATAGGCAATCACATCATAGGTACCACCTTCGCCGTATATATGCGTTGCATTGCCGCCTATTCCTGTATCTGTTTGACCGTCTCCATAATCCCATACATAGGTAGCATCTTGCACATTAGTAGAAAAATTAATCGGAAAGATAGCACAAGTGGTCGAGTCCGCTATTATCTCCACATTAGGGCAAGGAGGTGCTCCTATAGTGATAGTTTGAAAAGAAAATTGAGGGCCACAAGTACCCGCAGTTTCTAGTCGAACAAAATACTCACCGGGACCACTATAAGTATAAGTAGTTGTTCGAGTCAAACCCGAAGCTCGAACGCCTTCTTCAAACTCCCAACGATAATTCGTAATATTATTAGTATAAGAAGTGGAATCTGCTACAAAGGTTACCGTATTGCCTTGTACGGAATAAGTAAAGTCTGTGCTTTGTGGAAATACGGTAAAACTATGTTGAGCCGTATCTAAACAACCATCTGGCAATTCCACAAAAGCAGTTACCGTATACTCTCCTCCTTCGGGATAGCTATGTACCGCAGAATTAGAACCAAGCAAACCACTATCTGTTTGTCCATCTCCATAATCCCAAGTATAATTTGCGCCTTGCGCATTGGTGAAAAAGGTAATAGATCCCCCATTGCAATAAGTAGGTTCCGCAATGATTTCAACAGCAGTTGTAGGGCAAGGAGGAGTCGCTAATTGGTCTTCGCAAGCACAATTATTCTCTACCCATTCAAATCCTTCTGCACATAATGGCGGATAACTAATCGGCACGATGCTGGTTTCATAAGTATAACTATTTTGGGCAGCACCAGCGATATTATTAATCGTTACAGTATACACTTCATCTATATCGCTATTCGTCCGTACCCCAACAGGTTCCCACACAATCGAATTATCACCAAACAATAATGAACCGTTATTTTGGCTAGTAATTGTTAGTGGCACAGTATCACCATTGCTATCTTGCATAGAAATAGTTGCATTAGAAAAATCAGCATTCGGAATGCCAAAAGACCAACGAGCAGGCACTAAAGGTTGTGGCATAAATCCATTCGGCGGATAAGCAATAAAATTATCAAAAGTAGCCGTAGGACTAGCTCCACCAATAACCCATAAAGTATTAAAACGTGTAGAAGTTGCTACGCCCATTTCTTGCGCTTGCGAATACAATAACCATCTTCTATGTAAGACCCCTTCATTCCCGAATCCATCATCTCGCATATAATTATCAATAGGGCCACCAAGATTCCAATTAGGTGCAACAAAGGCAATATTTGCATTTTGTGCCGCTTCAATAGCATCTGGAGAAGTGCAAGCATAGGCATCACAAGGCGCACCATTGTTCCCCCCACAATGACTAAAATTAATAAACTCCCCTGGTCCCGGTAGCGGCGTGTTGGCTGCTTCAAACATTAACACGGTAGCTAATGATTTTTCATTTTTGACTGCATCAAAACGAACATTCGTCGTAAGTCCCCCGACTAATTCTCTATAATAATTGATTTTTTGGAGGTGTTTATTTCTTACTGTTTCAGACATTGTCCCTTTATCGCAGGTGCTAATGTCTCCTGTCCAATTTAATTCCGCATCGGTAAAACTGGCGGTCAGGTATTTATTGTTATAATTATCAATAACGGTTTGCCGAGGACATTGACTAAAGCCCCAATAAGTAGTGCTTATTAACAGAAGTACAAAGGATAAAATCTTTAATGGATTCATTTATTGTAATTGGATTGAAGGTCATAAAACAAGAAGAAGTCAGATGTCAGATCGCTTCGCTGTCAGAACGCCTATGGCTGTCAGACTTAGGACGTATACGATCTATTAATTTTTTAGGGAAGCTTATCTTTTTGTAAGTGTCTTTAGAGTGGCTTATGTTACGGTATTTTCGGTAAAATAACAATATTTTAAATATAAAAATATTATTCGTGCTATTTTTAAATAAGTACCTCAACCTAATTTACTAACAATCAAGCCCTATTATTTTTACAATAGTGCTTATGTGTCAAATAGTAGCGAAATTTTGTAGCCTTCCCAAAAGCTTTTTATGAATATTTTTGCGTTACCTTAGCGTTTAGTTTTTACAGATAAAAATCCGAAGTCAGACAATTCCATTTACAAATAGAATAGTCTGACTTCGGTTGAATAAGTACCTTTACAGATAAAAACTATCACTAAACCTATTATAAGTAGGATTGTTTATCTGTTTGAAACGAAGTCGAATAAACAAATAAACTTTTTAAACAGCTAAACAATTAAAATATAGCTACAAACTTTACCAATGAAGCCTCTCACTTGGCTAACAAGTCCTCTCGCATACTTTTCTTATCTACTAATAGGATACATTCCAATCCTATTATTATCAATAAATCCTTTACAGGGTCAGCATACGATTAGTGTTCGCATTGACGAGGCAGTCGTCACGACTACTTGCAGTGATTTCCTCGGCAATTCTGATCCTTTATGGCAAGTAAGCATTGAACAAGAAGCGTGGGTAACGTATGGGGATGCTAATTGCCACACGACCACTCCTAATACCCAATTTACAACAGATGTTAATTGCTTACATGATTTGAATGGTGGAGAAATTGAAGTCTGTTTTAAGGCTTTCGAAAATGATAGTGGCATATCTACCCCTTGTAGAATCAATGGTGAATGTATAGAGACGATTTGTAAAAATATAGTTTTGCCTTTGCCGGGGATAGATAGCAGCTATGTATTAGCCTTAGCAGATGGTTTAAGTTCAGGTGGAGAACTTCGTTTTACAGTTAGTACGAGTGGTATTATTACAGGCGCAGTAAACGATCATATATGCTATGCCGTCAATTTAGGTACTTTAGAAAATGGAAATGTACTTGGAAAAACAGAATTAGGCACTTATAATAATTATTGCACCTCTGCTGTAAATGAGGCGAACCCTAGAGCTGTTGGGGGTAGTTTCACCAATAATGTGGGTACTTGGTTTACTTTTAATACAGGAGACACCCCAAGTGAATTAATTATTGTAGAAGGATTAAGCGATCCAGAAGGAACGGGAGATGTGGTGAACTTACAATTGGCACTCTACCAATCTGATGCAGATTGTATGGGTAATTTGACCTATATCACCGACCACCACGACCATAGGGATTTAGATGAATACATGATTTTAGAATGTCTGCCGCCTAATCAAGAATACTATATTTTGGTAGATGCGGTCTTTTCAGCTCAAGTCCCAGACCAATTAGAAGGGGTCTATAGTATCCGTATAAGCGAAGCAACGGTAGTAGGCGATAATGAGGTAATTTGTGAAGCGATTCCCTTACCCATTGCAGAAGGAGATACCGAAATTTATACAAGTTTTTTGAATAATTGTGCCACTAATTTAAATGATCCTATTGTAGATACTTTCCCTTCTTTTAAGCCTGTTTGGTTTCAATTTACCGTACCTCCGAGTGGAAGGGTGGAATTGGAAGTACGCAGTAATTTGCCCTTTCCAGCAGGTATTGATCCTATCGAACCTCAAATAGCAGTCTACGAATCAGCAGATAATACTTGTGCTGGTGACTTAACAAGAATAGCGCATCACTATGCCTCCGATACCCCTAATAATCTTTTAAGTTTAGATTGTTTAGAACCTGAACAAAGTTATTGGTTAATGGTGGATGGAAGTCCAGAAAATCCAACAGGCGTTTTTGATATACATATTACAGATTTGGGGTATCCAGATTTACAACAACTAGATACGACTATTTGTGAGGGTTCAGAATTAGTATTAGGGGATCAAGTATATGCAGCAGCAGGAACTTATTTAGATACCATTCTTTTTGACGATACTTGTTTAGAAATTATTCAAACTACCCTCAGCATAGCAGATTCTATCACGATAGAAATGGAGGTAACCAAAATAGCAGGAGGTCTTGATGTATCTGATGGTACAGTGGAATTAACAATTGCTGGAGGTTCTGGACAATATACTATTTTATGGTCCAATGGTTCTGATAATCAAGTAGAAGAAAATCTGACTGGTGGCGAGGATTATTGTGTTACCGTTTCTGATGTAGTGGGCTGTTCTAGAGAACTTTGTTTTACCATGCCTTTTATTATTCCTATTGAAGCACATTTAGACAATGATTCGCTCAATTGTTTTGGGGATAACAATGGGCAACTGGCTTTGACTATAGACAATGGAATGCCACCCTATCAATATATCTTACAATCGCCTAGTTCTGAAATTCTTAAAACTGGCACTATTGAAACTAGACAAGCGGAATTATCTTTCCCAGACTTAAAAGCGGGTAGATATCAATTAACCGTTTTTACAGATAATACCGTCATAGAAATGACGGGTAGAATATTGGAACCTCGCCCCATTGCAATCCAAGTAAACATACAGGAAGATGCTTCCTGTCATAATATTTGTGATGCAATACTTGACTTACAAGCGATAGGCGGTAATGGTACCTTTGCTTTTGCTTGGGAAGATGGGATAGATAGAGGTACAAATGCAAATGATTTATGTGCTGGTAACTATCAAGTCACCGTAATCGACAAAAAACAATGTACTCAAACCCTCGATGTAACTTTATCCCAACCAGCAAATTTTATTGCCAAAGCTATTCAAACCAATCCAGTTAATTGCTTTGGAGAAGAAAATGGTCAGGCAACCATTACCACGAGCAGTGGTAATCCCATACTGTATAATTGGGATAATGATGCCACTACGGCAACAGTGAACAATCTCTCCGCAGGCGAGCATTCTGTGATTGTTACGAATGATACGGGCTGTAAGGATACTGCTTTTGTGGAAATTGAACAACCTGCTATGCCGATTACCGCTAACATTGAAGTACTTGCAACGATTAATTGTTTTGGTGAATCCAGTGGTTTATTAGAAGCTACAGCTATGGGTGGTAATGAGCTGTATGAATATAGTTGGGACAATAATACAACAAGCGCTTTAAACGATAATTTGGCAGCAGGGACTTATATATTAACAGTCAGTGACCAAAAAGGCTGTACCGCTATCAGCGATTTTCAGCTTCGGCAACCAGAATTGCTAGATGCGACCATCACTACCCAAGATATTACTTGCCCTGGTGGTCCTAGAAGTGGTTTGTTACAGATAGCAAATACTAATGGTGGCATTGCCCCCTATGGCTATAGTCTGGATGGTTCGGCATTTACAACAACCCAACAATTTGACCGCCTAACAGCCGCCGAATATGAGATAGTCGTACAAGATGCGAATGGTTGCGAATGGGCACAAACCGCTATGATCAATGACCCACCACCTTTAGAAGTGGTTTTAGGCGAAGACCAAATACTAAAACTAGGAGACTTTCTTCAATTAGAAGCATTGAGTAATCGAGAAGTCAATTATGAATGGGAAAGTGATAATCCACTAGATTGTGAGAATTGTCCAACCCAGCAAACACAACCTTTAGCATCTGGTACTTACAAAGTAACGGTTACAGATGTGGTCTCTGAATGTGTGGCCAGCGATGAAGTATTTATTAGCATTCGCAATGACCGAGAAATATTCGTCCCTACTGCTTTTTCTCCGAATGGGGATGGTCAAAATGATGCGCTACTGGTCTATGGTGGTTCAGATATACAAGAAATTATCTCTTTTAAAATATTCGACCGTAAGGGAGCGCTGGTCTACGAAGCCGACACTTTTGCCCCCAATGACTTAGCCAATAGCTGGCAAGGCGATTTTAATGGGCGAGCCTTAGAACCTGCTGTTTTTATTTATTGGACGGAAGTATTGTTTATTGATGGGCATAGGGAGATATATAAGGGGGATGTGGCTTTGATGAAGTAAACAGGAAAAGAAGTCAGAAGTCAGACCGAAAAATTGTATTTTTCTGTCAGAAGTGAGACTTATGACGTGTTCAACTCGCCGTGTTCCACGTCATAAATCTCACTTCTGACAGTCAACGTAGTTGACGATCTGACTTCTGACTTCTTTTGAACACGTCATACATCTCACTTCTCACAGAAAAATATAATTTTTCGGTCTCACTTCTCACTTCTTTCTCTGCAAGTTTGTTAGTCTAAAAACAGAGTTGTACATTTGCACCGTACTAATAACCTACTACTGGCTCCGTAGTTCAATTGGATAGAATATCAGATTTCGGCTCTGAGGGTTGCAGGTTCGAGTCCTGCCGGGGTCACTACGAGCAATAAATGCCTCATGAATCTTTGGTTTATGGGGCATTTTTGTTTTCTGCCATTAAAGAAAAACCATAAAATGAACAAAAGAATTCCAAGTCAATCCGCTCTCTTAAAAGATATAATTATCATCATTGAACAAGGTAAACAACAGTTGGCTGTTCAGGTAAATAGTGCATTAACAATGGTATTTTGGCAGGTAGGACAACGAATTAATGCAGATACTTTACAAAATGAAAGGGCAGATTATAGAAAATAAAAAATACGTTGGATGTACTAGCTGTAAGCCAACAAGTGTTGGTAGGGAAAAGAAAATTCTGCGTTATTAGAAAAAGATTTGAAGGCTGCTTTAATAGAAAAATTACACAACTATGAGTAATAAAATAACTACTACACCATCTGATCTGCTAAAAGAATTAGTAGCGATTATTGAAGAGGGAAAACAACAAGCAGTCGTTCAAGTAAATAGTGCCTTGACCTTAGTATTTTGGCAAGTGGGACAACGGATAAATAAAAGCGTGTTAAACAATCGACGGGCAGCTTATGGCAAAGAACTTGTAAATGAAGTATCCGTGGTATTGGTAAAGAAATTTGGTAGAAGTTTTGAAGTTAGAAATTTACGTAGAATGATGCAGTTTGCGGTAGAATTTCCAGATTTTAAGATTGTCGTTCCGCTGGCACGACAATTGAGCTGGTCGCATTTTATCATTCTAATTCCGATAAAAGAGGAAGACAAAAGGTGGTTTTATATCAAGAAAGCTAGTCAAGGGGCATGGGGAAAAAGAGAACTTAGACATCAAATAGAACGCAAAGCCTTTGAGCGTAGCGAAATAGCAGACAGCCAGTTATCCATCGAAGCAAGCGACCAAAAAACCCTATTTAAAAACCCCTATTTCTTGGATTTTTTGGATTTAAAAGAGGGCTATTTAGAGAATGACTTAGAAACTGCTATTCTCAAGGACTTGGAATTGTTTATTCTAGAATTAGGCATGGGCTTTACTTTTGTCGAAAGACAAAAACGCATGATTATTGATGGAAAAGATTTTTATCTAGATTTATTATTTTACCACCGAAAACTACGAAGATTAGTAGCGATAGAACTGAAATTAGGTGCATTTAAAGCAGCTCACAAAGGACAATTAGAACTCTATTTAAAATGGTTAGATAAATACGATAAACAAGAAGGTGAAAACACACCAATTGGTTTAATACTTTGTGCAGAAACTAGTAGAGAACAGATAGAATTATTAGAAATGCACAAAGATGGTATTATGGTCGCAGAATATTGGACAGATTTGCCACCGAAAGCGGAATTAGAACGTAGATTACATCAAGCATTAATAGAAGCCAAAGAAAGAATTGCACGCAAACAAATAGATTCTTAAAGAAGACTGAAATCAATACCAAAAATATTATTAAAGAATTAACAGTTGCAAAAAGCGCATTAAAAAAAGGAATCACTAATGCTACATTAAGCAAATAGGAGAAAAAAATGTCGAAAATGATTTAACGGCGGTAATTGCTTTAGTAGAGAAAATCAAATCGGATTTAGAAAATAGGTCAGAAGAAATATAACAAAAATGAGTTATTTGAAGTCCAAATTAACAGCACCTCAATCTATCGAAGATTTCACAAAAGATGTTACAGAATATATTCAAACAAAAGCTTCCCAAAAAGATTTAATTTATTTGGAAAGAGAACTTGAAGGAATGATAAAAGATTTGGAAGAATGGAAAGCTAAAAATGAATTGGATAGTAAGTAGCTCGACCAAATTCGATTGGATGGAAAATAGTCTTCCGTAATAAGAACTCACCCTTTCTAAACAAAACCGCCCCCTTCTTGTTAGGCTATCCAGATAGAAACTGGACAAACTTTATGAAAAAAGCGATAATAATTGGAGCAGGCATTGCAGGATTAGCCACCGCACTTAGATTACGGCAAAGAGGCATGGAAGTAAGCGTCTTCGAAGCCAATGATTATGTAGGTGGCAAATTGCATGTGGTGCAAAACAGCGGGTATCGTTGGGATGCGGGACCTTCTTTATTTACAATGCCCCATTTAGTAGATGAACTGTTTGAATTATATGGATTAGAAGCTACCAGTTATTTTCAATATAAAAAAAAGGAAGTCGTCTGTAATTATTTTTGGGAAGACGACACGACTTTTAGCGTTCCTGCGGACCGAACTCTATTTATCCAAACGGCGGCACATACTTTTCAGACACCTGCTGAAAAAATTGAAAAGTATTTAAAAAATAGTAAAGAAAAATATGATTTAACGGCAGGTATCTTTTTAGAAAAATCGCTCCATAAATGGCAGACCTACTTTTCTATAGATACGCTAAAATCTTTGGTGAAGAGTTACAAGTTAAATGTCCACACGACTTTAGACAAAGTCAATCAAAGTTATTTTTCTAATCCACATTTAGTCCAATTATTTAATCGCTATGCAACCTATAATGGCTCGTCGCCTTATAAAACGCCGGGGATTATGTCGATGATTCCGCATCTAGAAATGCACTTCGGGACTTTTTTTCCGAAAGGAGGTATGCATGCGATTACCCAAAGTCTCTATGAGTTGGCAAAGCAGCAAGGAATAAATTTTGAATTATCCACACCTGTTGATACAATTGTTAAGAAGGGACGGCAAGTAATTGGAATTTCTACCAAAGAAGAAACGATTTATGGAGACATCGTAGTTTCAAATATGGATATTTTTTCCACCTACCAACAATTGTTACCAACAGAAAAACAACCCTACAAGATTTTGCAACAAGAACGGTCTAGTTCTGCCTTGATTTTTTATTGGGGAATGAAAAAAACATTCCCTCAATTAGATTTACACAATATATTTTTTAGTGCCGACTACCAAGAAGAATTTCGACAAATATTTGAGCCGAAAACATTGTATGAAGACCCGACTGTTTATATCAACATTACAAGTAAGGAACAAATTACCGATGCACCTGAAGGTTGTGAAAATTGGTTTGTGATGATTAATGCACCAGGTAATTTTGGACAAGATTGGACCGAGCTTAAAAAGCAAGCGAGGCAGGCTATTATTCAAAAATTAAGCCGACGCTTAAAAGTAGATATAGCACCATATATTGAGGTAGAAGAAATACTAGATCCTGTTGGCATTGAAAATAAAACGAGTTCTCATCGAGGTGCCTTATATGGTGCGGCGAGTAACTCTAAGTTCGCTGCTTTTTTGCGCCATCCCAATTTCTCTAACAAATTGAAGAACCTTTATTTTTGTGGTGGCTCCGTTCATCCCGGCGGCGGCATTCCGCTCTGTTTGTTATCTGCAAAAATTGTTAGTGATTTAATACCTGAAGCATGAATAGCGATTTTCAATTAAAAGAATTTTGGCATAAGATGGATAGGCAAACATTAGCCATTCAGATTATTTGGTTATTTCATTTAACCGCCATATTCGGGGTATCCATTGGATTTTTTAATTTTTTCATTCCCAAAACGCCCTTAAATTTAAGCTTGTCATTTTGTTTATTGATTGCTATCTTTCCCATTGATTCCTTAAAAAAAATCCTACTAACCACTTTATTTTTTGGGGTTGGTATGTTGGTGGAATGGATAGGGGTTCACTATGATTTTTTATTTGGCGTGTATGAATATGGCGAAAATCTAGGACCAAAAATAGATGGTGTACCTTTGCTAATTGGTATCTATTGGGCCGTACTGGTGCTAATTACAGGAGTGATTGCTAATGAAGTTAAAATCCCTACAATAGCGAAGGTCTTATTTGGTGCATTTTTGATGGTCTTACTTGATTTTTTGATGGAAGCTTCTGCACCGATTTTTGATTTTTGGACCTTTGCTGGAGGTTTTGCACCTATTAGAAATTATATCGCTTGGTTTGGAATTGCTGCATTTTTACATAGCATTTTCCAATGGGCAAAGCTGAAAGGCGATGTCCGTTTTTGCTTTAATTTGTATGCTTGTCAATTTATATTTTTCACTTATTTCTATGTCTACAATAGTTTATGATTATGCCATTATTGGAGCTGGTGCAGCAGGGCTTCACCTTGCACAGGCGATGATAGCCGACGATTGGTTTGCAGAAAAGCAAGTACTGATATTAGATAAGGACGCTAAAGAAGTAGATGATAAAACTTGGTCTTATTGGGAAAAAGGAGCTGGAAAATGGGACGACCTTATTCTTCAAAGTTGGGAAAAAGCGCAGTTTAAAACGAAGGAAAAATGTTTAGATTTAAATCTTGCACCCTACCGATATAAAACCTTACCGTCTATTGCCTTTTATCAAGCTGGAAAGCAAAAAATAGCGCAAGCGAATAATTTCTCTTGGATAAAAGAGGAAGTAAAAGAGGTGCTATCTGGCGATGTAGTAACGATTAAAGGCACAGAAAATACGTACCAAGCCAAACAGGTTTTTGATAGCCGAATTGACCGAAAATTTGAACAAAAAAACGATAAATATTATCGAATTTTACAGCATTTCAAAGGTTGGGTTATTGAAACGGAAACGCCTGTTTTTGATACCGCTAGTTTTGTTATGATGGACTTTCAGGTTAAGTGGAAAGACAGTACTAGTTTTACGTATGTCTTGCCGATTACACCAACTAAGGCAATGGTCGAATTCACCTTATTTACAGCTGAATTATTAGCTTATGAGGAATACGACACCTACCTTAAAAAATACATCAAAGACGTTTTAAAAATTGATAAATACCAGATTGAAAAAGTAGAATATGGGGTAATCCCAATGAGCAATTATCCGTTTGAAGTAGCCAATCAACCGAGAATCACAAAAATTGGAACGGCGGGCGCACAAGTAAAAGCCTCTACAGGCTATGCTTTTAAAAAGATTGAAAAAAGTGCCCAAATAATGATTGCCAATTTGAAAGCCAATAGAAATCCCGCAACTGGTTTGATTAATAAAAAATTCCGCTTAATAGACACCTTGTATTTAGACGTATTGACCCATCACAATCATTGGGGGGAAACGCTCTATACACAGATATACGGAAATAACGACATTCAGCAAGTGTTTAAATTTCTGGATGATGAAACCAATTTATTAGAGAATTTTAAATTAATGAATTCTGTAGATGCTGGTCCCTTTTTAAAAGCGGTCGTTTATCATTTTTTAGGAATTAGAATACGGTAGGAAAAGAGGTCAGAAGTCAGACCGAAAAATAAATTTTTCTGTCAGAAGTCAGATGTATGACGTGTTCTTAGACGTTAACAACTAGGTAATATGTGCGTCTAAGAACACGTCATACATCTCACTTCTGACAGCGAAGCGATCTGACTTCTGACTTCTTTTTGGAACACGTCATAAATCTCACTTCTGACAGAAAAATTTATTTTTCGATCTGACATCTGACTTCTTTTCTTAAAAATCTCATAATGCAAACATTAAAAGCCTGTCCTATTTGCCAATCTGTACGGTTCAAATCTTACATTAAAACAAAAGCGCAGATGCACCCGTCTGCCCAAATGTTTAATTTTGATCAATGCGAAGAATGCCAACTGGTTTTTCTAAATCCAAGGGTAGAACCAGCAGATTTAATGAATTATTATACAGATTATTACTTACCTTATAGAGGACCAAAGGCTTGGGGGAAATATGAACAATTAGTAGCTGGTAGTCAGCAGAAACTAGATGCAGAAAGAGCAAAATTAGTCTATCATTTTCATCCCTTAGATAACAACTCAAAGGTGTTGGATGTAGGCTGTGGTAAGCCTACTTTTTTACAAAAATGTGTAGACTTATACAATTGTCAAGGCATAGGAATTGATTTTTCTGATGAAGGATGGAAAAATGCCCCAGACACTTTTCAGGCATTGGAATTAATGGTAGGAGAAGTAGCAACTATTCCAGAAAATACAGCGCCTGATGTCATCACTATGTGGCATTATTTAGAACATGACTATGCACCAATAGCTAATTTAAAAAGACTTAGACAAATAGCTACAAAAGAAACGACGCTAATTTTTGAAGTGCCCAATTTCGCCTCCGAAAGTCGAGAAAAATATGGGTCACATTGGGCAGGTTGGCATACGCCGAGGCATACGTCTCTTTTTTCACCAGACAACATTCGATTATTATTAAAAAATAGTGGTTGGAAAGCTCAGAAGGTATTGACTTATGGCACTTTAGACCCTTATGTTCTTTATTGGATGAGTGAAATGGAGCAAAAAGGTATTGAATGGGATAAAAATATGGAGGAAGAGTTTTTTGGTTTTGTTGTTGGGATGATTCGTTTTATGCCTACCTCATGGCGACAAAAATCTCGGTCTTTAGGTATTATGACTGTGATTGCCTGTCTTGAATGAAGAATGAATTAAATAATAAAGAATGAATAATTAATAATTTCCTAGACGTTGACCAGTAGTAATTTAATTCTATCTGTTAGAGTAAAGCATTTATTTTCAAGGAGTAAAGGTGGGAGATACTTTTAAAGTCTAACGATTACCCACATCTTTTTATGGTGGGGTGAAAAAATCATAAATCAGGCTATGCGTCAATCCTTGTAAGAACAGCGGCATAAAAAAAAAGTAAAAAACTTGAAAATGTGACAAAAAAAGTCTGAATTTGCAGAAAAACTAGAAAATGCTAAAAC
>ENA-ORXT01004405-ORXT01004405.1-marine-metagenome-genome-assembly--contig:-NODE-4405-length-14571-cov-33.503519_pt1 | contig 14571 bp, 13 predicted proteins | sample MGYA00237868_ERZ511482 | MGnify/ENA metagenome assembly ERZ511482 | reverse complement strand
ACTGCGTCGCGATCGGCAATGTAGGGCGACACAAAAGCGGTCAGCACGACCAGGCCAGCGTCTTGAAAGAGCCGACATACTTCGCCGATGCGACGGATGTTTTCGGTGCGATCCTCGGGAGCGAAACCAAGGTCGCGGTTGAGGCCGAATCTGATGTTGTCGCCGTCGAGGACATAGGCGGCAATACCACGGGTAACCAATTCCTGCTCGACTGCAAATGCAAGTGTCGACTTTCCCGATCCTGAGAGCCCGGTGAACCACACGGTGCGCGACGTGTGCCCGAGGTTACGCGCCCGGGCCTCACCATCGATGTGCCCCTCGGCACGCACGATATGTGCCGATACCGGCTCATCACCCATCGAGAAATCCACGCTCGGTCATGAGCGCCAAAATGAGCTCGACACACTCGATGATCGACTGCTGTGACGTATCCACTCGCAGATCCATATCGGTCGGCCGGTCATAGGTCGCAGAGACTCCGGGGAACTGCGGGATCTCCCCCCGGTCCGCAGCTTCGTACAGCCCGTTTGGATCTCGTTCGCGGCAGACCTCGATCGGCGTGTCGACAAAGACTTCGATATACCGCTCGGTTCCGATGAGCGTGCGAGATCGCTCCCGCACCGATGCTTTCGGCGCAGCGAGCGCAGCAATGGCGATGATGCCCTGGTCGTTGACCAGACGCGCCACTTCGGAAACTCGCCGCAGGTTCTCGGATCGTTCCTGAGAACTGAACCCAAGATCTCGGCTGATGCCCAGTCGGACATTCTCGCCGTCGAGCCGGATGCCGGTGCGTCCCAAGTCGAACAGGCGTCGACTGAGTGCAGTGGCGATGGTCGACTTGCCGGCAGCGCTGAGGCCGGTGAGAAGAACGGTGCACGCCTGCTGGCCGAGGCGCGCCGCCCGCTCCTCGGGGGTGATGTTGGAGATCTGGAGGGTCAAGCTCGCTTCGGGAGTTTGATCCCATGACGACGAAGCCCCCAGGATCATTCCTGCGCCGACCGTTGCATTCGTCAATCGGTCGACCACTATGAACGAACCGGTCTGCCGATTCGTCGTGTAGGGGTCAAACAGCAGCGCTCGGTCGCTCGTGATCGTGCACTCTGCGATGTCATTGAGCCCAAGCGCACGCGCTGGTTCGTGCTCGAGCGTGTTGATGTCAACGCGGTGGTTGATGGCAGTGACCGACGCGTTGCTTATCCCGTTCGCGGATTGAAGGAGATATCGACGACCAGGCGTGAGCTCAGTGTCGTCCATCCACACCAGCATGGCGTTGATGTCGTGGGCTTGCTGAGGCCGCTCGGCCGACTTGATGAGCAGATCGCCACGACTCACGTCGATCTCATCGGTAAGCGTCACCGTTACTGCGCTGCCGGGTCCGGCAACGTCGAGATCGCCATCGAAGGTCACGATCCGATCAATGGTCGACTCGACACCCGAGGGCATAGAAACGACCCGGTCACCGGGCCGGAGTACGCCCGAAGATATTGTGCCGGCGAAGCCGCGAAAGTCCAGGTCAGGACGAATCACCATCTGCACCGGCAAGCGGAACCGTTCGAGGTCAACGCCAACTTCGACGTCGACGGTTTCGATATGTTCCATCAAGGTCGGACCGTCGAACCAGCCCAAGTTCTCGCCCGCGTCGACGACGTTGTCGCCGAGTAGGGCCGACATGGGCAAGAAGTACGGGTCCACCTGATCAAGCGATGCCGCGAACTCGCGATATTGGTCACAGATCTCGTGAAACCGGGCCTCGGACCAGTCAACGATGTCCATTTTGTTCACTGCTACGACGACGTTGCGGATGCCGAGGAGGCTGGCGATGAATGTGTGCCGTTTGGTTTGAGCAAGAACTCCGTGGCGAGCGTCGATCAAGATGATCGCCAGCTGACACGTCGACGCGCCCGTGACCATGTTGCGGGTGTACTGCTCGTGGCCGGGTGTGTCTGCGATGATGAACTTGCGGCGCGCCGTTGAGAAGTACCGGTACGCGACATCGATGGTGATGCCCTGTTCACGCTCTGCCTTCAGACCATCGGTCAGCAGCGCAAGGTCCGGTAGCTCACCGGTCGTGCCCTGGGTAGTGGAGTCTGCAGTGAGTGATGCCAGCTGATCTTCGTAGATCATCTTCGAATCATGAAGCAGTCGGCCAATCAGCGTCGATTTGCCGTCGTCGACGCTGCCGCAGGTCAAGAACCGCAGCAGGTCCTTTCGCTCATGCTCGGCAAGGTAGGCGTCGATATCGGTCGCGATGAGTTCGCTCTGATGAGACACCGCTAAAAGTATCCGTCGTTCGCGAGCTCACTAACCAAGTTGCTCGCTGCGCTCCGCAACTCGCACGGATCCTGTATTGCAGAGGTCATTAGAAGTAGCCGCCGTTCGCATGCTCACTAACCAAGTTGCTCGCTGCGCTCCGCAACTCGCACGGATCCTGTATTGCAGAGGTCATTAGAAGTATCCTTCTCGCTTTTTCTCTTCCATGGAACCGGATTGGTCATAGTCGATGACTCGGCCTTCTCGTTCGCTGCGGGTCGCAAGGAGCATCTCTTGGATGATCTCTGGCAGCGTGTCTGCGGTCGACTCGACGGCGCCAGACAGCGGATAACAACCCAGCGTGCGGAATCGAACCGACTTCATCTCAGGCTCTTCGCCAGGTTCGAACTGGAACCGGTCGTCGTCGACCATGATCAGCACGCCATCGCGGTTCACCACCGGGCGAGGTGCGGAGTAGTACAGCGGAACGAGCTCGATGTCCTCGAGATGGATGTACTGCCACACATCGAGCTCGGTCCAATTGCTGATCGGGAACACCCGGATGCTCTCACCCTTGTGCACCCGGCCGTTGTAGAGGCTCCAGAGCTCCGGCCGCTGATTCTTGGGGTCCCAGCGATGGTTCTTGTCGCGGAAACTGAACACGCGCTCTTTTGCTCGTGATTTCTCTTCGTCGCGTCGAGCTCCACCGAATGCGGCATCAAAGCCACCTGCGTCCAGTGCCTGTTTGAGGCCCTGAGTCTTCATGATGTCGGTGTAGTTCATCGACCCATGGTCAAACGGGTTGATGCCATCGGCGATGCCATCGGGGTTCGAGTGCACAATGAGCTCGAAGCCGATCTCTTTGGCCAGTCGGTCACGAAACGTGATCATCTCCCGGAACTTCCACGTCGTGTCAACGTGGAGCAACGGGAAGGGGATCTTGCCGGGATGGAACGCTTTGCGCGCCAGGTGGAGCAGAACCGATGAGTCCTTGCCGATCGAATACAACATGACGGGGCGTTCGAATTGCGACACGACCTCGCGAATAATCTGTATCGCTTCAGCCTCGAGTTGTTTGAGATGCGTGAGCCGAAGCTCAGGTGGCAGCGTCGCCGTAACCATGGGCAACCTTCCTGTAAAAGTGCTGCCTCAGGTTACGGCTAGATACAAACGAAAGTGCCCTAGGCAAACCACCGCGCTGGTTGGGCCGAGGCGACCATACGAGGATCAGGCTCGGTGGCCTGGCCTGCAATACCGAGCAACGCAATGCCAAGGGGCGACCAGGTTTGCATCTCTGCGTTCTGGCCGGTGCCGAGCTGCAACTCAGCTGATGCTGGCGTGACACGAGCGGTAAGCAGTGCCCCCAGTATTGCCGAGATCAGCGCGCCGCTCAGATCGAGGAACGTCCAGCCGTCGCGGAGACGTAGACCAAACGACGTCAAAGCTTCGCGCAGGAACGGAATGAAAGCGTTAACGGTCGTTTCTTCGGCGTGGCGGGCCGCAGCCTCGACGCGGTCGTTGCGGGCAGAATCGAGCGTTGACGCCAGTACCGACATGTAGACGCCAATTGGCGTCTCGGTGAACTCGGCTTCGGCGGCTGCAATCGCTGCCAAACGCACGAGTTCGCGGAGGTACCAGGTCAGGTCCTCTGGAGTTGCCTCGACTCCGATTTCTTCGACTTTGGCCAACACGTCGCGGACCGGTGCTGCCATCGAATCGACATCGAGTGCTGGACCGACTTCGGTGATGTCGATAATCAGTTCTTCGTGAAATGCGCGCTGCGGATCGAGTTCTGTCTCGCCGAAGACGCGGTAGGCCGATGGGCGCGGAACGCCGGAACGGTTGATCGCTTCGGCGAGTGTCACGCGGCCTACGCCGCCTGACAATCCGACCTCGGTCAGCATCTCGCGACCTGCAACAAGCAGCGCATTTCGTGCTTGATCTTTAGTGAATTTTCTCTTACTCATATTCTTCCCACAATATTTTTTGAGCCAACTTAATATAAAAGGATTCCCATATCCCATACTCAACCCATATGAGGGAGTTTGGCACGATCAGGCGCAGAAACCTAACGATCTTTTAGGCTTCGACCAGCAGCCGTGCCTCGGCGTGGACCGTGAGACCTCGCAGAAACGTTGTAAACAGGCCAGAAACGGGTGCAATCTCATATCTCACAGAAACAGAAACTGTCTCGCGATCAGATTGGAGTAAATGCTCAAAGGTTGCCTCGATGTGTAAACCATCTGCCGGGAGCAGCGTTTGGGTGTCGATAATCGCGCCCATGTCAACAGCAGGATCGACCGCAAGGGTGCGTGCCGTTTCCCGTGCAATGTGGGTGACGGCGAGCTGAGCGTAGGCGACAACACAAACCTGAGCAACAGCAAGCAGCGACACCAGCACGAGAGGGACGACAAGCGCAAACTCGACCGTCGACTGGCCCCGCTGCGGCCGGGCTTGCCGAGTGCAAACCCTCACTCGATCAGCGAAGTGATCTTGGACAACACCAGGTCAAAGAACGCACCGATCGAATTATTGTCCTGGGCCCAGGCCACAACCAGCATGGCAACCGTGCCTGCGGCCAGCAGCACGAGTGCATACTCTGCGGTTGTCTGACCCTGCTCAGATCGGCGACGTTGGCTAAGCGTCGGCTCTCCAACTGTGTGGGCTCGAACGCTCGTTGTTGCGTTTATGGTCATTGTGATACTTCCTTGGAGCTCTCCTGCTTGGAGAACGGTTGCTGTTGCGGGGAAGCATGAAGAGCGGTGATCTAGGCGAAAACGCCGAAACCAGACAACGTTTTCACCATCACCGGAACCACGGTGAGAAGAAGAAACGCAGGCAATACACAGGTGACGAGCGGAAAAAGCAACGTGACCGGCAGTCGACGCGCCGCTGACTCAGCCTGGCGGCGACGCTCGGATCGATAGTCGACAGCAAGTTGGCGAAGGCTCTCGGAGATAGGAGACCCGTATCGCTCATGGGCTACCAACGCGGCAACGAGAGGACGAATTTCTGGGCCGACTCTGGTTGGCAGCGCCTCGAGTGCATCGCTCAGTGGTTTACCGTGACGCACCTGCTGCTGGACCCAGAGCAACGACGCACCGACAGGTCCTTCGTTCCATCGCGCCACCTGGTGCACCGCGGACGCCACATTGTGACCACTGCGTAGCGCAACCGAGAACAAGTCGACGACCTCGGCCAAACCTTCGTTGAGACGCTCAGCCGTCGCACGTTTCAGGCGCGACCGCGTGGCCACGTCGGCGACATGCAACCCCGCAGCTACGACAACTCCTATCAATGGGTGGAGCGCAAACGACACGGCAGCCGCACCAGCAATACGGCCGACCACCAAGTCTCGCTGCTCGTCGGGCGCCCGCCGGCCTACGTTCCGAACGATACGACCAATACGTTGCGTGCCAGAGCGGGAGCGAATCGGCGCCAACGTGTCTGAGTCGGCCAGCGGGGCGAACGAACGTGCCGGTCGTCGCATCTGCGACAGGTGTCCAAGTACGCCAACGCAAAAGACCAGCAAGATCCAGATATGTACTGGCGTCATGTCGGCAACTGGCGACGAATCACCGCACGCATCCACGTCCAGCCTGCCACGTCGAGTCCAACGCCCGACACGAGACAAAGCCGACCAATCGGTGTGGTCGTCAGATAGCGCAGTGCTCCCCCATCGCCCAGTGCGTCGATGACGAGAAACGCAACGGGCAGCAGGACCAGCGCCTGCATCGACGTTGCGGCCTGTGCGGTCAGCCCCTGAATCTCTCCTCGAAGTGCATGACGGTCGCGCAAGGTCTGGCTTACACCCTCGAGGGCCTGAGTGGTGCCCGATTCGTTCTCGCTTGCCAACGCCAGCGCTGCGGCCACGATGCGAACCTCGGCCCGTGGTTCGCGTCGGGCCCACGAGCCCAACGTGGCCACAAACGGTGCCCCCTTATCTACGGCGCTCAGGACGCTGCGCAACTCAGAGGCCACCACGGGTGGCGTGTCGTCGGCTGCCTCGGCCAGTGCGTGGCGAAGCGTGGAACCACTTCGCAGTGAACGGCCAATTGCGTCGACTGCGTCGGGCAAGGCAGCCACCAGTCTTCGCGCCCGGCGTCCGGACCATCGCATGGCCAAGGCCACGGGTATGCCCACTCCTGCCAGCGCGACGCAAGCCGCAATAGACCGTCCGGCCGCAATCCAGCTCAGGCTCGTGGCAACCGGAATCGCAACGATCCACAACGCAAAGGCTCGTATGTGTTCGTCTCCAAGATCGGCCCGGTGCGCGAACGCCTGCAGCGGGCCCGGCAGCTGATCGATCGCTGCACGAGCGTCGTTGCGGTCGGCGTGCAGCCGGCTAAGAGGGCTAGGCACGGGGCGTTCCTTTGCGGGTGGTTCCACGACTGCACTCGTGCAGCGACTCGATTCGCCGGTCTCCGTCGGCGGTGCGTGCGACATGGACAATCAGATCGACCGCCGACCCGAGCTGGGCTCGCACCACTTCGAGCGGCAGGTCGCCACCACCCATGAGTGCCATTGCTTCGATACGACCAAGCGCGTCGAGCGGCGAGTTCGCATGACACGTCGACATCGAACCCGCATGTCCGGTGTTCATGGCCTGGATCATGTCCAACGCCTCGGCACCGCGAACTTCGCCGACGATCAGGCGGTCGGGTCGCATGCGAAGCGCATTACGTAGCAGTGTGCGCACCGTGACCGCGCCGACACCCTCGGCATTTGGCGGGCGGGCTTCGAGTCGTACCGTATGGTCACCCGGTAGGCGCAGTTCGGCAGCATCCTCGATCGTGATGATGCGCTCGCACGGATCGACGTGTCTGGCAAGTGCATTGAGCAGCGACGTCTTCCCGGAACCGGTGCCTCCGCTGACGATCAGATTGGCCCGGCCAGCAACCGCGTCTCGAAGCCGATCCAGCAGCGGCGACGAACAGAAGTCGGCCAACGTGTGGGGTTCGTCGCGGAAACGCCGAATTGTTATGTACGGACCGTCGAGCGCCAATGGGGGCACAGCAACGTGAACTCGGCTCCCATCGGAAAGCCGAGCATCAACAAATGGTTGTGTTCGGTCGACACGTAATCCCAGTGGCGACACGATCCGCTCGATGACAATTTGAAGCATGTCCTGATCGAGCACCACCTCGGTTGGACGCAGCGAACCACTGCGCTCGACCCAGACGTAGCCAGGTCCGTTGATCATGATCTCGGTGATCGACGGATCTTCGAGTAGCGGTTCGAGCTCTCCCAGCCCAAAGAGCTGGCGGGTCACCCGATCGACCACGATCGCCGCGTCGTGCTGGCCGAGCAGCGGGGCCGTCGCAGCGACCGAATCGGCAATCCGGGCCCGAGTTACCTCATGGGTGCCGGACAGATCGCTACCAATCAGCTCACGATGCACCGAGCGCACGACCTCGGCCATTGCGGTCATGGTGGTCGTCATGCGAGCTTGTTGCGCCAGGTCGACAGCTCCCGCCACAGCTCCAACCATCTGCTCCAGCAACTGCTCGCGGAACCGATTGCGCATGGCGTGCTGGCCGGTGATGGGTCAGGCCGCATCGGTCAACACCTTGGCCATGGCCCGCACAAATGGACGGGGAAGTCGGGCACTCACCAGCCCGGCGTCGATCGATCGCGCAATGCCGCTGTCGAAGGCGATCTCGGCGACCACGGGCGCATCGGCAGCACTCTCGATGTCGGCCCGGCCGAGCACGCGATTCTTCTCTTTGATCACGATGACGCCCGACGGCTCGAGCGAAGTGCGGCCCAGCGTGCGCAAGTTCAGATAACACGGGCGCACGACCACCAGCGATCTATCGGCGGAGCGCACCACCTGCTGGGTAAATGTTGTGTCGTCTGATACGACGCCGCAATCGACGATCACGTGCCGGTCAGATGTATCAAGGGCCTGCAGGAGCGATTGCGGGTTCGTGCCGCTCTCTTGGGACCCTCGAGCGAGTACCCGGAGTCCGACCCTGGCCTCGATCTCGAGCCGACGAAGCGCTTCGGGCTCTGCAGCCGCCAGCGCGCACCAATCGGTGACGCCCGGCGGGTCGACCTCGTCGTCGAGACCCAACAACGCCAACATGTCGCCACACAGGTCAACCAACAACGTCTCGTAGGCCTGCTCGACTTGCCCAATCGCCAGCATGGCGGCGACGCTCGACGCGCCAACTCCGCCCTTGACTGACCACACCGCTACAACCACGGCGCCTCCCTAGATACTCGTATCTGAGGGGAAGCTCAGGACCGCTTGGTCGTGGCCGTCAACCTAGATCAGCAGTGACCGGAAGGCAAGGGGCAATCTGTGGCGAATGGCGGAGGTGGACGGGAATCGAACCCGCCGGACGAGGATCACTCGTCCCAACCGCTTTGAAGGCGGCGGAGCCCACCAGGTACTCGTACACCTCCAGTGGTAGTCCGGATTCAGCGCTGGAGCGCTTCATCCTGTTTTATAGCTTGTCTGTCTACGGTCCCCCGGACCTTGTCGGCCTCGGAACTCCGGATTCAGCGCCGGGCGCTTCATCCTGTTTTATAGCTTGTCTGTCTACGGTCCCCCGATGGCCTAGACGGCGAGGAGGTCGCGTGCGCCGGTGTCTGATGACGGGTGGCGCAACTTCGACATGGCGCGAGCTTCGATCTGCCGGATGCGTTCGCGAGTCAAATTGAAGTGCTCGCCGACCTCTTCGAGGGTCCGAGGCTCGCCCCGATCGAGTCCGAAGCGGAGTTTGAGGATCTCGCGTTCGCGCTCGTCGAGGGGGCCGAGCAGACGATTGATCTCGTCGGGCAACAACGCAGTGGCAGCAACTTCGAACGGGGACTCAGCCCCACGGTCTTCGACCACGTCGCCGAGTTCAGCGTCGCCGTCCTCGCGGAGCGGCTCTGACAGCGAAAGCGGCTCAGCCGCGAACCGCAGCGCTTCGGTGACTTTTTCTTCGGGCATCTCGACTTCGGCGGCGAGTTCGACCAGCGTTGCAGGTCGGCCATACTTCAGTTCGAGACGAGCCCGGGCTTTTTGAAGCCGCGCCAAAGTGTCGCCAGCATGCACGGGAAGCCGGATTGTGCGACCGGTGTTCGCGATGCCGCGAGTGATTGCCTGGCGGATCCACCAAGTGGCGTAGGTCGAGAATTTGAAGCCCTTGCGCCAGTCGAACTTTTCGACTGCGTGCATAAGGCCAAGGTTGCCTTCTTGAATCAGGTCGAGCAGGGGGAGACCCGAGGCCTGATATTTCTTGGCAATGGACACGACGAGCCGCAGGTTCGATTGAACGAAGGTGCGTTCGGCGTCGTCGCCGGAGCGAATGTTACGTCGAATCTCGCGTTTCTTGGCTGCGGTGGGTTTCTCGTCGCTTTCGAGTTCTTCTCGCGCCGCCGCGCCCTTCTCGATGAGCTGCGCCAGACGAACTTCGTCGTCTTTTGTGAGCAGCGGATACTGGCCAATGTCTGTCAGGTACAGCCGTACGAGGTCTTCCTCGTCACGTTCTACTCGCTCTTTGGCCACACGCACCCCCTGCATTTGAGTCCAACAGGCGGCTCGGCCGCCGCCCTGCCGTCACGATACCGAGGCAGTTGGATGGCCCCACGGTAACGCAATCGCAATCTTCCTAGAAGAAGGTTTTTCCCTTGTTTATAAGGAATTTGTGCACAAATTTTCCTGACGCCATCGAGATGTTTGGTCCAACCGGGGTGGGAATCGGCCGTTGATAGGTTTGTCTCGGCATGTGAAGCTGTGCACGAACTGTCGTCCAGAGCAAGCTTCGGACGTACGCAAACACCGAAACAACTGCGAAACAACGTTTGGTCGCCGCGGCGCTCTGCAGGTGATGTGCTCAACTGGGCAGGTGCGTAGATATGTGGTATGTCAGCTGTTGCTCATCGCATTGATCGCTGCTGGATGCAACGATTCGACGACCAACCGTACTGAGCCCAGTACCTCCGAGCCCAGTACCACTGAGCCTGGTACCTCCGAGCCCAGTACCTCCGAGCCCAGTACCGCTGAGCCTGGTACCAACAGCTCGGCCGGAACGTCGGAGGAAACAGCGACTGCGACATCGACGCCTGTCCCCCCTGCCGACGGGCCCAGGGTAGAAGCCGACGTCGACCTGGCATCGGTCCCGGCGGGCGAGCAACGAGACTTCGGGCTGCGCCCGGACGTGCCGACCGGCGAACTCGCACCCGAGGTACTCGACGCAGTCGATGTTCTGCTCGGACAGCGCCTGTTGGATCGCATCATCGATGAACTGTCATTCGACGCCATCGAGACCATCGCCGAGTCCGGCGACCCTCGGGTCAGCTGGTGGCTGGCCGACCTGCAACGCATCGCGAACAACCCCGAACTCTCCGATGCTCTTCGCGCCGCGCAAGAAACACTGCTAGGCGTCGACATAGACCCGCTCCGCTCGTGGGGATCAACCACCGACCAGCTCATTGGGTGGGACATCCCCGCACCACCGAACTACCTTGCGTACAAGCGCAACGTCTACATCGTGATCGAGCCCAAGTGGGAGCCGCTGTTCGAAGACGGCACCGACATCGATTGGCGAATCCTGTCGTGGGGTGGCGTCTTCATCGACGATCGACCCTTTGGCGAAACCGACAACCCGTGCAACTGCATCCCGGCCGCCGACAACCCAATCACGACCAATAGTGCAGGCGGCGACGAGTGGCTCGACGAAGACACGATCGTCTTCGGTGTGTCGATCAACGGCGACTCTCGCGCCTATCCCCGGTCGATCATGGAAGTACGAGAGATGGTCAATGACACGCTTGGTGGGCGAGACTTCGCCATGCCCTACTGCACCCTGTGCGGATCGGCGCAGGTCTATTTCACCGACGAGATAGCCGACGGCATCGCCCGGCCGGTGCTGCGAACCTCGGGTCTACTCAGCCGGTCGAACAAGGTGATGTACGACGTCAACACGTTCTCGATCTTCGACACGTTTTTGGGTAAAGCTGTCAGCGGTCCGCTGCTCGACGCAGGGGTAGAGCTCGATCAGCACAGTGTGGTCACCACCACCTGGGGCCGGTGGAAAGTCGACCATCCCGAAACCGACGTCCTCGACATCACACTGGCCAACGGTCGACCTCAGTCTGATCTACGTAACACTCGCGACGGCGACGGTCCCATCTTCCCGATCGGTCAGGTCGACGACCGTTTGCCAGTGCAAGAAGATGTGCTTGGCGTGCTCACGGCGTCAGGCGATCCGGTCGCCTTCCACGTGAACAGCGCACTTGCTGCTCTCGAGCGAGGCGAGTTCATCGAAGTCGACGGCATCAACCTGATTCTCGATGGCGGCGGCGTGCGGGCAATCGACAGCGACGGCAACGACCTGGGCGGCCACCAAGCGTTCTGGTTCGCCTGGTCACAGTTCTACCCCAACACCGACCTCTGGCCGATGTAGTGGCCCGGTTCAGTAGCCAGGTGGGACTTGGTAGCCGCCTAGTAGTTGTTCGAGGTGGCGGGCGAAGGCGAGTGTGGTGCGGTCACCCAGATACGGACCAACGACTTGGATACCGACAGGAACACCTCGTGGAGTGACCGCGATCGGCACGACGGTTGAGGGAAGACCGACGTAGCCGAACTGCGCGGTCCACATGATGATCTGGTTGTAGGCGCGGTCCACTCCATCGACGGTCAGGGTGCGGCTGTACAGGTTGCCCTCGTGGTTGTGGGCAAATGCGGCAGTGATGGCGACCGGCGCAAGCAGTACGTCGATGTGTTCGAAGAAGCGGTGCCATTTGTGGCGGTTCAGTTCTCGCCGTTCGGTCAGCATGAGCCAGTCGCGATGAAACATGGCGGTTGCGCTGGCGCGCATCTGCATCGACTCGCTGTGGCCGGCTGGATCGCGCACTACTGCCTGCATATCGGCAAAGGCCTGTCCGCCTCGGGCGGGCGATGTCGCAGCTGAGATCAACGGCAGACCAACCTCGTTCACGTCGCGAAACGCGAGATCAGTTGGCCACGCATCTCGCTGAACAGCCATGCCATTTGATTCGAGCGCGCGCACAGCAGCGTGCAATGCCTGGGCGACCTCGCTGCTGACCGGAGCGACGGCGTCATCGAAGTACGCGCCAACCCGAAAGTCTGCCGGGGCTTGATGACGAGGTGCTGGCAGGCTGAACGTCCACGCCGAAGAAGTGTCGGCGCGTGGCCCGGCAATCACGTCGAGCACCAGTTCGCAGTCGTCGACCGATCGCGCGATCGGTCCCAACACATTGATGTCGGGTTCGCCAGTTTGGTAGCTCTCGTGGCTGATGTAGCCGAGCTGAGGCACAATCCCGAAGCTCGGTTTGTGGCCGCATACCCCCGCAAAGTGCGCTGGTAATCGGACCGAGCCGCCAATATCGCTGCCGATGTCAGCACCGGTGAGCCCGGCCGAAACCGCGGCTGACGCTCCCCCACTTGAACCGCCAGGTCCACACCTCAGGTCCCATGGGTTGTTGGTGGTGCCGAAGATCTCGTTGTAGGCCTGCGCGTCGGCGGACCAGCGAGGCAGGTTGGTCTTGCCAAAGATCACTGCGCCTGCAGCCCGGGTGCGAGCAACCACCTCGGCATCGATGGCTGGCACATGATCAGCCAGTTCAGTTGCGCCGCCGGTCGATCGCATGGCTTTGGTCGCGAGCGCGTCCTTGATCGTCATTGGCAACCCCAGCAGCGGTGGTGTCGGCTGCCCTGAGGCAAGTTGCTCGTCGGCGGCCGCGGCGGCGAGTTGTGCGGCCTCGTCGTCGACCGTGACGATTGCGTTCAGGTCACCGTCGAATCGTGCCCGCCGCTCGGCGTAGTGCGCCAGCAGCTCTCGGCTACTGATATCACGCGACCGCAGCTTCTGGGTGAGTTCGGTTGCAGTCTGCAGCCCTAGCGCACGTTCGGCCATAGCACCCTGCTAGATGCGTTCGAGCTCGCGACCGTCGAACAACGGCGTGATTCCGAAGGTGTCGATGTCGGCCTGGAGTTCCTCGGGTGACGGTGCTGGGAGGCCCGAGGCAGCGGCTTCGAAGATCGTGGCAAGCTTGCGGGCGTCGCTCGTCGTATTCAGGAACAGCTGCGGATTTGCGAGTACGGATCGGGTCGCTCGATCGATCGCACCTGGGTCCTCGAGCGGCTCGTACCAGCTGAACCGGGCGCCATCGTGGTTTTCTGGCCATCGACCGCGAGCGATCGATTTGATGGTCTGAGCGGCCACATTCTGCGCGGCACAGACCTGGAGTAGTTCCTCGACATCGGCCCGGTACTGGTCGCCGGCAAGCATGGTGGTGTTGTACGGGAACAGCACCGAGTCGTAGTCGAACTCGGCCAGGCTGCGCAGATGCATGCGTGGGATCCTGGTGCCGTGGCCCGTGACGCCAATGAAGGACACCAAGCCTTCGTCGCGAGCTTGCACCATGGCAGCGAGTGCGCCGTCGGGCCGATGCGCGGTTTGCCACTCGTCGGGTTCGACGAGATTGTGCAGCTGGATGAGGTCGACGTGGTCTACCCCCAATCGCTGCAGCGACAGTTCGAGTTCGGCTCGAGCCGCTGCGCCCGATCGTTCGCGAGTTTTGGTGGCGAGAAAGATCTCAGAGCGATGATCAACGAGCCACGGGGCCAACCGGAGTTCAGACTCGCCGTAACTCGACGCGGTGTCGAAGTGGTTCACCCCCGCGGCGCGCACCTGCGCAATGGTTGCATCGGCTCGGTCTTGACTCATTGCACCAAGGGCTGCGGCCCCGAAAAGGATCCGGCTGCTCTCGTGTCCGGTGCGACCGAACAAGGAAGTTTCGAGACTCATGTACGTAACCTACTCGTCGAGCCGCCGGCAACAGAACCGCTGAAATGCGCCTTGGCACGGCAACGGGCCCAAAGGCTGCGATGATGAAGCGCCCGCACGTGAGAATGAGGATGGCGTGGACCTAGTCGAGGCCATAGACACATGGATCGATGAACGCATCAATGATGATCTCAGCGACGATGAGCTCGAACGCATTCTGGAGATTCTCGATGCTGTTGCCGCCTCGGATCTCGCAGGTGTTGAACCGCGGCAGCTCTACGACGAGGACATCGACGCCCTAATCGCCGAGGCGGGTGGAGGGCCCGCATCTCAGGACTACACCGACGCCCTGCTGCGTTCGGCCTTCTTTGGCGATGATCTTGATGACGACATCGTCGATGCCATGTTGGGCGATATCGGTGCAACCACGCTCGGATCCGACGAAGACCTCAGCCCCGACAGCCTCGACGACCCCCGTGACGACGACAGCCTCGACAACCCCCGTGACGACGACAGCCTCGACAACCCCCGTGACGACGACAGCCTCGACAACCCCCGTGACGACGACAGCCTC
>ENA-ORXT01004404-ORXT01004404.1-marine-metagenome-genome-assembly--contig:-NODE-4404-length-14573-cov-9.275455_pt1 | contig 14573 bp, 15 predicted proteins | sample MGYA00237868_ERZ511482 | MGnify/ENA metagenome assembly ERZ511482 | reverse complement strand
GCCGACACCTCCGTCGCACCTGCCGGCTTCTGACAGAGCGTCGCTTGCAAATCGATCTGCCCTTGCTGAGGCGCCGGCGTCTCCGGTGATTCGGCACCTGATTCCTTCAGTGGTGCCACAAAAAACAAGAAAAGAACACGGGAAGCCACAGGAAAACGAGGCGCTTGCGCCGCATTGCGTTAGTGTCCGTGTGACCGTGTTTCGCCTACTCCACTAAAGCCGCCGAACGTTGCGGGCGTCGCGGCAGTTGCGCTGCGGCCTCCACGCGCCATGCATTGACGACGGCTACCCTCTATCCCCGAAGCCGTCAAGAGCGAGAACGCAACGCCAAGGAACAAAACGACGCACAACGACCTCCGCAAAGGTTCCGCGCCCATCCCAGGACACTCGGTGTGACACCCCCCTGCCATCCAGGGGAGCAAAAGCGTCACCTACCGCCCCTCCGACCGCCGAACTGCCACCGCGCCCGGCTCAATCACGCCGGCCGTCGTGCCAGACTCCCGCCGCCGGCTTGCATGCAACATCCCGTTGCGGGCGGACCAGCGGCGAGTGCTTGCCGCGGATCCGGGCGTTCGCGCCCCTGCTGAGTTCAGTGGTGCCATCAGAGTTACGAATACGACGTATAAAGACACAGGAATGAGCGGTTTGCTTTTCTGGCCAGTTAGAGCCTACGCTGCGGAAGCTTGTTGCTTGTGGCTATTCCTGAGATGGGGCGACTGCAGGATGGCATCCTTCAGTGGGGGTGCGGCTCGACAGAGCGCCGCCGACGTAAGAGCGCGAGCTGGGATCCATTGCAGCGTACATGTGACGTGAGCGTCACTGCGAGGTACCAAATGCTTCACCAAAGACGTCATCGGTCGTTATTGTGTCAGAGGCTGAGTCAGTATACGTTGCGTGTGCGTTTCGTTAGAGGCACAGCAGATGACTTGGACTACTCGTTCTTCTCTTCGGTTTGACAGGCAACGTACATTAATCAGCGTTTGAAGGCCTTCGTTCCCCAGGCGGATCTTGGTGACAAACTGCATTAGCGTCGCTAGGATTGAAACGGTCTTTAGATCGGCGCTATCGGCGCACTCCATCAGGGTGGCCAACAGAGCAGGGGTCTCGAGCGACTCAGCGGTTAGAGTTTGGCCGTAGAAGTGGTTAGGGGCACATAAAAAACCGTTAACGGTCCCTCACTTGAGACGCGAGCTCAACGTCCGATATATGCGCAAACTTCAGCTCAGCAGTGCGACGCTGAGCACCAGAGCGAATAAACTAGAGGTTTTCTGACCCTTAGATCTCAACGTTAGCACCGGCACGCCTCGCTTGCACCCCAACAGTGCGCATAACGTCGCTCCTGCTCTTGCGCATAGCCAGGGTGTACTTCGGCTGTTGCATTGACCGAAACGTTCGTTCAAGGATGCCGAGGGCTGCCGCTCACGCCTCCTCGACGGTATTAGCCCCGCCAAATGCCGGAACAACCGGGGGCTCCGGTACAGCGCGATCACCGTGGCGCATGCGGTCCACTGCAAGGGCGCCGGCGAGCCAGGCAGCCCCAGGATTCGCACCGGCGTCCAGCGCGGCCGCGACCGCAGCATCTGCATCGCGGGTCCGTGGCTGAGCTGTCGCACCGCCCAATCCCGCGTCGTCGACTATCGTCGATCTGGCGACGTGTGACGCCACGTGCGACTCCCGCCCAGAATCGCCAGCCGTCGCGATCAGAGACTGCTTGGCGCGAGCCCGCTTCTCTTTCAATTGGCGAGGCGCCAGCTCCCGGGCATCGATAACCACTTGGAGCTTGGCTTGCATTGCACCAATATCGTGCATTTCGCACACGAACGTGGCCTCACGCCCCTTAGCAATCACGCATGACTGCATGTCCTCTGTGTGGCCCGGGAACTTGCATGCCATGCATGCCACAGGGCACACCATGCACATCGTCTGCCCACAACGGGTGAAACACTAATAACAAGGATCTTGCACCAGTGGGCCGGTCGAAACCATGTGACCCTGCATCCTGCATGCGCTGCATCGTCTGACACAAACAGATGCTGGAAGTCCAAAACGGGGGAAAGACCGGTGACGAGCAGTTCGTGGCACGCAGAACAGCAATGTTAGAAATTTGATCAACGTCTGTGCGAACGCAACTCAACCGTTATAGCCGCTGCGAGCTGCTCCCAACCGCACGCACTCTAAAACAAATGTCAACAGCGTACAAGACGTCCGGGCCGCCCCGGTAGCATCAGCGCGGGCCGAGCCTCCAGATCTGGAAGGACCACCGGCCATGCTCGGCAGCCTCGATGACAAATAGGATCCCTTTTGCCGAAGGTCTGGCGCTGGCTGGCGACAGTGACAGACCACGCGTCGACGACGATGGTAGCGACGTCGACTGTGTGGAGAACAGATGTGGCCATGTGCTCGGCGTCTCGTGTGCCTTGAATGTGACCACAACTACGCGGCAGGCCATGAAAATTGCGGAGTTTGCCTTTGAAACAACGTTGGAACTTTCCTGATCATTCTAGGAAACTGTTTCATCACCAACTAAGAGTCAGTCCTCGTCCCAGGCCGGCGGGACAAAATTAGAAGACTAGCAATAAAAGCGAATAGAGTTACGCGGCTGAGAGGGACTGTCCTGGAACAGGGGTCACTCGGCCCGGACGGCGCCTCCCCCCCTGCCACGCCTACTCCAGACCGCCTCGAGCGGCTCTTTTGCATTCCAGGGCCCAGGCTGTCACCTCATTGGCTCGGTTCAACAAATATAGTTTCTATTGGCCATCACCAAAGCTGTCGATAGAGCTCAAACATCATGCACCTACGGCTTCTACGTTGACCACTTTTCAGAGAGAAGAGCCCGTGGACCAATCAGCATGTGACACAAGCCTCTTTTCATTCACAGTGGGGAACCCGGCTGTTGATCCGCCTTGGGCTCGCAGGACATGGGACATCCAACAAGCCCACCTGGTGCAAGCCCCGGCCACAGGATCACACCCAGCGGTCCACCTGTGAGAAAGGCCACCCGTAGCAAATTATTCCTTAGCGTACGCTCCTATCACGCCATTGCCCTCCTCAAACTGGTCTTTGGCGAAGTGGCCGCGTCGTTCTGTCATATATCCTCTGTTGCAGCGTCGCGAGGCACTCGCGCCGCCATGTCTTGTTCTGCCGCAATCGTCGGTCCCCAGGCCGCAGCGCGCTGCGGGGCGCCGCCTTACGGTTGCAAATTGGGGCCCTCGCCCGCCGCAGGGCCTCGGACGCCACGCCGCTCAGGGCCATCCTCTGCACCAGCTTTCGGCAGGACAGCTGAGCCGTTTCAGCGGTAAACCGGGGAGCGCCTTCGTTATAGAAACCATGCCATGGTTCTATGGCTTGCTCCCCGTGCAGCCCTGTGCTGCCTCACAGCCCCATGATTTCCCAAGAGTGGGCGAACAGCATATGGAGCTTGAATGAAATGCTCTGACAAGGGAATGATCCCTGGAGAAGTCTGACGAACGCCCGTGCATCAGCCTTAAACCGCGCCTGCTCGGCGGGGGGGATAAGCGCCGCTCGGGTGAGGGTTGACTGTACCCCTCGCCAAAGCTCCCACGCGCGCTCATAGGCGGTGAGCCGGGGAGCAGACACGAGAGGACGCAGCGCGTCCACAATCTCAACGCACCGCGAAGCGATTGTGTGGCAGTGCAGACCGATGAAGTTTCCCCCGTGGTAGGGCACAGGCTCGACGCCAATGTTGACGCTTAATGTAGCCGTCAGTCGGTGCGCCAACTGCCGACCGTCCACGGACCCGCGCTCTTGGGTTACAGCTTCAATTGCCAACCGCAGGAGCCGAGCTGTGATGCCAATCGTGAGATGAAGTGGGAGGGGCACGATTTGGGACGGTGGCACAACAATGACCGGTGACCGCTCCACCGACATGTGTGTAGCCAACCCAAGTTGGGCCGGGGTCCGTCCCAAGCCCCCATATGCCTCTTGCTTTTCCCGCAAGTGCGCCGCCGTCCGGGGGGGATGAGTGTAGTCCAAGTCCCGCAGGGTCCCAAATGCCCAATCCAGCAGAGAGTGGGCCTCTGAGGGGCATTTCATGCCAAGGCAGCAGGGACAAGGCATGGACGCGTTGTGCCCCTTACGGCCAACCGTGTTGGTTATAGCCGGTAAGTCGCTGGTGACAAACACGCGTACCGCCCGCCGATGGCCACCCATCACTACCCCAGTGTATCTCAGTCGTAGTATCTGCGCCACATGTGGATCCAGTATGGCAGCCTTCTCAGGGTACTTGTCTTTGGACTCTGGGCAAACTGCCACGAGGAGGATATTTCTAAGTCTGTTCTGGTGTTCTTGTTTTAGAAACCCCATCACAGCATTTACAGAAGATGGGTTACCTCCCCTGTCCAAGCCAGTGTAGACAAGAATATCTCGCATGTCTGCTGGAGGGAAAAAATCGCGTTAAGAGGATCTCCCATAGCTGGGAATCTCATAATCACGAGTCTGAGGGATGGCCACGCCCTGCGAGTCATAGGCGAGGCATTCAATGAAGAGCCCCGCAGACCACAGGTCGGCGAGCCGCCCTTCCACTGCCCGCGAGCGGTGCGCCAGATAGGCGCTGTGGGGGAGACCCCCTGTCCCCTGATGACGCGATCCCCCTCGGTATGGGCCGGGGGAGGGGCCGCGATCACACACGTAACGCCTCCTAGGGGGAGCGGTGTGTGGCGCCCCCTTGGGACGCATGCCAGGTGGGGCTTAGGGCCGCACCCGAGGCTCACCTCCATCTCCCGAACAGGGGGAGGGAGACCCCATCGGGCCCCGAAGGGGGGGGGTCGACACAGACGAGGGGACACACGACCCCTCGATCCGGGCCCCCTAGAGAGGCCGAGAAGCTTGTGGAAGCTTCTATGACCGGGGCGAATCCCATGAGCGAGATCAGCCCTCGGCCAAAGTCGATATCCCACGAGGACTTGAATCGAAGAGTTGAAAAATCTTGGGACATGTCCCTTGGGATTTATGGGGCTATTTCAGTCCAAGGTGACTGAAGTCACGGGACCAGATCTCTCTTTCAGTGGAAGAGGGTCCCTTGATCCGTGGAAGGGGCCAGCCAGGACCCCGCGTCCGGGACCGTGGCCGGTCGGGTACCGGTCCCGCTATGACCGCCTTTTTCTGGGTCGGGGTTTTTCGCGCCGTGCATCCTCTGAGGGTATATGAGTGTGTGCTTCTCGGTCATCCTGCTTCCGTGAATAAAGCAGCGTTGCGTTTGCGTTAGTTCCGATGTTCTGGTGCGCTTCGCGCCCTGTGATCCAGGCGTTTGTGTTCTTTCTCCTTTGTGTCGCTACGCATCCTGTTTTGGGTTTTCTGACGGGGTTGTGCCCCGTCGGCTTTGACGGCAGAAACCACTACATTTGTTGGATCAGCGGGGGACAGGGCAGGGAGATGGGGGCAGAGACGGAGGGGTATTCCCGATTCCTCCCCCTCCAGGTGAGGGGGGCGAAAGCGGAAGGGGGTTCCCGTCTCTCCCCCCCCAAGCTCAGGGGGGCTCAGACAGAAGGGCATTCCCGTCTATCCCCCCCCAAGGTGTGGGGGGTGCGGACGGAAGGGCATTCCCGTCTCCCCCCCCTCGAGGTATTGAGGGTGGAGCCGGAGGGGTATTCCAACCTTCACCTCCTCGACCGCTCAGCGAGCGGGATCAAGCGGTTCCCCCTCTGCCGTGAGGTCCGTATGATGGACGGGCCGGGCCGGCGACAGCCACTGGCCCACACCGAACGCCTCCTCAGGGACATGGAGATCGGGCCCCCCCGGGGGCCCAGGACGAGGTGGCCTTGTCGGCCGCCCTACGGGATTCTTTGGACACTTTGATTAGCCCCTTGCATGAGCGGCTGACTCTTATACAGAAAGCCATCGACACCGCACGACGGTCACGGCGCCGTCGTCGGAGGATGAGCTCCTCCTCCTCAGACGGAGAGTACTCCGAGGGAGATGGGGGCCGCCATGTGTCCAGTCGCTCTGTGACTCGTGCCCACGGGCGCGAGCTGGAAGGGAACCCCGTCGACGGATTCCTGCTAAGATCATCCCAGCTGATGATCGATGTGCCGCAATCTTGGATTGCGCCTCGTACGCCCTGGCGAATACCGATTTCCGGCATGACCGGACCATGGCACATGGCCTAAGCCGTCTGCGTAAGGACGTCTCGGCCACTTTTGGCCGTGACGCAGAATGGGATGGGACGCCCGCATTAGGCGTCTTCGAACTCCTAAGCCGCTTCGTGAAAGCGGGGGATGACAATGATGTCTCGGAGGGCAGAGCCCTGTATCTCCTTCCCGAGTTCACTAAGGGTGACCTCAAGCGGGAGTTGTATACCATCATGCAGTCCCTCCAAGGAGGGCGGAGCGGAGAGGTCAGCTCCTATCTGGAGCTGATCAACTGGCTCCTCCGCAAATGTGCGGACGAGCAATCGCTAAGCGATCAAGATGCCTTGTTTCACGGGGCCGCCCAAGAGGCGGACGAAACAGAGAGTGAGTACTACATACGCCTTCGGGGGTTACGTCGCCTGTGTGGTTATATCCACACGGAAGGACAAATGAAAAGTCGCTATATGCAGGGACTTGGCTGGGAGGTTCGCGTAGATGTGCGCGAACATAATACCCCGAACATGCTGATGGACCTGCTGGTGCAATATGCCCAGCGGAAGGGTGACGTCTGTCGTAGACGGCACCAGGAACAAAAGGATGAGGAAGACCGACGGGCCGAGGCCCATCGGGTACGTCGCGCTGCCCGGCCAGTGTCGCGGAAGTATGTAACCGCGGCAGTAGCTGCCCCACCTCAGGTGGGCGAAGCCCCTCAGGGCCCTTCCCGATGGGGCCCACCTAAGGTGGGGGAGGCGGGTCCCTCCCGATGGGGCCCACCTAAGGCTGGTGAAGCGGGTCCGTCCCGATGGGGCCCACCTAAGGTGAGGGAGGTCCCTCCCGGTCAGACCCGATGGGCTGCCACTAAGGCGGGGGAAGTCCCATCAGGGCCTTCCCCACGGACCTCCACCAAGGTGGGGGAAGCTCCACCTGGTCCTCCCCGAGAGGACACGGGTCGTCCCGGGCGAACCCGGACGAACAATTGCCTCGCATGTAACAGACGGGGACATTTCTTTAGGGAGTGCCCCCGCCTCGACGCGGGGACAAAGGCTCTGCTATCGAAGGCCTTTCTGGAGCGGTGCGAAGAGCGCCGCAAGAAGGAGGAGGAGCTCCGGCAAGGACAGCCGGTAGCAGCGGTGAGACACCACTATGGTCCACCATGGTCGTCCTCGGACGACTCGCCCTCCCCCGGGACGGCGAAGCCGAGCAAGATGAGGAGGACAACTCCCCCTCGGGAAACGAGTAGCGGATGCGCTAGTCCCACCCACCCCGAAGACAAACGGGGCAGACCGGCGATATAAGTCTTCCCTGAGGGCCGGGAAGAACTGGCCGAGTCGAGTGGTGGGGGCGTCCCAAGGGAAGCCCCCGGAGGGCACGCCTTGTGCTTTCATGCCCTCCTCTAGTTACCAACTGGCCGTCCGGTTATTCCTGACGGCAGGATTTGATCTCACTACCCGGGCTATATTAGATACCGGTAGTGGGCCGACCCTAATAGACCGGCGGTTACTGCCGGTCGACACCCCGCTACAACCGCTGGGTGATCTCACGAAGATGTTTCACGACGTCAGTGGGGGCTGGCACCCCATTGTTGGTGCTGTGTGTCTGGGTGTGACCCTTGGGGGTCAGACCTCCTACATCTCCTTTGGAGTTGTAAACAATATGAGTGTCCCAGCAATCCTGGGCACCTCTTTTATTGATGTCGCAACGAAGAACACTGCGACTCAGGAGCAACATGTGGAACTCCTCAACGGCACCAAGGTGCCGATCAAGAGAAGGGGAGCCCCCAGGGGGCGCCCCGATGCCTCCATCTCGGTGGTCTGTGCTTGCCCCGAGGGGACTTCGGCTCAGCTGCCGGCCCGGAAGACCTGGGTTCAAACCGGGACCATCGCTCACGTTCCCGTGAGGAGTACCTACACGGGGCATGGCCTCGTGAAAGGGCGACCCGCTTTATACCATAAGAATGGCATACAGGTCGCCCAAGGCCCCGCCATTATGATGGCGAATGAGCCAGTAACCATCCTGGTGATGCACCTGGGTGACACGCCGTTACGGTTAACGACAGATATGACCATTGAGTATATCGACGCCCATGAGGGGCCGACCTACGAAGTCTCGGAGAGCGAGCTCAAAGAGCTCGCGACGCCACCGAAGGGTGCAAAGGAGCCTCCTCTCCCTGAGGTAGACGTTTCGTCGGTTCCGACGGAGTGGTCGGGGGCCGTGAAGGCCCTCCTCCAAAAGCATGCCTCCCTATGGGAGGGCAAGCTTGGCTTGATCCGAGGTGTGGAACACCGGATCCGACTGAAGCCTGGGGCTGTCCCTGTGAGACAGCACCCTTACAAGGCCGGGCCTATGGCCCGGGAGAGAAAGAAAGCGGAAGTCGAGCGTAAGCGCTCAATGGAAGTGATTGAACCCGCAAGCGGGGAATGGGCTAGCCCCGTGGTAATGGTACCGAAGCCTGATGGCTCGGTACGCTTCTGTGTCGATTACAGAAAGCTCAACTTGATGACTATCAAGGATGCATACCCCATCCCACGGATGGATGAGTGTATAGACTCCCTAGTGGACGCCAGGGTGTTCTCCACCCTGGACTGTAACGCGGGCTACTGGCAAATACCAGTAGCCGAGGAGGACAAGCACCTCACGGCTTTCACGTGCCACACGGGCGCGTGGCAATGCGTGCGCCTCCCCTTTGGGCTATGCAACGCCCCTGCGATGTTCCAACGCGCCATGGATATGATTCTGGCTGGCGTGAAGTGGCAGATATGTTTAGTATATCTGGACGATGTGATCGATTTTTCGCGTTCCCCAGAGGAACACTTGCAGCACCTAGACGAGGTTCTGACCCTACTCGGGAAGGCGGGGGTCACCTAAAAGCCGTCCCAGTGCCACTTCTTCCAAGAGGAAGTGGAATACCTCGGTCATGTAATCCGACCGGGGCGGGTACATGTCCTGGAGAAGAACCTCCGGGCGCTTCGGGGTTTCCGTTATCCGGAAACCCAGACCCAGATGAAGAGCTTTATGGGTATGTGCGGCGTGTACCGCCACTTTGTAGCTGACTTCGCCAAGATATCGAAGCCCTAAACGGCGCTCACGATCACCAAGCTTCCTAAGAAGCTTCCTCCTCCTTCAAGGGAGGAGGTGGACGCCTTTGAGATACTCCGAGGACGTGTATTGGACGCCCCTGTCCTTGCCCTGCCCAAGAGGCACGGGCATTACATCGTCGACGTCGACCCCAGCTATGAACAGCTGGGTTGTTGCTTACAGAAACAACAGTCCGACGGGGAATACCACGCCATCGGCTACTACAGCCGTGCGCTTCTCCCTGCGGAGAAGACCTACTTCGCTACGGAGATAGAGGCGCTAGGCGACGTGTGGGCGGTGACCTACATACGGTCCTACCTAGAAGGCGCGGAATTCGTGGTACGGTGTGATCACCACGCCCTTTTATCTGTTCTCACTAGTATGAGTCCGAATGCGCGGATTAACCGATGGCGACTCCGATTGTCGGAGTACAACGACGAGATACGGCATAAGCCGGGAAAGGACCACAAGGTGGCAGACGCGTTATCGCGCCTCCCTGCAGAGGGCCTGGACACCTTGCCTCTGGACGAGGACATCCTCGTCCTGGCTGTAAAAACCCGAGCTAGCGACGCCTTGAAGGAGGCGTCACCGGGGGAGGCTCCCATGGGGGCCCTATCAGCCCAAGACATCATCCTGGGCCAAGCCAAGGATGACTTTTGTCACGCAAGGCTGAAAGAGCTCGATGCTCTTCCGCCCCCCGACACAACTTGGAGTCGACAAGCGTTCTTCTTCCGAAAGAAGAACGGGCTTCTCTGTCGCCGCTCGGTGTACGGACGGGAAACCCAAGTGGTTATCCCGGAGGCGCTAAAGGAGCGCCTCCTGATACACCAACACCAGTCGGTGCTAGCCGGGCATCCCGGCTCGAGAAGGATGTACAACACCCTTCGTAGGTATGTGTACTGGCCGACGATGGTCGTCGATGTGTACAAGCACGTGGAGCAATGCCCCGCGTGCGCCAAGAACCGCCTCTCGGAGAGAAGGCACACGACGGTGATGAAGCTTTTCACCGCCGACGAGCCCTTCTCGGGGCTCGCTATGGACCTGTTGGGCCCACTGCCAACCTCGAAAGGTGGGCACAAGCACGTCCTGGTCATCTGTGACCGGTTTACGAAGTTGACAAGAGCCATCCCCTTGCGGAATGCCACGGCAATAACCGTGGCATCGGCCTTTACTGATACATGGGTTGCCGCGTATGGCATCCCCGACTCGGTCTTTACGGACAACGGGCCGCAGTTCGCCTCGGTATACTACCAGGGCATCCTGGGCTTACTCGGTATAGCTTCGAACTATACCTCGCCTTACCACCCGCAGACGAACGGACAGGTGGAGCGGTATTACCGCACCTTTGTTCGCCAGCTCCGCTGCTATGTAGCGGAGCACCAAGTCGAATGGGACAGCCACCTGTCCCTCTTTACCACTGCGCACAATAAGCAGGTCCACTCCAGCACAGGGGAGCTCCCCTTTGCTTTTGTGAGCCCGAGGCGGCTTCAAATTATCGGTATCGAGAGAATGCCTCGGCTAAGACAAGCCGAGGAAAGGCCTGTCGACGCCAGCTCGGCGGCGGAACGATATGTAGAGGACCTAGAGGTCCTCATACCGAAGGTCCGAGAGCACCTGGGTCAATCCCAGGCTGCGTACAAGCGTGCGTTCGACGCACGCGCTCGGGAAAAGAATAACCAGCTAAAGGCTGGGGACTGGGTGTATCTGGATGCCCACTCCCGCTCGCCGAAGAAGCTTGAATTCAAGACCCAAGGGCCCTACATGGTGCTACAGACCGATGGGTACCGGTTCATGATAGAGAGCCCTAGGGGCATCAGGACGGTAAGCAGTGACCATGTCACTGGAGCTTTCACGCCTCCGGCGCGGGACGCCAAGTGGAACCGTGCCCTTAGGGCACAAGCCCTCTTTAAGGAGGGGACCCATCGTAAGGATGGTCCAGAATTCGTGTTTGAAAAGTTTATCAAACATGGCCGGAATGATGACGGGCAATTGAAGCTCCTGGTCAAATGGTTCGGCTTTCCCGAAAAGGAAGACACGTGGCAATTTGCCTCTTCCCTCCCGAGGGAAGCCCTCCGGGAGTACTGTCTCCGGAAGAAAATTAAACTCCCCGCCTTGACGCGGGAAGGGGTATTCTTCTCTGACCAAGTCAAGAGAAGGGTACAGGACCAGCAGGCTGCCTGGCGTGGCAGAGAGGCAAAGAGGAACAAGAAGAGGAGCTAAGCCCTTTTAATCCCTACGGGGCCCTCTCGCACTCTCCCTCGTAGTGCGGCACCAGCCCTGCGAGGGGCGGTGAAGAGCAACAAAGACAACCCCCCAGAAGGAGGGGGAGGGGGCACAACGAGTGCCCCCAGACCACAAGTCAATAACCCCGTGAACGCGGGGCGTAGCCATGGCCATCGCCCTGGCTAGCACCCCCTTCAGGGGCACAGCCACGGCCATCGCCCTGGCTAGGACCCCCTTCAAGGGCATAGTACTCCGGCCCCGAGGGGCACGGCGGGTTGGCCGACGGCCCCGTTGTCGCCCTATACAGGGGCATAGCCGGGGCACCAGAGCCCGCCCCATAAGAGGGTGCGGGCGACGAACTCGACCCCACCCCGAATGGGAAGGCGGCCGAAGCACCCGCAACAGCCCCATAAGAGGGCGCGTGAGACGAACCCGACCCCACCCCGTAGGGGGGTGTCGCCGCAACACCAGAGCCCGCCCCATAATGGGGCGGAGCAGGAGACGGCGGACGCTGGTGCGTCGCCGGTGAGATAGGGCCCGCGGTCAGAACCGCCGCCATTATGTGACGAATGGCCCACCCCGCCAAAACGGTGTCAGTCTCCGTCACTGCCACCCCGTACTCCTCCGCCAGAAAACCGGCGGAGTGACTCGGCTGTGCCCAAGGTGCACAGCCGGTCCGCCTCACGGTCCCCCATAGGGCGGGACGCAACCGAGACCATCTCGTTGCGGAGCCGCACGTAAGCGCGGCTCAAGGCCATAATGAGGGTATGGTCCACCCCGTTGTTCAGGATGGGTGGGAGGTCCCCGAGGGAACGCCCCGACCCCGACCACACGGCCGGTCCCACGGGTCGAGGGGTCCCCAGTTGGGCAGACCCCTCCCAAGTAAAAAGGGGCATAGGCCCCACCGGGGGCCCCGAATGCCCCCAGTACGTGGGACCGAGCTACTCCCTACGAGGGGGTAGGCACGACGCGCCCGCGTGTTCCGTGCACCCCCACGGGCGGTGTACGGGGGGCGAGCGACGCCCCCCCAAATGGGAGGCATCAAGCGCGAGGCCGCCGCCGCTTGAGTAGGCGGCGAACGCGCCGACGCCGCGGCCGAAGCCGCCGTCGCTTGAGCAGACGACGCAGGGGCCGACGCCGCGACTAAGGCCGCGGCTGGGCCATACCGATACGGGCCCGACTCGGCCAGCTCGCGGTCCAGGGTGCGGAGGCGCAGGTCGGGAAGAATGTCCCTCCCGTAAGGGAGGTGCGGGTCCCCGAGTCCCTCCGAGAGGGTCAAAACCCCCTCGTCGTCCACCGCCTTGGCGCAACGGAAGACCCCCCGGGGGGTCCCTTCCCACTCCATCCAAGCGGCGACAGCCTGCTCCTCCACGCGACGGAGCAGCACGAGCCCCGCCTCTAAGAGAGGCTGGATTGTAGAGTCCGCCGAGCATAAACGCTCGACCGTTAAGACCGGGAAGGCCTCACGCAAGGCCACAGGCAAGCGCCACAGATGCCCATGATGGCGGATGCTGCCGACAAAGACGTCGGCGACCTCTACGGCCCACAAGGTCGCCAAAATAATATGGTAGGGACCCCCGAGCGTCTCCCCCTTGAGTTGGCTGCCTTGCAGCCCAACCATTTGGGGAATCCGCGCGGCCATGCCGCGCGGTACTTCCACAGAGGCCCACCACGCCGGCGTGGCGGGGTAGAGTACCTGGCGGCGTGCCACTGAGATGTCACGCAGCTCGCGCTGCTCATAGAGCGCGACGAGACCCTTGTCATTGCGGCAGGACCACTCCCCCAAGACCGCCGGCATATAGAAGCCGGGGTCTGTCGCCCCCAACTTAGGGGGCAAACCTGGGTAGTACTCCCACGAGTAGTAAGGCGCATTACCCACCTCAGGAGGAAGCTCCCTGTTCACCAAGTGGTTTAAGACCTGACAAACCTGCCAATCCTCTTTCCGACGGAGGAAGGGGAAGTCCGTAACCGTCCCCTCGGGGACGGCATACAGGGGCCCATAGAAGGCCCGGATGCTCGTTCAGACGATAGTCATCCGATGGCTATCAATCTTCGCATACCGCTACTCCACGAGCGAAAGCCCCGGGAGTTCGCAAGGGAACCGCCGAAACTGGTCGTCCAGGACAGCCGGTGCCGGCCACGAAGCCGACAGGAGGTTGGCCGGAGTGACGTCAATCTCCTCCTCCGGGCCGAGCACATCACCCGAGCCGCCCTGTCGGCTATCGACCGCCATGGCGGCCGCGGCGTCGGCCTCACCGGCCGACGTCATCGGATCCCATAAAGCGGGGACCCGGAATGAAGAGGTGGGCCCCACCCAAGGGGGGGGCAAAGAGTCGTCAGGGACGCGGGGCTCAGCCCGGACTCGCGCTGTGAGCGCCGTCCCCAACACGTGACGACCCAGACACCTACGGGATTTCCGGCACGCCGGAACGCCGCCCAGCGGTGACCGTCTTATGTGCCCCGACTCGGGGCCTCTCTCTCTAGCGCCCGGGCGTTCCCGTGCGATAGACCCCCCGGTGGGGGTGTCCCAAAGCACACCCCCAAGGGGGTGATGGGGGGGTAACAGAGGATACGAGTCCCGGGACTTCCCCCGGGGCCTGTCAGAGGCGGTGACACACCTCCCTCGGGCCTGCGAGACGCGGGCCCTGAGGTGGGGGATATGTGAGGGAAACCCCCTTGACTCGGATGACACGACCCCCCGGCCGGGGCCGGAGAGGGTGGGTCGCGAGTTTCCACGTAGCGCTCCCTGAGGGGGGTGACGTGTGGCGCCCCCTCGGGGAGGGTGCCCAGGGTGGTCCCCGACCACAATCGTAACACCCCCCCTAGGGGGGTGAGTGAAGGAGCATCGCCTGATCAGGCCTTCCTGAGGGGCCTGACACAGACGAAAGGGGTGCACGTCCCTTCGATCTGGGCCCCCTGGAGGGGCCGGGAAGCCTTTGGAAGCTTCCCCATCTGGGGCGGAACCCGGAGCCGGGATCAGATCTCGGCCAACGAAGATATTCCCCAGGGACTTCCATCTGAGAATTGGAAAATATTGGGTCTAAGTCCCTTGGGATTTAAAGGGACTTGCAAGTCCCGACTGACCCAAAACTCTATGGGCCAGATATCTCTGCCAGTGGAAGAGTGTCCTTTGATCCGTGGCAGGGGCCACCAGAGGCCCCTGTTCCAGGACCGTGGCCCGCTGGGCAC
>ENA-ORXT01004403-ORXT01004403.1-marine-metagenome-genome-assembly--contig:-NODE-4403-length-14578-cov-6.863182_pt1 | contig 14578 bp, 9 predicted proteins | sample MGYA00237868_ERZ511482 | MGnify/ENA metagenome assembly ERZ511482 | reverse complement strand
GCCGCCTTGCCGTCGCCATCCCGCCGCCGCCACCGCGCCGCCGCCGCCGCGCCGCCGCACCGCCGCCGCGCCGGCGACCCGGTGTGCGGCGTCGGCGGCGCGGCGGAGATCCTACCGCCGCCGTGGCGGCGGTCGCCGCCGCATGCGGATGCGGCGGCGGGGCGGGCTTTCACGGCACCCGCCCCGCCGCCGCTGCCGCCCGAACCCCTCCCCCTCCCTGCCGAGGACCGCACCGACAGCCCCCGGATGGTGACGACGGCGCCGAAGCCGTCCACCAGGGGCTTTCGACCTGTCTATCTCAATTTTGTGAGCAAATCGTCCACACTCAACATTTGAAGCAGTCATCGGAGTTACATAAAAATCAGAAAAGTTATTGTTGAAATGTAAAGTCCCTCTGTTGCTTGCGTAGCGCTTGGCATCGGCCAAAATTGGGCAAACAGCAATACATTGGACAAAGTTGCGCCGCAGCTGCTGCGGCGCGTGTAATCATATCGTAGGAAACGAAGTAAAGTAGATCGGCTCCCCTCCCAAACTGGGATCGCCGCATATATTCGCACAGCCACATGCGCGCAACTACGCTCCCGGAAAAGTCGCTTGACAACCGCTGCTTCTCATCCTCTCGCCGCGGACGTGTCAGCACGGGCTCGTCGCAGCGCGGCGCAGGGCTCCTTGTTCACGCCCGACTTCTCTCTGTCGATTTGCGTGATGGGGGGGGGGGACGGTCGGGGTTTCATCGCCCGTTTGAATTCGAGCCACTCCCGCCGTCCGGCAGTCACCCACTGGCGCGGTAGGTGCGTCGAGCCTTGCCAGTATCACGGAACAGAGTAACTGCCGGATGGCAGCAGTGGCGCGGGCACCTGTGGACACTCGACCGCTCTACCTTCGAGCGAACCCGCCTCCTCGCTACTCTCTGCGTCGCCAGGGGGTGTTCGGCGTGCAGGTCGGAGTGTGCGGGCGCGGAGGGGGAGGTGGGGATTATGCTTTATGATGGCAGGTGGCGCGCGCTCCGCTGCCGTGTTACCGACGAGATGCCGCGCTTGGCGGTCGTGGTGACGCAGGGCGCGGCCGTCGTTGGCTGAAATTTTGTGGCGCCACTGGGATACACGGCAGGGGGGCTTCGGGGGCGGTGGCGGGACCAGCAGCCGGGCTGTCTGGTGGTGGTGTGTTCGATTATGCTGCAGCGCTGGTGGTGACCAGCAGAGGGGCCGAGAGGTGCGGTTTGGGCCATCCGCCGTCCCAGCGACATCTGGGGGCGGGGCAGTAGGTGACGTCTGTTTCCTCCCCTTCTCCCTTGGTCTGATGGCCTGTGGGATGGGTGCACGTGGCTGACCAGCTGTGTGGGGAGTCACGCCAGGGCTGGGCACGACCTGCGGGGCGGTCTGCGGCCGCCTCACTACTCGCCCCGTTCGTTGGACAGGCGTGAATTTCTGCGGCGCCGTACCCCGCACACAATCTGAGTGGCCAGCGCGTCTTGACTGGGACGTTCATTTTCCCTGGCGTAGCGAGGGCGGGGGTGTACACCCGTACTCTGCCGCTACCCCCGTCCCGACGGCGAACGGGCGAACAGCGCGACTTCGCCTCGAGTGGCAGTGGCGGACGTTACCCCGCTGACCCGCATACCAACCGTTACCACCCTTTGTCGTCGAACTCCATACGGCGGACTACGGGCGTCTTCTCCACACCCTCCCATCTCCTCCCACCTGCCTCTTGTGCCACCACACCGACGCCGTCGTCCCCATTGCCGCTGCGCGCGTGACTTTTGCGAAAGCACCATGTCTTCGTTGGCCGGTCGCCTGCGAGCCAATGTCGCGGCTGCAGACCCGTCGACGGCGGTGGCGATGCTGCTCAACTTTGGGTCGTCCACCGGTATCGTCATTGGCAACAAGCTGGTGATGGAGCAGTACGGTTTCCGTTTTGCTACTACGCTGACACTCATCCACTTCCTCGCCACCTACGTGCTGCTGCTGTTGTGCGTGGGTCTCCGCGTCTTCGAGCGCAAGCGCCTGCCGCTCCAGCCGGTGGCTAAGCTCGCGGCGGGCTCCATGGGCTTTGTGGTTCTCACCAACCTGAGCCTGCAGTACAACTCGGTGGGCTTTTACCAGGTCATGAAGGTGATGACGACCCCGACGGTGGTGGTTATTGAGGCGCTCTTCTTTGCCAAGTTCCTGGAGGGGCCCCTCAAGCTGGCACTCGTTCCAGTGTGCGCTGGTGTGGTGTTTACGGCGGCCACGGACTTTCGGTTGAATATGATTGGCACTCTCTTTGCGGTGGCAGGCGTACTCGTGACCAGCTGCTACCAGATTGGGGCGGGCTCCCTGCAAAAGTCGCTCGACTGCTCGGCGCTGCAGTTGCAGCTGTACACGGCGCCGCTGTCAGCGCTCTTCATCCTGCCTTTTGTGCCGCTGTTTGACAACTGGTCGGTCGGCAGTGCGACAAGCATTTGGGAGTATGAGTTCACGCGCGCCAACCTCGGGGCCATCCTTGCGACCGGGACCATGGCGTTCTTGGTTAACGTCAGCATCTTCTGGGTGATCGGGCGGAGCTCGGCCGTCAGCTACAACACGCTGGGGCATTTCAAGACGTGCTTTATCCTTGTCAGTGTACGTTGTGGGTACCATTGGGTTGCATCGAGAAGGAGGGGGCGCGTATTCTGTTTAGCGGCTGGTGTAGATTGTTGCCGCCGCGGGAAGTGGACCAGTCACGACCGCTGGAGTGACTCGGCTGCATTGCCTTGGGCTACCGTTATTGAGCTGGCTCTTGCGAGCTTGTCATTCATCCGCGTCGCGCTCGCTCTGACGCGTCCGAACATATTCACTATCAGGTTCAATCTGTCTGCTCTACTTTTTGTTACCCGTCTCTGCTTTTTTGTGTCATGGTGCCGCCGTGGTTGCCGCTCTGCTTCGTATTCGCTGCCAACATGCAGGACTTCTTGCTGTTTGGCCGCCCCCTGGACGTCAAGTCGGTGGCTGGCATCGTACTCACCATGACGGGCGTCTTTGCGTACACACATCTCAAGCTCGACAAGGCGCGGCGGGAGAAGGAAGCAACGTCACTCGCCGGCGCGGTGACGGCGACAGCGGTGGTCAAGAACGCGCGCCTCGACGATGTCGTGTCGCCCACGTCGGTGGCCGCCGGCGGTGTCGGTAGCACACTGCGAGGTGACACTGAGGAGGTGGAGGCGCTGCTCGGCGCCGCGGACGGGGTGGAGGAGCCCTTCTCGCCTGTCGAGAGGGAACAGAACGTCCTCAACAGTGCCAACAGGGGGCTGATGAAGTCGGCGACGGACTAGGCAGCACGTGCCGAGTTTGTGAGAGGTGGTAGATATCGTCGTGTGCTGTCGTGTGTGCCCCCAGAGCGATGTGCAATTGTAGGTCGTGGTGAGGTTGCCGGTACGGCGAAGCCTGTGGTACTGCTTGTTTATCTAAGCGCGGTGCGTGCGTTGCGTGCGTGCTCATCCACCCCATACCAAGAGTCCCACTGGCATAGTTACCGGCCGTAGTATGCAGAGAGGTCGAAAATGCCGTTGCTCTTTTTTCATCATGTGAGGACCCGAGGCTGACCTCTATGAACAACGCACCTAGCAACTGCCAAGATGTACGTGTATGTGCGAGTCACCATCAACAAACACATCGTGTTCTGGTCAAAACTGTACACTGCACCACCAGCGCTGCAGCGAGCACCATATGCGACGACGACCCGCAGTGCTACACACCGTCCAACTTCCTACTACCACAAAAAGCTCGTCCTGTTAGTCCCCCCCGCCAGCCCGAGGCAACAGCAGCGCCGCAAGAAAGCGCCACTCGTAATAGTGTGCAACAAATGCGCCGACGTGCATCCACTGGTGGGAGTGGCCAAGGACGTCAAACCGCCCCGGCGCCCACAGCTCGGGCCAGTGCTTGGCGTACAGAAGGCCGCCGACGCCGACCGCGGCGGCGGCAGCCAGCCCGCACCCAGCAGCCTCCCGCGCGGCGGCGGCCGACGGCAAGACCACCCCGCCAACGCCGCGCGGGGCGGCCGCCCCCCCCCCCGCCCACCAGGCGGCGTGGGCGACTAGCGGCGCGAGGTAACACGCGACGAGCACCGCCATATCCCGCGTCAGGCGCGCCTTGCTGATCGTCCACACCCGCCGCAAGACCATCGTCGACGCAACGTTAAAGGCAAAGAGCGCGCCGACGGCGGAGAGCCAAGCCCACCACCACCACACCCAGCCGCCCGACCCCGCCTGGCCCGTGACGCCGCCCACCTCTGCGACCAGTGGCATGGCGAGGGCGACAGCCAGGGCGACGCTCGCCACCTGGATGAGGGCCACGTCTGCCGACCGCCAGACGCGGCGGTAGCCCTCCCCGCGCCCAATCCACAGGTGCAACCCCACCGACGCCGGGTTGTGGGCGGCAACCGCGCCGTAGAGCAGGCGAAAGGGCAGGAGCGGTCCGCACGGTAGGGCGGCCGCCAGGGGCGGCAGGGAGCCAGGCGCCGCCGCCGCCACCGACGTCGCCGCCGACCGGTACAGGGCGGTGGCCAGGGCCACCCCTCCGAGCATTGTCCACACGTTGCCGGCCTCGTTGTGAGCGGTGAAGAGGGCGGGGAAGGCAGAGAGGGCCGACCCACCCAGGCGATAGCCGCTGAGAATGCCCGTCCGGTGAAGGTAGGGAGGCGCATCGTCCCGTGCCACAACGACCGCCGCGTCTGAGGCGCGCGACGCCGTCGCGGCTGACGACCGCACAGCGGCGGGAGCGGCAGCGTCGACCGCGGCGCAGCTGAGGTCAGCGTCGTTCCCCGCCCAGCTGAGCCCCAGCGCCGGGCGGCGGGTTAGCCGCAGCAGCGCCGGCGGGCGGAGGCGTGGGGGAAGCCACGAGCGGCGGCCGCCGTCGGCGGCGGCGACGGGCGCCGCGCCAGCCACCAACGAAGGCCCGGTGGGGTGCGGGGTGGCAACATGATGTCCATGCGGACTGCGCATGGTCGTGGGCGGCAAGGGCGGACGGACAAGCAAGTGCGCGGGTGTTGGAACGTACAGACACGAGGGAGCGGGGGGGGTGGGGGAAGAACCGACAAAGGACGATGCGGGAGCGCCCCTCCCCGTAGCACGAAAAACTGCAGCGGCGGCAGTTGGTCACCAGCTGTCGCCGGTCAAGGGGCTGCGGCAGCCGCGCACGAGGAGATGTCCCTGAAGAAGGCCCCTACAAGTAGGAGGCAGGTGGAATGACGCGACGCAACAGTGGCCGAGGCGGCGGTGGGCTTCGTGGCAGCGAACGCGGCCGACGCGCTTGCCAGCAAGGAACGGCGGCTGGCGGCGACGCGGGGGAGCCCCCGCGACGAGCGGTCAGTCCCCGCCTGAGGGTCGCCACGACCGTTTCCCATAAGAGTGCTGATGGCACGAGCCCGGTGCTCTTCTGTGGCGCGGCGATGCGAAGACTGGTTGGACGCGGCCGTGCGGTGGCTCGGGCCGGCCCCGGCAGTGATGTTGACCGGCATCCCGAAACGGGACCAGTGTCGGACCCAAGACGAGGCTGGTAGTTAACAGAAGTGAATAGGCTTCGGGACTGACCATCGCGATCGCAGATAAGCGAGCCACAGTCCCGCCTCTGGAAAAAGATTGCCCCGTGTTTAAAACAGCAGAAAGTAGACGCCCAAGGATGACGCATTGGAACCCCCTGCACCCAATCACATCGTCGAAGCGACGTGCCTCGCGGGCCAGAGTTTGCAAAACCTCGGCCACGTGTGTCTTCCACTCCACCCCGACTCTGATCTCCCGGCGGCGACATTTGAAGACAGGAGTGCGTGGGCCATTGGGCGCGCTCGTTGTCCGCGAGGGTCCTCCGCCCATTCGCGCAGTACGCCGCCGCCGGTGGCCGTGCGTCTCTGCCGCTCGCACCTGCCGCCCCCGCTCGTCCCGGCTGCGACGGTTGCATTGACGGCGCTCGTCGCCTTTGCCCCTGCTGTGGAAGGCGGCGACGCGTTGAGTGGTTGCCAGGCGGGTTTCCTCACGGATGGAGGCTGAGGTATGTTGGGTCTATTGGCGGCGACGTGGGGCTGGTCCTCGTGGCGACTGCCCCAATCTCCGTCGAGCGTGAGGTCTCTGTGGCGGTACTGGGGGTCTCCCTGTCGTTCTGGTGTTTCCGATGGGTGCTCGCGATTGCTGCTGGCCTCGCGGTGGGGCGGTGAGGCCGTCGGCAGTCTCCGGTTGAGAGTCGACGCAGTGCGACGCTGCTGTGCGTGGAAGGTGGTATGCACCGCGGCAGTTGGCCATGGTGGCAGCGTCTATGTGGTATTGACTGCTGATTGTATATCTGTTTCTTCTGGGTGGGACTGTATGTGCGACATGTGTCTTCGTGGGTCGATGCATCCTCTGCCGTGCCTGGATGTTTTACTACAATCCCCCCTCTGCTGGCCTCGGTCTTGGCAGATGGCTGAGCAGGCGCGCTTGGTGAACGAGCTCAAAGAGGTTGCCAACCAGAGCCTCGCCCAGGGCGCCTACAGCAAAGCCCTGCGGTTGTACACGCGCGCTATTGAGGCGGATGCTGGCAACGCGGTGCTCTACTCCAACCGTGCCGCCGCGCACTACCAGGCCGGTCAATATCAAGAGTCGCTGGAGGATGCGGAGAGCGCCATCCTCTGCGATGAGTCCTGGTGGAAGGGCCACAAGCGCAAGGCGCAGGCGCTGGTGAAGCTGGACCGCATCGAAGATGCGGTTATGGCGCTGGAGGAGGGTATCGCCGCGGCGCCAGACGCGTCTGAGCTCGCCACCATGCTCGTTTCGACGCGCTCGACGCTGGAGCGTCTGCAGACCATGTACGTGCTGCCAGGACCAGAAATGATGAAGAAGCTCGACTCGGTGCCGGTGTTTCTCGTCACGGACCAAGAGGGCCAGCCGTTCTTCATCACCTACGACGACGGCACGCAGGCGTGCACCATCTACTTTGACCCGACTGACGCGCAGGCGACGCTCGAGTGGATTCAAAAGGAGAATGGCCCGCAGGGGGAGAAGGCCATCCTCGCGCCCCTGTCCTTGACGCAGGCTTTTGCGTTGGCGCAGGACACGCAGCAGCAGTACCTGGATGACGAGGCGAGCGCGACGGCGGCGGCGTTGAAGAAGACGGAGCAGGCGGCCAAGGCCGCGGCGGCAGCGCCCAGGATTGAAGCTTCGCCCGCCGCCGAGGAAGCGGCGGCCGACCAACCAGAGGTCGACGACGCGGCGACCGACAAGCCAAAGGACGAAGACGCGGCGGCTGACGAGCCGAAGGACGAAGGCGCGGCGGTCGACGAGCCGAAGGATGACGACACCACTGGCGACAAGCCAGAAGACGCTGATGCCGCCGACGACAAGCCAAAGGACGACGACGCTGCTGACGACAAGCCCGTCAAGGTGGACCCCAAGCCTAACGCGGATGCTGCCAAAGTGCCAGAAAAGGAGCCGCAGTCGCCACTTGCCTTCCAGTTCCGACCTGAGCTTCGTCAGGTTGAGGCCGCTGTTGTCCTGCTCAAGGCCATGCCCCCAGTGGGCGAGGACGGCCTGCCGCTCCCCAAGCCCGCCGCCGAAGAGGCTGCGACTGACAAGAAGGCCGATGTGCCTGAGGTTGAAGCGCCAGTGGACCCTGCTGATGATGCTACTCCCGCTACTGCTTCTGAGCAGCCTCCGTCAGAGCCGACCGAGGCGAAGGCGGAACCAGAATCTGCTGCGCCCGCCTCGGAGGAGGCCACGGCCGCCGCAGACGGGGACGCCCATCCGGACGCGGACGACGCACAGCCCGTTGCGGACGCCAAGGAGGGTGAGGACAAGGAGGGTGAGACCACAGAGGACGCGCCCACGGAGGACTCGCCCAAGGGGGACTCGCCCAAGGGGGACTCGCCCAAGGGGGACTCGCCCAACGAGGACTCGCCCAAGGAGGACTCGCCCAAGGAGGACTCGCCCAACGAGGACTCGCCCAAGGAGGACTCGCCCAAGGAGGACTCGCCCAAGGAGGACTCGCCCAAGGAGGACTCGCCCAAGGAGGACTCGCCCGAGGAGGACTCGCCCGAGGAGGATGCGGCCAAGGAGGATGCGGCCAATGAGGATGCACCCGAGGAGGATGCACCCGAGGAGGATGCACCCGAGGAGGACGCGCCCGAGGAGGACGCGCCCAAGGAGGATGCACTGAAGGAGGACGCCCCCAAGGAGAGCACATCCATTGAGAGTGCGTCCAAGGAGGACGTGCCCAAAGAGGACGTGCCCAAAGAGGACACGCCCAACGAGGACCCACCCATGGAGGACGCAGCCAAGGAGGGCGCGGCCGACGGAGAGGAGGAGCTGACCGTGGACAACTTCAGCGGCATTCCCGTCTTCCAGGCCAAGGGCCTGACTCTGCTTCAAAACAACCAGCAGAATGTGCCCCTCTTCTTCTCCAAGTGGGACCTGGAGAAATCTTGGTCGCAACTCGCCGCGTCCAACCCCGGGGAGCCCCTGGGCGACCTGGAGATTGACGTCGGCACACTGGAGGACGTGCTTCGGCGGATGGCCGAGTCCAAGACAAAGGAGTTTGACCCCGTCATCTTCGTGCCATCGCGGGAGGCGCTCAAGTATGTCGGCCGCGAGTTCCCCCTCGAGGACCTGACGGGCATCAAGCCGCCGCCGCCGCCTAAGGCCATGTCTGAGCAGGGCCCCCCCCCCAAGAATCTGCTGCAGCTGGCCAAGATGATGGCTGCTTCGGGCGCGAGCACCGATGAGATCCGCGAGGCCGTCCGCGCGAAGTTGGTGGAGACCAAAGAGCAGCAGCGGCTGCAGGAGTTCCTTGGCCCTGCCGGCTCCAAGCCCAAGAAGGCCCCCAAGGCTAGCCGCGTCAAGAAGGCGACCGGCACCGACGGCAGCGGCAAGGGGCCAAATGGGAAGGCCGCCGTCTCTGCCTTCTGAGCGACGTGGCCGAACATGTGTGTTTGCGCGTGTGGGAGCCGCGCGTATGCTTTTTCCTGGCAGCGTGGAGCACGGAAGGGAGTGAATTGTCCGCTGTGCTTGGGTTGTGTGCGTGATCGGCCGTTGGCGCACTGCGAGTAGCGTGTGTAACTCTTAGAGCAGTGCGCACCTGCGTCACGGGAGGGGGAAGGTCTGTCGGTGTGGGCTCCGCTCCCCTGCGGCCGGCGATTGCTCGTTAGTCTATTTTTCGTACGCCGTTCCAGGCAGGGGACTGAGCTTCACGGTACATCTTGCGATGAGTGTGGAAAAAGATATTCTTTGACGCGGGTGCTGCGGGCCGGACGAGGTGGCTCAACTGGCGCACGGCGCGCGGTGTCAACCGGGGTGGACGACGCCCGAGGTGCGTTGCCACGTCCCCATTTGGGGGTGTTGCGGTTCGCACCGGCCTCGCGGCCACGATCACTGCGGTTGTCCAAGCTGCCTGCGTGATCCGACGGCTCGTCATTGTAGCTGTTACAGCCCGTTGCATGAGGGGGTGGGGGCCGGTTGATCGCCGTCGGTGGCGGTCGCCGGGCCGCCGGCTGCGGCCGCCGCGGCGGTGCTTCGCGTCTGGCCCGCCAGCCGCCACGGGGCGGCGTGCCCCATCGCAGCCACCACACCCCCTAGACGGTTGCGGCGCAGACGAGGCGGCGGTGTCATGGTGCCCGCCCCGCGCGGCGCCTTTCCCCCTGTCGACCTCGCGGGCGCCTGCGACGGCACTCTGGTGCCTTGGTTTGGCGTCCCTAGACCATTTGGTGCTATCCGCAGCGGCGGCGGCAGCAATGGCGGCAACGGCGGTGCCGGGAGGGGGGTGGCGCCGTGGGGCGGCGCGGCGCGGTACTGGACAGGGCTCCGTCTCTTCCGGGCGTTGCGCCACCCCACTGTAAGGCGATTCCAGGCATCTGGTCGGGGCGCCCTCGTTGTGTTTTTTTTGTTGCGCACCCGTGGCGTCACTGCTCACTGGCTTCCTACTTGCCGCCACTTGTCACCCCCCCCTGTACATCCTACCGCGAGGCGACCGGCGTGGAGAGCGGCCGGTAGGCGGGCGGGGTCCGCCCCCACGCGGGGGCCCCCCCTGGCGGGGTGGGGGCCCCCGGCGGGGTGGGGGCCCGCCCCGGCGCCGCCGGCTGCATCCCCCCCGCCCCCCCCCCTCCGTGCGCGGCGCGCACGTGCGCGGCTAGCAGCGCGCGCGTGCGGCACCGCTTGTCGCACGACGCGCAGCCAAACGGGCGCCGCTTCTCGTGCACCAACAGCAGGTGCTCCTTGGCGTGGCCGCGGGTGCCAAACCCCCGCCCGCACCCCGGCCACGGGCATAGGTGCGGGCGCGCCTTGTGGTGCACCGTCGCCGTGTGGAGTTTGAGTTGACACGCGTAGAGGAAGGACGATGGGCAGGCGGTGCAGTGGAGCACCTGCGACCGCTCGTGGACGACGCGCACGTGGCGCAGCATGTTGGTGCGGCTGGAGAGCGTCTTGCCGCAGACGGTGCAGCGGCAGCGGGTCGCCGAGCCGGGGGGGGGGGGGGGGGGGGGGGGGGGGTGGTCCAACCGCGCCGGTGGGGACCGGCGGCGGCGCAATAGCGACGGCGGCGGCGGTGGCGGGCGTCTGCGCCACAGGGGGTGGCGCCGACGGAAAGAAGCCAGGCTGCCGACGTGCCGCCCCCGTCTTCGGTGTCCACGCCACCCACCGACCGGGCAAAGACGGCGGGCCTGCGTCCATCGACAGCAGGCTGCTGACTTCCATCCGCCGGTCCCGGCGGGCGGCGGCCTTCGCCACCCGCCCGCCCGTGACGCCGACGCACCGGGCGGGCATGTCACCCTGGACGGCCGATAGCAGCGCCGCCGGTGACGGCAGGCGGGTGGTGGCCGACGAGGACGACGTGTCGCCCCAGCCGCCGACCTTTGGCGACACGCTTGGGAGGGTGGAGCTGGACGACCGGGCGCGGGGGGTGGTGACGGGGGTGGAGCTCACCGCCCCCCATTGCACCTGCGTGGTGGGGGACGTGGTCAGCGGCAATGGCAGCCGCTGGAAGGGGGTGGCGGTCAGCATGGTCGGCAGGCCAAGCGTCGCCAAATTCCGAGCCATGACCTCGACGGAGGGACGTTGCCAGGCGCTGCCCACGCGGCGGCCGCGGGGTGGGCGAACGGCCGCTCGAAACGAGGCCGGCAGGCGGCAAGACGACGGGCGTCGACGAAACGGGTCGGTCGTTGGAGGGGCGGGCGGATGGTCCGGTGGGCGGTCAGACGGGCTGCGGGCTGGGTGACGGGTCAGGACATGGAGCGGCAAAGCAATCATGCTCCGTCCCCTCCGCCTTTTACACCCTTTCGTGCGGCGAGCTGCCGCGGTTCCTCCCCCTGCGCGATGTGCAAGCCGCCGGATGCCGCACCACTGCCACGCGATGGGGGTGCCGGGGCGCCCGCGCGAGCGCCCGCCCGTCACCAAACCGAAGTCCACAACGGGTGCCGCGGGCACGGGGAGCGGCCACAGGCGGCCAAGAGCCGCCCGCGTGGCGCGTTACCCCCAAGAACAATTGCCGCTAACAATGACGGACACCCTGGGGCGGTCTGTGCACGAAGGAACCAAGCCGGCGGTTGAGCACCCGCCTCCCGCGCGAGAGCGTGACTGGGGGCGTGTCTCCCTGGGGGCGGGCGACGCCAGAGACCACCCGGTACGGCCGCTTGGGCAGTGACAGCCGCCTGGTAGATGCGTCTGTCGATGGGCGCAGGGGGGCTGCGAGCCCACCACATGCAATGCGCGTGTGTGCATCGTGTTGAAAGTTGCCTGGGTGGCCACGAGGGCGCTCACTTTGAACACGGGCGTCTACGCGGGTCGCCGGCTCACGTGCGCAAACGGGGCGGCCGTTTGAAAGCGGGCGGCGGGGAGGAGGGTGGACAACGCCCTATACAGGCATCTGACTGCTGATTGAGGGGCGTCTTTGCCGTGTGTTCGGCTCGCAGGCGCGGTCGCGCGGGCCGTCGGGAGTCTCCCTGAGGGAGGCAGGGTGCCAGGTGCGGCGGCTCGAGCACCACTGCCTGACGTATCCTGTTGTCCCTCCTGTGTTCCGCCCCTCCCCCTCCCCAAGGGCCTGATTACCCGCATCGCGCCCCCCCCCCGCGCCGCGACTGAGCCACACAGCGGTCACGGGGGCCCGCCAGCCGGCCACGGGAAGACGTGCAGGGCGGGTCGGAGCTCTTCCCGCCGCCAGTGCGTGTCACGCAAGCGGCGGCGACAGATGCGATCGGGGCGTTCAACGGGCACTGGCGGCGGTGCGGATGCGCCGCGGCTTGGCAGACGAGCGGGAACGGAGGACCAGGTGGCAGCTGTCAGGGGTGACTGTCACTGGTGTCCCCACCCTCCACCACTGCAACTGGCGACCCCGTTTTCGTGCGTGGACCGCGTCTGCAGCAGCCGCGTATCGTGCGGCTGCGGGGTTTTCAGTTGGGGGTGTCTCCGGCTGCCTCGAATGCTCCCCTTTTTCTTTTCTTTGCAGTTGCTGTGGAGTGTCATACGACAGCAGGCTGGGCATGACTGGCACTCCTGCCCTTACATCTTTAAACGATGCCGGTTTTTTGCTCCACAGCGGCGCCGCCATGCGCCACCATGCCTGCGTCCCCGTTACGTATGGCGCTGGGGCCAATGAGTCACGTCGAGATCATCGTCGGGCCGTCTGCCGCCGCGGTGACTGTACAGTGCGACCGCGGCGGCCCGGCACCACCGCAAATACCACGTGATGGTACTACGTTGAACTCTCTTGGTCCCGCCTCCACGCCGCGGCCAGGCTCGCAGGTGCCTGCGGCTGGGAATCAGTTGAAGGTGTCAGGATTTTTGTTCGCTCTCGCAAGGTCGCCGCCCCCGGTTCTGTGGCCGCACGAAGGGGCGAGGGAACCGCACATTTTTGTGGCGATGCGGGCGGCTAGATTCGGGTCGATCCAGCGGGTTCTCGCGGCCGCCGCAAGCCGCCCTCCCTCCGTATCGTGCGGCGCAGCTGACGGCACCACCTCGAACCGTGTGTGCAGCGTAGCCCGGTTCCCGAACCAATCGCGCGATGCATCCGGACCATTTCGGTCGGCCGGCTTGTCCCCTTCGTTGATCTCGGGCGCATCACCCCACGCTGGAACCCTTCAGAGGTGTTCTGTTATCGATCGCGTGCCTGGCCGGGCGATTCGAGTCCGACGCACGAGGGTGTCCAACAGGCCCACTTGCAACCCCCCCTGCCGACGTCCTCGTCAGCAGAGTGACTCATTCTACCCGCCCTTTCTTTCACGACGGGGAAGGTATCCAGCAGAGCGGGCACACTGGACAATGCGTCGTGCGGGTCTGCGGCTCTGACGAGAGGCGCCGTGGGCAGTGCCGCCACCATCCAATCTCTCTGTTTGACTTCACCGCGTGGCCGCAAGCGCGGAGGGAATTGTCAGCCGCGGATCGCGCTGCCCGCTGCGGCTGTTGCGGAGCTGAGCTTCCGGCTGACGAGACTGCCGACCCGAGTGGTTGGAGGTGGGTCCCGCGTGGCAGACGGAGAGCTGGGTCGGTATGGCTCTAGGGGCGGCGGTCTTCGGGCTTTTCGAGGCCACCCACAACTGCCGTCCGCACCATGTGTTTTTCCGGCGATCATCGGCAGCTGCAGCTGGTGCCACGCCACCATAAAGAAACACCTGTTGGGCCGCCACTCGCGAAGAAAGCGGCCCCTCTGGATGTCACGCGGCGTCCCTGCCGCCTCCGGCGCATGTGCAACGCACTGGGGCAGGAGAGCTCTGTCGGTCGCTGACCCAGTTTGGCCCGGCCCTGCACATCTTCACAGACTCACGCACCAGGGCGAAGCCAGTGACGTCTGCAGTTCAACGCTCCACGGCCAAAGCAAGTGGGGCTAGGCCACCCAGCGCCACCTGATGCCTGCACGACGGCACGTGCTCCTGCACTGGGGTAAGGAAGGGAAGGGCGTGGCGCAGTGTGAGCCATCCATAAGAATGACTCACACGGAACCGCTCAAGCTTGCGCCATTTCGCGTGCGTGTAGCGTGGCAATGTAGCTACGTGCGTCCCCAGTGGAACCTCATGTGGTTCAGCACGGAGTCGGGGACTGGAACTTGTCATTGATGACCCGTGCCCACTGCACGCAAGAACCTGCGGAAAACCAACGGACGCAAGCAAACAGACGCCCTTCTGCCGCTCCTTCAGGCCGACGGTCGTCGACTTCACTGTCGCTCGACAGCCACACAGCAGTCTCCTTCGTACCTGTGAACCACCTCCAGAGGCCCGGACACGTCGTACCGCAGCGGATGGCTCTTTTCTTGGCTTGACACCTGGACGCAGACGAGTGTATTGACATGCTTCCGTTGTTGTGTCGGCCACACTCCTCTTCTGGGACGCCTTCCACTCGTTCACCGTCTGTCGTCAGGACCCCTGGCGTCCCAATGCATGATAGCGACACTCGGATTGCCACCTCAATGGCAGTGAAGTCACTCTGCCAGTCCTCGACCCCCTGCGTCTCATCATTTTTGCACTCCGGTTCGTACGGTGTACTGACCGTATCTTCCCCCACGGTGCCCGTCCGCTCGTGGGACACCACTGTTCTAAGACCACTCAGAGCAAACCCTGCAACGTCGGCCCCAAGTCATATTTGCGAAACGTGGCGCAACGTGGCGCAAACGTGTCTCATTAT
>ENA-ORXT01004402-ORXT01004402.1-marine-metagenome-genome-assembly--contig:-NODE-4402-length-14580-cov-3.709646_pt1 | contig 14580 bp, 15 predicted proteins | sample MGYA00237868_ERZ511482 | MGnify/ENA metagenome assembly ERZ511482 | reverse complement strand
CTACCCGTCTGCAATTCTGTGGCTCTCAGGTAAAAGGATCCGACATCGATTGCAAATGCTGACAAAAGCAGCAACGGCACTAATATAAGAACAGACATTGGAAGTATTTGTCCGTCTTCAAGTTTGAATTTTTCCCGCATTTTAGACATGAGTTATGTATCGGCAGTAAATCATATTGATTTAGCTGAGTAATACAATTACCCAAAAGCATAAATAATTTCAAAACATAGCCCGCTAGACCCACAGAGATTTAGCTATTCAACTGTCACTATTTCATTCAAATACTAATGTCTGATTCTTCAGAATTTGGGAGAGCCAATAGACTTTTAGGGTTTATCAAGATTTTTTTGTCTCTGCTACCACCGCCAATAATTATCTTCTCTGCTTCAAATACAGCTTTATCTATCCATAACGGAATACTTTCAGGCAGTCCAACTGGAGTCACTCCCCCTATTTGCATGCCTGTCAATTCTTTGGTCTCTTCTGGCTGGGCAAACGATAGCTTCCTTACACCAAGCATTTTACGAACCTTTTTATTAACATCTAAACGTGCATTTGCAAGAATCACACATGCAGCGAATTGTTTAGGTTCTGATTTACTTGCAACAACTATAGTGTTAGCTGATTCCTCTATTTATAATCATAGGCTGCACAGAAGTCGACCGTGTCCGCCAGCTTAGGATCACACTTAACTATCTCATAGCTAATATCTAGTTGGTCTAGTTTTTCAATTACCGGATCTGCCATTTTTCTAATCCTTGCTTCATGTGTTAAAATTCTTGAATAAAATATTGATGTAATCTAAAATCTTTAGTTAACTCAGGATGAAAACTTGAAACTAAAATATTATTCTGTCTACATAGAACAGGAGTACCTATTTCACCAAAATTAGAGTTTGGAACCGAACTTCGGGAGGAAACTACTTTTTCAGTAGCTAAAATATCCACTTTCTTGCCAGCTCTAACTGCAACTGGGGCCCTAATAAATATTGCGTTAAATGCTTCCTCTCCGATAATGGGAACAGATAATTCTACCTCAAAAGAAAAACTCTGACTTCCATACCCATTTCGGATTACATCAATATCAATAGCAGAAAAAGAACATACATCAGAACCGCCCTCAAAGTGGTTTGAAAGAAGTATCATTCCAGCACAAGTCCCCCAAACTGGTTTACCAGAATTAATAAAATTAGCTATAGTTTCATCAAGCCCATTAAGCCTAATTAATTTACTAATCACTGTTGACTCGCCTCCTGGGATTACGAAGGAATCACAATTTTTCAGATCAGATGGGTTTCGGACTTCGATTACGTTCAAACCTTCTGAACATCTCTGAAATGATTGAATATGTTTTTGAAATGCGCCTTGGACGCTTAGAACCCCTACGGTTCTACCAGCCACGATCAGCCAAACGGACATCAATATCATCCATGTTAATCCCTGTCATGGGAGCACCTATGCCTCTACTGACTTTAGCGAGAATCGCTGGATCCATATAATGCGTTACAGACTCAACAACAGCCTTAGCCCTAATAGCTGGATTTTCGCTCTTAAATATTCCAGATCCAACAAATACAGCATCAGCTCCAAGTTGCATCGCCAAAGCAGCATCCGCTGGTGTAGCAATTCCACCTGCACAGAACATAGGAACTGGGAGTTCACCAGTTTCAGCTACCTCTTTGACTAAAGACAAAGGAGCTTGCAGTTCCTTAGCCCACTGAAATAATTCTGCTTCGTCTACGGCTGAAGCGATTTTTCTGATGTCACCGGTGATTGAACGCAAGTGTCTTACTGCTTCAACGATATTTCCAGTACCAGCTTCGCCTTTAGAACGAATCATACAAGCACCTTCAGCGATACGTCTCAGAGCTTCGCCTAGGTTCGTTGCTCCACAAACAAAAGGAACTTCGAAACTCATTTTATCTATATGGTGAGTTTCATCTGCTGGAGTTAGGACTTCTGACTCGTCTATATAATCGACTTCTAAAGACTGTAGAATTTGGGCTTCTACGAAGTGACCTATACGCACCTTTGCCATTACTGGAATAGAAGTAATTTCTTTAATACCTTCTATCATTTCTGGGTCACTCATTCGAGCTACCCCACCATCAACACGAATATCTGCAGGTACTCTTTCAAGAGCCATAACGGCAACAGCACCTGAATCTTCAGCAATCTTTGCTTGCTCAGGGTTGACGACGTCCATGATGACACCGCCTTTTAGCATTTCTGCTAAACCTCGTTTAACAGTTATAGTACCTTTTGAAACGGATTTGGAATTCTCAGCCATATACATATATGCTAGAGGGATTTTTATATAATAAAAGTGTTTATTAGGGATCTATAAAAATTATCTAGAACCCTTAAGCTTTTCCGCTTCTTATAGGTAGATATAAGGGACACGAAGAGTTCCCGCTTCCCATCATATTTCATCACTTAGAACATCAATCCTAAGACCTATTGAAGCCCTAGTAGTTTCTTCGTTCTTTGCTACTGAAGTAGTTGATGGAGGTACAAGCCATAAATAATCAGTACCTTCTGAAGCAGAAGTAGTTACAATATCTCCTTGTTCCATTTTTAATAGAGCGTCGCGAAGCCCAGAAGGATAACGAGTTAATGCAATAGCTTCTCTGTCTGCTCTAAGCTCACGATCTTTATCTAGCAGTTTATCAGATGCAATCTCGGCTAAATAACGCAAAGGTCCAGTAAAGCCTTTGTCAATTATTGGAACCCCGAATAATGCACTAGCTAGGGTTGCATCAGCAGCATCACCGCTTTTGACTCTTACTAATAGTTCAGCTATCACACCTTCTGATTCAATCAAATTCAAACACTCTAATAAACCACTAGTAAGCACAATCGCTGTTTGATTTCTTCCAGCAACTGCCATTCCGTTTCTTGTTGAGTCCCTAACGTAGTAACAGTCTGGTATTGCCACTCCGGCGTTTAAAGACAAGTTTGAAACCAAGTTAACAAACCGAGGATACTCATTTTCATCTGCTGGATGCGCCGAAATAGCATCAAGAATTTTTATCTCAGGAGAACGAGACTTTAAGAACACGAATAGTGCTCCAGCTGCTAATCCCACAAATATTCCAAATAGAATAAGTAACGGTTTAATAAACCAAAAAATAATTGAAAAAATTATAACCAGGGGTAATGCAATCACAAGAGCTGCAGCAGCAAGAATTTGATACCGTTTTTGCCCGTAGCCAGATTTTTCTTCTTCTCTATATATAAACACCAATAGTTATAATACATCTACAATTGGCTGATATAACATTCTTAAGGTTTTCTCTTAAAAAAGTAGATAAACATCCATATGAATAAATCAGAATAACATATTGGACCCTAGTAGCCTTTGGTATATGTTTATGTATGCCTCAGCCAAGTTATCCATCGAGAATTCAGACGCCCTTTGAAAACCGCTTTCTATTTGCTTTTCTATACCAACAGGTGCATCTAATACATTAAGTATTGATTTTGCTAACATTGCCGGGTTACCAGTTTCAAACAATTCAGCATCTTTGCCTTGACGGGCAACGGCGGTATAAGCGGTCAAGTCACTCGCAACGACCGGAGTTCTTGCTGCCATAGCTTCTAGAAGAACAATTCCAAAACTTTCCCCACCAAGAGAAGGGGCACAAAAAAGATCTGCAGACTTAAGGCGTATGATTTTTTCTTCTTCTGAAATTTGTCCGAGCCATACCAGCCTAGAGTCTTCGGAATATTTTGCTTTTAGTCCAGCAGTTTCAGGCCCTTCTCCGGCTATCCAAACCTCAAGATCAGTTGGAAGGAGCTCTAAAGCTTTCAGCAATAAAGAAAGACCTTTTCTTGGTTCATGCCTACCGAGAAATAATAAAGTTTGCTTCGGTGTATCTATAAATGCTGAAATTTCAAATTTATCTAATTCGATCCCATTAAAAAGAATTTCGTAGTTCCCACCAAGATACCTTCTAGCCATTCCAGCAGCCTCAGAAGAAACAGCGACTTTACAATCAACCCTTTTTGCGAGCCTTTTCACTATAGGTTTACCCCACTTATAGGCAGCAACACTTCCACTGACATGGAAAGTTCCAACTATTGGAACAGATTTAGCTACAAGCGAAGTCAAAGTAGGTCCAGGAGCCAATGGCTCATGAAGATGCAACAAATCAAATCTATGATCTCTCATAGCACCTAGCATCCTTAACTGCGCAGCAGGATCGGGAGCTAACGGCGCAATCGAACCGTTAGCAGCATAAGGAATTGAATCCCCTAATGGAGTGACCCAAGGCGCTGGGGGTGGGCCATCACAAGGCCCAAGAACCTGCACATCTACACCTCTTTTTCTTAAAGAGCGGGATAAACCCAGAACTTGAGTTTGGACACCTCCCCATATAGCTAAACTATATGGACATACCATTCCTATATGCACTCTATTAACGGTACCTTACAATCAGTAAAATACTCTTAGGAGTAAATTCGCTCAATCTAAGAATCTGAAGGCCAATTAGGATTAAGCATATGCCATTGCTCAGGAGCCTTGCAAATTAAACCCTCAAGTCGTAAAGCTAAAGACTGAGTTGTTTGATAAAGATCATCTTTTAAATCCCCTGTTTTAGTCGGCCAAATTGGTTTACCGACTTCAGCAAGTCTTTTGTCACCATCAAAAAAAACCGCAGTAGGCAATATAGGTGAACCCGTACGAAATGATAATAATGCTGGGCCTGCTGGGAGTGTTGTTGTCTCTCCAAAAAAATCTACTTCAATACCATTGCCTGCGATATCTCTATCCGCTAACAAACAAATAACTTTTTGGGCTTTAACTGCTTTTACTAAATCCTTAAAAGCGCCGTCTCCTAATGCAATTACTTCTATCCCATATGTTTGCCTTAAGGCTACAAACCATTCAAATACTTCTACCGGCTCCAGCTTCTCCACAACTGCGGCTACTTCTAAACCATTAACTCTATGAAGCCATGCCGCACCCCACTCCCATCCTCCAAGATGTGGTAAACCTAGAATCGGAGAAAATCCCCCCTCGAGGACACTCGTAATATTACTCATACCCTCAACATGGAACCCATCGCTAATTTCTTGAGCCGATAAATTTGGCATAGCCAACGATTCAACCCAATAGCGCCCGTATGAAGCAAAACCTTGTCTAGTTATTTTGGATAAAGCCTTATCGCTTAAGTTAGGGTTTACTCTTTTAATATTTTTTGATAGTTGTTTTGCTTTAGGAGAATTAGATCTATGAACTAACTTTGAAGAAACAAATTCAACTAGCTTTATCGTATGTTCTAGAGGAAGAATTTTAATTGCTAAACTACCCAACTTCAGTAAAAGCAGTGATTTAGGAATCATCAGATAAGGCCAACTTTATCAATTTTCTTTGTTCGAATTCTTGTCAAACTGACTTGAAGAAGATGTCAGATTTTGTTCACTTGTTTTACTTAGATCATCTGCATCTAACTCAGAGTCATCTTGTTTTTCTTTAGAAGCCTGAATCCATACTTTATTGAACCTCATTAATGCTGTAATCACTGTGAGTACAAGCATTACAGATAGAACATAGACCAGATAAGTACTAAAAATCAAACCTGCTCCAAGTACGATAAAACGTTCTGCACGTTCCATCAAACCACCTTTAGCATCAAACCCTAAAGACTCAGCCTTTGCTCTTTGATATGACACAAGAGATGCTGCTACATACAGAGCGAACGGCAACATCGCTAACCGAGGTTCACTCTGCGTAGTGAAGTACCAGCCAAGCCCAGCAAACAAAAATCCATCACTCAACCTGTCAGACACTGAATCAAAAAATGCTCCACGGACTGAGCTCTTATTCGAAGCTTTTGCAACAGCCCCATCAAGTGCATCAGCCAAACCAGTCAAAACTAAAAGCAAAAAAGCGATTATAAACTTTCCATACCCCATAGCAACTGCAGCCCCACCTGCCATCACAACACCCAGCAAAGTTAAAACATCAGGCGAAATCGAAGCTTTTTTAAGAACTTTCGCTATTGGAGCAACACTTTTATCAAACGAATTTCTGAAATTGCCATCAAACATAGTGGCCTCACGATCTATATAAATAAGTTTACATGATTGGATACAAACTAAACCAAAATTAGCTGACCATTACGAAACTAAGGGATGACTAAGAAAAGAAGAATGACTACTACCACTAACCCAATTAACCCAACAAGAAGACGAATCGTTTGGTTATTTTTTAATTCATCTAAATCATTATTGTTAATACGCCTTACTTTAATAAGATCTGGATCTTCAACTACCTCTGAGTCTTTGAGTAGAGGCAAAGGAGGTGGTTTCGTTAGAACCGGATCTGTATTATTAGCAATCAATAAGTCAGAATCGGGCATTGGAGGCGCTTGAGCTGAATCAAGCGAAATCTGCGAGTCCAATATTTCTTCTTCAAATATTTTAGACATCGAAGCCATTTTTGAATCGCTAACAGGCAAGGCATCTAATGATGTTTCCCGGTCCAGAACTACAGCATCTATTTCAGCTGAAATCGGCCAACTAGTTTCAGCAACACTTTGTTGTTTATTAAATTCACTTATTGGAAAACTCGGAATAGCTTTTAATTCTTGGGTTGTTTTAGTACTTGCACTTTGGATTGATCTAAATTCATTAAAGTTGGCCGAACCATCTAAACCACTAGCAAGGTTACTTCCCGAATCTTGAATTATTAATCCTAAAGTTGAACCTAAAGCGACTGCTACTTTTTCAAAATCGATACCAGACTCAGTAAGTTTTGGAGCAAGAGAATATCCAGTCAAATTCTTCAACTCTGATATGGGTTGTCCATGATATTCAATCTGGATCTTCTTAGTTTCTAGACCTTCTGGATATGCCAAGGCTTCTAGAACATGACCAGAATGCAAACGCGCCCGCCAACCTATACTCGAATCCATGGTCACAGAGCAAGGATTATCTGAACTAATTAAACGAGATACTGCAATTGGAGCTAACTCAACTAATCTCATATTTGCTTCTAAAGAATTAAACGCAAGCTTCAACTCATGAACATGTTTAAGAGGAAAATATGAGACCCCTGTATCTGGCTCTCCAGCACGAGTAATTCTTTTCCCTACTTGAGCTTCAAGTGAGGTAATCCACTGGTCTATTTCTGGGCCACTCCCAACACCACAATGGCGAGCTCCAACTGAGACTGAGACTTGTGCTTGTGGTTGTATTAATAGTTCAGACCATAATTGATCAAAATTGACGGTTAATTCTAACAAGCTTGAAGCCGAAGATTCTTTTGTTGGCCCGATAGCTGACTCTGAATAATCAACAATTGTTTTAGTTGTTGGATCTACAATTATTGCCTTGACATATTCCCTGGAGATCTCAATACCAACAAGTTGGTTTGCTTCAGAAACTCCGTTATTTCCACTCATCTAATCGCCTTAGAAAATTGCAATTTTCCACCAAAATAGCACCTGCTCCCATCATACATGACAAAAATGCCATTCTCTATGCACCTGATGCACTTAAAGTAAATTTATTGCCAGGTTTCTGGATTTTTTTCTGAAATAGAATCAATAACAGATCTGTTTACACCATCTATCAATACAAATCCTCTTTGAGTTGGCGGTTCATCAGCTGAATATAGAAGGATTCTCCACATAGGCTTACTTCCAGCGCCATACCAAGTCATTTGGGCAGAAGCATGACCAACTGGGAATCCACATGCTTCAGTGGCTGCTGTAAGAGCAGAACGTTCATCTACTAAAAGTTTTTTTCCAGCGAAAACGCTATAACCACCAAATAGACCCAAGGCAAAAGCCCCTAATATAAGACCAGTACTAATAAAGGGACTGTCAGACCAGATTATCGAAGAAACCAGCACAACAGTAGAAATAGCTAGGTATAAGTACCCTGGTACTTTCCGTCTATCGTTGTCAGGGAAAATATAATCTTCGTGATCGGCCAAGTCGGGCTGCAAGTCAGCTGGCAAAACATCTAGTTCGTTTGACTCATCATCGAGAACTTCTACTTCTTTACTCATTAATCTAGATTACAGTTCTTTGTTTAGTTTTAGCTCAAAATAGACCCAAATTTCTGTAATTGTAAACACTTAAAACAACTCAAAGCCCAACAGGAAAAATAACCCTATACGAATAAGCCTAAACATTCTTGTTGGGGCAGCTAATTGTCATGTTAACTAGGTTTATGGCGGTAAACATTCGAAATAAAAGACTATGCAAACTTTTAATTGCAATTGCGGTTTCAGTAACAATTATTCTTACTACTCAATCAGGCGCAACAGCTGCAAAGTCAACAAGTGTGAACCCGTCATGCCATGCTGAGTCAGGTTCCACACTTAGGCTTTACTGGGCAATATTTAATAGAGCTCCTGATAAAAAAGGATCAAATTACTGGCTCAACCAAATAGATTCCGGGCAAAGCTTAAAATCGATTTCGTATTGGATGTTTAAAAGCCCAGAATATAAAAAGAAATATGCAGGACTGAACAATGCACAGTTTGTTGACAAAGCATACAAAAATGTTCTACGCCGCAAACCTGATACAAAGGGCAAAAATTATTGGCTTAAGCAACTAAGAAAAGGAATGACACGGTCAGATATGATTGTAAATTTCTCAGCTTCAAAAGAATTTAAAACTCGACATACATATGCTAGAAACGATTTTTGCACATTCGTATCCAAAAAAGGTGGCGGACAATCAATAGCCCCAGGTGTCGTATATCAGAAACGTGGTAATGCTCACGTTGCATTTGTAAATCTAAAAGCAGTTAAAAAGACTTTCACTACAAGGGAAGGAACAGCATACGAAAAGACAGAAAAATTCGCTAAAAGAACAAATATGACTGTTGCCATAAACGGTAACTGGTTTTCAAGCCAAGGACGACTAGATGGATTTGCTGTTTCACAGGGCAATACTTACGGAGGTAACCTGGACACAACGAAGAAAAGTCCTAAGGATCATAACTACACAGCAATCTTTGGATTTACAGAAAACAACAAAGTAATTACTGATTGGCATGGAGTTGTGAGATCTAAAACAGATTCAAGAATAGTGAACTCAGTTTCCGGACACCCAACTTTGGTTCACAAAGGACATTTAGCATCAGATTTTGGATTTAACCTTGGTCCAACTTCGTTAGACAAATATACACTTGTGGATCCAAACGCTCACTCTGCAATTGGAGTATCGGCAGATGGAAACAAATTAATTATGGTGAGTGTTGATCGTAGTAGGGGAAATGGAATCTCTGCTCTAGATTTGGCTAAACTCATGAAAAAATTAGGAGCTAGGGAAGCCGTGATGCTAGACGGTGGAGGATCAACGGCTTTAGCTATTAAGGGTGTAGATGTTTCTAAAAGTCAAACACGAGATGTTGCGGTAAATATTGGTGTAAGAACTGGAAATTATTTTGAATAATAGAGAAAACTATCTTATAGACTGCCAATGCTTACTTCCACATAGATAGACTGACCTCGCCAACAAATCTACCTAATTGGCGGGGAGTATACAAATGTCAGACGTAGTTTCAGGAATATTAAATAGAATTGGCGGAGATGGAGTCTCTAAGATAGCGAAGAGCTTAGGCGTTGACGATAATATGATGTCAAGTGCTATTACTGCTGCTCTACCAACAATTTTAGCTGGGATGGCAAAAAATGCTAGTGAGGGAAAAGTTGATTCTCTTTCAAACGCTTTGGATGATCATGATCCCTCAATATTTGATCAGCTTGGATCATTACTTGGTGGAGAGAATACTGATGGATCAAAGATTCTAGGCCATATCTTTGGAGGTAGTCGACCTGCGACTGAACAGAATTTAGCCTCAAGGAGCGGTTTAGATTTAGGAACAGTAATGAAGCTTCTTCCAATGCTAGCTCCACTCGTTATGGGCTATCTTTCAAAAAAGAAGAAAGAGAGTAACCTAGACTCAAGTTCTCTTAGCAATGTACTGCGCAAAGAAACAGAAGAAGTTGAAGGTGAAAACCCAGGATTACTAGACTCTATTCTCGGTGGAGATGGTCAAGGTTCTATGATTAAAGACATCCTCGGTGGATTGATTAAGTAACCATTGAACACAAAAATTTCATTCTGAACTTGATGAAACGTCATTCTGAACTTGATTCAGAATCTAAACCAAAATAGATCCCGGATCGAAGTCCGGGATGAAAGACCAACGTCCGGGACGACGAGACCTGCGAAGCATTGCCCTATTTCCAGTTGTCTTTTATTTTTTGCCAGGACTCTGCCAATGTGATTGGCAGGATTCTCGCATTTGAAATTGTAGTCAAGAAATTGGTATCTGCTGTCCATCTTGGTACAACATGAATGTGTAAATGATCAGGGATAGATCCGCCGCCAGCTGTTCCCTCGTTTAAACCTATATTCAACCCATGGGGTTCAAATGCTTTCTTAACTGCTTTAGTTGCTTTTCTAACCTGCAACCAAATGTCTATATATTCATCATCACTTAATTCATCAATTTTTGTGACTGGACGTTTTGGTAAAACCATGAGATGACCTGGTGTATAAGGGAACACATTCATTAAAACAAACGAGTACTCACTACGAGAAACAATATAGGTTTGCTCATCAGCAAAGTCACTCTGTTCAATCGTCTCAAATAAAGTTTTGCCCTTAGCTGGTTCTAAATCAACGTGATCAAGCCCATCACTACCTTTGCCTTTAGGATGGCCAAGTCGCCAAGCAGCATAAACCCTATCCATGGTTTGAATTAATTTCTTCGGAGAGCTTACCTTTAAAGTCATCGACAGAAACGTCTCTTTGCACTTCCCCACCACGAGGATTTACGCCAACAGTTTTATTTGCAATATCATCATCGCCGACAACTAAGACATAAGGCAGTTTTTGTTTCTTAGCGTTCCTTATCCTTTTACCAAGGGGGTCACTGGCTGCATCAACTTCGCAACGATAACCCTCTGCCTTTAAAAGATTTGCGACTTCATTTGCGTATTCTGCATGCATCTCGGCTACTGGAAGTATCGATACTTGAACCGGTGCCAGCCATAAAGGAAAAGCTCCAGCAAAATGTTCGACTAGGACACCAAAGAAACGCTCAATTGAGCCCATCAAAGCTCTGTGAACCATTACGGGTTGTTTACGCTCCCCTGTATCAGAAACATACTCTAGGCCAAACCGTTCAGGCAGATTAAAGTCTGCTTGAATTGTTGAAAGCTGCCAAGAACGACCAATAGCGTCACGAACATCAACGTCAATCTTTGGACCGTAGAAAGCTCCTCCACCTTCATCAACTTCATACTCAAGTTCTGCTGACTCTAATGCAGCTCTTAAGCAAGTTGTTGCGTGATCCCAAATCTGATCTGATCCAACGGCTTTTTCTTTTGGTCGAGTTGAAAGCTTCGCTGAAAAATCTTCGAAACCAAATGCTTTTAGAATGTCTAATACAAACTTTAAAAGGCTTGTGAGTTCTTCAGCAAGACCTTCCTCAGTAACAAAAATATGCGAATCGTCTTGAGTAAAACCTCGGATGCGCATCAAGCCATGTAAGGTCCCCGCACGCTCATAGCGATATACGGTTCCGAGCTCAAATAAACGCAGAGGAAGTTCACGGTATGAGCGTTGTGATGATTTATAAATGAGAACATGCATCGGACAGTTCATTGGTTTTGGATAGTAAGTGCCGTTATCCATTTCCATTGGCGGATACATACCGTCTGCATAAAAATCTAGGTGGCCTGAGGTTTCAAAAAGTTTTGCATCAGCAAGGTGTGGTGTATAGGCATACTCATAGCCAGACTCTTCGTGTCTTTTGCGAGAATAATCTTCCATAATTTTACGAATTAAAGACCCTTTTGGATGCCATACAGCTAGACCACCACCAAGCTCTGACGGAAAAGAAAGTAAATCTAATTCGGTAGCTAACTTACGATGATCTCTTTTTATTGCTTCCTCAAGACGGTGTAAATGTTCTTTTAGTTGTTTCTTAGTAGCCCATGCTGTCCCATATATTCTTTGAAGCTGTGGCCCTTTTTCATCACCCTTCCAGTACGACCCTGCAAACTTCATCAATTTAAAGTGAGGTAATTTTGAAGTAGTAGGAACATGAGGGCCAACACACATATCGATAAAATCGTCTGTGTTTCTGTAGAAACTGATTTTGTTACCAGAAACTTCGGATGCAAGATCGGATTCAAGTTCTCCTGAAGAAACTTGTTCAATTATTGCACGCTTGTACTGATGTGTTTCCATAAGTTCCAGAGCGTCTATAGGATCTAACTCTGAGCGAATAAATGGTTGATTGGCTGAAATAATTTCTTTCATCTTCGACTCAATTTTGACTAAGTCTTCCTCAACAAAAGTAACACCTTCGCCTAAATCAAAGTCATAGTAGAACCCATTTTCGATTGGAGGCCCTATTGCAAAAGTTGAGCCTGGCCAGAGTTCCAACACTGCTTGAGCTAAAACATGCGCTGTGCTGTGTCGGATTGTGTGTAAACCTCTGGGGGAATCTGCAACAACAATCGAAACTTCGTCACCGTCAGACGCTTGAGCACTAAGATCTACCTCCAGGCCATTTGCCAATGCAATAACAGCATCTTTAGAAAGTCGTTTACCTATCGAAGCGGCAACGTCAAAATATGTTGATCCATCTTCTAACTCTTTAGATGAACCGTCTGGAAGTTTAATAGATATCACTGAATCATTCTAGATGATCAAAACCTAACTGGCTTCGATTTATACCGAAATTACAGCCAAACTAATTTAGGCCAGCGCCACCTATTGGATTTACAATATGGCGGGCACCGAAACTCGAGATCAAGGGTTTACCAAGTTCCATAGCTTTTTGAACACTTGGCAATTGCAACGATGCTTTGTGGGCGTCATCTGAATCCCAAACTTCGGAAATCCAAACAGAATTAGCGTCAATTGAATCTTTTGAAACAATATATTGCTTACATCCAGGCATATCAGAAGCAGCATTAAGCAAAATTTTAATTAGTTCATCAGCTTTGCCGTCGATTACAATCATCTGTCCAATTATTCCGTACATGTTTAAAACATACCAATCTTCTGAATTGAAATATGTAGAAATTGATGAATTTGTTATCTACTAGCGATCGAAGGTATTGGTCGATCTGTAATTGACTCTGGAGCCGCTACGATTTTTGTAGCCTTATAGGTTTCTCTTCTGGTTTCAAGTTCATCAGTATAGTAAACATAATTAGCCATTAGACCTTCGGATTGCTTAAGCCCATTTTCTGATAGGTCTGCTTCATAATTTATTATTTCTAAAGTTGCACCATTGCCAAGATGGAATTTGGCTACAGGATCATTGCCTTCTAGAAGATATGCAGCTGCTAGGTCTATCAACTCTGATTCCGTAAAATCTGTAAATGGTTTATCGGTTTTCTCATCCAACCACTCCACAAAACCTGGAATAGGTGAGAGAGTTGAAAAAGTACTGATTTGAAGGGAATCATCTCTTTGTAACTCTCCCGCTACTTTTTTAATTAAATGACCACCAAAGCTAATACCATCAAATTCCATTCCCCCTAAGCCTTTTTGGCAAGCGTTAATAGAATAAAATATCGCTGTATCTGCATCTTTAGGGTCAAGTACTTCTCGGCCATAGTGAAGAAGAGCTTCCATAGAACTCGCAATACCCTGTGTGAATGCTACTTCAATGTAATTAACAGGATCATCTGGCATTGATGGATGGAAGAGCCCATAAATGCGACGATCTTGTGGTTCTATGCGGTGCTGTAGATCTTGTTTACCTTCAATATAATGAACCCGTTCGTTATCGATAATATTCTGAGTGAGCACTTCATTGGGCTCCCATTCAATTACCCATAATTCGAGTTTGTTGGGATAAAAAGCAGCTGTTAAAGTTTGGTCCAGTTCCTGTATAGGTTTTTTTCTTCCAAGATGCTCTCTGATTTTAACAAGGGTTGCCAAACCATTAGCAACCTCAGTAAAAGATTGGAACAGAGATACTTTTTTTTCAGATTGAAGTGCAGCTAGTTGCTCAAAAAATTCTTGAAGTTCTTCATCTGAATAATTCAAATATCTTTCTGCAATGTGGGCTGCAAAAACACCTTTTGAAGCATCATCTTCTGCACTTATAAGTAAATTATAAATTTCTAACAATGTTGCTTCGCCAGTTGCCATTTTCCGCCTTTAATCGCCAAGGCTTGCAATTTTCCACCTTTAATCAATTCCCCCGGAACGTTAGGAATGAAACGATAGATTAATCCCTCATCTCTATCTTCCGTCTGGTACACAATACCCGTTTTAGGGTCTACACAGACCGCTTCGTGATTGAATTGTCCCATTTCTTTTAAAGGAATAGGTGCAGCTAGGCTAATTTCTTCCGTAGCAGGGACTTCAAAATTATAGCCGTGACCACGTTCATAACTATTGGTAGCTGGCACGACAATCTCTTCACAACTTATCCAACTACCCCAAGGCGTAGGTCCACCAGCACAATTCCTCAAAGTCCCGCCTAAACTCAACCATGATTTTTCTATTTCCAACGAATCTTCGTTGACAATCAGCGTGGTCGTTCCTCCATTGCAGGGTAGATTGCCGCTACGCA
>ENA-ORXT01004401-ORXT01004401.1-marine-metagenome-genome-assembly--contig:-NODE-4401-length-14583-cov-9.124983_pt1 | contig 14583 bp, 7 predicted proteins | sample MGYA00237868_ERZ511482 | MGnify/ENA metagenome assembly ERZ511482 | reverse complement strand
TCGTCGGAACCATGTGTGGCGACCAGACGAGCGCGTCCGTGCACCTGGACGATGGCTGCGGGTTCTCCCGACGGCAGATTCCCGACATCGGGCACCCGCGCGACGACGCCGAGGTCGTGCTCGTCGCCACCGGTCAGCAGGATGCGCCCGTCGGCACCATCTGCGGTCGCCGCCTCGACGCGCGCCTACGCCGCGACCGTGGTGTACCTGCTCGTCGTCAACGCGGGGTTGTGGTGGGTGTTTTTGGAGCGCCCCTTCCCCCGACCGCCCGACGCGCACATGCCCGCCGACACCTCGCCGGGGCGCTTTATGCTGTGAGCGTGGCGGGCACGCCCGCTGGTGGGCGGTGGGTGCGACGCTGCTCGGGGGGTCGACAGCGCCGCCTCGTGGCGACGGGCCGGCGGTTGGCCCTCGACCAGAGGCCTCGAGCTTGCCGCGTGCGCCGGGCCGAAGTCGGACGTTGATCCGCGACCCGAATTGGGGGTCGATCCGCGGTTCCCGCGCGCTGCCGCGCGTCTCTCATCCCGCCAATAGGATACCGCCTGTATGGCGGACAATGTGCGCGCAGTGGCGCGCATCCGCGGACGACCCGAGCCTGGTGCCTGCGCGACGCAACTCGTCATGGCCAACCTTGAGGCGAGCGTACGGTGTTGTATGCAGGCTTGGTGCGTCTACCATTCCCCTCCAACGTGCACGCTTTGACCCACTCTACCCTCCGCCGACGTGCACACCCTGTCCTCCACTCGGCAGCTGGCTGCGCCCGACTTTGGCCTCTCGGCCCCCGCCACGTCCCGTCCGCGAGCCCCCTGCCGCCTCCCCCCCGCGCGCCCCTTTTCAACGCCGACGCGGCCCCCTCCCTTCACCCACCATCCTTTTTGCCCCTGTCGTTACCATGGCACGATCTGCCATGCTGCCGCCAATGCAGACGTTCGAGCCGCCCGCGGCTGGCCCGCCGGCATGCGCCGCGCTTGCGCTGTGCCCTTCACTTGCCGTGGCCCAATCCAGCACAGCTGCAGCTGCGGCGGCGGCATCAGCCGGTAGCGCTAGCGGTGACGAAGGTGCGGTGGACGGCATGACGCCTGGTGCGTGGGAGGCGGCCATGCTCGCCGCCTGCCGCGACGCGGCAGACGACCCGGTGGCGGCCGAGCAGCTGCTCGACGTGGACCTGCCGCTCGTGCGGTCGCTCGTCCCGTTGCAACCGTTGCCGTCCATCACCTCCACGCTGGACGTGGATGGCTACTCCACGGGCATTGACGGGGAGCCGGCGGAGCTGACGCCCCTCCACGTTGCCGCCAAGGCCGGCAACGTGCGTGTGGCGGGCGCCCTCCTGCGCCGCGGCGCGTCGTCGAGGCACGAAGGGTATGCCTTTCGCCTGCCGCTGCTCGACGCGGTCCGCGCGCCCAAGAGTGCGCTCGAGACGAGCCGCCTGCTGTTGGAGGACGGCTGCAAGCCGGGCGTGGCGGAGCTCAACGCGGCCATCCGCGGCGGCACGCTGGCCATGGTGCAGCTGCTCCTCGAGTATGGCGTCTCGCACCTGCGCCGCCACAGCTACCTGCACGATGTGCCGATGGAGGTGGCGGTGGACCTGCCCGACGACCGCGCCGCGCCGGTCATGCGGCTGCTGCGGGACCACGGGGGGACGCTCGACTTTGTGTACCTCGATTGGGAGGGGGGCGGCGCCACGGTGCTCTCACGCGCCTGCCGCGCCGGGAATGTGGCGAAAGTCCAAAAGTGCCTCGCCGCGGGGGCGAGCGTGCACCTGTCGGGCCCCGACGGGGTGACCCCACTGCACGCAGTCTTCCTGCGCGATGAGGACGACCACCGCGGCGCGGCGCCGCCGGTGGCGCCCTACGCCACCCTCGTGGACGTCCTGCTCCTCGGCGGCGCGTCGCTGCACAGCCGGGACCGTTACGGGCAGACGGCGCTGCACTACTCGGTCATGGCCGGGGACCTGCCCGCCCTGCAGCGCCTCCTCGCCGACGGCGCGGCCGACGGCACGCACGTCGTCCACGCGGTCGCCTGCGACGGCGCCACGCCGCTGCACTTGGCGGCGGGCGCGGGTCGGGCGGACCTCGTCGACGCCCTCGTCGCCGCGGTCGCCCACACCGTCACGGGCGGCCCGCGGTCGCCGCTCGTCGAGGCGGTGCGCGGCGGGCACGCCGGCGTCGTGGCCAAACTGCTGCGGCTCTACCACCACCATACGCGCGCGGTGCTGGCGGTCCTCCCCGTGGCCGTGGCGGCGGGCGACCGGGGCATCGTGCGCCTCGTCGCCGCCGCCGTCCGCGACGGCTCGTCGGGCTCCCACTGGCTGCGGCGGCAGCTCGTCACGGCGTGCGTCGACGTGCACGCGCTGCGCGCCCACAATGAGCCGGCCGACGTGGCCGTGGCGGCCGCCGAGGTCGTCCGCCGCACCGCCTACTGCGGCGGCGTGCGCACGTGTGGGGTGGCGGTCGACCAAGACCTGGTTTTGGCAGGCAGCCCGGGGCTCGCGGCCGTGGCGCGGGCGGCTGGCCTGTGTGGCAAGCGCCCGGGCGGCGGCGACGGGGGCGGTGCCGGCGGCGACGGCGGCGGCCCCGCGTCGGCGGGGAGGGTACTCGGCAAGCGGCCGTCCGCCGCCGGTCCGTCGACGGGGGCGCCCGCCGGGACTGGCGGCCAACCCGTCGCGGCGTCTAGCGCCGCGTGCGCCGGCTCGGCGGCACCCTTTCTCGGCATCACCCAGCAGACGCTCGGGACGGTGCGCGGTGTGTTGGCACGCCACCCCCGGCCGGTCGGGGGTGCGCCGACGGCGCCGTCGTCGCCCGCCTTTGGCGACTGGCCGGGTCTGTCGACCGACGCGGTGGCGGCGGCGCTCGCGGCGCACGCGACGGGCGGCGCGCCGACCATCCGTCTGGCGCTGCGCCGCGCGGCGGCGCACTTTGGCATCACGGGCGACGTGGTTGCGTGCGGCGAGGCGGCGGCCTTTGACTTGGAGCGGCAGCTGCTCACGTTTTCGTTGCCGAACGCGCCCGAGATGGTCCGCGCCATAGGCTTGTTGTCGTCGACCATCACCGAGTGTCGCAAGGAGGTTGGGTTTGTGCGCGTGGAGGAAGTGCCACCCTCATCCTGGTGATGGTGGAGTGCGTGAAGCAGCGCACTGCACGCAACAAGCGTGTGGATGGTCATGGACGGGCTCGACAGAATGCATCTTTTTTGCGTGGTATCAGTTGCCCGTCTCTGACCACCTCCCTTGTAGCTACGTGACAGCAGGCGCGCCGTTTGCATACGCATCCGAGCACGCAACACAACGGAGCACAGATGAGGGAAAAAATCTTGTAGTGGCACATGTCAGGCGCCTCAAGGGGAACCAGCCGAACAACAATGGAGCCGCACCGCAGGCGGCGGTGGCTCGACTGGCAAGGGGAAGAAGAGACAAGCAGTTTCAAGCCACATCCTACGGACACGCGCGGGCATCAAAAAAAAAGTAGTGGGGGCGGACAGCTTACATCAAGCACGTCTCCACCAGCGCCGCCGTCACGGTGTATGGGTCAATGTTGGAGCCCGGGCGGCGGTCCTCAAAGAAGCCCTTGCCCTCCGCCTCGACGTCGCGGCCAACGCGGATCGACGCCCCGCGGTCGGCCACGCCCCACGAGAACTTGTCAATGGCCTGCGTCTCAAACGAGCCCGACAGCCGCGCGTCATTGTCCACGCCGTACAGCGCAATGTGCTTCTGGTGGGCGGCCTCGAGCTTGGGCATGCACCCCTTGATGACCTCAAAGCCGCCGGGCTGGCGCATCGCCTCGGTCGAAAAGTTGGTGTGGCACCCGGCGCCATTCCACTCGCCCTCCGTCATGGGCTTGGGGTGCAGCGACGCGACGCAGTTAAACTCCTCGCACAGCCGGAGCATGATGTAGCGGGCCACCCACATCTGGTCGCCGCTGTCAATGCCAACGCACGGGCCGACCTGGTACTCAAGCTGGGAGAGCATCACCTCCAGGTTGACGCCCGACAGCTGGATGCCAGCATAGAGGCACGCGCGCGCGTGCGCGTCGGCCAGCTCGCGGCCAATGGCGCGCGTCGCGCCGGCGCCACAGTAGTAGGGCCCCTGCGGCGCCGGGAAGCCCATCTTCGGCCACCCGAGCGGCTTGCCGTCGAGATCCAGGAGCGTATACTCCTGCTCAATGCCAAACCACGGCACCTGGTCCGAGACCTTGTCCATCAGCGCCTTGGCCGGCGCGCGGGTGTTGGAGGGCAGGGGCACGCCCTGGGGGGTGTAGCAGTCGCACAGCACGAGCACGTGCGGGGAGCCGCGGAAGGGGTCGGGGTAGACGGCGACCGGGTGGAGGATCACCTCCGAGTCATCGCCGGGCGCCTGGCCCGTCGAGGAGCCGTCAAAGTTCCACTTTGGCAGGTCCGCGGGGCTCGTCGGCACCTTGTCCACGACCTTGGTCTTAGAGCGGATGTCGTCGGGGTCCATGCACTGCTTGACACCGTTGCAGTCGACGGCCGACAGGCCGCCGAGCCAGATGTACTCGGCAAACACCTTTCCGTTGAGCGGCAGCGACGCGTAGCGGTCTACCGTCGACTGATCCACGGAGGGGCGCTCGACCATCGTGGGCGCGCGGCGGCCGCCGGCCGCAGCGACGCGGCCGCGCGGCAGCGCGGCGGCGCGCGACGACGTTGCCGATGCCGTGCCTGGGGCCACAAATAGAGAGGCCGCCGAAGCGACGCTACCCACAAACGCCGCCATGATGGTCGTGGGGGAAAGAGGCAGGGCCGGGGAAGGAGCGCCTCGGCCACACACGGCGACGCAACACACAACGCAAATGGGACGGCGGAGGAGGGAGGAGGGATGGCGGATCTGCGCACGCTGGAGCCGATCCGTCGTAGTCGTGTGCGGCGCAGCACCCAAGATTATATATTAGGGCGCGGGTGGCAGCAGTGGTGGTGGTGGCGGCGTCGTGGTTGGCAGTTCTCGCCAGGCCAGCCACCTGCTTGCTGGTAAACCATTCGTGGGGCGGGTGGCTGCGGTGGGCCCTCGCGGCCACCCAGCGTGAACTGAGCGGCGCGTGCACGCGCACGGGCGTTGCCGCCAGGGGGGGGGGTGTGCGGTTGGGGGACGCCCGCGCGGCCGACGCCTGGCGCCTGTCCAAACCAAAGACCCAAACCGATGCCGTCAAGACGCCTCTGACGCCACGTCCAGGCGGCCGACCAGAGCAGTCGGCGCGCGAAGCGGCGGCACCCGCGAAGTGAGGTCAGGGGGGCGCCGTGGAGCATCTGCTGCCAGTGTGCTAGGCGATCACGGCCCGGATCCAACCTCCCCGAACGGCGCGGGCCGCCAGATTGGATCGTAGAGAGGCTGGGGGGGGGCTGGGCGATGCTTGGATCCGGGCCCGTCCCTCGAGGTCAGCTTCTCGGGCATTCTTGGTGCTCGGGAACCTCACGCAAGGGCTGTGTGCAGGGTCTTAAAAAGACCCTCCATACCTATCGCGCAGCCAATAAAAACGACGTACGTCACGACTGTAAGGATAAATGAGTGCTCCGCATTGGCTGTCTGCTGTGGTCTCGCCAGCCGTTACGGACATCCTCGTCCCTACCTACGACGCATGGCAAAACTACGCCCAATTGCACGAGGGCCACGACGCTCGCCAAGTTATGTAGAAGGCAGTCCGCGAAGGAGACTGGGCTACACCGGCGCGAAAATGCGCAAAGAAGGCAGCCGCGCTACGAACACGAAGGAACCGAGACGAGATGCGCCAGACCCATCCACGCCCCGCAGCGCCGCCCACCCGAGCACTCGTTACCCTCACTCAATCTCCACGTAGTCCGCCTCGTGCGAGCGTGCCCACCCCCCCTTGAGCTGCATCACCGCCGCAATGGTCCCAACAGCCCCGACCACCAACCACCAGATGAGACCGAGCAGGCCATTGGCCCGCGGCGGCCCCTTCGTGAAGCCCGTCACTGCTACCTCGGCCGCCACGGCCGCGCCCGCCGCGCCCGCGTACGCGAGCGCAATGGCGACAATTTCGGCACGCGCGCGGCCGCCATACAGCGCCGCCGCGCCGCCAACCACCCCGCCAATAGCGACGAGGAGCTCCGTGTGGGGGAGGCCAAGCAGGGCACCCAGGGGTCCCTCGAGCGCGAGGCCCGCCACGGCCCCAGCAACGACGCCGCCGAGGAAGACGCCGACCGGCAGCAACTCCATGGAGGCAATGCCGACGCCGGCCGCCGCGGCGGCGGCGCCAATCAGCGCCACTGGCATCTGCAGAGGGAGGCCCATGAGGATGGCGTGGAGGCCGACATACACGATCCACCCGCCAACGACGGCGCCAACGGCAAAGAGCGCCGGCCGCAGCAGCCGCGCGCCGTGAAAGGCGCCGGCCAAGCAGAGGATGGCAGCCGCCGCCGCGCCGAGGCGACCGCGCAAGCCGGTGGTGGCGACCGCCAGGTCACCCGCCGTGTTGCCGTCATTGATGATGGCAGAGCGGAGGGTGGCAGCCGCCAGCAGCAGGGACTGGGGGGGGGTGTCGAGGACGACCATGGTGGTGGCAGAGGGAGGGGAACAACAACGAAAGGTGAAGAGCGGACGGGGTGGGACAAGTGGCGAGGCGACGGCAAGGCCGTCGGTCAGGCGGGTGGGACACGAGCGAGACAACAACCCGCCTGTGTGGTTGTTGAAACCTCAGGGGCAGACCTCAGAGGCAGGCGAGACACAAAACAGCAGAGCCGATGACGCAGCAGGCCGTTGTGTACCGCCCTCCACCAGCCGAACAAAACGCAGTGTGCTGGCGAGCGCCGAACCGCCGTGTGCACCGCAACCGCTGCGTGGGGACTCCCAGGGCCCCCGTCAACTTACGGAATACAGTTGATCCGCCGAGCACCATCTCGGGGCGTCAGTTCAGCCCGTTTGCAGGCACCGTGAGTGGTCCGGATATCCCGAATAGCCATCACCGGCTGTGTGGCAGGCGAAGTGCAAAGCGCACCGCCTGGGTCCTCGGCCACGGGAATCGTTGTGAAAATGCACTTCCTGGGTGAAACCTCAACTCCATCATGCAACTTCTTGGAGACCCAAAGTGCGTGCGTCTACGACCTGTGCTTCTTTGGGGCTGGGGTCGACCGCAACCAGCAGGGCAGCGACGCCGCCACGGTCACGAGCCCGCCTCGGTCCACGCTCGGCGTGGTGCAGCAGACCACGGCCGGCGACGAGTGCTGCCTCGACAATGAGTGTGGCAACGGCCTTGTCGCGTCTCTTTTTGTGGCGACAGCCGGGCCTGCTACCCTCCCGTCGTCGAGGGGGCACCTTGCCGGGCGGGCGCGGCGGCCTGCGGCCCCACGCGTTGCCGCTTGGCTCGTTCATGTGCGGTGATCATCGCGCCGCGCCACCCTTCAACTTGCTGCTCCACAGCCGCCGCCTCATGGACAATGGCGCGCTGGTCTGGACCAACACTCGACGGCCCGCGTCGTGGCCTACCAGCCTCCGGTCGTTGCAGTGGGACGGTGCGACCGATATGGGCATGCCGCCGCCGCCGATTGCCGGTTCATACGCCTTTCTCGCGTCGGACAACCTCGTGTGGCAACGGCCGCTTGTTGCGCCACCGGCCGGTGGCGTGGGCGTCACCAACTCGATGCCCGGGGCGTTGGTCAAGAGAAAGGGTGACCACAGCGCGCATGTGCCGAATGGCATCTTACCGCTTGGGGAGGTGCGCCCGCGGCCACCGTGTGAGGACACCAGCGTTTGGCTGGAGGGAGCTTCTCAGCACCGCCGGGCAACGGCCGTGCCGTTGGCCGGCGGCCTTGACGGGGAGCACCACTCATGTGGGCAACATGCGTGTGCTACATATATCTTTTCGGCGAGACTCGTGGGTGAGGCGGTGGGCACCCGCGAGCGACCGGGCACGGGCACCGCCGGGGAGGTGGGCGCCTTCCCGCCCCAGCCGTCGTGTTCTTTCTTCTTGCGTCGCCGTCGGCAGCCTCACCTCCTGCCGCAGCTCGCGGCTGTCCGAAGCGACGTCCGGTGCCGCCGCGACCTGCCCCTGAGCGGTTCACGTAGGGCCGGGTGACAAGGGTCGATTGATGCAACGTTGCTGCGCCAATGGTCTTGCGCGGCTGGTGGGTCGACGACGGCGTCGAGACGCGGCGAGCCTTCGCGACCTTTTTATGGGTAGGACCCTGCGGCCTGAGTCCGCGGAGCTCGAGTAGCGAGGAGCAACTCGGCGCTGCGCCCAACCCTATCGCGCCCCATCAGCCATCCCCTCTCCCCCGCCTCACAGCCACCAAATCCATTGGGAGGCGCCCCACCCGTCTTGCGCGCAACCTCCATCCCACCGCTGTCTGCTTCCCCCCCTTCCGTGACGCACGGGCCATCGATAGCGGCGGAGGGGGCGGATCCTGTATGTGCGCACACCTCACGCTTCGCCCGCTCCCCCCCCCCCCCCCCCCCCCCCCCCCCCCCCCCCCCCCCGCCTTGGCCGTCTGCCCAACCCGCCACCGCACCCCCGTCGCGACCAGCCACACGGCCGACACTGCATTCACGGCCACAAAGGCCACCACCCATCCCCAGTAGTCGTGGCTCGACGCAATGTCCCCGCTGATGAGCAGCGCCGCCACGACCGACCCAAGCACCACGCTGACGACCGAGTTGATGACGCCGCCGAGGAGCAGCTGCTTGGCCACCCACCGTGGGGGCTCCCACCCGCACGCCGCAAACAGTCCGAGTTGGCCGAGGAGGAGCAGCAGCCAGGCGGCGCCAGCAAAGCCGGTCATGGCCCACTTTACATGATCATCCCGCAGCAGCAGCACGCCCGCGTGGATGCCGAGCCAGCCAATGGCGGCGGCGACGACGGGGTACCCGCTTCTCGCCAGAGCCCGGTTGATGCCCGTCACCCAGTCGGCGGTCCCCGTCGTGGGGGTGGCCATGGCGGGGGGGGGAGGAAGCCGGCGGGCACCGCCGCCGCCGCCCGGCCGGCGCCACCCAACACGCAGGAGCGGAGCATCGGCAGCCGCAAAGGGGGAAGATGCACACTCTGTCAAAGGGCGCACGTGGGTTATTGCGGGTGAGCCAGCAGTAAGTGGTGGACACGAACGAATGGAACGCAGCAGACGGTGGGGCCCACGACGGAGAGAGCAGGCGCGTGCTGCTCCGCCCTAGAAAGGAGGAGCACGACGCACAGGAGTGTCGACGAACGTCGTCCGTTGGAGATCAACTGGTCGGCAAGGATTGGAGTTGCTGGTGTTTGTGAACCATGGATCAACGAAGCAGACAAGCGAATCTGAGTGATTGGAAGGTACAAAGTTCAAGACCATTTCCACTGTATCGTGTCATCGCTGAAAACTTTTCGCTGAGTGCATTCGACGTGCGCCCCTCGACAGGCGACGCACCACAGCGCGGCTTCCGGCGCCCCCCTCCTCACCTCTGTCCGTGCCAGACACGCTCCCCTCCGCCCTGTCGGGATGCCATCGGGCCCCTCACCCTTGAGGACGTTGAATGCGACGCATCGCGCGCTGGCAACGACCAGGTCGATGGCAGAGATGAAAGGGACGCCAGCTGCGAGCTACGTGCCTCCAGAACGAGGAGGTCATCCGATGAGCCACGGCCGGCGCGGGCGTTCCTGGACAGGACGTGGTTCGTCCCGGCGACGAGGACGCCCCCGCGGCCATGACCGAGAATGATTTGATGATCATCTGCTCTGGCTTTGTGCGCGGTGAGATGGGTGGGACTGCGGCTGGTGGGGCGGCCGGTGGAGGCCAGGCGAGCCGACGTCCCGTGAAGCTGCAAAGCGTCTTTGACGCAGAGTGGCAGAGGCCAAGAGAGTGTGTCGCATGCAGCTATTTCCTCCATGTTTTCTGGCATTTTTGTGGTCCTTTGAACCATCCAAATTGCAAGAATATTGGGTACTTTGAATCGCCTATCAAGTAAGTGCCAAAACATGGGGGCTACATCAGGGGCGTGAAGAGGGGCGTGCCAATGTTGGGGGCGTGCAGAAGGGCGTGATTAGGCGTGCATCGCCCACCCCGCCACCCAAAAAGGGGCGTGATGCACAACCCTAGTGCAGAGGACCACCAGCACCTGTCTCGCACTCTCGTTGCGTCCGTCTGCGCGCTTCCGTCTGAGTCAGGAGGCCGTTTGCACACAACCCGCGCGGCTCTATGGTAGTGGCCAGGACATCATGTGCTGGTTCCAAGGGACAAGGGACATGGGCTCACACGCTCGGGCGTCCTTCCCATGCTTTGACGAAACTGCGTATGCCGTGCTGGGTGTGATGCTTGGACCGGGAGGCCCTCGTGTCTTTCAAGCATGACGTCCACAGCTGCTGCACTGTGGCCGTCATCCAGTACCGTCCTGATTGGAGTCATTTCTTGTTACCGGTCTTCCCCTCTTGGTGTACACTTTTTTGTCATTGAGAAAGCGGGTGCGCCACACAACGTCCGCCCCGCACCACCCAACGCCGTACACTCGACACTGGTCGTCCTCTCACGGGGCACCCTCTCCGTCGGGGACACCCGGCGCCAGCCCGTCGACCGAGCCGGCCAGCCCCTCTGGCATCAATGGCGGGTCCGCGAAGCCCGACGCCGTGGCCGCCCCCAAACTCGATGACGTGCCGAGGGCCTCCTCCCCGGCCTCGCCGCCCGACGAGGTCAGCGTGTCGGTCGGCTCCGACTGTGGGGCGGTGGCGCTCGACGTCCGCCGCCACTCGCCCCGCGAGGGCGCCGCCGCCACCACGGGCGGCGCGGCGGCCGCCGCCGCCGTCGGATCCCACAAGGCGCCGCCGATCGCGTCAGGCGGCCCCACCGCCGGCGGCCGCTCCCACCCGTCCGCTGGGAGGACGCCGTCCGCCCACTCCTCCTTCCCCCACGGCCCATACACGCGGCGGCGTTCCCGCCGGATGGCGCGGCCCGTCGAGGCCACCAGCCCCGTGACGAGCGCCAAGAGGATGCCAAGCACGGATGAGACGGCGCGTGACGCGGCCGGCCAGCGGTCGTCGGGCGGTGGCGCCGCCGCCACCAGCGACCCGACGGGCACCGGATCAATGCCGTTGCAGACGCCCGCCGGCAGCCGCTTGACGAGCGTCCGCCAGGTGGTTCGGGCCGCGTCGTTGCCGCCACTGTGGGTTAACCACGTGGCCCCCGGTGGCACGCGCTCCTCGGTCGAAAAACTTGAGTTGTACGCCCACAGCTCTGGCGGGACCGGCGGGCCGTCGCCGGGCTGGCACGTGACGCACGTGCGCGAGCGCCACCCCCACGAGCCGTCGGTGACAATGGCGAGCGTCGACCCGTTGGTGCGGCGGAGGTAGATGGCCGCCGCGAGCGCCTCCCGTGTGGGAGACGTACCTTCCATAGCGTTGGCGCAGCGGGGGTCGATGCGGACCGTCAGTTGCACTTCAGAGCCGCCAGAGATACGGATGGGGGTGGCCGAGTTGGACCGCCACACATTTTCGAGGGACAGCTCGCCGCCGCCGACCTGCGAGGCGCGGCCCGAGGGAAAGCGGAGAGACACACATGGGGCGGGGTGGCAGGCAGAACCAAAAGACTCGCGCCGCACAATGGGTCAGCGCGCCGTGGTGGCATACAAAGCCACTGGTCGGTAGAGTGCCAGCGAATACGCTCAACGAGCTGCCAGACACACCAAGACAGGTGCGAGAGAAAGGAGAGCGAAGAAAACGAGCGCGGTTCCACATACCACCTCTGCAGCTGTTCTTGCGTACAAGCTTGTCACATTGAGGATGGCTGGGCAGTCGGCTGCAGCACCCCCTGTGACGGAGAGGGCGAATCCCGCCACCGCAGCGAGCCCCGCAGCCACGAGCCAACCACCGCGGCGAGGAAGCAAGCGCTTGCAAGCAGCGCCAAGCGCCAACCTTGTGTGGTAAGCCATGGACGTGCCGCTGCGGCAATGCGCACGCTTGGCCAGACCCCTCGTGTCAACCTCCACGGGTACACGTCTCGTGCCCCACCGATTCAGTGCGGCAGGCGCCGCCGTCCATCCAGCCGTGTCCGCTTCACCGCCTCTGTCGTGCTCGTGCGGCACCTGAAGCCGCCCGGACGAGCGGCCGTGTGGCAAGCCGTCGTTCCCTGTCCTGAAGCGCGAGGCGCACAGAGTTGGCATTGAACTGATGTTTACTTAGGAGAGGTCCCCCTGATGCGGAGAACGGGCCGAGCGTCAGCTATCGCGACCACGTTGCAACCAGCGGCTCAGCGGCAGCGCTACGCCTCGCACCAGGGCGTGCCCCGCGCATCACTGCTGTGCGTCCCTGCGCGTTGATTTTTCTCCAAGACCGGCGGTGGTGAGGTTGGCATTTAGCAACTTTTGGGAAACTCGATACCGTTTACTGCCAGCATACCGAGTTACCGATTTCGTTACCGATGTCGGTAAAGCTCAAGTACTGCTATTTCATTTACTATTAGTTACCGAAATCCGTCCATCAACATCCGTACGATTGCACATGTACTTCAGCACGTCCGCTCGGACTGTGCCGAGGGACACAGGTCTCGTGAGCGAGGCCAGTGGATCCCGACTGTCTTGCGGTCGTGTCCAGTGCAGTGCCGGCACGGTCTGCGCACTACTGTGTTCACCGTAAGGTGCGAGCTGTCCTGGCGAGCCCATGTCCAAGCCATTGCGAGTCGACATGCCGTGCCATCTAAACGAGCGAGCCCACTTGCATGTACTATCCACAGCCCTGTCTACTCCTGTATCAGCCCGTCATCGTGGTCGGCTGCATGGAAAAAGAGGAGGCGGTTGCGACCGGTGCGTGCAGTGGGAAAGGCAGTTGAGGACAACAGAATAGGCTAGCATATGTCGGACGCGGTGCAAGGAGCGATGATACCACGCACAGCCAAGCCGATACGCACACATTCTGGCAAACGAGACGAATGCTGCAGGATGCGTGCATTGGGCCGCATTGCAGACGCGCGCGGGGCGGCGTCGTTCATTCCAGCTGCGGGTCCCTGGGGGTGCTGTGCCAGTCCAACGCCACTGGACTGTCTGGCAAGTGGCATGTGACCCGATTGTCGCCGCCAGAGAAACGTAGCACAGCTGGGAGCTCTGAGGATGAACTATTAGCGCATTTAGTTATTCAGCTTTTACCGACGCTTTTGGATACCGATACCGATCGGTATACCGACGGTTACCGATTTTGTTTGACGATCAAATTTAACATGCCAACGTTAGCGGCGGCGGTCCTGCCGGATCTCATCAGTCCTGGCCAGCAGGTGGCTTGGCCACGGGGCCACCCTCCGACCCGAATCATCAGCGCACGATTCCACCTCGCGTCCACCTGCTTGTTCAGTGTCAGTGAAACACAGTGGGCGTTTTCGCACCCTATTGGAACACCTTCGACCAGTCAGCAGGTCTGGCGACGGATTTGGGGGCAACGCGCTTGGCACCTGCCTACGTTTTCTACCTCCATGGCCCCATAACTGTAACTCCATGGTGGTGGACCTCATGCACGCAAGACGGCGCGTCTGGCAGGGCCCACGCCTAACGGACACACCCGCCAAGTGCCCTCGCACCAGAGCCGTCGTCAGCTTTGACTAAGTTGCCCAACGAATGCCATTCCCGTTGGGGAACCGTTGGAGGTTGGGGCTCAACGCGTCTGCTTTTAGTTGTGCGTTTTTGGGCGCTGTGGGGCGTTTGTTGAAGCCCTTTCCTCCGTTGAAGAGCGTTGGGGAACCGTTGGGCATTGCCCCAACGGAGCCGAGCGCGTGAGTCTGACGCGATCGTGTGCAAGGACAGAGCTTCCTGGCCACACAGACGCCTTCGGCGGGAAGCACGTCTCCAACTACCCGACTTGAGCTCATGTTGTGGACTGTGGTTCTGCATTTAGGTGGAGCGTCGGCCGCACTTTCTTGGTATTTAATCAGGCAGTCAACCAGTCAACAAGCCCGTCCTGCATGCACAGGGCGCGGGCGGTCGGGGGGTGGAAGCACACCGTGGTTCTGTGCGTGTTGTCTGCAACTACGCCGCGTCGTGTTGACCCGCGCTACAGACCGTGATGCTCCGTTTTTTTAGGCTGGCCTGGACCGGTACCGGCCGGTGGACATGCTGATATGTACAACGACGCATTCTGTGTGTCATGTTCTTTTCAACCACGCTTGAAGAGAAAGTAAAAGATGGCGAAGGTAGCGAACGAAAATATGCGTGCAACTGCTATGGAGGTAAGGTCTGCTGTATGGGATGGGGACAAGAGGGCAGCCGCTGCGACCGCCGCATCCCCGTCAATGGAGGCGTCCACAGCCGACGCGCTCGCCACCGTCGCCGCCTCGGCGGCGCCGGCACCGGCATCGCCCTCGTCGCCCTCCTCACCGGCCGCGTGTACGGGCCTCTCATTGGCTTTGTTGCCGTCGACGTCAAAATTGCGACCGCCGCCAGCACAAGCACAACGTCGAGACGGACTGCGCCGTGCGGGTGGTGCCGCTAGCCCGCGTCCGGCGGGCAATCCATGTCGTGCCCGACTTCGCGGAGCTGACGGAGCGCAAAGGCTTTGAGGCTTCCCCTGCCGCGCCGGACAGCCCGCTTGCTGAGCGCCTAGCAATGCACTACTTTTTGAACGTCTTTTATCCGTGGGACGTATGATTTTCGTCTGTCTGTTGCTCTATTGCTATTGCTAAACTGTA
>ENA-ORXT01004400-ORXT01004400.1-marine-metagenome-genome-assembly--contig:-NODE-4400-length-14584-cov-8.602123_pt1 | contig 14584 bp, 20 predicted proteins | sample MGYA00237868_ERZ511482 | MGnify/ENA metagenome assembly ERZ511482 | reverse complement strand
TCTGCGGGGTCGTAGAGGCCGATTTGGAACTCTTTTGCAACTGTTGGAGTGCGGGATTTTTGGGAGAACGGCTGTAACTGTAGCCCTTGGCAGCCTTCTTCTCTGCTGCGCAGTTGATGTTCTTCATGTCGACGTCGACAAGCCCTATTCACTGGATGGTCGGGTCGTTCCGCATCTCGCCGTCCCATACCGCCCGCGAGTGCACTAGAGTTAGTGGATCCAAAAGGCATGTACTCGGGCTACCGTTCGCCTGCCACGGAAGGCGCGGGGGGCGACGAGTGGCAAATGACGTCCAGCAGCGCTGCGGTCCTTAAAGGGGGTAGGAGTACAGTGCGTTCTCGTTATAAGAGACAGCTGATTCGGCTCAATATGAAGAAAAAGTGGCCCTTACGGACTGGAATGGGAGACTCGCGACCCATATTCCTATGTAAACGATTCTCTTATAACGAGAACGCACTGTAGCACAATTGCCTTTTTGGCTGATGTGGGCGGCGCATTTTTTTGTGAAACCTGTCTGAATGGGCGATACGGTGTGGTTTTCGCCGCATATGTTGGTGCAATAATTTCGGGTGGCGGTTGGCCGGAGTTCTTTACACCGACATGAGCACCTCAGGATCACGAGAGTGGCAGTGGCAAGCCCGGATGCGCACCTGCTCTCCGCTGCGCTTCACAGCCAGTAGCGGAATATTCGTGGGACAGCCGTATTGCGCGGCATCAGTAGGCTCTTGTGTCCTTCTGTTGGTTCTCTTGTTGGTCGTTCTGTGCTGTACACGGGCTGGGGGGGAAGCAAATCTCGCGCAATAAGCAGAGCGGAAGGCGATGACGGATGACCCGAACGTGGTGCATGAAACGCGTGTCTGGAAGCGCGACGCATCAGATTGACCGATACTCATCACAAGCGCCGGCCTTTTCATCCCACTTTCTTCATCTTCTTGACTCGTGGAGCCCAAGTCACAGCCTATCATACAGTGGACCAACCGTTGTCCCCTTCGAGCTCGACTATCTTGAACAGAAAAGTGTGACGCAACCTCTCTGCCGCGGAGGCGATGTCTCTCAAGAACACGCCGTCCCTCCTCGCCTACGCTACGAACGCAGGCCCGTGCAAGCGGGTGATAAACAGCTCCATCATGGTGAGCTCTTCCTCCTGCCGACAGCGCATACGCCAAGCGTGGACAGAAGCAGGTACGGGGAGGGCGGCACCCAAAACCAATTCCACCACCTCCTCCTCCGGCAACGCGACGGCGAGATCGGGGTCCTCCACCGCCGCCTGCATGAGAAATACCGCGTAACCTTACTCCGCGTCGCACACCCCGCCAGCCTGTTGACGGCTTGAGGGTGCGCCCGCCTTTTCGACGTCCAACTCGTAATCACTGTCGTCAAGGTCGAGCTCCTCCAGCTGGAAGAATCAGTCCCCCTCGACAGGCTCGGCATGATACGGGGCCTGCTCCGCGGGGCGTCCCATGTCCTGGCCAAAGTCCTCCGGGTCCCCTTCGCCCCCTATGGGGCCGCCGTCCTCCTCGCCCTCCTCCTCGCCTTCCTCCTCGTCTTCCTGCTCCCTGTCCTTCTCCCTGTCCGTCTCGTCCCTCTCCACCACAGGCTCGTCGACGTCGTCCGGGCGCACTGTAGGCACGGGGACGCTGCCACAATCGGCGTTGGCGACCAGGGCCACCGTCGCGTCCACCATGTTCACCGCAGGCGCTGTCACCTCCGCTAGGCCATCTTTCTCGTTATCAGCTGCTGCTGCCGCCGCCGCCTCCTTGTCTTCCGCCTTCTTAGCCTTGCCCGCAAAACCGCTGGCCATTCCGGCAGTCAACTCGCCGCATGCGCAAACCGAGAGGCAGCGCTGAGCCTCCTCCAGCAGACTCTGCAACTCGCCCTCTATGCTCCTTTCACAACCAGGCTCCGGGTAAGGGCGTACCACGTCCGGGGTCGAACGCAAAGTAAACTGCAATGGCACGAGCCCAAAAAGACGGACGAGCGCCGCCCTTGCGGTCACAATAGCCACGTCCGCCGCCGCGGCTGCTTCTTTGGCCAAGGGCGCCGACGAGTTGACCGCGGCTGTCGCCGCATTCTCAGTTATACCTTGTGGCGCGTCTTCAGCAAGCGTCGCCTTAGACGAGGCAGCGGTTGCGGAAGCAAATTCGGCGGCGCCTACGTGAGCCGCGTTTGCCTCCTCATCGGTCACTACTGCCGCGTTGGCGGCTGCCACAAGCGCAGCAATTACCGGCGCAATACTACATGTAGAGGGCGCAACGCCGACAGACAAACCCGCGTCCCGCACGGCAAACTTCACGGCGGCCTGGTAGTCATCAGTCGCAAACGGCGCCACGTGGACGACGCAGCGGCACAACAACATTTCTCGGGTGAAGAGCATCCGCTCCGCTGTCAACGCCTCCTTAGTGCAATCAAAACGCGCGGGGATGAGCGCCACCTTGCTAATCAATGACTGGCCACGGGAGACGTTGTACGTGCGTCGGTTGAAGTACAGATTGAGCTCTGCTATCTTGTCCTCGATATGGTCATCACTGATAAAGCGTAGCACGGTGAAGGTCAGCTTGCCAATCGACGGGCGCACGTGGGCCAGCGTGGTGTGCAAGAAAAGGTTGAACACACCAGCTTTTTTGGTGACAGGGTCGTGCGGCTTCAGCGCCGCGTACAGGGGCGACAATAGCGCGGCTGCGAGTCGCAATGCGGTGGCGGAGCGGTCGCGCTCCACCGAAATCCGGGCGCCGATGGCGCGGCGCCACGATTCAGTGAGTAGCTGTCTGAGCTTCATCATCGCTACGACGCCGGTATCGGGAGTCACGCCCTCACCCAGCGCCTTTGGAAGTGCTACCACTATGGCGAAGACACGATGAAACACCCGCAGGTACATAGCCCCGAGGTCGGACGGCCCCAGCAGTGCCTAGATCTTGGTGCGCGCGCGCAGCTCATCATCCGGTGACAGCAGCGCCAACAGGAAGTACATGAGGCTCTTGGTGATCTTTCCTTTGCAATGCAACACCGGCGCTTTGATCAACAGTGGGATGTCCGAAAGCAGGGGATAGCCGCGCGTTCCGCCCAGGTGCCGTCGGAGCAGCCGGTACACAGTCGACAGCGGGGTGTACGCATGATCGGAAAGCACCCTTGCCTTTTGTGTTCCGCACCGAGTGCAAGCCCAGAGCACACGCCCCCCTGCAGCCCTCCATAAGCCACCGCGCAAAGTGCACCACCACGACAGGCCCCATATGACCAACTCCCATTGATCTGAATGAAGGCTACTATCTCTGGCCCTACCCGATGCTGACGCCAATAGTGCCATGGACAGGTACGCCACCGGCAGGCAGGGCCACCGGTAGGGGCACCGGTTGACGTCGCTGCTGCTAGTCAAGGTGAGAAAATGGGCCAGAATGGCCAATTACCCGCACAGTCGCAAGAGGTACGAAAACCGCACCCCAGCGGTCGACCAAAAGAGCACGTCGGTGTAGGATGCGGGGAGAGGGGGAGTGGCGGTTGAAATGTTAAGAGCTGCTGCAGCATGGGTGGTGTTGGCGGTGGCGGCTGCTGTCGTCGACGGCGACGAGGGGTTTGACGGTGTGGTTGAGGCGTTCGTCGCGGCCACGCACCCGGGCGGTGACTGCGTAGCAGAGGCGTCGGTGGTGGGAACCGCGAATACGGCGGGAGAACATGCGGTAGGCTCTACCTGTCGCACAGGCGGGGAGTATTTCGCGCTGAAGACACCCTTGACAAGCTTGGATAGCTGGTCGCCGACCGCCAAGTGCAGAACGTGCTCCCCGCGAGGATGTACAAAATTGGAATGAGGGCGGTGCGCCCTTTCCGCAGAAGCGGAGATAAAGCCGTGACCGTAAACACCGTCATAGACGTCCGACGGATAGGTCCCCCGTCTCCAGCCTGCGAGAGGACGGTTGGAGGCCGCTGGATGTCCTCCAGCAGCGAGGCCTTCGTATCTTCCCGGAAGGCGCGAAGGATGGCGAAAGCAGCGACAAACTCGACAGCAACGACGAGCTCCCTGCCCCTGCCGGCCACGCGTCCGGCCCGCCCGCCACCCCGGCCCCCCCGGCCAGCACGACCCTCCGTCGTTCTCCCCCTCTTGTTGTTCGCTCAACGTTGAACATACTCCAGGTATGTGCTTCGAGTGATGTGGAGGCGGGCGCTGAAATAGGCGGTGGCAGCGGCGCTGGTGCCGGCACAAGTACCGATGACAGCACCGGCGGCGGCATTGGCGGTAGTATCGACGGCGCCGGCGACGCCAAGCCCCGAGTCGGCCACGAACATCGGGTCGTCTACGCCTTCGTTGAAGACACCAGTGAGGCTGGCACCAGCGTCGTCCGCCGCGTCTACCGATCCGGTCACATTCTCGTCGTCCCTCGCCAAAGGACCCCCCCCCAGGCCCCCAGTGATATGACATCCCCCGCCAAGTCTGGCCGTACCGACGACTTAGTGCTCCGCGCGCAATGGCGCGCACCTGCTCCGGGGTGGGCAGCATTTTGGGGGCGGTCGTCCCCCAAGGCGCCTTGCGCCGGCGTCGCCGCAGCTTCCTTGTGGCCCCGCCGCCCGTATCGAGGTCGACCGCCTCATTGTCGGAAGAGGTGGGTGGCGTCATCATCTCGGTCTTTTGCCTCAAATTCCTCAAGAGGCGGGCTCCCAGAAGGGAGACAATCTGCCGCTGCCGCTTGACGGGCAGCGAGGCAAACGCTGCAGCCTTGCACAACTTGATGGTGGAATTCGTGGCACGCCGCTTCCGGTCTAGCTCCACGCCGTACCTCGACCAGACGTGGGCATACCCGTCACCAAACGCCACGATGATTACATCTTCGTCCCTGCGCCGACCTCTGGACATTTTGGCCAGCTTAACGGTCTCCTTCCCACGCGCCACATCGCGCTTGCGCACGGTTGGTGTCAGGTCCCGACCAATCTCCAAAAGACCTCACCACGACGGCTGCTTGACTTCATCATCGTCGTCGAGCTGTGGCGAACAGGCAAGTACTTGAAGCGACTCGAATGCGTCGCCGGTCGTGGCGAATCGCTCACGGTCCACAAGCGTCGAGACAAGGCGAGAAAAGATCTCCCTACCGGCCCATCGCCGGTGGGTGACGACCCGCGCGCCAAAGGAGAACGTAAGGGGGTTGACCTCTCTCCGCAGCGGCCCAACGACGTGCCACGTCCGCAAACCGTCTCCATCGGGGTCGCCAACCGGCACTTACACCCGCTGGACCATCATGCGTCGGCCAATGGCAACCGAATCGACATCCTCAGCAACAGCAGCGTGACAGCCGGCCCATAGAAGCCCGCTTCCCTCCATGGAAGGCCCCCAAATCCGCTTGCAGGAGGGGGTTCGTCCGCAAGTGCTCAGTGAAGGGGGGCGTGACGCGGGAGAGCGTGCAGGCTCGTGGGGATGGAAGAAATAGACCACGAGGAGACACAGAAGCAGCTAAAGAGGGAAGTAGAGACTGAAGAGGAGGCAGCAATTCCACGCGTATCGATACAAGCTAGAACAGTTGATGCACGCCTTCGAACCTCTCTCTCCAGGGCTGGAGCGGCCGCCTTTCCCAGGGTCGACGGCAGCAGCCAGGTGGGTGCCCCTGGACTAGACTCTCCCAGACCCCGCTCCTTTTCCGGCAGAAATTCGACGTCCAGTACCCCCGCGCAGTATCAGCACGGGGCTTGGCACGCCGCCCTCTGTGACACCTTGCAATCGAAGCTGTCTAGAGGCGCCCTGACCCCCCCTGGCGCACCTCCGACGGCCACGCCAGACGACAGGCGCCGTCCTCCTTGGAGTCGGCTCGCCGACCGACACCATCTCGCCGTGGTAGACGGCCGCACAGTGCGGCGTGCAGCAGCCACGAAAGCACGTGGGAGTCCCTTGATGGATCCGGGGAGCCATCCTCGGGCTGATGCGTGCGGGGAGCCAGACGCAGGCAAACTCGAGACACCGAGACACCGAGACACAAGCATCTAGGGATGCCGCTGAAAGGGGGGTACAAGCCCTCAGCGCACAGGCTCTCTCGTCTGGCCATCACCCATTGCATCTATTGTCACAACGCGCCAAATTGCAATTCAAATCTTCGAACTCTACAACATTTTTGAACAGCTTCAGAACAGCTCCTCAAATGAGACAAGACTCGCTCGAAAGCTTGATATCGCCTTGTAGTTCTGGGGTGCTACCTTTTATTGAGGCTGATCATTATCCATTGTCAACTCGCGCAGCCAAAGGCGGCCTCGGCATTTCGACAGCAACGTGGCCGAGCGACGGCGAACGAACTGGAGACTGCCGCCTTCCCAGCGAGCACATCAGGACAGCGAGCTGCAGCTGCGGCCCATGCACGCTCGACGACAACGTCGCGCTATCCCGCCATTGCCGACCTCGTTTTTGAATGACATTGTCTCCTGCGCCACTGCTCCTGATATCTTTGAGTGCGATTGCCCCCTGCTGTATTGCCCCCCCCCCCCCCCCCATGTGTGCCCTATGTCTCCCCGGCTGCTCTTTTCCCCAGGCAGTCCCTGCCGTCTGATCGCATGCATTTCCTGCCGCCTGCTGGCCATAAGCAAGTTCTTTCCCCTCGCCCTTGCTGCCCCCCCATTTTCCCGCTATTCCTTGTCCTTTCGCCTTCTGTGGCGAAAAACTCGAGTAAACGGGCTCACGGCGTGGGCGGTGGGCAACCGCCGCCACCACGGAGGAAGAAGCGGCGGCGCTTCCTCCGCTGCCGCCAACCGACGTGAGCGTCACGGACCGCTCCTGACGCGCTGGTGCGGGATGTGGCCGCTACCACTTGAACGTCCGAGACGGTGGGCGCGAGACGGCCAACACAGCTGCGCGAGCCCGATCTGAACTTGCAGTGGTTGCTTTACTTCTCTATCACAAATCGTATTGCTGTCTGTCCAATTTTGGCCGATCCCGTCGATGTCAAGAGGGATGACCAACAGTGTGAAACAGCGTCTCAGCCATCCACTCAGCTGGATACAGTCGATTGACCAATGGGCAGTTGACCCAGACCCCTTCGTGACTTTGACCACATCGGACAAATTTGGGAAGACAGCAATACGTTCGGTGAATCCGTCTTTGAAGCAGCAAGCCGGTCGAGGGGACGTGTGTAGGGATTACGTAGGTATTTGGATGGGCGCAGCTTCCGCGAGTGCGGGTACTTTTCTGAAGACACAGGTGGAGCACCGGGAGTACAGCCGAAAAGAGAAACTCACGCTCGATTTTTATTGTCCCTGACACGTTCATATGCTCACACAGCGAAATGTAAAATCCCTTGCGTCATTACCCAAACCCTTGTCTGCCAGCTCAGGCACGCCCCTCCGCGCCGTTGTGAGGGTCCTTGGACGGTCCGCCGCGAGACACAGCGGACGACGCCCATTCGCACTTCTTGCATTTGCCATTCACGTCACTCTGGCGACGCGGCGCCGCCGGCGGCTCCGGCGGCGACTCGGACGCGACGGGCACAATCATTCGAGGGGCCTTCGGGAAAAACTGCTTCTTCTGGCGGTGACGATGCGGCAGGGGAAGGACATACTTTCTGCGACCCTTGTTCGTTTTCACGGGCGGCGCCGCGACCCCCACATCGGCCCCGACGGTGTCGATCGCGCCGGCGTTGACAGTAGAGCCAGCAGTGGCTGTATTCATGGACACCGCTGCGGCCATGTTGCTCCCCGCGCCGTCGAAGGGGCCTGGGATACCAAAGGCGCCGGCGGCAGTGGCACCAGCAGTCGTCGAGACTGCCTTTGGGCCAGCCATGACGTCGTTGGTGGCGGCCTGGTCGTCATAGGTGGGGACCTTGCGGCCGTCCGAGGTGGCCTTGCGGTCGTCAGAGACTGCCTGGAGGTCGTCAGGAGTAGCTTTTCGGTCGGCGATGGCCGCGTGGTCGTTGGTCGCGGCGATTGCCGAGTGTTCGTTAGTCGCGGTAACGGTGTTGTCCACGGCCGCGACCTGCACGGCAGATGGCATCAGTTCTCCGGCTTGGAGTTCGACGGCAGGGTTTTCACGGCCTTCTACTGGATCTTGGCAGTCTTCAGCCACGTCGAAAAGCTGGTTCTGGACGGTTGCCTCTCACGCCTGGTCGTTGTCGGAGGGGTCCGACTCGCTGTTTGCTCCGTTCACGGTGCGCATGCGGTAACAGTGACGGTTCCGAGTCGAGCTCATCGGCGAAAAGGGGGACCGCCTGCTGACGGTCAGGAGCAGGGGTGATGTGGAGGACGGGTCTTGTGTTAAATGGCCGGCTGTAGTGAGATCAGTTGATGGTGTGCGGCCAGCACCTCTATTATAGTGCTTGAGCAGTGGTGACAGAGGCGAAGGAATGCGGCAACAGGAGTGGGGCGTGGGGCACAGCTGCAAGGACGGCGAAAAGGTGGCACCGCGACAGTTCCCCCCCCCCCCGCCGGGGGTGAGCACCTGCAAGAACAGCGGCAATGTGGCACCGCGGCTGCTCCCATCCCCCCGCGTGGGGGGGACAACCAATTATGGCCCCGCTCGTTGGCGACGAGGCCCCATGAAGCCCTCAACGTTTCGTGGCCCCACGTGGTCACTGCAGCCACATGAACTCTCCGCGGTGATGCGGACGGGTAACCTGCATCAGTCGTTGGCGATGCAGTGCCGCGTTACGCGGTTGTAGCGGACCGTTGGCAACCCGTGGCACTCCTTCGTCCAGCGAGCGTTGCTTTTTTTCCTGTTTTTCCTTGGTCAGTCGTCTGCGAAAGCCGCTCTGGGACCGCCACAGCAGGTGGCACATGCAATATGCGATGGAGTGGATTCCAATCCGTCTGAAGACTGCTACGTCTCCTTTTATTACTGAGGTTAACTCTTGGTCAGGTTTCTTCTATTACCCGTGCGGGCCTGTCTGGACAGTGCTATCGTATGCTTTTGACGAACCACACGCGCAGTGTTATCTACAGGCGTAGACACGACGCACGAAGCGTGAGCCTCTACGCGGTCGCCTGCAGGCGGCTGTAGGCGGCCACTGCAGCGACCTGCTACTGCATCGCACGGCTCCCGATTCTGGCTCGCTCTAAAGCGGCTTAAAAGGAGCCTCAGTGGAGCGTATGCTCGTTCTACAACTTCCGTTCACACACACACCTGCTCACCGACCGTCGTTTTCAACTCTGGGCTCTCCTCGACATCACGCGTACCACCCACTAAGTTACACAGGCCGACGTCCCCTTACCTCCCGCTTCGTAGGTCGATCCCTACTGCCGCAATGACCCGCGCCCTCACCACCGTCATCATCAAGGAAGCCCGCGGGAAGGGCTCCGTCAAGCGTCTCAACACTGTCGTCAAGTTTTTGAACGGCACGATGCTCATTGGCATCCGCCTGCGCGGCGGTTACGTCATCGACAACCCCCCAGCACCACCTGCTATCGACTCCCCTGTTGACTTTGACCGCGTGGGGGAGAAATATATCGAGGACGCGGGCCGTGCGGCAGTAGCGGACGGGGTCACCAACGCCGCGGCCTCGACTGCTGCGCTCACAGCGGGTCAGAGCACTGTTGCGAAAGCCTCAACACGGCGCGCTCCGGGATCCGCGGACGGTGGCTTGGGGGGACACTCTGAGGCAGGCCTGATAGTTGCGTATGAGTTCAAGTTCCGCACCAAGTAGACGGCCGTTAAGGCGACTGGCGGCTGCTGCTGGTGCTCTTCTCATGCCTGCCACGTTCGTCAGTCTCATCTTTGACCTGCTTGATGCTGTGGTTGAGCTGGGAAGAGAGAGGGGCGGGGTGCGGAAGAGAGTTGCGTGGCGTGATGACTGAAGAGTGACTTTCTCGTCTGTTTGAGTAGACCACGTTGTTTTGTGCGATCTTATCTGGTGCTCATTCTCGCTTTCTGTTTTAGTGATATACGCGCGTGCGATTTGGTCGAAGGCAAAGGAAGAGACGATCACATCCTTATAGACACGTGATCCAATTGCATTTGTACAGCGATCGCTCCGACGAGCCATGGTCAGAAAACGCGTGGTGCGTGAATATCATTGGTGTACTCGTCTTTCTGAGGAAAATGACGGACAAGAGCTTCAGCGACTCTTCCGCGATGGAAGACGGCAGGGACAGCAGGACCCCATCCAGGCAGCAGTTACATTGGCCGTTATGGGCCGACTAGATGGTGACCGTGATCACCCGACCTAGTTTTATGTGCGATGATTTTGTATCTCTGCGTCGCACAGTAGTGCTCTGACTCTCCCTTTCTTTCCCTGTAGCAATCCATTTCTCGTGTGCCTCTGTATCAATGAATTAGAGAGGACCGACTCGGTGCTTCGCGGTGTCCTGCGCTACTGTCAAGACGTGGGTCATGGCCATTGGACGCCAACCAACGGGTTGACCTGGTATTGGGTATGCTGCTGACGCTGTCCACGTGAAGTCAAACATATGAAATGTGTGCGTCGCAACTTTGTTGGAATGTCTCAGCTGGGGATTGCGGCCTCAGCTGTCGTTTCGACCGCTCTCTACTCTGCGACGGAGGTGACAAGCACGCTACTTCTGGACTAAGGGTGACAAATGCCCTCAACTCCTCGCCCATGCTCCGGATCTCGCGGTGCTTGTGCTTAACCAATCCCTTTGCAATGTCTCCGGTAGACGCTTTAGGAAGTCGGCGCCAGGTGTGCCCCGGTGGCTCCTTTCGTGCTGCTTGTTGCCACGGCAACGTCATTCGTCCTGCCACCCCCCGCGGCTGGCAGCGACCGCGGCGGCGGCCTCGGTACAGAGACGCCGCCTCTCTTTCCCTTTTCTCCGGCACTCAGCCTCACTTCTTCCCCGCCTGTGTATTTCTAACCGATCCCCCACTTCGTTTTAGAGCCGTGTCTCCAACGCTGCTGTGAGCAAGTGCTGCGCTTGTTGGCCTTGTCGGCCACGCTTGTACCGGCTGCTCGAGACCAGGCAATCTGTGAGGCCAGCGGCCGGCGGCTAAGGCATCCACGCGGAGAGCACCGGCGCCGGCTCCTGCATAACTTCGTCGCCCGACTTGACACACACTCCCGCGCCTGCTTCGACATGGGTGTGCATCAGGAGTTGTCGTGGATACATCCCTGACGAATACATCTATGCATTAATTTCGTATTCACTTCGGATACGCGCCGAGGACGCATATCCCATATGCTTTACGAGAAAGAGAGATGGAGATATATCCATCCTGTCCGACAAAAACTGCGAGGATATCTCAGATCCGTATCCCAGATATGGGAGTCAGGATACCGGGATATACAGTACGTACCCAACATTACTTGCCTACCTTGGCTGGCTGCGGAGGTTGAAGAGAAAGCTATCGTGGGCACTGCTGATTTGATTGTTTTTCCAATTGACGAGGCCTCAGGGGACGAGGATGAGCCCTCTGGTGATGAGTAATAAATTAAGTCATTGTATTCAAGTGTCTGACACAGGTGGTCGCGACGACGCCTCGGGTGGGACGCGCCGGTGTGGGCAACGAACGACAGTGACGACGCTGTGAAAGTGGCAACTCGGGCTGGGCCTGTCGTGACGTGTGGTTGTCCGATGTGGTGAGTGTTGACACTCGGACGGAACCCGTCGTTGCGTTTGGTTAAATGCGGGAGAACCCTAGTGGGAAATGTCACTCGGGCGGGGCTCGCGGGTTCGTGTCAGTGGACGGGGGTGGAGGTAGATGGCAGTGGAAGACGAACCAACACGAGCAGCATCCGTTGAGCCAGAAGCGGGTGACGCCTCGGGCGGGGCTCATTACTTGGCTGGATGGGTGGGTTGGATGCGAAGCGGATCGCGCCTCGGGCAGGACTCGCCTCGTTGGGTGGGCGGTGCTAGCGGGGAAGCGTGTTTCGCCTCGGGCTTCGCAACACATCTTGTGCGAAGGGTGGACGGTGCATGTACGGGGAGGAATACAGTAGCAGAGAGTCGCTGGCTGTCTGTAAGGTGAAGACACATGTGGCGGCTGATTCTAGAATCCGCGATCTATGGGGCTGTCAACATTTCTGACCTTTTCAGACCTCAAGAATCGTCTCGTCAAGAACTGTCGAACGCCGCCTTCGCCATCTGCAGTGAATCAAATCCCAGAGCAGGGATGTAATTTTCTCGATCCATGACGTTCTGCTGACTTTAGCCCAGAACCAGGAAAGGTCGGGCCAGATCACCCATGAAGGGGGATCGCGACTCAGGATTGACCCGTGTGATTTTCGATCGAACAATCTTTAACTCGCCGTATCTCCGTTTGATGAAGCTCACCTAGATCGCGAATTCTAAAATCAGCCGCCACAAATGCCTGCTCTGGTATCCGTGCATTTGATTGGAGCGCATGATCGTCACCTATCTAAGGGTCATTTTACACCAGCCCGAACGCCCCGAACGTCCGAACGCTGAACGGTAATATCGAAATCCGATTGGGCGACGTGGCCTCGGCTGGGATGCTTGGCCAATGGAATTTCAATATGGCCGTACAGCGTTCGGACGTTCGGGGCGTTCGTGCTGGTGTAGAATGACCCTAAGCTGCAATGAATGACACTCTCCCTCATGACACGTCAGGAGGTGCCGCCTCTGCGAACACTGTCAGGGGCCGTTCTGGAAGCACAGTGAGACCGAGTGGGTCACAATATATCATCGGACCGTTGCAGAAGGCCAGTGGGCCGAGAAAAGAAGAAAAAACCGCGATGTCTCATGTTTTCGACACGCACCATAAGTATCGAACGATTACTACATCAGTACTGCAATCCTCGCATCCCCATCAATGTAAGATAGATGTTTCTATCTAGATTCCAGGCCCGTGCGTGCAATACCCTGGCCTTCAGGGCGCTGGCGCGGTCGACGACGCATCGACCCCGGGCATGCCGGCCAGCTCCATGGCCGCGAGCACGCACGGGGGCAAGAACAGCCACGTCGCCGTGGCGGGGGGGGCGTAGGGCGGAGAAAGGGGTGCCTCCGCCGCCACTGCAGCGGCAGCGACCCTCCGGCGTGACGCAACGCCCACGGGCGGGGCCGTGACCCCGCCGCGATGCACACCTGCGCGCGGCGGGCGGGGCGGCCGATACGGCGCACAGGCGGGCGGGTGAGATCGACCGCCGCGCGACTGGGCGCCTCTAACCGCACCGGTAGATGGCGTCAGCAACCGCCGACGCGCCGTCGCAACAGAAGCTGGCGCGCAGGCACGATTTCCCGCCGGTCATCGCGGGCGCGTCGAACCTCAGAAATCTCTGCGCGCGGTCGCTGCGCGCAACTCGGGGCGGTGGGGGGGCGGCCGGGGGGCAGGCGGCGTCCGGGTTCTGTGACCCCTGTGGCAGGATAGTCCTTCTCAGCCAGGTAACTTCATTCGCTTTTAGCGTCATCGCGACCATTGCAACACTGACACGCCTTCAGATCCGTGAGAACACGAATGCAGTCTGCCAGCTCTGAAACGGAGGGTGAGTCCCTTGATAAAGGTGTATGTGTGCATCACTACACTTTGAGAGCACCCTGTCGTAAGGGCCAGGGAATTCCTACCGAATCAACCGATGAAAGACTGTGTGAAATATGAATGAGCACAGTGATCAACTCAAAAAGAGAGGTTCACATACGAGAACGCTACGTATCCATGTTCTCCACAACCTCGCTTGGTACCAGTTGCCAAAAATTGGAAAATGATCGGCCGGTAGGAAGAGCATGAGAGGGAAAGTTGCTGGCACACTCACTGGCAGTGGTTCACTATGAAAGTGTGCGAAAGAAGTAATCCCTTTTCTGGCCCCAGTGAGGTGCCCAGAGCCCCTATTTCTACTTGCGAAATCATTCACCGGATAGTTAAGTGGCCCCCCCCCGCCTCTCTCTCAGGCATATTCAAATGCTGAATAATGCTATGTGCATGAAACATGGGCGGTCAAGAACCAACTGTACAGAACAGATGCACGACAGCCAGCCATCCGGCCGACTACGTCTTCTCGACCAATCAGAAGTTGTGCAGACTGTAGGATGTTCTTGTCCGGATCAGCCAGAATCGGGCAGTTTTAAAAAACTGGGCCTGCTTCCGAGCCAACGAAACAGCGGTTTTCCAACGGACGCTGATGCATCGAGGTCCAGTTCTCACGCCCAGTTGAGGGCGGACAATAGGATGGAGACGCGTTGCATCATTACAGCGTACACGTGAAATTCGTACTTTCTCCACGGTACCAAGAGGCGTACACCAGGGGTTGTCAGGATATGCGTTTCGAGGCGAAATAGGATACGGATACACGCCGATGCGGTGTATCTGATTACGGATAAAGCGCTTAACCAAGATCCGGATGCGGATATCTGGTCCCGAAACCGGATTATTACGTAGCTTATATCCGTATCTGAGTACGATTATTGTATCCGATTATATTCCTACAAGTCCGTCAGGCCGCAAAATTTGGGCCACAGAAAAACGCCATTCAGACACTTGTTGAGTGCTAAATGGACGTCAAGAACGACGTGACATTCACATTTGATGTGTGTGCCAACGGGCTCGATCCAGGCGCTTCCCTGCCGTTTTTGTAAACGGTCGTCAGATAGACCATTCTGGAGCTCGTGTCACACTTTGCTGATACATGCACTATTCAGTTATATCCACTGCGATTTGTTTACACTGTCAGGAGCGACTTATGCGAGCATCTGCCGACTTGCGGATCCGCAGCAATCGTACGAATCCAGT
>ENA-ORXT01004399-ORXT01004399.1-marine-metagenome-genome-assembly--contig:-NODE-4399-length-14586-cov-52.756427_pt1 | contig 14586 bp, 12 predicted proteins | sample MGYA00237868_ERZ511482 | MGnify/ENA metagenome assembly ERZ511482 | reverse complement strand
TGCCCGGGCCGCTCGCTCAGCCGAGAGGCGACAGCGGCGGCGGTGCGCGAGAGCGCGGCGCGCGCGCTTCGCCCGCGTCGCTCGCCGAACCGCTCGTGCGCCGGTGCGCGAGGATCTGTGATGCGTGCCGTGGTTGAAGAGGTGAACCACCAGCGCCTGCTTCGGCTTGCAGATGCTCCGGTTCGCGGCGGTCGAGAACCACGTGAGTTCGCCGTCGAGCCAGATCGGCTCCAGGCGCGCCGCCCAGTCCGTGACCACGAGGTCCATCGCGGTACGCGCCGAGCAGTAGTCCGACCAATTGTCGGTCTCGCCGATGGATTCCCGGATCGACGCCGTTCGCGGCATTCCGGTCTCGGCGAAGCGGTGCATCCAGATGCGATCACCCCAGAGCAGGTGATTCAGCGTCGCCTGGATCGAACCGAAGAATGCGCCTCGTTCCGCCTGTCGCGCCGAGTCCTCGAGCGCATCGGCCGATTCCATGACGTTCGCGTTCTGCCAGGCGGAATACCGGGCCATCGTTCGGATGTAGTCGGTGTCTATCATCTGTTCCTCGCCGGCGGTTCAGGGCGCGCCTCGGTCAGGTTGGAGTATGCGGCGCGATGCTCTCGTGCGTCCGAAGTAGCGCGCGACGATCCTGCTTTCTCTTGCAGGTTTCCGATCCGTTTCGCTCGCTCTCGCAGCGGTCACTTCACTGTCTACCGGGTCCTCCTCGCGATCACGGTTGCAAGGGCTCGTCAGCGCAGCACCCGCGCGATGTTCAGCGACCCGAACACCTGCGTGGCGAGACTGGTGCGGTACGCCTTCGTGCGCAGCGCGTGGGTGTAGGCCACGCGCCACCTGCCGAGCGCGACCACGACCCCGGCTCGCACGTCCGCGATCAGCGGCTCGGCGTCCACGTCGGGCGCGCGCGAGGTGTCCGCGTCCAGTGTCGTGTCCCAGGCAACGGCTCGAGCACCGATGCCGACGTGCGCGTAGCGCGCGTTCGCGGGCGCGAAGACGGCGGCGAAGTCCGGTGCACCGGGCACGGTGTCGGGCGGACCGACCGTTCGGGTGGTGCCGCGGCCGATGCGCAGCGACGCGCCTGCGTGCACGTATCCCATGACGGTGCCGAGAGCGGCGCCGGCGTGCGTGCCCAGATCGAGCTCGCCCCCTGTCGAGAGGCTGCGGCGCAGCGTCGAGACATCCCTGCGGAACCCCAGCTGCAGCGCTGCCCGATCGTCGCGTTCCGAATCCCAGCCGTTCACGGGCGCGGATCCCGAGGCCTCGTGCAGGAAGCGCTGCACGTCCTCCGCCCGGGAGGATGGGCCGAGCACCCCGATCGAGGCGTACCGCGTCCAGGTGCCCTCGTGCACGATTGTGGCGCGTGCGGCGGACAGCTGCAGCCAGCCGGCATAGGGGCGCTCCCCGTTGGGGGGACGCGTCGCGTCCGTGTCATCGGGCGTCCAGGCGTCCTGGGCGAGGGTGAACAGCGTGTGCTCGCCGTGCGAACCGGATGAGCTTGCGGGCGACCATGCGAGGCGGGTCGCGCCGGTGAAGTCCCGGTCGGTCCCCACTAACAGGTCGTTGTCGTGTTCGAACGCGAATCGCGCCGGTCGCTCGGGCGATGCGGTAGCGGCCGCTGCCTTCGACCCCGACCCCGACCCCGACCCCGACTCCGACTCCGACTCCGACTCCGACTCGATGGGCGCTCGGGCGGCGACCGCGGCGGGCATGACGTCGGACGCCGTATCGTGGGCCGGCGCGCTGTCAGCCAACGCGTTGTCGGCACCGAGCGCGTTTCCAAGCGACACGCAGCACAGCGCACAGGCGAGGCGGACGAGCCACGCGCGGCGACATGCACGTGCCTCTGCCTCATGGACACGCCCCGACTCGCCATGGACTTGTCCTCGTCTTCCGGAGGCGCCTTGCCCGTCCAGCGGCGACAGGCGCATGTGCCTTCGAGCGGTCACCGATACACACACACCGAGTTGGAGAAGGAGGTAGACCTTCGCAATTGCGGTGCCGCATAAGGACGAGCTCCACCGCGAGACCTTTCATTAACGTCCATCACTCGGCGTTGCCGCCCACCAGGCTCGTCCACACCGGTTCGGTCACGGCGTCCGAGGCATCTCGCAGGCGATAGAGCCGTATCTCGAGCGCGATGCGCCAATCCGGCTCGCCGGTCAGCGTCAACAACCCCGACTCCAGATCGGGCGCGACCAGGCTGCGCGGCAACCATGCAACCCCGACGCCTTCGCGCGCCCGGATGCGCAGCGCACCCGCCATCGTGTTCTCGTACACCGCCTGCAGTCGCTCGGTGACGCCGAGCGCGCCGAGCAGCGGTTCGACGTGCGCGGTCACCGAGGCGGCGCTGCCGTAGCGCAGCCACGGGATCGGGCCCGGCGTGTCCGCGTCGAAGCGGAAGCGCGGCTCGCCGGCGGCGTCCGGTTGGCACACGGGCACCAGCGTGTCGCGGCCGATCGCGGTCGATTCGAGCGAGGGGAGGCCGGACACGCCGTCCGACTGGCGGCTGCGATAGGCGATCAGGAAGTCGATGTCGCCCGCGGCGAGCGCCTCCACGCAACTGGGCAAGTCGTCGGCGCGCAGGCGCGAGATCACCGGGCCGCATCTGCGCTCGAACGTCGTCAGCCAGTCGGGGTAGAAGCGCCAGGCGATCGAGTGCGGCATGCCGAAGGTGACCACCTGGCGGTCGGGCAGGGCCAGCGCCTCGCGCACCTGCCGCCGCTCGTGCTCGATCCGCTCGAGCGCCTGCAGGCCAGCCTCCAGCATCTGCGCGCCGGCGATGGTCAGGGTCACCGGATGGCTGCTGCGGTTCACCAGCGGGGTGCCGACCCACGTCTCGAGCTGGCGGATGCGGCGACTGAAGGCCGGCTGGCTGATGTTCGACTGCGCGGCCGCCTGCGAGAAGTGCCCCGTGCGGGCGAGTCGACCGAGATCGTGGAACCAGGCGAAGTCCATCGCGTGCGGTGACTCGTCATGCGTTTTCTGCATGATATCAGCAGAACATGACATTGGATGCGGAAAGGCCCGCTCGCTAGGGTGGTGCCCACCGCTACGGAACAGACAACACATGGGCGTTGCCGCGACCTCCGATCTGCCGACCGCTTCACTCGGGCTCGAGCGTTTCCCCAGTGTCGCGTTGTGCCACCGCTCGACGCCGATCGAGGCCATGCCGCGGCTCAGCGCCGCGCTCGGCGGCCCGCAGCTCTTCGTCAAGCGCGACGACTGCACCGGCCTCGCCGGTGGCGGCAACAAGACGCGCAAGCTGGAATACCTGGTGGGCGAGGCGCTGGAGCAGGGCGCCGACATGCTCGTGACTCAGGGTGCGGTGCAGTCCAACCACGTGCGCCAGACCGCGGCGGCGGCCTGCAAGACCGGGCTCGACTGCCACGCCCTGCTCGAACGACGCGTGCCGGACCGTGCCCCGGACTACGAACACACTGGCAACGTGCTGCTCGACCGGCTGTTCGGTTGCTCGATCGAGTTCCGCCCGCCGGGTCTGGACATGAACGCCGAGGCGCAGGCGGTCGTCGAGACACTCCGGGCCGAGGGTCGGCGCCCCTACTTCATTCCCGGTGGCGGCTCGAACGCCGTCGGCGCGCTCGGTTACGCCGGTTGCGCCGAGGAGATCGTCAACGAGCAGCAGATCTCCGGTACGCACTTCGACCACCTCGTCATGGCGACCGGCAGCACCGGCACGCAGGCCGGTCTGGTGGCCGGGCTGCACGCGCTCGGCTCGGCGCTGCCGGTGATGGGCATCAGCGTGCGCCAGCCGCACGAGCGCCAGGTGAACGCGGTGCACGCGCTGACCGCCGCGACGCTCGAGAAGCTGGGTGCCGCACCGATCGATCGTGACCGCATCCTGGTGGACGCGGGCTACGTCGGTGCCGGCTACGGCCAGCCGGCCGAGTCCACGCACGAAGCCATCGCGATGCTCGCCCGCCAGGAAGGCCTGCTGCTCGACCCGGTGTATTCCGGCAAGGGCATGGCCGGACTGATCGGGCTGATTCGCGCGGGCGCCTACCGCTCCGACGAGCGCGTCCTGTTCCTGCACACCGGCGGCGCGACCGCGCTGTTCGCCTACGAAGATGCCCTGGCGGCGCAGGCGTCCGGCTGACCCTTCCATCCCCGAGTTCACCACGGAGAGCGACCCGCATGACACGACCCAACAAGACGGCGATCGGCATCGCCATGGCCTCCACGTTCGCGCTCGCCTCGACCAGTGCCTCGGCGGCCGAGTCGGTGAGCATCGGTGTACCGACCTGGACCGGTGCGCAGGCGATCGCGCACCTCCTGGCCGAGGTGGTCGAGTCGCGCATCGGTGGCGAGGCGGAGCTGGTGCCAGGCAACAACGCGACGATCTTCCAGGCGATGGATCAGGGCAAGGGAGACATCGACGTGCACCCGGACGTCTGGCTGCCCAACCAGGAGAGCTTCACCAAGCAATACGTCGACGAGGCCGGCACCGTCACGTTGTCGAGCAACCCCTATGAAGGCAATCAGGGCTTCTGCGTGACGAAAGGGTTCGCCGAGGCGAACGAGATCACCGACATCGCCGATCTCGGCCGCCCGGACGTGGCCGCCAAGATGGACAGCGACGGTGACGGCAAGGGCGAGATGTGGATCGGTGCGCCGGCCTGGGCGTCGGCCAACGTCAACGAGGTGAAGGTGCGCGACTACGGCCTGCTCGACTTCATCGAGCCGGTGCGCGCTGAGGAGGCGGTCAAGACCGCCCGCATCAAGGACGCGATCGCCAAGGACGAGGGCTACGCCTTCTACTGCTACACGCCGCACGCGGTCTGGTACATGTTCGACGTCGTCATGCTCGACGAGCCGGCCCACGACCCCGAGAAGTACAAGATGGTGCAGCCGTCCGACTCGCCGGACTGGTTCACCGAGTCGATGGTCGCCTCGAAGGACGCGCTGAAGGATGTCCAGATCGCCTGGTCCAACTCTCTCGAGGAACGATCGCCTGCCATCGCCGAGTTCTTCCAGAACTTCGCGCTCGAGGCTGATGACGTCAGCAGCTTCGCTCACGAGATCTCCGGCAAGGGGCGTGAGCCCGCCGAGGTGGCGAAGGAGTGGGTCGAGGCCAACGGCGAGCGCGTGGACGGCTGGCTCGGGCTGTAAGGACCGCCTTGCGGTATAGCCGACCCGAACAGCGTCCATGATCGACGTCGCGAACGTCTGGAAGCTCTTCGGCGCGCGCAGTGCTCCGGCCCTCGAGGCGATTCGTCGCGAGGGTCTGGGCAAGGCCGAGGTACTGGAACGCTTCGACGTCGTGGTCGGTGTCGCCGACGTCAGCCTGCAGGTCGAGCGCGGCGAGATCTTCTGCATCATGGGCCTGTCCGGCAGCGGCAAGTCCACGCTGGTACGGCACTTCAACCGCTTGCTGGACCCGACCGCCGGCAGCATCACCATCGAGGGCACCGACGTCACCGCCCTCGCGCCGAAGGCTCTGCGTGAATTCCGGAACCGGAAGATCGGGATGGTGTTCCAGAACTTCGCGCTGCTGCCGCACCGCTCGGTCATCGACAACGTGGCCATGCCGCTGGAGATCCGGGGCATCGACAAGAACGCGCGGCTCCGTCAGGCGGCGGCGATCCTGGACGTGGTGGATCTGGGCGCCTGGGGGAACAAGTTCGCGCACGAGCTCTCCGGCGGCATGCAGCAGCGGGTGGGGCTGGCGCGGGCGCTGGCCGCCGACCCCGACGTGCTGCTGATGGACGAGCCGTTCAGCGCGCTCGACCCCCTGATCCGGCGACAGCTGCAGGACGAGTTCGTGCGCCTGTCGCACAGCCTGCACAAGACCACCATCTTCATCACTCACGACCTGGACGAGGCGGTCCGCGTCGGACACCGCATCGCGATCATGCGTGACGGTCGCGTGGTGCAGATCGGCACGGCCGAGGAGATCGTCATGCACCCGGCCGACGACTACGTGGCCTCCTTCGTCGCCGGCATCTCGCGGCTGAAGGTGCTGCGCGCGCACGCCGTGATGCAACCGCTCGAGGCGTGGCAGGCAGGCGGTCGCCCGCTGGATGCGACGACAGCCCGCTGCGACGAGAACGAGGTGCTGAGCGTGCTGATCCGCCTCGCCATCGACGACGACGCACCGATCGTCATCGAGAGCGACGGCCGCGACGTCGGCGTGGTCACGCGACGCGACATCCTGCGTACGGTCATCGAGGGAGGAGAGGTCTCATGAGCGACGAGCCCGGCACGGGAACGACCGACCCCTCGGTACTGCCCGGCGGCTCGGCCGCGGCCGACGCGCTGGCGGCCGAACGAGGGGGCCGCGTCGCCGAGTTCGTGCGCACGAAGCCTGCGTACTACGCCCGCCAGTTCGAACGCATCGGCAACCGCGCGGGCTTCACGCCGACGTTCAACCTGCTCGCCGGCCTGTTCGGGCCGATCTGGTACGGCGCGCGCGGTCTGTGGAACTGGGCGGTGGTGTTCCTGATCGTGGAGGCGATCGGCTTCGTGCAGCTCGCCCGTGGGCTATTCGGGGATCTCGGCGCCGATGCGCGCGAGAGGGTCGCCTCGATCGAGAGCACGCTGGAGCTGCGTCGCCAGCAGCTGGCGTCGGCGATCGAGAGCGGGTCGGAGAAGGTCGCGGTCTACGAGCGCACCGTGAAGTCGCTGGAAGGGAGCATCGGCGAGATCCGCCTGGACGCCGCCGCGGCCGATGCACAAGGCCTGTGGGTGGCAATGTCCGGCGTCGCGATACTGCTCGTGATCAAGCTGGTGCAGGCCACCTTTGCCAACACCGCGCTGGAGCGGCGCTTCTCGAGCTGGCTGTCGGATGCGACGCTCCGCCACGGCATGCCGGCCCGCGACATGGTGCTCGCCGCCGTGTTCGTGTCGCTGATCCTCGTCACCGCGATGCTGCATTACAGCCTGCCGGGTACGCTCGCCCTGCTCGACGAGTTCCCGACCGTGCCGTCGATCCGACTCGGGGCGATCGATGCCGTGGAGCGCTTCTTCGCGTTGGCGGTCACCCACGGCGACGCCGTGTTCGACGTGATCACACGTGGCATCCGTCTGCTGCTCGACACGCTCGAGCTGGTGTTCGTGCAGACGCCTTGGCTGGTGATCGCCGCCTTCATCGTGCTGCTCACCTGGCTGTCGGCGGGCGTCCGCACCGCCATCTTCTCCGGCGCCTTCCTGGCGTACATGGGCCTGCTCGGGTTCTGGGTGAAGGCGATGACCACGCTGGCGCTGCTCGGCACCGCCGCCTGCCTGTCGATCCTGATCGGCATTCCGCTCGGACTGTACGCCGCGCGCCGGCCGCGCTTCTACGCCGCCATCCAGCCCGTCATGGATTTCATGCAGACCATGCCGGCCTTCGTGTTCATGATCCCGGTCATCGCCTTCTTCGGCACGGGCAAGCCTGCCGCGGTGGTCACCACGATGATCTTCGGCGGGACGCCGGTGGTGCGGTTGACCGTGCTCGGGCTGCGCGGGGTGCCGGAGCACGTGCGGGAGGCGGCGGTCGCGTTCGGGGCGGGCAAGTGGTATCTGCTGACGCGGGTCGATCTGCCACTTGCGGGGCCGTCGATACGGGCGGGAATCAACCAGACCATCATGCTGTCGCTGGCGATGGTGGTGGTGGCGTCGCTGATCGGCGCGAAGGGCCTGGGCGAGGACGTGCTCGAGGCACTGCAGTACGCCAATGTGGGGCAGGGCATTCTGGCGGGGTTCGCGATTCTGTTTTGCGCGATGATTCTCGACCGGATCGTGCAGGGGGCGCGGCCTTAGGCCAATTCGTTTCACACATCAAAATCCTTTACTCGACCTGGAAACGAGTTCCTATTTTCTTCGCTTCCGAAATTACTTTTTCTCGGAATTTTTCAGGCAGCGACATTGGAGTCAATATATCCACTTTCACGCCAAGCAACTCACTCAATTCCCCTCGGATAGCACCAAGATCAAATAACGTTGTTTCTTCAACTGGATCAACCAGAATATCGAGGTCGCTATCCTCGTCATCTTCGCCGCGCAGAACTGAGCCGAACACGCGTGCGTTCTTCGCGCGATTGGCCTCTACTACCGCGCGTATCGCCGCTCTGGTCTCTTCCAATGCGTCAGGTTTCATCAGTCATCTCCTTCGAGCAGTGCAGTCGGCTTGGCTACTGCCATCGATTTCGGATCTCTGCCGAAGCAGGTTATCAATACTACACAGCCATGTTTCAGACACGCCGAACATTCGCGCCCAAGGCACCTCCTTGCACACGACTCGCTCGGCCGATCTGACTTGACCTTCACCGTTCCTGTGCTACGTCCTGTTGCCAAGTATCCGGCAACATCCGCACGTGGAACGACTCGCGCATCGCCGAGGGCGAAGTCGGCGAGAACGCGCTCGATCCACTGCTCGATGCCGGCAATCATGATCGGTTGACCGCAGGAGGAAACAGCGACCTACGTCAGGCGACCTCCTTCAGGATCACGATGTGGGTCAAGCCAAGCCGAGGGCATGGTCACGGTGAGTATCCTGTCGGGGTCTGTTCGAAAGAGTGACGATGGTCGATGGCATTCATTATCCCGCCTGTCAGAAGAATGAGGGTAACTACCGGTGGGCATGACCCTCGCGCTGCGCACGCGCCCGACAGCAGAAAGACCGATGGCTAGACCGAGGAGCGGAGACAAGGTCCGCGACATCGCCCGGGCGACGATCGTCGAGGTTGTCGAACGTGGTTTCGCGGCCGCCTCGATCGCTGGCATCGCCGGCCGCGCCGATGTCGGGGTATAGGAACGATAAAGGGCCTTCTGCCCCGGATTCGAAGCGCCGTGGTGGCACGGTGGCGCGCCGTTGGGCGCCGAAGGGAGCGATTGGGACACGCCCCGAGGCGGAGAGGGCGGTGCGCGGCGCTCGATGAGCGCGCGACGTTCGGGCCGAACGCTCCCGATGGGCACCGGCCTCGCTCGGCAGCGGCTGCGCAGGCACGGGCTCAAGCCGAGGCGGCGCTTCGGCGCCTTTACGCCCTGCGGGTATTCATGCCCTGCGGGTGCTCGTCGGTGTCGGGAGGGTGGGGCTTGGGCTCGGCCCTCGGCCTAGGCGGCACGGTGCCCGAGCCGCTCGCTCAGCCGACTCGAACGGAGTCACGAAGGAAAACTGCTGGACATCGTGACCGCGACAACATAGTTAACAATTTCTCTCTCCTGTGCGTTCACCTTTGCTTTGCGCAGCCGTAGTAAATCTCTTTGAAATTCAACGCTTTACTCCTGCTCAGAGGCGTTTTTGAAGACCTCCGTTGCAGAAGTTGCGAGCGCTCTAACTCTGCGCGAATTCCATTGGTACGTATTATGATCTGTGCCATGACAAGGAGCTCCGCTCCGATATCGTTCTGCAACAACCTCAGCGGTGAGGCAGAACGCATGCCGGAAAGGATGTGCTGGTGCCTGTCATGTTCGAGCCGAAGCGAATTTCGGTTAAGCGACGAAAAAGTCGCACTTTTGAAATTTCAAATGGAGTTTTATTATGCGCGAACTTACGAATCAAGAACTGCATCAGGCAGCTGGTGGAACCTATAGCCACGCTCCGGCGCCGAAGGCATCTGGTGGCAAGACGGGCTCCTCGTCTTCGTTCAGCAGCTCGTCGTCCTACTCTTTCAGCAGCGGCGACAGCAATTCCAACAGCAATTCCAACAGCAATTCCAACAGCAGTTCGCATCCGGGTAGCGTTAGCGTGCCGTCGGTCAGCGTGCCGTCGGTCAGCGTTCCGTCCGTAAGCAGCTTCACAAGCTTTTTCGGTTGGGGTGGCAAGCACTGAAAGTATTGAAAATGGCATGTTTCGTATGGGCGGCGCCCGGGCGGACGTGACAAGGGCGTGCTATTGCCCTGATATCAAGTCGGCCAGCGTGTCGGCCGCTAGCTAGTCGGGTCGCCGGCGTCACGTGTGGCGCCGGCACTCTTTTGACCGTACCGAAATAGTCTGTGGAGGACCGGACGCGAATCCTGCCTGCGTATGTCGGGGGAACCTGACGTGTACGCCAGTCGGATCGCGCTTGACAGTCGACGTACAGCGCTCAATCGATGCTGGCTGAGTTGACGTCCGGCGGAGATATGGTTCGGCAACGACACGGAAGTGGTGTAAGAAGTGGTGTCTGAACTGTTTCGTCGCGAAGCGATCAACAACCGAAGAGAACGGCTGTGGGGCGAGGTCGTGCTCGTCCAGCCGCCCTCGTTCTGGTTGCTGAGCGGCTTTGCGGGATCGGTCGTTTTCCTGATCGTGCTGATGCTCGTGCTTGGCACATATTCCAGGCGCGAAAATGTCACGGGGTTCATCCGGCCCGACAGGGGCCTGCTCAAAGTCTATGCACCACAATCGGGTCTGCTCGACACGCTCCACGTCGGGGAGGGCCAACAGGTCGCTGCCGGGGAATTGCTGTTCACGGTGACGACGGGCCGCTCGAGCACGGCATTCGAGGATGTGGACGCTCTCATTATCGAAGAGCTCGTCGCGGCACGGGATGCATTGGAGGTGCGTCGCACGGATCGTCGCAGGCTTGATACGCTCGAGCAGGCACGCCAGCGCGAGCGCTCCTCGCGGCTCGCCCACGAAGTCCTGGAGCTCGAAAGGCTTGTCGGCATCCATGGCAGGCGATTCGAGGCGTCCGGTCTCCAGCTAGCGCGGCTCGCTGGTCTCATTGCAGGTGAATTCGTCTCCGAAGCTGACCTGATCGTGGCCCGCGACGAGCACGCGAGCATCGAGCTCGGGCTTCTTGAGGCTCGCCGACGGCTGGCCGAAAAACGCGGCGATCTAGTCGATGCCGTACAGCTGCTCGAACAACTTCCGCTGCAGTCCTCGCTGGATCTTGCCGACATCGGTCAGCAGCTGTCCGTGATCGATCAGCGGATTCTCGAGACCGGTGGACGCCGTTCCTACAAACTTCGAGCACCCTCGGCCGGACGGATCACGGCGCTGCAGGTCACTGCCGGTCAGCGCGTGCAGGTCGAACGCCCGCTGTTGACCATCCTGCCCGACGATGCAAGTTTCAGGGCTGACTTGTTCGTGCCGACGCGGGCGATCGGTTTCATCGAGTCGGGGCAGTCGGTACTGCTTCGCTACGGCGCCTTTCCCTACCAACAATTCGGCCTTTATGAAGGCACGGTCGAGAAGGTGGCCGAGACAGTGCTCTTGCCGGTAGAGCTCGATGTGCCAGTGCCTGTCGACGAGCCGGTCTACCGCGTGTCGGTCCGGCTTGATCGGCAAACGGTCAGCGCCTACGGACGCGAGTTCGACCTGCGGGCCGGCATGCTGCTCGAGGCGAGCATCCTGCTCGAGAGGCGTTCGCTCGGCGAGTGGCTGCTCGCCCCGATCTACAGCCTCAGGGGCACGCTCTAGGTGAGCGGGGTCAAGGGCGATGCCGATGCCCGTACAAGCGACCCGCAGCGTCTGCTGAAACTGTTCGACGCGGCCCGCCTGCCGGTCATCCTGCAGACCGAGGCGACTGAGTGCGGGTTGGCTTGCCTGGCGATGATCGCGAGTTTTCACGGCCATCGCGTCGATTTGGACGCCCTGCGTGCGCGCTACTCGGTTTCGCTCAAGGGAATTGACCTGCACGGGCTGATGCAGCTCGCCGATCGTCTTCATCTCGCCACGCGCGCCGTTCGCGTGGAGCTCGACGAGCTGAAGAACCTGCGCCGTCCGGCCGTGCTGCACTGGGACCTCGATCACTTCGTGGTGCTGAAGAAGATCACCGCCCGATCGATCACCATCCACGACCCGGCGCGCGGTTCGCACACGCTCTCGCTCGAAGAGGCGTCGCGACACTTTACCGGCGTCGCCCTCGAGCTCGTGCCGACACCGGGCTTCGAGCGGAAGAAGGAGGAGCGACGCGCGCGGTTGTCGGACTTCTGGCAACGCATGCACGGACTCAGGCCCATTCTCGTGCAGATCATCGTGCTGTCGATGATGCTGCAGCTGTTTGCCCTCGCAGCCCCCTTCTTCATGCAACTGGTCATCGACGAGGTCGTCGTCAGCCGGGATCTGGGGCTGCTGAAGGTGCTGGCGATCGGTTTCGCGCTGCTGATGCTGGTCAATACCGGGGTCACCGTGTTGCGCTCGCTGGTCATCGTCAACATGGGTGCGCAATTGAACATCCAGATGGCGAACAATCTTTTCCGCCACCTGATTCGCCTGCCGCTGTCCTACTTCGAGAAGCGCCACGTCGGCGACATCGTTTCCCGCTTCGGTTCGATGGACAAGATCAAGGAACTCCTGACCAACGAGATCGTCTCGGCGGTCGTCGATGGGATCATGTTCATCGGCACGCTCGCGATGATGTACGTCTACAGTCCACTGCTCGCCTCGATCGTGATTGTGACGGTGGGCCTTTATGCGCTGTTCCGATTCGCCGTCTACCGCCCCTTTCGCCGCCTGACCGAGGAGTCGATAGTCGCCGATGCCAAAGAGGACTCGAATTTTCTCGAAGGCATCCGCGGCGCGCAGAGCATCAAGCTGTTCGGCAAGGAAACCCAGCGTCAGTCGAGCTGGCAGAATCTCTACGCCGACGTGATCAACACCAACATCCGCCTCGACAAGCTCGGCATCGGCTATGGCGCCGTCAACTCCATCTTGTTCGGCCTGGAGAACGTCATCGTCATCTACCTCGCCGCTCAACTGGTCATCGGCAACGAGCTTTCCGTCGGGATGATCTTCGCCTTCATGGCCTACAAGGGCCAGTTTACCGACAAGGCCACCTCGCTGATCGAACAGATCATCGAGCTGAAGATGATAGGCCTGCACCTCGCTCGACTTGGTGACATCGTCATGACGGAAACCGAGAAGGACGTTTCCGACGGCGCTAGGCTGTCGAGGTTCCGGGGGGACATCCGGCTCGAGAACCTGAGCTTCTGCTATTCGGAAATCGAGTCACCGGTGCTCGACGGCGTCAATCTGGATATCGCAGCCGGTGAGTCTGTCTGCCTCGTGGGCCCATCCGGCTCCGGCAAGTCGACGCTGATGAAACTGATGCTCGGACTGCTCGAGCCGACGACGGGGAGGGTTCTCGTCGACGGCCGCGACATCCGCCAGCTAGGCGTACGCCGCTACCGCGCCCAGGTGGCGAGCGTCATGCAGGATGATCAGCTCCTCTCCGGCTCGCTCGCCGACAACATCAGCTTCTTCGATCCGATTGCCGAGCCGAAAAAGATCGAGACCTGCGCGAAGTTGGCGGTAATCCATCGCGAGATAGAACAGATGCCAATGGGCTATCACTCCCTGATCGGGGACATGGGCACCACGCTTTCGGGGGGGCAGAAGCAGCGTGTTCTACTCGCCCGAGCGTTGTACAAGAACCCGCGCATTCTGTTTCTCGACGAGTCGACCGCACACCTCGATGTCCTGCTCGAGAAGCGCATAAACCGCAATATCTCCCGGATACGGCTGACCCGCGTCATCATCGCTCACCGGCCCGAGACGATCGCCTCCGCCGACCGTGTCGTGATGCTCTCCGACGGTGGCTGCTTCGAGCCGTACCGGGGCAAGCGACCGGCTGCGCCGCAGCGCCGGTCGAACCAGGCCGGCTGATGAGCGCGATCAAGCTAACTGATGGCATTGCGGCCACGCTATCTGATGGTCTATCGGGCGCACGCGCGTGACGCGGACCGTGACCTCGCGGTTTCAGAAGAAGTCGTCGTCGCCGAGGTCGAGTCGGAGCTGCGGGTCTTCGTACGCCAACCAGGCCTCGTCCTCGAATCGGGCCCGCGGGGTCGAGCAGCGAGCGCGTCGGCAGGCCTCGATCTCGGCCGCGTACTCGTTGTCGATCGACTCGCAGAGGGCCTCAAGGAGGCCGATCAGGGCAAGGGCGCTTTCACCGCTGAGCGACGGAACGTCCTCGACGTACAGCCAGCGCGGTATCCTCTCCAGACCTTCCTGGTTGTGCCATTCGCCACTCACGCGCGACGCCGACGGGCACCGCGACCCCGAGACTCTGGGCCTGTACGGCGCGGCGCTGGCCAAGCGGTTCGAAGAGTCTGGTGTGCGGAGTCATCCGGCGCGATCGTGACGCATGTACGCCGACGCGTTCGCCGCGAATCCGTCGGACTTCTACACGGGCATCAATGCCACCTCCAAGGCGGCGCCGCTCGGACTCGGTGAAGACGTGTTCCGGCCGATCGCGGAACAGGTCGCCGGTTTGCCCACGATCCGGGATCCGGACAAGACGGACTACTGGGCCCTCGCCATGGTAGGCGAGGCCAAGCTCCTGTCGCTGGACATCGAAGGCGCGGTGAGCGCGTATCGGGATGCCGCGTGTCGGCATCCGGGCCAGCGAGGAAGCATGGAGTCCACCCGCAGTCAGCTCGACGAGCTGCTCGCCGTCCTCGATGTCGCATCGGAGGACGAGGAGCGGCTGCGCGGTGCCCTGAGCGTGCGAGCAACCCCCTGCACGCCCGGGAAGGGCGTGGGTATAGGAACGATAAAGGGCCTTGTGCCCCGGATTCGAAGCGCCACGGTGGCACGGTAGCGTGCCGTTGGGCGCCGCAGGGAGCGGTTGGGACACGGCCCGGGGTGGAGAGGGCGGTGCGCAGCGCTCGATGAAGGCGCGACGTTCGGGCCGAACGCTCCCGATGGGCACCGGC
>ENA-ORXT01004398-ORXT01004398.1-marine-metagenome-genome-assembly--contig:-NODE-4398-length-14588-cov-4.017297_pt1 | contig 14588 bp, 13 predicted proteins | sample MGYA00237868_ERZ511482 | MGnify/ENA metagenome assembly ERZ511482 | reverse complement strand
CGAAATGACAAGTGGGGCGTGGCTGGTAGGGCGTGGCAAGTGAGGCGTTAGTAGATTTCCTACGAAATGACAAGTGGAACGTGGCAAGTAGGACGTGGCAAGTGAGGCGTTAGTAGATTTCCTACGAAATGACAAGTAGGACGTGGCAAGTAGGACGTGGCTAGTGAGGCGTTAGTAGATTTCTTACGAAATGACAAGTGGGGGCGTGGCAAGTAGGACGTGGCTAATGGGGCGTTAGTGGAATTCCTACGGAATGACAAGTAGGACGTGGCTAATAGGACGTTAGCAGATTTCCTACGAAATGACAGGTGGGGGCGTGGCAAGTGGAACGTATACGTGAGGCGTTAGCGGATTCCTGTGGAATTGCAAGCGTAATATTTCCTGTTTTTAAACATCACCTACTATTCGTAATTTTTATCAAGTTTATACGTTATTGGATTAATCCTTGCCATAGGGAGATATATAGGCACTTTGAACCAATTTTTAGGGTAGATAACAATTCCGTTAAATAAACGTAATTTAGCAGAGTGAAATTTGAATGAAGAATTAAAATAATTTGACACCACTATATGCAATTTTTATTTCCTAGTTTTTTATGGGCCTTATTGGCCTTAGCCATACCCATTATTATACACTTGTTTTATTTTCGACGATTTAAAAAGGTCTATTTTACCAACGTCAAATTTCTGAAAGAAGTTAAAGAAGAGACAAGTGCTCGTTCTCGATTAAGAAATTTATTAACGCTGTTAATGCGTTTACTAGCGATGGGAGCATTAGTATTGGCATTTGCTCAACCCTTCTTACCCGTAGATACAGAAGTAAAAAAAGGTAGAAAAACAGTAAGTTTATTTGTAGACAATTCCTTTAGTATGAGTGCTTTAAGTGCAGAAGTGCCCTTGATGGAAAAAGCGAAAGAAAGAGCGAGAGGCATTATCAGTGCTTATAATGAGGAAGACGAATTTCAATTATTGACGAATGACTTTGAAGGAAGGCATCAGCGAGTGGTCAGTAAAGAGGATGCTTTATCCTTAGTAGATGAAATAAAAGTGAGTCCTGCTGTTCGAGTTTTATCGAATGTGTTAGCTAGACAAAATCAAGTCTTTAATTCGGCAGGTAATGAGCATAACGTTTCCTACCTTATCTCCGATTTTCAAAAAAACATTACGGATATAGAAAATTATTCAGATACGACTGTTGCTGTCAATTTTGTGCCTTTGCAATCTGTACAAGAAAAGAATATTAGTGTGGATACTTGTTGGTTTGATGCACCTGTGCAAATGGTGAACCAGACTAATAGATTGATTATGAGAGTGAAAAACCACAGCAATGAGGATGCTAATAATCTACGATTGTCTTTAAAATATGATGGACAGGAGAAACCAGTTGGAACACTTTCTATTGCTGCGGGTGCTTCCGTTACGGATACTGTAAATATTACCATACAGCGTACAGGATGGCATGAAGCGCAACTATCTATAACCGACTATCCCGTACAATTTGATGACCACTATTTTTTCGCTTTTAATGTGGCGGAGAAAATTGATGTGTTAGCTATCAACGAAAGTGGAGCTAATAAATATTTAAATGCTGCTTTCAAAGGGGCTACCTATTTCAGAATAACCAACCAACAAAGTAATAAACTAGACTATTCCAAATTCTCTGGATATAAGATGATAGTCTTGAATAGTTTAAATTCGATTTCTTCTGGACTAGCTTTCGAGTTGAATCAATATGTAAAAAATGGTGGTAATCTGCTCGTTTTCCCAGGTGTAAATGCGAATATTGATACTTACAAGGGCTTTTTACGAGCTTTTGAAGCGAATCAATATGTTCAATTAGTAAAAGAGGAAAAGGCAGTGGGTTCTGTCAATTACGAAGAGTTTATATTTAAAGATGTTTATGAAAATAGACGAGCTAACTTACAATTGCCCGTTACACAAGCTAATTATAAGCTGACAAATTTTGGAAAAAGCAAGGAAGAAAAACTATTAGCTTATAGAGACGGAAGTACCTTTTTAGGTAAATATAGTTTTGATAAAGGGAATCTATATCTATGCGCAGCACCCTTACAAGAAGATTATAGTAATCTAGTAAAGAATGGAGAAATCTTTGTTCCTATGCTATATAAAATGGCTATTTCTTCTGCCAAGTCGCAACGTATCGCTTATACAATAGGGAAGGATGAATATTTAGAAGCCGATAATCGTGTCACAGATTCAGAAACAGTCTATAAATTAAAAGGGGCAGCGGAAGAATTTATACCAGAACAAACAACAGTTGGACCGAAAGTGATATTAGGTGTGTATGATCAAATAAAGCAAGCAGGTTTTTATGATTTGTTTTTAAAACAAGGCGAGATACTATCAAAATATGCTTTTAATTATGATCGGAAAGAATCGCAGTTAGAATATTGGAATGAAGCAGATTTGAAAGCTAGGGCCGGAGAACAAGTGACCGTTTTAACTTCCAATGAAGATACCGATTATGAGCAACTAATTGGGCAAAGAAGCCAAGGTATTCCTCTATGGCGATGGTGTATAATAGCTGCTTTAGTCTTTTTATTAATAGAAGGTTTGTTACTACGTTTTTGGAAAGTTTAAGCATGTAACCCGCAACTAAATTTTTCTTCCTACTTTTGTCTTTTTCTAATTATTAACCTTTCGAAGATGAAACTCAATTTAGATGTAGGGGTAGCAAGCAAGCAGGAATGGATAGATGCAGTTATGAATGATTTTAATACTTTCTTGCAAGACCATGCAGACTGCGAAAGAAAAGCCTCTGCTATGGCGATGAGCTTTGTGGCTAAATATCCAGATAGAGTGGCGATTATTCCAGAATTAATAGAAACTGCGGTAGAGGAATTAGAGCATTTTCAACAAGTCTATCAATTAATGGAAACAAGAGGGGTGACATTGCCCGCTTCGATGGGAGGCGATCCTTATGTACAGAAGCTCATTAAAATGTGCCATTCTGGTAGAAACGAACGATTTATGGATCGTCTTTTAATTGCTTCTGTTTTAGAGACTAGAGGGGCAGAACGATTTAAAATGGTGGCAGATGCCTTAGAAGAAGAACCTTTGAAGAAATTTTATAAAATGCTTTGGGTCTCAGAAGCCAAGCATGGGCATATTTTTGTTAAAATGGCAATGAATTATTTTGATAAAAAGACTGTTTTTGACCGCTTACATTGGTGGATAGATAGGGAAGCGGAAGTGATTGATAATTTGGAAATTAGACCAGCCTTGCATTAACTTCCTAGAATAGAGGATTTTGTCGTTTTTGGCAAAAAAATTGCTGTAAAAAAGAGGGAAACTTTGTATTTTTTATCAATACTTAATGGTACAAAAATCCAGTACCTTACATGCTAAATAACGATGAAAAAAATACATATTCCATCTTTAGGGATGAGGAATTAAATAACCTCGTCATCTGGGTAGGTTATTTAATTCCTCATCCCTAAATTGATAAACTGCTGATTGTTAGGCATTTTTTAATTTTAATTGCTTTCCTAAAGCATTTTCCTCCCGCAATTACTTCTCATTGTAACAAGACTTAGTTTAAAATCGTTATTGGGGGAACACTTACAAATAAACTTATAATTAATTATTCCCTCAAAAACGCTACAAAAGAAATTATTATGAATATTACAGTAGTTGGCACTGGTTACGTTGGTTTAGTAACAGGAACTTGTTTTGCAGAAACTGGTAATCATGTTGTGTGTGTAGATATAGATGAGGCGAAAGTAAAGCGCATGAAAAATGGGGAAGTTCCTATCTATGAACCTGGCCTTGAATTGTTATTTGATAGAAATACGAAACAAGGACGGCTGCATTTTACCACTGACCTTAAAAAAGCTATCAAAGACGCAGAAATTATATTTTTAGCATTACCTACGCCTCCTGGAGAGGATGGTTCGGCAGATTTATCTTATATTTTAGGGGTGGCTGAGGAGTTATCTAACTTGATTACGGACTATAAAGTTATCGTTGATAAAAGTACGGTACCTGTTGGAACTGCTGAAAAAGTTCATAATATTTTAGTGAAGAACTTGGATGAAAACCTGTTTGATGTGGTTTCTAATCCAGAATTTTTGAGAGAAGGAGTAGCGGTAGATGATTTTCTTAAACCAGATAGAGTTGTAATTGGAACTTCATCGGAAAAGGCACAAAAAGTAATGAGGCGTTTGTATCAGCCATTTGTTCGACAAGGAAATCCTATCATTTTTATGGATGAGCGTTCGGCAGAGATGACTAAATATGCCGCCAATTCTTATTTGGCTGCAAGGATTTCTTTTATGAATGAAATTGCGAATCTGTGTGAAAAGGTAGGGGCTAATGTGGATCATGTACGAATAGGAATGGGTAGCGATACTAGAATTGGTAAACGTTTTTTATTTCCTGGCGTAGGTTATGGAGGTAGTTGCTTTCCTAAAGATGTGCAAGCACTGGCAAAAACGGCAAACCAGTATGACTATGATTTTAAAATTTTGAATTCTGTTATGAAAGTAAATAGAATCCAAAAATCCGTCATGGTACAAAAGATACAAAATTACTATGGGGAAGATCTGACAGGAAAAACATTTGGCATCTGGGGACTTGCCTTTAAACCAAATACGGATGATATAAGAGAAGCACCAGCTTTGTATATTATTGAAGAATTATTAGCAGCGGGTGCTACGGTTAAGGCTTTTGACCCAGAGGCTATGGAGAATGTAAAGGCAATTTTTGGAGATAAAATACAACTTGTGAGTGATCAATATGAAGCGATTATTGGCTCAGATGCTTTAGTTATATTGACGGAATGGAGTGTCTTCCGAACGCCTAGTTTTAAAGTGGTTAAACAGTTATTGAAGAAGCCGATTATCTTTGATGGTCGTAATTTATATGGTTTGGATCAAATGAAAGAAATGGGCTTTACTTATGAAAGTATTGGAAGACTTAGAGTGGAGCCTGCTATAATTGAAGTAGATGAACCAAAGTTTTCTACGAATGGTATAAAATAGTACTTAATCAGCTCCATTAAAATATGAACCTAAACAAACCCTCCACTAGAAAACGAACCCTATTAGGATTCCCTGTTACAGGCAAAACGAAATGGCTAGATTTACAAGATGACTTAAATGCCGTATCAGGTGTTTTATTAGCAAGACCTAGACCTCATTTTGAGGAACAATATAAGGCCTACGATTTTATCATCCATCCAGATGCAGAATATAAAGAAGCTACCGCTATTCGAGTAAAAGAATTATGTGGCATTTACAATGCCACTTATCTTATTACCAAGTAGTCGATGAGATAGATCTTTTAGAGGGAGTACATTTGATTTTTTGCAAACAAATCAAATGTGCTCCCTCTAAAGAACCTACCTGCTAAATATGATGTCCGCCATTGACTGCTGGCACTTCGCAATTCTCATAAATAAATTGGTAATTCCCATCGAGTGTACCTACCAGTCGATGTCTTGCACCCGCAGCATTGACCTCTCCTCCGTTAAAAGCTACATCGCCCTCATACAAACAATAAACTATTTTATCTTTTATGGCGATAGTCGGTAATACTCTTGGTTGAAAGCGATTCAATTCTGCTCTTACTTCGACCTCATTTTGACATTTACTAATTCTTTGTAAAGCTAAATACGTTGGCGGCATTAAGGCTAAAGTTCTTTTATTACTACGTTGTATAGCTTCTTGTGGCGATAGCCATATATGTTCTTTAATTTCATTATCATCAATAGTAATTGTTAATTGCTGATCTTGAATGACTGCATAGAAAAAGGAGGTAGCAAATCTTTTTGGCTGAACAATAGGTGTGGTCCAATGACAAAAATAGGAGAGGTCCTCGGTAGATAAAGTAAGACCAGCTTCTTCTTGTGCTTCTCGGACGGCTGCTAATTTAGCTGCTTCCATTGGATTTTTGGTAGCTTCTCTATCTGCTCCTTCGATTTTTCCACCTGGAAATACCCAAAACCCAGGACCAAATTTAAGTTTTCGATTTCTTCTTAACAACAATACTTCTAATCCTCCTTTTGGCTTTTCTCGCACTAACATGATTGTGGCTGCTTGCCTTAAATTTTTCATGGATTTTTTTGTTTTTTACCCCCCCTCGGATTTCATCCGAGGCTACTCATGTTAAACTACTCCGTAGTTGCAGTATTACAAAACTTGACAAGTTTATCTGAGCAATTGACAGTTTGGTCGCCTATTACACGGTCGTTTTCCACGACCTTGTAATTTAAAATGCTGGTAGTCAAGGATAAAATTACAAGGTCGTGGGAAACGACCGTGTAATAGGTAACCAAACTGTCAACTACTTTCTTACATTGGATAGACTTGTCCAAAATTTGCTTTATTTGAATGCAACCCTGACAGAATATTTTACGGTGGTTTATGCTGTTAAACCTCCGTCTACGGGCATTGCATGTCCTGTTACAAAACTTGCTTTATCGGAACATAGCCATAAAATAGTGTTCGCCATTTCTATGGGATCTGCAAACCGTTTCATCGGAATACCTGCTTTTAATTTGCTAGAAAGCCCCTTGGAAATCTGCTCCATTACCTCTGGATCAAACAATGGTGTGACTGTAAACACTGGGCAGATAGCATTAATACGAATATTACTTTTGGCATATTCCATTGCGGCTGTTTTCGTCATACCAACCACCGCATGTTTACTAGCCACATAAGCTAAATTATTAGGTAAACCTCGTAGGCCTGCAATAGATGCAGTATTAACAATCGCCCCACTGCCTTGTTTAACCATTTGCTGCAATTCTTGTTTCATACAATAAAATACGCCAGAAGCATTAACCGCCATTACTTTTTCCCAATTATCTACCGTAGATTCAGCGGTACGTGCGGGAATGCCTCCGATTCCTGCATTATTAATGGCCACATCCAAGCGACCAAACTGCGCTACAATTTTATCAACTAAGCCTTCTACTTCTTCAAATTTGGCAACATTAGTCTTGATGAAAACACTAGCACCACCTGCTGCTTCTATTTGCTGTACAGTCTCTTTGCCACCTTTTTCATTAATGTCAGAAACGACTACCGTACCGCCTTCTTTGGCAAAAGCATGGGCTGTCACTCGTCCAATTCCTGAACCTGCACCTGTAATTAAAATGATTTTGTTTGTAAATTCCATATTGATTGTTTTTTCTTATTCGCAATATTAGGTAGAAAGCTACTTTAGAGGGAGTAAATTTGATTAACAAATCAAATTTACTAACTCTAAAAAAATCCATCCAATCAACTACGTTATAAACTAATTGTTTGTCCAGTTTTAAAAGATTCATCTGCTGCTAAGACAATACGGAGACTATTCACGGCATCTCTAGTATGCGCAGTTAAATCTAGATCTTCTTGGATGGCTTTAAGCAAATATTGTTGTTCTAACAAGCATAATCCATCGTGATCAGGCTCATCAGAAGTATCTAAATATTCATCTTTTTTAACAAAATTTCCATTAGCATCTGTGATAGAGTGGTGTACTTTAAGAGAACCCGTTTGGGTATGATTATCTATGTCCGAGGAATCTTCGGCTGGTTTATCAACGATGCTTACACAACCTTTTGGACCAATTACATCTTTTACAAAGTAAGCAGTTTCACTCATCATAGGACCCCATCCTGATTCGTACCAACCAACGGACCCATCATCGAAGGTCACTTGCAATTGCCCGTAATTGTACATGTCTTTGGCAACTTCGTTGGTTAATCTTGCACCAATTGCACTAACTCGAATAGGGTTAGCATTTGTCATTAAGCACATGACATCTACATAATGCACGCCACAATCTACGATAGGCGACATGGTTTGCATTAAGGCTTTATGGGTCTGCCATTCTGCGCCACAACTTTGTTGATTTAGGTTCATCCGCATGACTAAGGGTTTGCCTAGAGTTTTGGCAGTGTCAATAAATTTAGCCCAAGCAGGATGTACTCGAAGAATATAACCGACTACTAATTTTTTTCCCAATGCGTTTGCCATGTCTACAATTTCCTGTGCTTCTGCTACCGTATTCGCCAATGGCTTTTCTACAAAAAGATGAGCCCCTGCTGCTAAACTTTTCTTTGCATATTCCGCATGAGTTTCTGGATACGTATTGATAGACACTACATCTGGTTGTGTTGCGGCTAATGCTTTATCAAAGTCGCTAAAAGTAGGTAAGCCCCCTAATTCCTTCGATAATTTTTCCCGACTTTCTGGGCCTCGACTTACCAAACCAACTATTTCAAAAGCTGCTAATTGTTGATACGCTCTAGCGTGAGAAGTTCCCATATTGCCGCAGCCTACGACCAAGACTTTTAGTTTTTTCATGATTGATGAATAGTTTTTAGCGGGCGCAAATTGGTTTTGTTTTTTGCAAAAAAACAAAACCAATTTGCGCCCGCTAAAGAGAAATATTAAATATACTTTTTATAAGATACCAAGCCGAAGCGGCGAAACGTGAATTTACATCAATTTTATATTATTGAAATCCGCTATCATACTTACATTTTCATCATCTGCTGATGGTCCATAAACTGCTGGAACAGGAATATCTAACAACCTAAAATAAACACCTAATTGAGCACGATGATGAATGAGATGATTCATACAAAAGACTCTTGCAACTTGTTTCTTAGGCAAAGTGAATAAAATTTCTTCTCCGTATTTCATAGACCAATCTTTCTCAAATTCCCCATCTGGTACCCTTAATAAAGATTTTTTTGCTTGGGCTAATAAGGTATCAAAATAACTAAGTAATGCTTCTTTTGATTCAATAACTGCTGGCTTAAAATCAATAAAATCTAACTGATTATGTTCTATACAAGCCGACCACCATGCAGTGATTTCAGCAACATGAATGGCTAATCTTCCTAAAGTCTCCGACTTTTCGGCAGGTTTAAAGTCCAATTTATCAAAAGGAACACTTTCCAAATATCTTCTTGTTACTGCCGATTCTAATACTAATTCTTTTAAAAATTCTTTTCCTATCGTCATGTGTTTGATTTATTTCACACTGATTATTACAAGTAGTAGCCCTCTATTTATTCACCTAAAGCACAATTTTTTAGGTAAAGACAATAAAATTCCATCTATATTAGAACAGGCTAATATGGTTGAATCTAATCCCCGCAATGTAAAGAAATTCTAGTTTAAAAAGAGGTCTAATTCTTCTTTTTTTACATCGAAACTCGTAATAGTTCTTTGAATAGACTTGTTCATCAATAAGAAAGATGTTTTCATATACATCTTTCTTATTGATGAACAAGTCTAATATGCTTGATTTTTTGTTTATGTAGCTTTTCTAATTAAAATGACTCGAAGTTAAAACAGTTGCTCCTGTTTTTCAAGCATCTTTTCAAAGAACTCTTTGATGGAATACTCATTGAGTACTCACAAAAAAAGCCCTTTCAAGCGGTGCCTGAAAGAGCTAAAAAACCCCAAAAAACCAAATCTTATGAGAAGTTGATTCCTTTCTAATTAATTACACCCTTTTGACGGGTTTTTAGTTAGTGGTCACAACTCCAATTTCTTTTTTAGTTGTTAAATAATGTTAAGTTGTATTAAGGTCTTATTAAAAAAAAAATTAACCTATTGATAATCAGTTTTTTGAGTACCTATATCACTTGTATTTTGTATCTTTTTTTGGGGATTTTCTACAATAGAAAGTCTAAAATCATACCAAATTACTATTTAGTAACCAATATCTTACTGTTCGTCTTGTGGTTGTACCTATTAGACACGGAAAAGCTATAAATACCCACGGGTAGTTTGGGTAAGGTTATTTGATGAGTTCCTGTTGAAAACACTTTATCAAATAAGTTTAAAACCTCTTGACCAGTGACTAAATTATATAAAGTACCGCTTAAAAATTCAGCATTTGTTAAGGTCATTTGGACAAAACCAGTCTGTTTTATAGGATTGGGTTGTACTTGTATCGTTAGTCCGGTTATTGGCGTATTAGATAAGGAAGCTACTACTGTGTTCGGTGCTATTAGCCCATCTCTAGTATTATTTCCTTTAAAGTTGGACCATAGTACTTTTTCTGGTGCATAGCTTTCCTCTAAATCATATATATTCAAATATAGAGAATCTGGCGCTGCACCAAAATTAAGGCTATAGCTGAGTGCTACCAAATTCATTCGACCATCTCCAGTTACATCTCCAATAGCCGCACCATTTTGTAAAGTCCACCCGAGTGGACGTAAAGGAAATCCTGGTAATTCACCAGAACCATCCATTTTGTAGGCATGAATAAATCCAGTAGTTAAAGAATCTCCAATCATATTGCTTCCGAAAAGTAATTCATAGTCTTCCGTTTGATCTATATTTGCTACCGTAATAATACCTGCATCTAATCCACCAATTTTTTCAATAGGAAAAGCATCTTCTAGTCTGCCATCCTCTTTCCAAGCATATAGCATATCTTTATTGGCCTCGCTTGGGCTAGAATCATTGGGGCGAGACATGAAAATTTGTAATTCGTTATCAATAGGAACGACAGTGGGAGAGCTAAAAGTCCAAGATTGTTGGGGCACTAGAATAGGCCATGTTTTGTAAGGGGTGCCATCATGGTTGAGTACATAGTATTCTGGGATGTTACCGTGGGAAGCACCTATAATTTCTAAATCTCCATTTTGGTCTAAATCCGCTAGAATAGGTGCTTGGAAACTAAATCTTGTATTAGGATTGTCAATGGGCCAACCAGGTTCAAGATTGCCTTCTAAATCAAATTGATACATAATGGTAGTCGAATAGACTACTATTTCTTTGGTACCGTCATTGTCTACATCTCCAATAGAAGGCGTTACTGCAGGTGTACCAGGGATGCTTACTGGCCAATTTTGGTTATAAGGATTTCCGTCTGCTGTTACCAGATGAACATTTCCTATATTGCTGTTAATTCTTTCTATAAACGCAATCTCTAAAGTACCATCTCCATCTACATCCGATAAACTAGGTGCCGTCAATATCCAATGGTCTTCATAATTTCTAGGCCAGCCCGCTAGATCTTGCCCAGCGGTATTGACTACATATATTCTTCCCCTTTCTCTTGGACCTCCTGTTGCTTGGACGATTTCTAATGTGCCATCATTGTTTATATCTGCAATAGAGGGAGGATAAGTCCCCACGCCCAATAAGGTTTTTTCCCAGAGCAAAATTCCTTTACTATACACTAATAAACGATTATTGGCAACGAAAATAATATCTTGTACGCCATCTCCCGTAATATCTTCTAAACTAACATTTCTGAAGTTTTTAATATTACTATTGGCTAAGTGTGCTTTGGGGAAATTGGCTATTTGTTTAAATTCATTGGGCGTACTGCGATATTGTGCATTTGGTAGCTGTACTTCTTCTACTTTGTAAGTATAGTCTTCTTGTACACTTGCTTTATGAAACTGACTTAAAAGAAGGGAATAGGAAAGGAAAAGAAGAAAGGTGGTAAAAAATAGCTTCATATTCTTACTTATTAGTAAATAAATTTTATGGAATACTAGCTTTGCCTGTGCAAAATAAAGGAATGAATAATTAAGAATAAATAATTAAGAATTACATGTGTGGCGTATACGTCTAATAAATTCTTAATTATTCATTTCCCTATTTGTTAAACAACAAAATTGTCTTGTAGCTGTCGGAGTCGTTCTAAGAAAAAGGGTCTTCTTCTCCTAGAAATATCTACTTTTTTGCCATCTTCCATTATCAAATAACCGCCATCATTCCTTATGTAAGTTTTGATATAGTTTAGATTCACTAAATGACTTTGATGAACTTTGAAGAAATTAAAAGGCGTTAGCAAATCATCAAAATGTCGGAGCGTTTTAGCGGCTGTTAGACGTCTGCCATCTTTCAACCAGAAATGTGTCATATTATCATCTGCTTCAAGTCTAATAATTTCGTCAATCGGTACAAATTGTACCTCTTTCATGGAAGAAATACCAATTTTTTTAAATGGATTTGGATTATAATGACTTTTAAAGACATCAATTCTTTCTCTAGTTTGCCATTTTTTTCCATTAGGAATACGTTCTACTGATTTTACCAATTCATCGGGATCGATTGGTTTTGTGATATACCCGATGCTACTGTATTGGCAAGCTCTAATAGCGAAATCATCATAGGCAGTAACAAAGATAATTTCAAAGTCAACATCATTTAATTGCTCAATTAATTGGAAGACTAAGCCATCTGGTAAATTAATATCAAGAAAAGCTACGTCAGGAGTGATAGCTGGATCGTTTAATAAGGTAACACCTGTTTTAACATTTTCTGCGGTGCCAATTACTTCAACACCTTTACAATGACTTTTTAAAAGATTGGTTAGATTACTGACACCTGCTGGTTCGTCATCGATAATTACGGCTTTGATCATAGTATGCAATTAAATTTTGGTTAAAGAAAGTATTCTGGACTAACTAACGGAACAGTAAGGAACGGTGTAGAAATAAGTTTACATTCTTGGGTAGCTTATTTTGTTCCTAGTTTTTTCTTTAAAATCGGGAGTTATGTTGATATAATAACGGATTTTAAAGAGAAAAATAGGGATAAAAGAAGCAGCCAAGAGTGTAAAGTTATTTCTATACCGTTCCTTAGGAAAGAAAAATCTTCCCTGTCCACCATTCCGTTTCAATAGTGGCTTTATTCTTTTTATAAAAATTAATAGCGGGTTCATTCCAATCTAGTACCTGCCATTTTAAAAGGCGACAGCCTCGTTTTTTTCCTGCATCTAAGACTGCATCAAACAATAATTGCCCGATGCCTAAACGTCTATATTCTTGATAAACAATAAAATCTTCTAAATACAACATCCTACCTTTCCAAGTTGAATAGGTGATATAATAGAGTGCCATGCCAACTACTTTGTCTTCTATCGTTGCTACCTGTGCTTGAAAAATATTTTCTTGAAAATCTTTTAAATAATCGGCTATAGATGCGGTAACAGCTTCGGGTTCTTTTTCATAAATTGCAAGGGCAACAACTAAGTCGTAAATAGCAGGAATGTCTGCTAGTGTAGCTGGTCGAATAGTGATATTCATATTTTTTATTCTAGTTGAAATAGGATTTTTATTTTTTAACTCTGTTACTTTGCAGTTTTTTAGCGCAAGTGGTTTTAAGACTGTGTTGAAGCGTTTCAAAATTCTTCATTCAGAATTAAGTTTAATAATGAGTTTTATGAAAAAATTATTAGTTCTAACAGGTGGCGGCGATTGCCCCGGTTTAAATGCCGTTATTCGAGGTATAGTTAAGGCGGCAAGATACGAAGGAAAATGGGAAGTTTATGGAAGTATAGAAGCATTTAATGGCATTTTAAAAGACCCACCAGAGGTAGTGAAATTAACGAAACGAAAAATAGCGGGCATTCATGTGAAAGGAGGGACAATACTTAAAACCACCAATCGAGGCAATCCTTGTAATTTTCCAGTACAATTAGCGGATGGTACTTGGACAACGGAAGATCGATCGGAGCATTTAGTACAACGTATAAAGGATCAAGGTTTTGATGCGGTCATCAACATTGGCGGAGATGGTAGTCAGAAAATTTCCCAAGCACTCTTTGAAAAAGGCTTGAATATTATTGGCGTTCCTAAAACAATAGATAATGATCTACATGCAACAGATTTAACCTTTGGTTTTACAACAGCTGTGCAAACGACCACCGATAGTTTCGACAAATTGGTAACCACCGCAGAGAGTCATCATCGGGTGATGATTATGGAGGTAATGGGTAGAAATGCAGGCTGGATAGCCCTACACACTGCCATTGCTGGAGGGGCAGAAATTTGCCTAATACCAGAAATTCCCGTAAAGGTGAAAAATATTCTCAAAAGAATTAATAAGCGGTACAAAAAAGGAAAGGGGTTTTGTAATATTGTCGTTGCAGAAGGGGCGATTATAGAAGAAAGCAAAATGATTGGGAATATAGCCAAAGATGTTGGGGATGGGCATATCAAACTAGGTGGCGTTGGGAATTACTTACGTGCGAAATTGGAAGAGGCGGGTTGTTCCGCACAAATACGGACAACCATTTTAGGACATACGCAACGTGGTGGAACCCCTGTTGCTTTTGACCGAATTTTAGCTTCTGCTATGGGCATAAAAGCTTATGAACTAGTAGTTGAAGGCGCATTTGGGAACATGGTTGCTTTTAAAAATAATGCACTAGAGGCGGTTTCTTTAAAGAAAGCTACTAGCGAATATAACTTTATTAGCAAAGATCATTACTTAATTAATACTGCTCGTAAATTGGGTATTTCATTTGGAGATTAGTACGGTTGGAATGAGTCAATGGCTAAAGTCCAGATTTACTCATTGAATATCTGCTGAGAATAGACGAAATACATGGTAAAGGGCATGACAGAATTTAGAAAAATTAGACTTGATGTTCGTCAATTAATAAAAAATTCCTATGTTTATGGTTCCAAAACCAAATAATATAGTAGTAGGTCATTATTTTCCAAATTTCCTAACTAAATAATTAAACTATGCCATTACAACTGATCACAAATGGTGTGGACCATATAGAGGGAGTCACACGCCAAGAATTTCAGAAAAAATACATGATCCCACAGAAACCCGTAATTGTCAAGCGATTTTATGGGCA